>RCUO01000752.1_pt1 | contig 14597 bp, 9 predicted proteins | sample 2166161 | NCBI WGS metagenome assembly RCUO01 (sample SAMN09932617, study PRJNA488358) | compost metagenome | feature: garden; material: soil; isolation source: compost soil in cyclohexanecarbonitrile-enriched culture | place: Germany: Experimental Botanical Garden Goettingen | collected 2016-01-27 | reverse complement strand
GGTATCTGACCGGGTTCGATATCGACCTGACTAGCATGATTTTTGAAAAACAGGAGTATAAGATCCGCTACACCACTGGAGACTGGGAGCAGACGATCAAGCTGCTGACAGCCGGGGAGATTGACACCACCGGACTTATGGCTGTAACGGAGCAGCGGAAGAAGGATATTCTGTTCTCCACACCGGTATTTAAAAGCTACATCTCCGTATATTCACGGCAGGCGCTCAAGGACAAAGTAACGCTGGACATGCTGGCAAATTACAAGGTAGGCGTAGGCAAAAGCCAATATACCGCAGCTTTGCTGCAGAGTAAGGCGGGAATCTCCCAATACATAGAATACCCTACTGTACCGGATGCGCTTAACGCACTTGAAAGAGGCGAGATTGACCTGCTGTTTGAAAATCAGGGGGTTGTCGATTACCTGATTGTCGAACGCGGCCTGACCGGTAATATTATCCGCAAACTAAGCAATCTGTACCCGGTGGATGTGGCTTATGGTGTCAGCACCTCTTCTCCGGAGCTTGTTCCCTACATAAATGCAAGGCTGAAACGGCTGCAGCGGTCAGGGGCGTTCGAGGAACTATACCAGCAGTATTTCTTTACTCATTCTGCAGGCTACAATGCCATGATTAATGACCGGATCATCTTCGGTATTGTAATCGGCCTGTGTATTCTTCTTTTCGGGGTCGTATCCATCAGAATGTATATCCGGCGGCTGAGAAGGACGATTTATGAGGAACAGGAATTTTTTGAGGATGTAATTGAGCATACCGGGATGATTGTGTGGGCGGTAACCGGGGATCAGCGGACCATGCGCTTTAACCGGTTTGCAGAGAAGATGACCGGACTGAAGGAAACTGAGGTGCTGGGCAAGAAGCTCGGCGAGCTGCCGGAGCTGAATGGCGGTGTCTCACTGCTCCACGATCTGCTGAACCGGGCGGTCTATCAGGATTTTGTCAACAATGTTGAGCTGAAGCTTCCTGAGCATTCGCCGGAGGCGAGGGTTTTTTCCATCCGCACCACACTGATCAAAGGAATGGATGCCCAGGATGAGGATGTCTACCTGCTGGTAGGGCTGGATATCGACGACTGCAAGCAGAATGGGCTGAAGCTGCAGCTTAGCTACGAGGAACTGGAATCTACATATGAAGAGTTAACAGCGACAGAGACAGAATTACAGGAGCAGGTATACAGGCTGAGTGTAAGTGAGCGCCGCCTGCGCCTGACATCTGAGGGGTCCGGTGCCTATATGTGGGAGCTGAACTGGGAAACCGGGTTCTACAAGCTCTCGGAACGCTGGTATGAGGTCATGGGATACACAGAGGATGAGGTTAACGGGTTTGAAAAAGGGGTTCTCAGCATCATTCATCCGGAAGACCAGGAATCAGCGAATAAGGCAAGAGAGGCGCATCTAACCGGCGAAACTCCGATTTATGAGACTGAATACCGCATGCGTACCAAAGACAACCGCTATATCTGGTTCGAAGTCCGGGGCAAGGCCATCGTTGATCCTACAGACAAGCTGAAGCTCTTCAACGGCTCGCTGATTGATATCAGCAGACGCAAGCAGGTTGAATTCAAGCTGAATAACAGCTATCAGGAGCTGGAAGCCACCTATGAGCAGCTTACGGCGACCCAGCAGGAGCTTGTAGAGCAATATGATATGCTGCTGGAGAATCAGAAGCATATGCACCGGCTGGCCTATATGGATTCGCTCAGCAATCTGCCTAACCGCATCTCCCTGCTTGAGGCAATGGAGAACTACTTCCGGAGGCCCGGCGGTAAGGCGGCGCTGATGTTCGTGGATACCGATAATTTCAAATATATCAATGATACGCTGGGCCATAAATCCGGGGATATTCTGATCCGCAAGGCAAGTGAACGGCTCCAGTCGCTGCTCCAGGGCAAGGCGATGCTCTCCCGGCTTGGCGGCGATGAGTTTGTGGTCTTTATCGAGGATGCGGACGAGCGTGAAGCGGTGCTCAATCTGGCAGAGGCCATTATGCGCGCTTTCCGCAGATCCTTCCTGATCGGAGAGAGCAATCTGTATGTGTCTGTCAGCATCGGCATCTCCTTCTATCCGGAAGACGGAGAGACAACGGAAGAGATTCTTAAGAATGCCGACGTAGCAATGTACCGGGCCAAAGAAGAAGGCAAGGGCACCTATGTTATCTACGACAAATCGATGCACACCCCGTTTAATGAACGGATGCATATTGAAAAGCACCTGCGCAGCGCAATGAACAATAATGAATTTGAGCTGCATTATCAGCCGCAGGCAGATATCAAGACAGGCCGGATAACAGGATTTGAAGCCTTAATCCGCTGGAACAGTCCGGTGCTCGGATTCGTATCGCCGCTCTCCTTCATCAAGATCGCTGAGGATTCAAGGCTGATTATCTATATCGGGGAATGGGTGCTGCGTGAAGCCTGCGGCTTTATGAAGAGTATCCATGAACGCACCGGCAAGCTCTACAAAATCTCCGTCAATATCTCTATCATTCAGCTGCTGCAGGATGACTTTGTTGAAGTGGTGCTGGACAGCCTGCTGGAAAGCGGGCTTACGCCAAGCTGCCTGGAGCTGGAAATTACAGAATCGATCTTTATGGAGTCGTTTGAGAGCACAGTCAGTAAGCTGGAATTCCTCAAGTCGCGCGGTATCCGGATTGCCCTCGATGATTTCGGAACCGGCTATTCCTCCCTGAGCTATCTTCAGCAGCTGCCGATCTCTACGCTCAAGATGGACAAAATCTTTATCGACTCCCTGGCCGATCAGGCATACAGTGAATCCTTTGTTCAGACGATCATTGTGCTGGGCCATAAAATGGGGCTGGATGTAGTAGCCGAGGGAGTGGAGGATGCCGCCCAGCTGGCGTTCCTGCACGAATCAGGCTGTGATAAGGTGCAGGGCTATCTGATCAGCAGGCCCGTACCGGCGCGGGGAGTATGGGAGCTTCTGGAGCAGCTGCCCGGCTGATAAGCACGAAGCCGGCGAGGCTTACATACATAAACGGATCTGCATACTGTGCAGATCCGTTTTATTTTACTGTACATAAGAATGGATTATTGCAGGACAATCCGGTTTTTACCCGTTTTCTTGGCTTTGTACAGCGCGTCATCTGCCTGCTGGAAGGTATCACTCTTGGTATCGCGTACCGAGAACTCATGCATGCCGATGCTTACGGTAACAGACTCTCCGTTCATCTCTTCAACCGGCATCGTGGCTATGCCTATCCGGATCTGCTCCATAATACTGTATGACTCATCCAGCTGCTTGGCAGTCAGGATCACCACAAATTCCTCACCGCCGTACCGGGCGGCGAAATCATCAGTGGCGATATGCTTCAGGACAACAGCGGCGACCTGCTTGAGCACAATATCTCCCACCCAGTGTCCGTACTGGTCATTCACCTTCTTGAAATTATCAATATCAAGAACGGCAAGCTGCATCGGAAACGGGTTATTCTGCTGGTGGTCAATCAGCCAGCCAAGATATTCGTGGAAGGTTTTATGATTATACAGATCGGTCAGCGGATCAATCTTGGACAGCCGGTCCATGATAATATTCTGGATACGCAGGTCCTGCTCCGACTTCACAGAATCCTCCAGGGACTGCATAAGATCCTTCCCGCGCCCGATTACTCCGAAGCCGGCCAGTGAGGTTCCGGCAAAAATCAGGGCGATCATAATATGCTGAATCCGCAGTGTATATTCGTAAACCGGAGTGTTAATGAACAGCATAACAATATAGAGCAGACAGATCAGCGAGGATGCCTTCATATAGCTGCCCTTGAGATAAATCATAGATACCAGCAGAGGCAGCAGCATGATAAGCGGCTTGACCTCATATTCGCTGCTGAGATTGGTGATAATCAGGATGGCGTAGATATGGCTTGCGGCGACAATCGCAAATTCCGAGAGTACGGGCCTCCATTTATAGATGGACTCCAGAGTGAGGATCAGGATGAGGATGACGGAATCAGGTATCAGTATATGGATGACAAAATATTGTCTGTCCGTAAATTCAGGTCTATGGCCCCACATGGATAGTGAGATGAAAAGCTGACTTGCCAAATATACCAGCAGAACCATCCAGAAGGTATTGAGGAGTACCCGGTTCCAGTAGCTTTGGCGAGGAGTTGGCGGTGGGATGTGCATAAACATTTCCTCATTTCCAGTGGCAATATCACTATATATTCGACAAATAAACCGCTGATCCTCCCATTTCCTGTGAAGATTATAATGTTCGTGTTTCGGTCAATTACATGCACTTATGTACTTTATAATGTCTTTTTTACACTAAAAACACGAATTATATATGCGGGAATACCTTGACACATTCGGGTGATTTCTGTAGAATTCCTATTGGCTCATAAAATAAAGTGAAGCTGTTCGTATATCCCCGGAGATAAGGTTTGGGGGTTTCTACAGGGAACCGTAAATTCCTGGCTACGAATAGGGTGCGTTTTGCATACCTATGAAGAGTCGGGATTTTTTTGTGTGTAAATCACAGAAACGGCGGCAGAAAATGCGGCGTTTCTTCCTGGGAGGACAAGAGAACAGATGAGTAAATATGATGTGATTGTTGTAGGGGCCGGCCCGGCCGGAATCTTTGCCTGCTATGAACTGACCCGTAAGGCACCGGACCTGAAGATATTGCTTGTAGATAAAGGCCATGACATATACCGCCGCAGCTGCCCGATCCTTGAAGAGAAAATCAAGCTGTGTCCGCCGGCATCCGGCCGCAAGGAATTTGCAGGCTGCCTGCCTGCTTGCTCTATTACGGCAGGTTTTGGAGGCGCGGGCGCTTACAGCGACGGCAAGTTCAATATAACAACGGAATTCGGCGGCTGGATGACGGACTACCTGGCACCATCAAAGGTGCTGGAGCTGATCGAATATGTGGATGCCATTAACCTTGAGCATGGCGCTACCCCGGCCATTACCGATCCGACGACGGACAGCATCCGCAGCATCGAGCAGCGCGGTTATGCCGCCGGTCTCAAGCTGCTGCGTGCACAGGTACGGCATCTTGGCACCGAGCAGAATCTCGAAATTCTTAAATCCATATATGAATATTTGAAAACACGGATTGAAATGCTGTTCAAGACCGAGGTTCAGGATATTGTTACAGTTAAGGAGAACGGCTCCCACCGTATTACCGGGATTACGCTGAAGAACGGAGAAATCCATGAGGCGGATAATGTAATGATCGCCCCGGGCCGTGACGGCTCCGCCTGGCTGACTGAAGTGCTGAAGAAACGCCGGCTGAAGATGTACAATAACCAGGTTGATGTCGGGGTCAGAGTCGAAACCTCCGATGTGGTGATGCGCGAGATCAATGAGCATCTGTATGAAGGCAAATTTGTGTTCAATACCTCTGTCGGCACCCGTGTCCGGACGTTCTGCAGTAATCCGTCAGGCCACGTTGTTGTAGAAAATCACAGCGGGGTCATGGCAGCCAACGGACACTCCTATAAAGATCCTGCGCTGGGCTCCAAAAATACGAATTTTGCTTTGCTTGTCTCGCATACCTTTACAGAACCGTTTGACAAGCCGAATGAATACGCCCGGGAGATATGCAAACGGGCCAATGACCTGTCTAACGGCGGTGTAATTGTCCAGAAGTACGGAGATATCCTGCGCGGACGCCGTTCCACTGAGACCCGGATTAAGGAGGGGTTCCTTGAGCCGACGCTGAAAGAAGCAGTTCCGGGCGATCTCGGTCTGGTCCTGCCTTATATCACCATGAAGAGCCTGATCGAAATGGTAGAGGCGCTGGAAAAGGTAACACCGGGCATTGCTTCCGAGCATACGCTGTTCTACGGTGTGGAAGCGAAGTTCTATTCAGCCCGCCCTAAGCTGACAGAGCAGCTGGAAACGGAGATTTCCGGATTGTACTGCGGCGGGGACGGCGCCGGAATTACCCGCGGACTGGCCCAGGCCGGTGCCGCCGGAGTGTGGATTGCCCGCGGAATGCTGGAGCGGGCGGCGGCTCACGTCTAATATTGAAGCAGACTGATTAAATAACGGGCTGTTCTTTGATGCAAGCTATTGCAGAAGGGACAGCTCTTTTACTTATGTGATGAAAATACTTCCTTTATTTAACTACGCTGATATAATGTTAGAATACATAACATAACAGAGTGGAGTGGGAGTATAAATGCGGGTTCACCGGAGTAAAAATGTCCTGGTCGTTCTGCTGTTGCTGGCGGTTGGTCTGTACGGATTGTGGATTGAGATCAATTGGCTGCATAGGCTGGTGTTTCTGGTGCTGGCGGCAGCGCTTGGCGGGCTCGTATGGAATACATACCGCGCCGGAATTTATAGAGACAGACAGCTGGAAGAGGCCAGGGATCAGATTGAACGGCTCGGCAATGAGATTGTTGTTACCTCAGACAGGCTCCACGGCGCGCTTGAGGAGATCAGCCGTCATACAGAGGGGCTGCAGCAGACAGCAGATTATTCCCATGCCTACGAGGTAGACCTGCAGATCCGGAGCAATGAAGCCAAAGCTAACATTGAGGGGGCTTTTGCGACAATGGGCGGTGCGGCTGAAATGACTGCACAAATCAGTACGCTGACAGAGCGGCTCGGAGCAAGCATGAATGATGCCAGCCGGGGCATGGAGGATATGGTCGGCTCACTCAAGAATACAGATGAGGTTATGGCTGAGCTGCAGCAGAGAAGCGGCGATATGCTGGATGAGTTCACTGTACTCAGCGGCCATATTGCTGTGGTGGAGGAGATCAACTCCTTAATTGTAGGGATTGTGAATGAGACCTCTCTGCTTGCGCTCAATGCTTCCATTGAAGCAGCACGGGCCGGAGAGCAGGGGCGGGGATTCGCTGTGGTTGCTGCAAGAATCAGACAGCTGGCAGACCAGAGCAGAAGCTCGGTAGAACGCTCGTCAGAGGTGCTGCTGGACATTAACAGCGGAGTCCGGCAGGTGCTGGACTCCGTGGCTAAAGAGCAAAAGGCAGTCTCTCATGGTGTGCATGAGGTTGAGACGGTGAAGCTTAGGCTCTCTGATGTGTCAGCCAGAATGGAAGAGGTCGGAACTGCAGTGATTGATACGGTGGCTGCAGCCTCCCGGCAAAGCGGACTTATCGAAGCGGCAGCCGGTGAGTTGAAGGGCGCTGTCGGTATTGTCAATGAAACGATCGCCGGAGTTGACCTGACCCTTGAGCAGGTAACGCGGCAGAGATCACAGATCGGCCAGCTTAATGAGATCAGCGCGAGCCTGCTGAGTGAGTCTCAGGCTCTGCAGCAGTCGGTGAGCCAGATAGCCGGAGGAAATGCTGTCACAGCAGACGGGTATACAGGGCGGCTGGAGGAAATGCAAAAGGTGCTGCAGGAGCTTTCGGCCAGACAGGAGCTGTATGTACCAGATTCAGCAAACCACGGCAGTGTACTTACTGCCTGTATGAAGCGGGTGCCGGAGGTGCAGGCGATCTGGTCTAACCGTACGGACGGGACGTTTATTTTCTCCGAGCCTGCAGCCGGACTGATGAATGCGAAGCGGCGGGAGTGGTGGAGCGGAGCGATGGCTGAGGGCGAATATGTCTCCTCGCCGTATGTCTCAGCCATTACTAAGCGTTCCTGCATCACCCTGTCGCGGGCAATTAAGAACAGCCAGGGAGATACGGTTGGTGTAATCGGGATTGACCTGGCGGTATAAGGCACCCGCAGCTGCAGGCCGGTAGCTTTCCGGCGGTGCAGCGGGAGAAATGAATGGACGCGCGTTGATACAGCAGCAGCTGTTCCTCTAGGGGAGCGGCTGCTGTTTTTCAGCTGGCAGAGGAAAACATCCGCAGACCGGTTAGCTTCACGGCGCAGTAATAATCCTCAGCTGAGGCCATACTGCCTGCCAGTTCTTTTTGGTGATCCGCTGCGTGTAGACCTCTTGTAAATAAGGGGCGGAGCTGAACCGGGGGGAAGGCCTGATCACAAGACCGATAACATCGCTGATTCCATGTGGGGCAGCCAGAAGCAGCTCACCCTGCGCAGTAAGGGCCAGCCCCAGTGCGGTTGCCGTTTCCGGGAAGTTAGCCATTCCGTCTGAAGAGGAATTATATGGCGGAAGGCTGTTAACGGTATGCATCCTGGCCTGATTCTTCACGGACCACGGAATCGTACTGTCTAGTTCCCGCAGCCGGGCTTCCAGCAGCTTTTCCGTCTCTTCCCGCAGATCAGACGGATCGTAATAGATAACATCCACATCGGCAAGCGGCGTTCTGCTGTTGAAGCCGTGCTGGATATCCCATACCTTGGAGCGTACAAATCCGGCGCAGACCCAGCAGTCCGGCAGTCCGAGGGTGCGTACAGTAGCAAGTATATCCATCATCCACGGGTCTTTTTGTACAGCCTGGAGCAAATCCTGTTCATTTGTAATTTCATTAGTAATCGGCAAAATAATAAAAGCACCCCTCTAACATGATTTGGCCTCGCAAAGAGCCGGCAGGCGGTGACAGCCATTCTTTTATTATAAGACTTAATGCGGCAGTCGAATATGCGGGAAGCGGCGATGTCAGATTGCTAACAGGAAGGGGCAGACTCTATAATGAACCTTTAGATTGACCTTTGGAGGCGTGAACGTGCACTATAATTTGACGATTCTGCTGCAATTGTTTGAGCGGGCGGCGCTGCTGCTGATGTGCCTGTTCGTGCTGACCCGGCTGCCGCGGTTTAAAGAGATTTTTATAAAAGGGGCATATGCTCCGCAGGAACTCGTTATGGTGACAGTAGTGTTCAGCCTGTTTGCCATATTGGGGACGTATACCGGAATTAACGTGGAAGGCTCACTCGTGAATGTGCGGATCATTGCCATCGTAGCCGGCGGTATTCTTTTCGGACCCTGGGTAGGGCTGATTACCGGACTGATCTCGGGCATTCACCGGTTTCTGATTGATATCGGCGGTGTTACTTCGGTGCCCTGCCTGATTACCAGTATCACAGCCGGGGTAGTCTCGGGAGTGATCTACAAGCGTACTTCGCCGGACAAACGCTGGATTGCCGGTATTCTGGCCGGCATGGCCTGTGAAGCGCTGACGATGGTGCTGATCCTGGTGATGGCTAACCCGGCTGTGCTTGGTGCGGATATCGTATCGAAGATTGCTTTTCCGATGATTGCCGGTCAGATCTGTGTGGGCTTCATTGTCATGCTGGTGCAGAGTGTAGAAGGGGAGAAGGAACGGATCGCTGCTAAGCAGTCCAAGCTGGCGCTGGATATTGCCAATAAAACGCTGCCGTATTTCCGGAACATCAATCCCCAGTCGCTGCGGATTATCTGTGAAATTATTAAGGATGATATCGGGGCTGATGCTGTCGCCATTACCGATACCGGACATATCCGCGCTTATGTCGGCATCGGGGAGGAGTATTATACCGAGACAGACGACATTATCAGCGAGGAGACGAAGAAAACAATCAGCAGCGGAGAAATTACAATCCGTGATGATGACACGGAATATATGAACCGGGCGATCCGCTCGCTGATCATCATTCCGCTCAAGGAGAAGGGTGAGGTGACCGGGGCACTGAAGATCTATTACACCAAAGCTCACAAAATCACCTATTCCCTGCAGGCGATGGCCGTCGGCCTCTCTCAGATCATCTCAACGCTGATGGAGGTATCCCGGGTTGAGGGGATTAAGGAGATGGCGAATAAGGCGGAGTTGAAGGCGCTGCAGACCAGCATCAATCCGCACTTTCTGTTTAATGCGCTGAATGCGATTGCTTCCTCCATCCGTATCGATCCGGGCAAGGCACGGGAGCTGATCGTCAATCTGTCCGGCTATATGCGCTACAATCTCGAGCTGTCGGGCGAATTCATTGATATCCGGCGTGAGCTGCAGCAGGTTCAGCAGTATGTGGAGATTGAGAAGGCGCGGTTCGGCAGCCGGCTGGCGGTAGAGTATGATATCGACGAGGTCGAGGTGCGGATTCCCAGCCTGATTATTCAGCCCCTGGTGGAGAACGCAATCGTGCACGGTATTCTGAAGGCGAAGGGCCAGGGCACAGTAACTATCTCGGTAAAAGACCAGGGTAAGGCGGTGCGGGTCGGCATTGCCGATACCGGGGCCGGGATCAGTGAGGAGACGATTGAGCGGGTCTACAGCGGAAGTATGCCGGACAACAGAATCGGACTGTACAATGTACACCAGCGGGTGAAGCTGATTTACGGCCAGGGTCTGACTATCCGAAGGCTTGATAAAGGGACGGACATTTATTTTGACGTCAAAAAGGAGCAGCGATGAGAGCGATAATTGTGGAGGATGAGGAGCTGGCCAGGCAGGAGCTGGCTTTTCTGATAGGAACGCATAGCAGCATCCGGATTGCCGCCGAATTTGAGGACGGGCTGGATGCGCTGAAATATCTGCAGACTGAAGAGGTTGATGTGATTTTTCTGGATATTAACATTCCCTCTATTGACGGCGTGCTGCTGGCCCAGAATATAAGCAGGTTCTCCGTTAAGCCGTATATTGTATTTATTACCGCGTACAAGGAGCATGCCGCCGAGGCCTTTGAGATTGAAGCCTTTGACTATATTCTCAAGCCGTACAGTGAAATACGGATTAAGGCGATGCTGCACAAGCTGGAGGGAGCATTTGCGGCGCGCGGGCGGCAAGGCGAAGAAGAGCGCGTCAAGCTCAGCGATAAGGTGAATCTGTGGAAAAATGAAAAGATCATCGTCGTCGATGCCGACGAGATCTATTATGCTTCGGCGCAGGAAAAAACGACAAGCGTAATCACTAAGGGTGAAGAATACAGCATGGCGCTCAGCATCAGCGAATTTCACAGCCGGCTGCCGCAGGACCGCTTTTTCCGTTGTCACCGCTCTTATCTTGTGAACCTGTCCAAGATCAAGGAAATCACCCCCTGGTTCAACAATACTTATCTGCTGCGGCTGCGTGATCTGGATGCTGAAGTGCCTGTAAGCCGCGGCAAGGTGAAGGAATTCAGGCAGATCATGCGCCTCTAGCGGCAGTTCATTCCCTATTACCGTCATCTCATTCCGGATTTCTCTCAAGAAAGCGTTATTTCGCTACAATGAGGAGGCAAAGAAGACCTCAAGCGACTTCAGAGAGAAAGAAGGAATCATCCATGACTACAGCTATGCCAGGCAACAAAAAATGGCTTATCGTTCTAGGCACAGTCATCATGCAAATGGGACTGGGCACCATTTATACATGGAGTTTGTTCAATGCACAGCTTGTCAGCAAGTTCGGATGGGAGCTCAGCTCTGTTTCAATAACGTTTTCCATTACCAGCTTTGCCCTGGCCTTCGCGACATTGTTTGCGGGGAAGCTGCAGGACCGGTTCGGCCTCCGCAGACTGACCGCTGCTGCAGGGATTATGCTGGGGCTTGGCCTGATCTTAAGTTCGCAGGCCAGCTCCCTCCCGATGTTTTATCTGCTGGCTGGCGTAGTGGTGGGTTATGCGGACGGAACCGCGTACATAACCTCGCTGTCCAATCTGATTAAGTGGTTCCCTAAGAATAAAGGGCTGATCTCCGGGGTGTCCGTCGGAGCTTACGGTACGGGCAGCCTGATCTTCAAATATATTAACGGCAGCCTGATTGAGTCTCAAGGAGTATCCGGTGCTTTTCTGTACTGGGGCATCATCGTGATGATCATGATCGTTATCGGCTCCATGCTGGTGAGGGAAGCTCCAGTTCCGGCTCCGGCTGAGGCACAGGCTGTCTCTGGCAGAGCGGCGGCAGCAGGTACAGCAATACCGGCCAAAGACTATACGGTAAAAGAAATGCTGCGCACCAAGGAAGCTTATCTGCTGTTCGTCATCTTTTTCACGGCCTGCATGAGCGGTCTTTACCTGATCGGTATTGTGAAGGATATCGGCGTGACACTGGCCGGCCTGGATGTGGCCGCAGCTGCTAATGCCGTAGCGATGATTGCCATCTTCAACACGGCCGGACGCCTGATTCTCGGCGCATTGTCCGACCGGATGAGCCGGCTGAAGCTGCTTAGTATTACCCTGGCTGTAACAGCGGCGGCAATGTTTACCTTAAGCTATGCCACCTTGAACTACGGCCTGTTCTTCACCTGTGTAGCGGCCATTGCCTTCTGCTTTGGAGGCAACATCACCGTCTTCCCGGCAATCGTCAGCGATTTCTTCGGACTGAAGAATCACAGCAAGAACTATGGTGTTATCTATCAGGGCTTTGGAATCGGTGCATTGTCCGGATCGTTCATCGCAGCGCTGCTCGGCGGGTTCAAGCCTACCTTCATCATCATCGGTCTGCTGTGCATCCTGGCCTGCCTCATCGCAGTATCCCTGAAAGCGCCGGGACAAAGACAGCCAAGAGAAAAGGGAATGAGCCTGAAGCCTTCACGGCCTACGGCTTGACCATATATAGCAATATGTCGGCTTAAGAAGGTTACACACAAAGAGAAGGCTGCCTATATAGAGCAGCCCAAAAAGAGATATTTGCTTCCGTGTATGTGGAGGCAGGTATCTCTTTTTGGCATGTTTACACTTTGGGGAGGACTGGGGAGCAGGGGGGCGAAATGCTATAGCAGGGGCAGCCAAACGGATCAGGATGAAAACGGATGATGAGGTTCCATTTACATAGCTGAAAATAATTTACCGGAGACAGGCACTTTTTGGAGAGGCCAGGTGTTATAGAGGTATACATGGAAAGGAGGTGCTGGCAACGTCACAGGAGCATTTGCACGATAAGGAGCAGGTGGAGGCTGTAGTCGCGCAGGTCCAGCAGGGCAACAGGGAAATCTATGCCTGGATCGTCGGACAGTTTCAGCAGCCGCTGTACCGTTACTGTTGCCGTATGCTGGGTAATCAGCAGGATGCTGAGGATGCAGTGCAGGATATTCTGGTCAAAGCCTACCAGGCTATCGGGCGGTACAGGCAGGAGGTCAGCTTCGCCGCCTGGCTGTACCGGATTGCGGGCAATCATTGTCTGAATCTGCTGCGCCGGCGGCGGATGCAGGAGCGCATCCTGCGCCTGTTCCGGCCGGAGACGGTGAGCATGGGCGCGGAGCAGCAGCTGGAGGCGCGGATATTCAGCCCGGGTCTGGGAGCGGCACTCGGGCTACTGACACCGGAGGAACGGAATATGCTGGTGCTGCGTGTTTTTGAGGAGCTGACCTTTCAGGAGATGGGACAGATTCTCGGCAGCAGTCCCAATGCGCTGCACAAGCGGATGGAGCGGATTAAGCGGAAGGTCAGGAATGCGATGAAGACAGAGGAGGAGATCTCTTGGAACGAGCCGGAATCCATAGCGGGCACCAAGATATAAAAGGAGCTGCAGTCCATGAGGAGCTGCTGCCTGGTATTAATGTGACAGATCAGGTCATGACACGTATCCGGGAAATGGAGCCGGTACGGAGACGCAGCGGAATCCGGTTTGCCGGCAAAACAGCTGCAACCTCAGGAATGCTTGTTGTAACGCTGCTGATTGCAGCATCAGCATATGCAGCATCGGAGTATATTCAGGTCCGCAATAAGGCGGGCGAGGTTAAGATACAGCATTTTGTAAACACAGAAACAGAAGAGGAGCGGTTAGCGAAGGGGGTATCCTCTTACTACAAGTATGAGCAGAAGCTGATGAATTTTGCTAAGCCGGGTGAGCAGGTTGCTTATTTTGTTAGAGGAGAGCCAGTCTCGGAGGGTACAGGAAGCAGGCTGCAGTTGGCATATAAGGAGGAGCGGATCACTGAGTATTCTGCATTCCTTAATCAGATGAAGGCTAAGAGCTCACCTTTGGTTCTGCCGGAGACAGCCGGAGGGTATGATTTTAAATACGGGGTATTACAGCCGCTATATCCAACCGTGGACGCAAGAAATAACGACCCGGCCTATCAGCAGGCATTGAGTGAAATGACCGGAGAAGCCCAGAAGGATAAGACGCGTAATTTATTCATGAAGGTGATACCTTGGACCGAAACCGGAGCGCTGAGTGCACAATATATGAAGGGCGGGGCATTCATCAATCTCTCGGCTTTTATGATGAACGGCGGCAACATGACGGTTCCTCAGAAGCCTGCGGATAAAGCGGAGAAAATCAATGTTGAGGGCAGGGAGGTCATCTACAATTATGTTGATTACCAGCCGAAATCATTCTTTTATCTGACCTGGTACAATGAGCCGGAGGACGCCTATATCCAGCTGAATTCCTGGGGCGACCGGGTGCTGACGAAGGAAAAGTTGCTTGAGCTGGCCGGGGAACTGATTAAGGGCGGGCTGTAAGCGGGAGAATTGAACGGCTTGTAGAGCTGTAAAATAAATAGGGTACGGGTAACCCGGTTCCGCTTGCTGCGGGCCGGGTTATTTGAATTCAGCGCCCGCCTGATGGATACAGCGGGTACAAGAGGTGGGGAGGATGCGGCTAATGAAAGGGAAGGCTGGAGGGGACTCCCCGGGATTGGCTGCTGGCGGGTGGAACGGGTGAAATGAGTGGTTAGAATGAGGCGGTTTAAAGGGAAAAATCCTTTTAAATAGGCTCGTAACGGTTGGAATGGAGTAGTTTAAAGGGAAAAATCCCTTTAAATAGGCTCGTGTCGGTTGGAATGGGGCAGTTTAAAGGGAAAAATCCCTTTAAATAGGCTCGTAACGG
>RCUO01000742.1_pt1 | contig 14717 bp, 18 predicted proteins | sample 2166161 | NCBI WGS metagenome assembly RCUO01 (sample SAMN09932617, study PRJNA488358) | compost metagenome | feature: garden; material: soil; isolation source: compost soil in cyclohexanecarbonitrile-enriched culture | place: Germany: Experimental Botanical Garden Goettingen | collected 2016-01-27 | reverse complement strand
AAGCGATCCGGTATTTGGATTGCCCATAAATCCATGGACATGCGTTTTTCTTTCTGTATTTACTTACAGAGTGCCTTATTTGTCGGGTGACTGAATATACATAGGAAGTAATGCCTTTAAATTTGTGCAAATTTGTAGGAAAACCGCAACTTTTTAAGCCCCGGCCGGTATAAGAATTATGGACCGGACGGGATTACACGTGCTAGGGCGAGGAGGGCCGAACTCACCATGACGGATTCCCAGTTGATCCAGCTAATCAAGCAAGGAAACACAGAACTATATTCGGAACTGATGCGAAGATACCAACGTAAAATACTGGCTTTTGTCTATCATATGCTTAAGAACTCCCATATGGAGCTGATTGCCGAAGATCTCTGCTCGGAGACATTTTACAAAGCATTCCGGAGCCTGCATTCCTTTCGCGAGGTAGATGCTTCATTCTCGACATGGCTGTACACGATCGCCCGCAACACAGTGCTCAGCGAGCTCCGTAAGAACCGTGCCGGCAATGTCTCTCTTGAAGAGAGCGGCTACACGCCAGTAGCACCGGCTGAAGTAGCTCCTGAACAGGCTGCACTGCGTAAGGAACGGATGAACCTGGTCCGCGAAGCCATCAATAATCTTCCGGAGAAGCAGCGCTCGGCGCTGATTCTGCGTGAATACGATCAAATGGATTATCAGGAAATTGCCATCATTTTGGATCAGAGTGTCAGCTCCGTGAAATCACTGTTGTTCCGTGCAAGGAGCAGTGTGAAGCTCCAACTCGAATCCTATTTTTATGAGCCTGAGGCAGAAGAGCAGGCTGAGAGGGTGTAAGGCCTATGAACTGCAGGGAAGCGCAGGATTTCATTCCGCTGTTGTGGGACGCTCCCCCTACAGACCCTAAGCGGATTGAGCTGGAAAGGCATATCGCCGGTTGTTCTTATTGTGCTGCCGAATGGACATTGTGGCAGGAGAGCAATGAGCTTATGCAAGATTTAAGGGTAGAGATCAGCGCGGAACGTGCTGAGGCTATTAATCAGAAGGTTATGGAGCGGATTTATCTGGAAAGCCCTTGGCTAATGCCCGGGGACGGGAAATCCGCCGGCAGCACGACTGTGTTCCGCCGCCGGCTGAGCCTGTGGATTGCCTGCTTTCTGGCCGTGTTTTTATCAAGTTTTCTGTATTTCACCATGTTCAAGACCTCTGCGAATACGAGCTCCGCACAGAGCGGTATTATTGAGACCGGAGTAGCCGGACTTTCGCTGGAGTGGTCTTCTTCTTATCCTGCCACACAAACGGGAGGCGGAATCATTGAGCCGCTTGTTGTGAGCATGGGACCGACACATCCGCAGTACTGGATGGTATTATCCACGCTGGGTGTGGCGCTGTCGATTTTTTTATTGACCCGGCTTAACCGTTACCGTAGACAATGACAAGGTCCCTTTACCCTGGTAAAGCGGACTTTTTTGTTATACTCACAGCTGTAAGCACAGTGCAACAAACCGTACTGCTTCAAAAAGAAGACATTTGTTTTCATTCATGATACATTAGTAAGCAAACAAACTGGATGGAAGGGTGATAGGCGATGCTGATCGGCTTGATACGCCATGGACTTACGGATTGGAACGCAGCAGGCAGAATTCAGGGGCAAAGTGATATTCCGCTTAATGAGGAAGGCCGGAAGCAGGCTGAGATGCTCGGTGACCGGCTGCTACTGGAGCCCTACCGCTGGGATTTCTGTATTACAAGCGGTTTGTCCCGCGCTGAAGAGACTGGCAGAATCATTGCTGCCAAGCTGGGTATCCCTCTAATAGAGCCGGATGAACGGATACGGGAGCGCGCCTACGGCCAGGTTGAAGGACTGACTGCACTGGAGCGCGAGGCCAAATGGGGCAAGGAGTGGAATCTGCAGGAGCTTGGGCAGGAATCCGATGAGCAGCTGCAGCTGCGGGGGCTTGCATTTATGGAGGATATTACCGCGCGTTACCCGGACAGTAACATACTTGTCATTTCCCATGGCGGGTTTCTGGCCCAGCTCTATGTGGCGCTGTATAAGGACAAGTACACGGAACGTCTGGGGAATCTGTCTCTGACCATTATCGAGAAAAGCGAGCAGGAGTGGAACGCGCTTTTGTATAATTGTACACGCCATATTTTGCAGAACCAGCGGTAACCCGAGCTTTCGGGTTATTTTTTTTGAGAAAAAGGAATAAAAAGGGCTGTATTTCCCATAATGGTAGTAAAACAGTGAGGCGATGAATGATGAATCTGGCGGATATGCTCACATACGCGGACATTGGCCAGCTCACCGCAATGGCGGGGCGCTACCAGTGCGATTGCAAACGAAACTCAAAACATGATTTGATCCAGAGTCTCCTCATCCTGCTTGGAAGCCGGGATTTCATGGAGTCCCATATCCGGAGCTGTAAGCCGGAGGAATTACGGTTTCTGAACACACTGCTTTTTGATGAACGCAGCCATTTTAGCCTTGAGGATCTGCTGGCGGCGGCAAAGCAGGCTTCCTTTGACCGTCCTGACGGTATTGACGGCGGCCACCGTGAAATGATCAGCCGTTTCAAAAACGGAGGCTGGCTGTTCAGCGGCACCTCGCAGCAAAGCAAGTATCTGTACCAGGTACCTGAGGATTTAAAACGCCGCTTTCTTGAACAGATGGAGCATTTTATCCGTGAAAAGGTTTCCGGCAGCAGTGAACCCGCTGTATATCGTGCCGAAGGAGACTTAATGGCAGCCGATCTGCTGCTGCTGCTGCGTTACGTGAAGGAGAATGAGCCTGAACTGAACCAGGAGGGTGCGCTTTATAAGCGGTATCAGCAGGGACTGATGAATGCGCTGCAGATCCCGGAGCCGCTGCTCGGAAAAGGCGGATGGAGATTCGGCTATGGCAGGGCGTGTGAGCATTATCCGCCGCGGTTGGCCCTTTTGTATGATTATGCCAGACACCGCCGTTTTATTTCCGAAGAAGGCTACTGTCTGAAGCTGGCCGCCTCCGGGGAAGCGCTGCTGGCTGAAGGAAAAACGGAAAAGCTGATGCAGATATTCTTCTTTTGGTTAAAACTGTATAAAGGTGCTGTTCCAAATCTTCCGTCAATCGTATACTGGATTAGTAAGAGTGCGCGAGATTGGGTAAGCCTCTCTTCCCTGGTGGAAGGTATAGGCTGGCTGATCAGGCCATTCTACTATGATGATGCTGCGTCTATCCTGGAACAGCGCATATTACGAATGATGCTGCATCTTGGGATGGTCCGGCTGGGAGAAACTTCTGAAGGGCCGGTAGTCATAATGACCCCATGGGGAATGGAAGCGGCCACTCCAAGGAGGCTGCCTAAGTAAGGGGGAGGAATATGCGGATTGCTTACGGGAAGTACATACCGCGGACTGATGAATCTGTATACGTGGCAGAAGGCGCCAAGCTGGTAGGCGATGTGTCGGTGGGACAGCATTCAAGCATCTGGTTCAATGCCGTGCTCCGGGGTGATCTTGCTCCGGTAGTCATCGGGGAACGCTGCAATATTCAGGACGGGGCTGTGGGCCATGTCGGGGAGGGCTTGCCGCTGATCCTGGGTGACGGGATATCGGTGGGGCATTCCGCAATCATCCACGGCTGCAGGATAGGCGAAGGCACATTAATCGGAATGGGGGCAATTGTTTTGAACGGAGCAGAAATTGGTGAATATGCTTTAATAGGAGCCGGTTCCGTTGTAACCGAAAACAAAGTCATCCCGCCGTACACATTGTCTTTGGGTTCTCCTGCAAAAATTGTCCGTGAACTGACAGAGCAGGATCTGCTCCGGATGAAGCGTACTTGTGAAAGCTATGTGATCAAAGCAAAGGAATATGGAATCTTCTAAACAGCGGAGGTGTATCGAATGGACAAAATGAAGGCTACCTATGAAGTGATGCTAGGGCTTGCGGCAGAAATGGTGTGGGATGAAGCGCTGCGAAAGCGTCGTACCGACATCTTGTACCGGGAGATCGACACGGCGCTGGCGGCCGGAGATAAAGCGGCGTTCCGTTATCTTACTGAAGAACTGAAGAGTCTGGCATAAGAAATGCGCTAAGCGCATTTCTTTTTTTGATATAGAAGAAGAAGGAACGGATTTTATATGTAATTTACCAAAAAAGTCAAATCCAATAACTGCCAATACGCGATTATAGCTGGGCTGTGGCGGAGGCTTCGGAAGGTGATATTGTTGAAAGCGGTTTATTCCTTGCTGTGTCTGATATGAATGCTATTTCAGAAACGGATATAAGGCTTAAAATAAGCAGGAAAATACAAGCGGTATGGCAGTCTGTAAATAAAGATAAATGTGACGAAAAATCAACAATTTTATAAAAAACGAATTTAATGCCTGTCACAAAATAGACAAAATTATTGACGGGTAATGGTGCCTAAGCTATGATAAGGGTGAATTGATATGGCGTGTGATTTATGTCATTGTAACCGTATTACTTACATTAATTGTATTTCCTGCAGGTGACTTCTCCATTTTTAATAAGGGGGTTATACACCGTATGAGCAGCTACAATGAAGAGAATGAAGTCGATCCGCCCAAACCGCCCAGCCGCAAGGAGATGTCCCGCAGACAGTTTTTAACTTATACGCTTGGCGGAGCAACTGCTTTTATGGGAATGGGCGTATTTTTGCCGATGGCGCGGTTTGCTGTAGATCCTATTTTACATAAGCGGGGGGAAGGGGATTTCATCAAGGTAGTGGAAGCCTCGCAGATTACGGATGTCCCGCAGGAATTTAATTTTGAACTGAAGCAGCAGGATGGCTGGTATGCCAGCACGGCTACGCTCACAGCCTGGATTCGTAAAGACGCGGGCGGAAATATTTATGCGCTTTCACCGATCTGTAAGCACCTCGGCTGCACTGTAGGATGGAACAATGATAAGGCTTTTCCGGATGAATACCACTGTCCCTGCCATGGTGCACGCTATACCAGGTCCGGTAAGCAGCTCGCTGTCGCGGCTAAGCCGCTGGACCAGTACCGCATCAAAATTGACGGCGGCTGGGTGTACCTGGGCGATATCGTTGCCAACAGTGAAGCTAATAAGGAGGCGTGATCCTGATGTTTAAAAACATCTACAACTGGATTGATGAACGTCTGGATATTACGCCGATCTGGAGAGATGTCGCCGACCATGAGGTTCCTGAGCATGTCAACCCGGCCCATCACTTTTCAGCATTCGTATACTGTTTTGGCGGCCTTACTTTTTTCATAACGGTTATTCAAATACTGTCGGGTATGTTCCTGACGATGTATTATGTACCGGATATTATTAATGCCTATGCCAGTGTGGAATACCTGCAGACCAAGGTTGCTTTCGGGCAGATCGTGCGCGGCATGCACCACTGGGGAGCGAGTCTTGTAATTGTGATGATGTTCCTGCATACGATGCGGGTGTTCTTCACCGGCTCCTATAAAGCTCCGCGCGAGATGAACTGGGTGGTTGGCATGCTGATTTTCTTCGTCATGCTGGGACTGGGGCTTACCGGTTACCTGCTGCCATGGGACAATAAAGCTTATTTCGCTACAAAGGTTACACTTGAGATTGCCAACTCTGTGCCGGTAATGGGTCCTGTGCTAAAAGAACTGATGCAGGGCGGAACGATTGTCGGTGCAGAGACACTTACCCGCTTCTTCGCCCTCCATGTATTCTTCCTCCCGGCGGTCCTGCTTATACTGCTGGTCGGACACTTTATTATGATCCGCAGACAGGGCATATCCGGCCCGCTGTAAGCCAATCCGCAAAAGGAGGGACTCCGCAATGGCACATAAGGGCAAGGACAGCTCCGAAGAAAAGATTATCTATGTCGGCGACTCCCGGGTGAGGAGGGGCAGCGGATTCATTACACCTCCTGATTATACAGCCTACCCGGGTAAGTCAGAGGCGTTCATCCCGAATTTTCTGCTTAAGGAATGGATGGTTGGCGTTGTCGTACTGGTAGGGATTCTTGTGCTCACCATTTCTGAGCCTGCGCCGCTTGGATTTCCCGCAGATGCCAGGGCGACCGTTATTCCGATTCCCGACTGGTATTTTCTGTTTCTCTATCAATATCTGAAGCTGCCTTATGCCTCTGGGGATTATATTGTACTGGGGACTCTGGGAGTTACAGGTGTGGCCTTTGGCGCTCTCCTGCTCGCCCCGTTTCTTGACACCGGCCGTGAACGGCGATTCTATAAGCGTCCGATTGCCTCCTCACTGATGTTTTTGTCTCTTGCGGCTATCATCTATTTGACGAATACAGCATGGACTGAGTACAAACACGAAATGGCCGAGACCGGGCAGATTGCGGAGGATGTACAGCGCGAGGAGCAGGCGGCGGAGAAAAGGGCCAAAGGCTTGCCTGCCACCAGCGTTGTACAGACTGAGGATATTGCAATCGTGGACAAGGATGATCCGGCAATGGCACTGTTCAAGCAGGCAACCTGTGTCAGCTGTCATGCTGTCGATCTGAAGGGTGGAGGCGGGCCGTCGCTGCGGGGAGTAGGAGATACACTTGACCAGGCTGCAATCCTGTCTATTATCAAGGAGGGACAGGGACAAATGCCGCCGATGTACGAAACGGCACTGGGAGCCGGACTGTCAGATGAAGATATTGACTCACTGGCCGCCTGGCTTGCCAAACAAAAAAGCGGACAGTAAAATAATGATAACGCGAACCTGATCGTATTCTTGCGGTCAGGTTTTTATGTGTGTCAAAGAAGTCAGAGGTTATGATTCGGGAGGGTGAAATGGTGTATGTCGGTTAACCTGCTGGACAAGGTTTTTAAGCACCGGGGAGTGATATGGCTGCTCTTTATCGTCAACTTCCTCGGCACGATTTACGGATACATATGGTATGGCAATCAATTGGCGTATACGGCTGACAATTACCCGGCATGGCTGCTGCCGTTCGTTCCGGACAGCCCGACGGCAAGCCTGTTCTTTACCATTGCACTGCTACTGCTGCTGTATCCGCCGAAAGGCCTGAAGGGAACGCTTGTGCGCGAGCTGATTGAAGCGCTTGCTGTAGTCACTTCGGTGAAGTACGGGATATGGGCGGTCGGTGTTATTTTTGCCGGTGGGGCTCAAGGGGATGTTATAACCTGGAAGGACTGGATGCTGGTAGTGTCGCATACCGGCATGGCGGTTGAGGCGCTGATCTATGCGCGTTTCTTCTCCTTCCGGCGGCTGCTGCCTGTTGCCCTGCTCTGGACGCTGGCAAATGATATGGTGGATTATTCGGCCGGGGTGTACCCGTGGCTGCCGTCCGTCCTGGATGATGACCTAACCGAGGTGCAGAATCTTACCATTCTCCTGACCCTGTTAAGCGCCGCCGCTGCCTGGGCTGCCAGCCCCAAAATCAGGCGGATGCTGCCGCAGCGGAAGAGCGGAGACCGGCACTGACAGGCTGTGTTCTAACTCTTGTCCTCCTGCCATAGATTAGGGTAGGAGGGATGTCTCATGCCGCGCAGGAGATACATTGTGCTGACTGGATTGATTGTATGCTGGCTGCTTGCCGGCATGAACAGCGGGGTTGCGAATGGATATGATGCTGACACTACTGGCGGAGCCGCAAACAGCGGGAGCGGACAGGCAGTGGAGGCACCCGTATTAACGGGCAGGACCGGGGCTGAACGGCTGGAGAAGGCTGCGGAAGCCTTGTACAGTCATGTTCTGGAGGGTGATGTGGTTAAAGCGAGACAGGAGAGCGGGGAGATTGAACGGATTTTTGAGTCTTCCTCATTTGAAGGCTTAACCTCGGTTGAGGGAATTAATGCCTTGTCCGGTGTGATTGTTGATCTTAAGGCTGCTCTGGCGGCTGCACAGATTGATCCTGAAAAGTGGGAGGCGGCAGCAGCCAAAATGCGGCTTGCCGCCAACAGCCTGAACCATCCCCGCCAGCCGATGTGGCAGCAGTATTACAAGCTGATCCGTGAGGATCTGAATGATATGGAACAGAGCGCCGCAGCCGGTAAGCCGGAAGGCTGGAAAACAGCCGTCTCCCGGCTTCAGAGCAGGTATGACACCATCCGGCCGGCGGTTGTCATCTCAAGCCGGCCGGAAACGGTTAATGCCTTTGATTCCTGGCTGTCGTATGCAGCAGGTATCTCGTCTAGTGCCCAGCCGCCCGGGCGGTCCAGACTGCTGGAAATCGTCTCTTACGGCCAGGATGCCGTAAGAGTCCTGTTCGGCAAGGAACGGGATGAGCCGGCCTTATCCCTGCCGCTGGCGCCGAGAGAATACGGCGCCTGGGGACTGCTGGGCGGTGCCTTCATTATCACTGCCCTGGCCTACGCCGCTTACCGCAAATACCGGGGTGAGCAGGAGGACTTGAAGCCGGTGTAGCTGAGGGACGGATTCTCCGCCCGGCGTGTGCACAACAAGCAAAGCGCAGTTATCAATGAATGGATCACGAACAAAGACTCCTTTTCCCGTTAGCCGCGGGGAGAGGAGTCTTTTTGCGATACGTGCCTTAGTGAGATAAGTGTATTTTCTGCAACTAAAAAGGATAAAATCGCTGTTGTTGCAGGAATAAGTGTAGTTGGTGCAACTAAATCAGCCAGAATATACGATTTTGCTTCAAAAGAACGAATATAGTTGCACAGACTACACTTAAAGCTGCTGTCAGCTTCAAAACAAGGGAAATAGTTGTACAAACTACAGTTAACAGCTGCGGCTCAGGATTCCCGGAAGCCTTCGCCCATGACATCATGGACATCGCTGATAATAACAAAAGCCGTAGGATCGACGGACTTGACCAGCTGGCTGAGACGGCGGATCTCCTGGCGGGAGACTACGCAGTATACCATATGCTTGGCCTGCTTCGAGTAGGCGCCTATAGCCGGAATCAGCGTTACACCGCGCTCCATCTCTGCCGTAATCAGGTCGGCAATCTGCGGCGCTTCGTCACTGATTATCGTGAAGGCTTTGGCGGCATATGCCCCTTCCTGAATAAAGTCAATGACGCGCGAAGCGATAAAGACAGCTACGAGGGTGTACAAAATCTTTTCGCGGGGTATGTAGAGCAGGGAAGCGCCGATAATGATAATGTCGACAACCAGAATGATCTGGCCCATGCTCCAGCCGAATTTGCGGCCGAGAATACGTGCCACGATATCTACCCCTCCGGTTGTACCGCCGTAACGGAATACGATACCCAGACCGAGGCCGAGCGTCACGCCTGCATATAATGAAGCGAGAATAAAATCATGCTCCGTGCTGAACGGGACGAGCCAGCCTTTTGCAATCGCCTGTTCAAATACCCACAGGAAAAAGGTCAGGGAGCCGATCCCGAGCCCGGTATAAACAATCTGATTCGAACCAAGCACCTTCCAGCCGACCAGGAATAGAGGAAGATTGAGCAGCAGTGTAGTGAGGAAGATCGGGATGTTAAATGCATAGTTGAGCAAAATGGTGATCCCGGTAACGCCGCCCTCCATCAGCTGGTTAGGCACAATAAAGTACAGTAGCCCGAACGCGTATACGGCTGTACCCAGCATGATGGGTGCAATGGTTTTGCTGATATTCATAATCTTTAATGATTTCATTTAATCCCTCGCCTAAGCCCTTGAGCGGGCAGAATATAGATGTCTTGCTTGTATGGAGTGAAGCTGTAAATATAAAAAAGATTTGTCTTCAAAACGTCTTTACGATAACATAGGGGCAAACATAAGGCAAGAACATACAGGGGGGCGCAGCTGAAAATTATGGAAAAAAGTCTAGCCGATATTCAGCGTGAGGTTGACGCTTATATCTCACAGTTTAAAGAAGGTTACTTCAGCCCGCTGTCCATGCTGGCCCGGATGTCCGAGGAAGTGGGCGAGCTGGCGCGCGAAGTGAACCACCAGTTTGGCGAAAAGCCTAAAAAAGCGGATGAAGCTGATAACTCCATTGAACTGGAGCTGGGTGATATCCTGTTCATTACAGTATGCTTTGCGAATTCGCTGGGCATCGACCTGACGGAAGCCCACAATAGAGTAATGCACAAGTTCAATACCCGGGATGCAGGCCGCTGGACCCTTAAAAACACCGATTAGGCCACTATATCATATGCTGTACCAAACGAACGGGATTTAGCCGTAAGGATGGTGAGGATATGAATCATAATGATTATGTCAAGGCGGCATACCGCTCCATACTGCGCAGTGATTTCGCACAGGCGATTGCTTTTTTTGAGGCAGCGATTTCGGCCAGTCCCGATGATGCCGAGGTCAGATACCGCTGCTCCATTACGTATGCCCGCAGCGGAATGGTTGAGAAGGCGCTGGAGCATGCTGTTGCAGCAGTTAAGCTGGATGATACAAAGCCTGAATACCAGCTGCATCTTCAGCATCTGCAGGCACTGCAGCTTGTGCAGGAGGCCAAACGGCTGCTGGAGGATGACGCGGCTGGGACGTACAATCCGTACCATCCGGTCACGCTTCTTAAAGAAGCGATTACGCTGGACCCCTTATATGGAGACGCCTATGTGTGGCTGGCGATTGCGCACAGCCGGATGAATGAGCATGTGCAGGCGATTGCCGCCATGAAAGAGGTTATTGCGCTTCATCCGGATGACACGGGATTGCGCCAGCTGATGAAAGACCTGCAAAGGTCATTGCAAAAATATATCCACTAACTAATGGAACCAGTGAAAGCGAGGAGGAGTTAAAGGTGAGCGACAAGATCAGAGTAATTGTCTCCGGAGCAGGAGGCAGAATGGGTAAAGAGGTTGTTAAGCTGGTGCTGGAGGATGAAGGTCTGGAGCTGGCAGCAGCGGTAGACCGTTCTGCAGGCGAGAAGGATGCCGGACGTATGGTGGGTCTGGAGGAATGCGGAATAACCGTTACTTCCGATCTGGAAGCTGCCTTAGCAGGGAGCCGCGGAGATGTAATGGTTGATTTTACTATTCCGCAATCTGCTTATGCGAATACTTCGCTTGCAATTAAATACGGGGTGCGTCCGGTTATCGGAACTACCGGATTCACGCCTGAGCAGATTGCCGGGCTGGACAAGCAATGTCAGGAGCAGGGTATCGGCGGGCTGATTGCTCCCAACTTCTCCATCGGAGCGATTCTAATGATGAAATTTGCCGCTCAGGCAGCGAAATATTTCCCGCATCTGGAAATTATCGAGTATCATGGAGATCAGAAGCTCGATGCTCCGTCAGGTACAGCAATTAAGACGGCAGAAATGATCTCAGAGGCCAGAGCGGAGCTCCGTCAGGGCCATCCTGAGGAGGAAGAGCTTATTGAAGGCTCACGCGGCGGCTATTACAACGGCTTCCGTATTCACAGTGTGCGTCTTCCGGGAGTATTCGCCCAGGAGGAAGTGGTGTTTGGCGGCTACGGGCAGTCGCTCAAAATCCGTCATGATTCGTACGAACGGGCAGGTTATATGCCGGGGGTTAAGCTGGGTGTCCAGAAGGTTATGGGGTATACCGGTCTGATTTACGGCTTTGAGCATTTTATAGAATAGACAGGGGAGAAATCAATATGCTAAAGATTGCCTTTATTGCGCATGACCGAAAAAAAGAAGAAATGGTCAATTTCGTTACCGCATATGAAAATGTGTTTACCGGGCTGGAGCTGTATTCGACCGGCACAACAGGCCAGAGGATTATGGAAGCCACTCAGCTGAAGATTAACCGGTTCATGTCCGGCCCGCTGGGCGGCGACCAGCAGATCGGCTCTCTGGTAGCACAGGATGAGCTGGACCTGATTATATTTCTGCGTGATCCGCTGATGGCACAGCCGCACGAGCCGGATATTACGGCGCTGCTCCGCCTGTGCGATGTATACGGTATTCCGGTTGCTACTAATATCGCTACAGCAGAAATTCTGGTTAAGGCTATCGACCGCGGTGATTTCGGCTGGCGGGAGCTGGTACATAAATACAAACCGGGTGTTGATGAATAATGAAGCTGGATATTCTGGTATTCGGCGCTCATGCCGATGATGCCGAAATCGGCATGGCGGGAACAATCGCCAAGCACACTGCGGCCGGGCTCAAAGTAGGCTTGTGTGACTTGACGGCTGCGGAAATGTCATCGAACGGCACACTGGAGCGCCGCAAGCAGGAAGCGCAGCAGGCAGCCGATGTGCTGGGCGCTGTTGTGCGTACTAATCTGGGATTGCCTGACCGCGGTCTCTATATGACCGAAGAGCATCTGTCGGCAGTCACTGCGGAAATCCGCCGGTTTGCTCCGGCTGTTGTATTTGCACCTTTTTGGGAGGACAGGCATCCTGACCATATTGCCTGCAGCAGGCTGGTGGAGGAAGCTGTATTTAACGCCAAGCTGAGGAAATATATGCCGGACAAGCCTGCGGTGCCCGCGCCGCTGCTATATTTCTATTTCATTAATGATCTGGGCCGTACTGATCTTATTGTGGATGTAACGGAGCAATATGCGCTGAAGGAGCAGGCGCTGTCCTGTTACCGTTCCCAGTTCGAGAAGGCTCCCGGTGAGGATGTCGTGTCCACTCCGCTTAATGAGGGATACATCGAGCGCGTCCGCTCGCGGGATATGCTGCTGGGCCAGCGCAGGCTCATTCCCTTTGCCGAAGGCTTCGCAACCAGGGTTCCCCATGCTGTTGACCTGTTCCTTGACAAGGGCAGAGCGGAATAGCTTTATTTTGTTGTGCGATGCAACTATAATAAATCCATGACATTACTTAAAGTAAGAGATCAGTCTACGAAGGGGACGGAGCTATGAACCGGCTAAAAATAGGCATCACCTGTTATCCGTCTCTCGGCGGCTCGGGCGTAGTGGCGACTGAACTGGGTAAGCTTCTGGCGGAAAAGGGCCATGAAGTCCATTTTATTACACACAGTATCCCGTTCCGGCTTGGAACGTTTCAGAAGAATATATTTTATCATGAGGTTGAGGTTAACGATTATTATGTATTCCGTTACCCTCCTTATGATCTGGCCTTGGCGACCAAGATGGCACAGGTAGCCAAAATGCAGGGGCTGGACCTGCTGCATGTGCATTATGCGGTGCCTCATGCCGTCTGCGCATTTCTCGCCAAGCAGATGCTTGGCAATGACATGAAGGTCGTCACCACCCTGCATGGTACGGATATTACGGTACTGGGCCAGGATGAATCACTGAAGGACCTGATCCGCCTGGGCATCAATGAAAGTGATGCGGTAACGGCTGTCTCGCTTGATCTGATCAACGAAACCCGGCGGGTACTGGATATTACACGTGATATCGACCTGACTTATAACTTTGTTGACAAGCGGGTGTACTATCCGCGCGATGTTACAGATCTCCGGGGCGATTACGCCGATCCGGATGAAAAGATTCTGATGCACATCAGCAATTTCCGGCCGGTTAAACGGGTGGGCGATGTTGTTGATGTTTTTGCCAAGGTGAGCCGGGAGATCAAAGCCAAGCTCCTGCTTGTAGGCGAAGGACCGGAGCTGCCGAAGATTCAGGCTAAGATCAATGAGATGGGCCTTGAGCATAAGGTCCGCTTCCTCGGCAAGCAGGATGAGATCGCACAGGTAATCTCGCTGGCCGATCTGCTGCTGCTCCCTTCGGAGAAGGAGAGCTTCGGGCTGGTGGCGCTGGAGGCGATGGCCTGCGGTGTTCCGACGATTGGTTCACAGGCTGGCGGCATTCCGGAGCTGGTCCAGCACGGCAAGACCGGGTTCCTCGCACCTATCGGCGACACATCGGCAATGGCCAAGTATGCAGTAAAGCTGCTGTCGGATGAGGTAATGGCCGAGCAGTTCAGAAAAGCCTGCCTGCTGCGGTCCTGCAATGATTTCAGCAGAGACAGCATTACGAATCAATATGAGGATATTTATTACCGTGTGCTAGGGCGCAAGGTACTCGGAATGGATGCCATCCGGGGGTAAGGAGAACGATATGGAATGGACAATGGCACCGGCCGGTATGGCGGCGGCAGCCCGCAAGGTTATTACAGGGCTGCTTGAGAGCGGCCGTGAGGCTTATTTCGTCGGAGGGTGTATCCGCGATGAGCTGCTGGGCCGGCCGGTTCATGATATCGACCTGACTACCTCGGCGCTGCCCGAGGAGGTTATGGCCGTCTTTCCGCGCTGTGTCCCGACAGGGCTTGCCCACGGGACGGTTACAGTGCTGCAGGACGGCTTCAGCTTTGAAGTGACCACTTACCGGACGGAGAGTGGCTATGCCGATCACCGCCGTCCGGAGCATGTATCTTTTGTAAGCGATGTTAAAGAGGATCTGCGGCGGCGCGACTTTACAATCAATGCAATCTGCTGCGGACTGGACGGGGAGCTGGTTGACCCGTTTCAGGGCGCACAGGATTTAGGGGCGCGCCGCGTCCGCTGCGTAGGCAGCGCGGAGGAACGCTTCGACGAGGACGCACTGCGCATGCTGCGCTGTGTGCGGTTCGCGTCGGTGCTGGATTTTGCCGTCGCCAAGAATACGTGGCGGGGGCTGCTGCGCCAGCGGGACAAGCTGGCGCATATCGCCGTCGAGCGCGTACGCGCCGAGACGGAGCGCATCGTCGAGGGGCCGCACCCTGTGCGCGGCCTCGGCCTGCTTGCGCGCAGCGGTCTGCTTGCGCGCGGCAAGGCCCCGTTCCCCTGGACCGGCGAAGCATTGGCGGCTGCCGCCGCCATGCTGGCCGGGATCGGGGAACTGGAGAGCGCCCGCCTGCGGTGGGCGCTCCTCCTCCATGCCCTGGGGCAGCCGGCCGAAGCGGCCGACAAGCTCCTGCGGGCATGGACGTTCCCGGGGGCGGCGC
>RCUO01000738.1_pt1 | contig 14793 bp, 10 predicted proteins | sample 2166161 | NCBI WGS metagenome assembly RCUO01 (sample SAMN09932617, study PRJNA488358) | compost metagenome | feature: garden; material: soil; isolation source: compost soil in cyclohexanecarbonitrile-enriched culture | place: Germany: Experimental Botanical Garden Goettingen | collected 2016-01-27 | reverse complement strand
CAAGGATGGCTCGGCCGTGCCGGATCTCGCGGCACAGGTTCGCATGGCCTTCGCCAACCTCAACGTGATCCTAGCCGAGGCCGGCAGTAGTTTCGAGGATGTGATCGACACGACCATCTTCATGGTCGACCCCGACTCGAAATTCGAAACCATCTGGGAGGTGGCGGCCGAGTATTGGGGCGAAGCTCCCTATCCGACGGTGACCGCTATCGGCGTGACCTGGCTGTCCGGCTTCGACTTCGAGATCAAGGTGATCGCCAAACTACCGCAATAGAACCGGCCAACCCTCACCCCCCGACCGTCAAAGGAACCCATTCTATTTTTCCTGGAGCGCCCCTCAAGTCCCGGTCGGTTTCTGCCTGATGTCACCGTCTGCTCCTAGCCGTTCACTGCCGGTCATGTTTGCTAAGCGGGCGGGTCAAATCCGGTGCAAATGGCTGGTTAGGTCGAATGCAAATGGGTGGTCAAGTCAGCGCAATTACCCAGATGTCAGCGGATCTCGAGACGTGGCACCAGCCAGCTGTGAGTTCAGCTAGTCTTCCCGCACCAGTTACTCAAGGACGATACCCATGCCAGATAACTCTGAAACCAACATAGCCACAGCAGACGCTCTCACACTGCTCCTGCACAACCAGCACGCCATATGTGCGGCCATTGAAGAGGTGACCAAGTGGCTCTCTGAGAATGGAGTGGGGAGAGTTGCCGCTAACGCAATTGCGGCCATGGAAACGCTGGACACGAATGCTCAAGGCATCACAGACGCCATCATGCGACTACGGCAGTTATAGGCATCATCTAACGCCCCGCTGCCCATCTTCACTAGCGAGACTCGGTGTAATGCGAGAAAAATGGGATTCTTTTGAGAGTGGGAGATTAACGGTGGACTGCATTTATACGCTTCCTCACTGTCGGTAACGCCAATGGTTTCCGTGCACCTCAAACGTTAGGACCCAGAAGAGTTCATGACTACGGATGCCGGTTGCAAACCTCCACGATCCATCACATGTGACTTGTAAAAAAAAGCTGCATAGGGGAAATATGCAGCCCTTTTCACTGGTACTGACTCGCATTGACTACAATGCGCGCTCGAAGCTTCGGCCTTTACGACTCCGCAGCCAACCTGCTCGCATCATTCTCGTGGGTGGCCTGCGAGGCGTCGTTGCGAACAGGGTCGGTCGTCAGGTTTTCGTTAACCAAACTAAAGTCTCTCGCTTGACCTCGCTCATGACGGGGCAACAAAAAATAGGCCAGTGCCGGGAGCAGAATGAGCGCGCCTATCATGTTCAAAACAAACATGAACGCCAGCAAGATCCCCATATCGGCCTGAAACTTGATGGGTGAAAGTACCCAGGTACCGACACCTATGGCCAGAGTCACGCCGGTTAACATGACCACCTTTCCAGTAAACAACAGGGCCCGATAGTAGGCCTCGGATAAGGTGTCACCTTCGCGCAGGCGGGCCAGCACGATGCTCATGACGTACAGTGCATAATCAACACCTATGCCTACGCCCAGGGCTATCACGGGCAAGGTAGCCACTTTCACGCCGATTCCCAGTGCCACCATCAATGCTTCACAGAGGATCGAGGTAAGCACTAATGGAAGCACCGCACACAATACGGCTCGCCAGGAGCGGAAGGTCAGAAGGCAAAGGATGATTACCGCGCCATAAACCCACCAAAGCATTTCATGACTGGCCTTTTTGACCACGATGTTGGTCGCAGCCTCGATGCCAGCGTTACCAGCGGCAAGCAGAAACTTCGCATTATCGTCGTTGTTTTCTTTGGCGAACGACTCAACCGAATCGACTACTCGATTTAACGTGTCGGCCTTGTGATCAGATAGGTAGGCATACATCGTCAGCAAGCTGCAATCATCGTTGTACAGACCGCGAGGCGCGCCCGCAGTAATCATGTTGAGGGTTGCCTGATTGTTCACTAGTTCAAACCACTTTGAGCTGCCCTCACTCAGGCCTACGAGCACTCGCCGATTGAGTAACGCAAGCGAGTTGGTCGAATCGACTCCCGGCAGACTGCGTAGTTGCCAGTCCAGATTGTCCACCCGCCGAAGGGTATCGTAATCAGAGCAGGCCCCCGGCGGCGTCTTGACCATGATCGCAAACACATCACTACTGGCGCCGTAATGCGCCGCCATGAAGGCGTTATCAAGATTGTATCGTGAGTCTGCACGCAACTCCGGTGCGCCGGGATCGAGATCACCAACTTTAAGTTGTAGGCTCACCCAGTAACCACCACCTGCTAGAAGTGCTGCGATCACAACCCCCACTGTGGCCCACTTTCGTTGCGTGAACCTGTCTAGAAAATGCCACATCAGGTGCTTGTCGCCACCGGCATCGGCCAGTTGTTCGCTCTTGAGGCTGCGGACTGCTGCAGATTGGCTGACACCCAAGTAGGACAACAATATAGGCAAGAGAATTAGGTTAGTGAAAATCAGAACCGCGACCCCGATACTGGCAATCACCGCCAAGTCCTGAATGACCTGGATTTTGATAATCATCAGTACGGCAAAACCAACGGCATCGCACAAGAGCGCGGTCAGCCCGGCGAGGAACAAACGGCGAAAGGTATAGCGGGCAGCGATTTGCTTGTGCACACCACGACCGATGTCTTGCATGATCCCGTTCATCTTCTGTGCGCCGTGGCTCATACCAATGGCAAAGACTAGGAACGGTACCAACACGGAGTAGGGATCCAACTGATAACCCAGGATGGGCAACAGGCCCAGTTGCCAAACAACTGCGATCATCGAGCAACTCACTACCAGCAAGGTGCTACGAATGCATCTGGTATACCAGTAAAGCACTGCAGAAGTTATCAGTAATGCGGCGGCAAAAAAGAGCAGGATCTGCCGCAGTCCATCGATCAGGTCCCCAATAACTTTTGCAAAACCGGTGATGTGGATACTGATCGTTTCACTCTGATAATTTTGACGTAGCGCCTCCAGTTGCTGTGACAGCTGTGAGTAGTCGAGCGGTTGCCCATCAGGAGTGGTCGCTAACAACGGTACATAAATAATGCTCGAGCGCTGGTCGAAGGCTACCAGTTGGCCAATTTCATTGGAGCGCTCAACATTGCGCTTGAGCGCTTGCAGGCTTTGGTCACCGCCCTCGTACGCATCTGGAATCACAGGACCGCCCTCGAGCCCCTCCTCGGTAACCCCAACCCATCGAGTGGTCGGGGTCCAGAGTGACTTCATGAATGCGCGATCGACACCAGGCAGCAAGTAAACCTGATCGCTCAGGTTTTTCAGTTGCTCGAGGTAGTGTGCGTCATAAATTGAGCCCGACTTGTTCTCGACAGCTATGCGCACCGCATTGCCCAGCCCGGACAACTGCTTACGATTTTCCATGTAATTTAGAATGTACGGATGATCGCTGGGGATCATTTTCTCGAAACTGGCGTTGAGCTGCAGGCGGGTTGATTGCCAGGCGAATAGCAGAGTCACCGCGAGACATACCAACAGAACCACACGACGATGGTTGAACAAGGCTCGCTCGAGCAGTGAACCTGATTGTCGATCAAAATCGCCGAGACGGCTGACCACTGGCTGAATCTGTGATGCATGGGGGGATTTCATGGCCTTACTCCGCGACTGCTCGCTCGGGATTACTGGATGTAGCATTCACATTGGATATCGCCAGCCGCGCCGTACCAGCGAAGCCGACCCCTACCAGTGAACCGTCCGGCGCATCCACCACTGCCGTCAATGCGGGGGCCGCGGGCGTGGCCAGAGGCTGTAACGTCGAACTATCGCCAGTGCTGCGTAGTACGCCGCCCGCCTGATTGACCCACAGCACTTGCTGGCCGATTCGGATAGCGGATCCGAGCGATACCGGAACTGGGTTATTCATTGCTTCGAAGTTGTTACCTTGATCCCGAGAGCGAAATACATTCCCACGCAGACCGCCGATCAGAACCGCACCGTCTGAGTCCAGCGCTAAACTGAAATAAGTGCCCTCGTAAGGGCTGTCGAGCTTTTCAAAACTCTTTCCGCCGTCCAACGAGCGAATCAGCAATCCTTGCTCACCCGCCAGGTAATACCTGTCACCTGCTTGTGCGACAGCATAAAGATGTAAACCTTGGATGTTGGGGATGCGGCCCATCCATGACTGCCAAGTCATGCCCCCATCTTCTGTGCGCATGACCAATCCATAGGCACCTACCGCCAAACCATGCATGGTGTCGCTAAAGCTCAATGCCAAAAAAGGTTTGTCTGGCCCATCTGTAACCAAGCGCTGGGCAGCAACTAGACGTCGTTGCGCCCCCTCGTCTGCGTTCGGTTCCAGAGCTGCTGTTTGGGCGTCATTTAGTTCCTGCTGTGCTGCACGGCGACCGTCCAGTTGTAGAGTCCAACTCTGGCCCGCATCACCCGAATGCAAGATCACCCCTGAGTGCCCTACAGCCCAACCCTGCCGAGAATTGACAAACTGTACTGCTGTCAATGTACTACTCACTGGAACTTGTACTTGGCGCCATGTGCGCCCACTATCATCAGACAGCACTACGACACCGCGTTCGCCAACTGCCACCAGACGCTCACCAGCACGAGCAATGGAAAGCAGCGTCGCATGACTGGCTTGAGTTGAAAGAACACTTCGTTGATCTATGACATCGGGAAATTGCGCTGCTACTCCAGGTGAAACGCAGATTGCCATCAGCAACACGCCTGCCAGCCCATTGCAATACAGGGACTTATTCTTTAAACGACGGGCCATCAAACCTCTCCTCAAGTGGTTGCGCCCGGCCTGACGGGCGCGTGCCATGAGTGTTATCCGAATGGATCAACGAACGCCTTCACCGGCCATTGCGTCAGGGGTGAATACCGAATCCTTATAAGCGGGTACGATTCGATACTGCTCATTTTTGCCGATATAGCTTTCGCCTCCGAACCAGGCTCCAGAGAGCATGTCGTAGAAGCCAAAGTTCATCATGACTACACCTGGCAGATCAGGCATCACGACCGGCAATTGCCACAACACCTTAGCGAGTTGACCTTTCGCATCGTATCGTTCGCCTAGAACGGCAGCCCAGGTATCCTCATCCAAGTAATAAGTACTCTTGGACATCACATGACGCTTTCCGGGTTTCAACGTAGCTTCGACGACCCACACCCGATGCAGCTCCCAACGGATGTTTTCTGGTTTCAAGTGGTGCTCTGCAAAAAGGTCAGGCGTTTTATCAAGTGAAAGTATCCGGTTGGCGTTGTAGGGGATGTACATTTCCCTTTTCCCAACCAACTTCCAGTCAAAACGATCCATACGACCGCTGAATACATAAAGCTCATCGAAACTCATCACACCAGCAGTAGCAGGTGTAGGCGTATCGCAGCAGGCGTTTGGCAAGCGGCGAACCCGACGCTGCCCTGGCAAATAGGTCCAAGTCGCCGTTTTATCGGCGTCGACATTCTCCACGCCGGCAATGGCCTCCCCAGCCCTTAACGGTGGCCCATCGTTCACTAGCCGCGCGCTCCAATAGACGCCATTTTTAGGCCCGTCGGGCAGATACCACGGCATCTGAAATTCGGCCCGTGCCTCAGTGACTAAAACAGGTCGTCCTTCTGCTGTAATAAGGTACTGATAAAAATCACTGTGCCATGAGGCTCCACGCCAGCGGAGGAGATGGTTCCACATGGCTTCCGAGCCACTTTGTGGAATCGGAAATGGGATGCCTCCTTGTGCATTCTGTGGTTGAGGACCCGCCTCCGTTTCGACGAGTTTTCCTGATGTGGCGTTTTTAAAAGTATTGTCGTAAACCGATTGGGGTGCTGCGGACGTGCGATGTGTTGGGTACACGTCCAGACGATAACTGTCTGGATATTTCTTAAGCATCGCCTTTACGCCTTCGGACAACTTGTCGGCATACTGACTCATGTTTTTCGCGGAAATGCTGTATAGAGGCTTCTCGCCGGCAAATGGGTCACCGCGCTTACCGCCGTCCTTATAGCTCGGGTCAGGTTTAGTGTAACCTCCATCCCAAGCTGGGATAGTGCCCGCCGCGTTACCAGCACGCTCGGCACCGAAGGGCGTCAGTGAACTTTTTAGCTTGGCGGCTTCGTCTGCAGATACTGCCGCAAACGCACCATGAGCGAATAAAAGAGATGTTGCCAGCGCAGTCAACACAGTAGAGATACGGTTAAGGGGGGTCATGTTCTTTTCCCTTTTATCAGAATGTACGGCTTACGGAGAAAGCCACAAAATCGCGGTCTTTCAACGATTGGTCATATGTGTAGTTACTATTCGCGTCTAGGAAAGTGTTCTCTGGTCCGTAGAAATGGGTATACGTCAGACCTAGATTCCATTGGTTCAAATAGTTACCTTTTATACCGATGTTGATATCACCTCCGTTATTGGTGCCGAAGCCAGGTCCTAGTGCCGAAGAGTTCCCATGGGTATAACTCACACCCACGGGAACACTGATATCCAACCCGGAAAAAGCCTGGCGATACATCGGCTCATAGACGGTACGCATGCTCCATGCGTCGCGGGTGGCATTAGGATCCACCGCATCAGTATTGCGAGTGACACTCAACGTCCGGTTCCAGGCGAACTCTCCAATAAAGTTGGCTTCCTGGGCAACGAAGGACGGCCCCATAATGGCGAGCCAGGACAAGTTCGCGTGCAACGTGTGGCCAGTAGCGTAAAGGGGGTCACTGTCATTGTTGAGCCCTTCTCCGGTCAACAAGGGACGCTGACGGGTCGAGGCCAAAGGTTGGTGCCAACGCGTCGAAACTTCACCCGCGATGTTGAAGCTGTCTACGGTTGTCGAAAAACTTCCTCCGAGTGCTTCGATGCCTTCGGGATAGAGCCAGTAATACTCACCGGCCCTGCCCGTCGTTGGGTTCAGGTTGGCGAAGTCAGGACGGACGTTGAGCTGCGGTGACTTATCATGGAAACGAATGGCGTAGAGCCCCCAGTCAACGGTCTCGCTACGAATGCGGACTTGTAAGCCCCCTTGCCCGGAATTCTTCGCATCTTTATTTCCCCCGCGAAAAAAGGCCAACGGCTGAGCGCCCGGAAACAACGGTGCTCCGACAAACAGGCGTTCATTACCTTCGCCGAAAGCATCGAAGCTGGAAAAGTAACTACCGGAGGCGGGTAGCCGATTGGCCTCCCACTCGAACTGATAATAGGCACCCAAGGCCACGTCCGGCGTCAGTTGCAGTTGCCCCGACACCTGTTTAACAGGACGAATCAACTCCTTGAATTGGGTGTTGGGTACCGAGAGCGCCTTGACCACATCAATCGGCGCCATACCGCCAGCAATGCCGTTCATGCCATAAAATAGGCTCTCCCCCCATTGCATTGCGTACTGACCGATACGACCAGAGACTGGCATCTCGCCGACTTCACCTTTGCCGAAGATGAAGGCGTCCAGTAGTTCGGCTTCTCGGCCGTGCAGGTCGCGTGTGTCATCAGTAAAATGATCATTGCTCACCGAGATGCTGTTGACCCGGCCGACCGAATTATTATCATTGCTCTTGTTGTAAACATCGTCGTACCACGCCGCACCACTGACCCGTGCGCCGAAATTCTGATACGTAATATCGAACTCTGAAAGAAGGTCCAATCGATTGGAGATTAGTCCCTTGTTAAAGTTACGATCTCCATCATCTTGGTTTAATGCGACCTGTCCTTGAGTAAGCTGATTAGATTGGTCTTTCAAACGCCAGGCATTGCTGTATTTGATGGTGTTATCCCAACGCAAGCGTAAGTCGGGATTTCCGGAGTCAAATTCAAAAGCCTGAACGTTAGTGCTTAAAACTCCAATCATCAGCCCGACCATGCCAAGGGCAAACGGGGGGCGCCCACCGCAATAAGCGGCAGTATGAGTACGTGCCATGGTTAACCTCTATTTTGTTTTTGTTAGTAGTATTACCAATCACCCTGCTCGTAAGCAGGGGAGCAAGGCCGTCCAACCTCTCTTTCTTAAAAATCACCTTCTGCGTTGATTGCCAGCACTTAAACCGAGTATAAACTCGCCCCCTTACCGCTTGTATGCAGTAAACGCTGTAATTTCGGCTGTATGCTCTACTTGACGAGAGGTTCCTGTACGTTGACCCTTAGCGTTCGGCCTTAGCTGCTCGCACCACACACCACATTTACTGTGGATAGCGTGAGGGTTTTGACCTTCCAAACCCGACTGAGCATTATCAAGTACAAACCCTTCCTGCCGACCTGAATCACCTGATGCCGATGCCCGCTTGACCAGGTTTAAAAGCTTACAAGCGAGCACGGCATCGAAGCGCACGGCAAATCTGTCGAACCACCCTATGCCCGGTTAGTCTGGAAAAAAATTACCGTGGAAGGTGACAGGCACGCGTTGTGGGATCTGAATGCGAGCAACCGGTCCATCCAAAAGGTTGCGTGCGTCAAATATTGCTAACTCAGAGGTATTGGACCTCAGATCACCGATGTAACTGAGAATCCAGCCTTCGTCCTCTGCTGCATCAGGCGATGCGGGATAAAAAATAGGTTCACTTGGATAAGTTCCCGGTTCGAGCCGATACTGTTCAACTTTATCCATTTCATAATCAATTTTGATAATCGAACTTTCCTGCCCGATTCCCCACGAGTAACTGAAGCGATGTTGCTTGGAAAACTTCCGATCGTCGATCCTTGGTAATTCTTGAGGTAAATCGCTTACGACACGAACTTCGACCGACCCATTATTGGGATCAATCGTGAAACGATTCATTGTCAACTTACCCTCCAATGGGCCATGCGGGTCTTGTTTCATGATGCGATCATTGCTGACCCCGTCAACGACAATTCGACCATCAGGTAGATCGTATGCATTCACATAATGCATTACCGTTTGAGGCGGGATAGCGATCCGCTGGATGTCGCCGCTATAGCCCTCACGAGGAATCAACACAAACTCAGCAGGTAGATCATCACGCCATTTCGCGCCGTAAAAACCAAGTCGAGCCTGCTCGGCGTCATAGACTAGTGGCGAATCCAAAATAATGGCAAAGCGTTTTGTCATGACGAAATCATGAACGATCGGACGATTGGGCGCAGGTACGTCGACTACGCGACGAACTTTACCTTCGACGTCCAAGGTCATGTACTTGACGTGGTCCCACTCCCAGTAGTAGCCAATAGCGTGCATTTCACCGGTATCTGGATCAACATGCGGATGGCCTGTGAAGGCACCAGGGAATGTACCGTTAAAGCTTTCAGTACCCACAGTGCTCAACTCCTCATCGTCCAAGACAATGGGAATGACACCTCCTTCACTAATCGCCAAAACTTTTCCAGCCAAGCTGATTGCGCTTGTATTGTTTAAATTGTGATCTAGCCAAGCTTGGCCATAATGCGCTGTTCGGGCACCTGGTACTGGCTGCCGAGCGCGAAGCGCCGCAACCTGATCATCTATTAGATAACGGTTTCGATACCAAGCAGCACGACCTTCGGAAAGCCGAATCCCGTGTACCATACCGGTTCCGGCAAACCAGTGGTACTTGTCAACATCGTCGATTGTATAGGGGTTAGAACCCACCCGCAGAAGTCGACCGTTTAGCCCTTGCGGAATGGTCCCCGTCACACTGAGATCAAAAGCTGTAACCTCCTCACGTATCGGCGCAAAGGGGCCGTTCAAATAAAGAAGATCACTTTGCGGGAGCGCTGGGATATTTGAGTTGGAAGTTGACATTTTATTTTTATCCATTTCAATATTGGTTATCAGTTCAGATCTAAATTATAGATTTAGTAGCGCGGCGAGCTTTGGAAACAAGTCAATAGCATTCCCACTTTCAAGTGAGACAAGATCCTCTTTAGGGCATCCTTCAGGCCCGCGCAGAGCAGACAATGCGGGATCAATGGTAAATGCAGGCATAAACGGAGTATCGCTACCATAGAGACGACGATTCGGCGGAACGAATTTTAGGTATGAAGCGAGGGAGACTGTATTTGAGATGCCTGTCGCGTCATAGTAAATAGACTTCAATTGCCCTACGACTTCGGCAGGTGTCAATGCAGGGGTGAGGCGATTAAACATTGCAGCAAGATTGGAAATTCTTTCGGCAAGGTAAGGCAGTGTGCCGCCACCGTGAGAAACAATTAACTTCAATTTCTGGCATCGACGGAGGCTACCGGTTGCGACCAAATTCAGAATCATTCGAGTAGTGTCAAACGGGTACTCGATCGTCGACCCAGGAAAACCCAATGAAAGCTCATTAAACGGTGCTGGAGATACGGGATGGGTATAAACAACAGCTGCGCGCTTATCAGCTACCTGAAAGATGTCGTCAAAGGCAGGATCACCAAGATACACACCTTTAATGTTAGTCAGTAACCCAAGGCCCTCAAGTTCCAGTGTATCTAGGGCATAGATTGCCTCTTCCACTGCGGCCTCTACATCCAATAATGGGAGGACAGCGAACGCGCCAAAACGTCCTTTTGTCCGCTCTCTGCGCTCGGCTGCATCTTCATTGATTCTTCTCGCCAGTTCACGAGCAGCCTTACCGGTAATAAAGCCTAACCCAGGCGCCGAAATCGATAGAATCGCGGCATCAATTCCGCACTTATCCATCAAAGCTAAATGGGTGGATTCACTCCAAGAAGGAAGCGGAAATCCTTCTACGTCAAAAACACCCGCAGAATTCATTGCATTTAGATAGCTCTCGGGAAGCGCATGTGCATGCACATCAATCAACGGCATAATACAGCCTCGTTATCGGATTGTTTTACAAACTATAAGTTGCCAGCCTTGCCGAGTACATGCTCTAAACTCTTTAAATTCGGCGGTATCCTCTCACTTTTTCGCTTTCAGGCTTTGAATTTAAAAATAAGCCATATCCACTCAGTGTGTAATGCTCAATATTTCTTGAAGCACAATTTCGCGCACTAAATAATTATATATTACTAAGCACCAAACTTTTTTGGCGCGGCATTAAGCCCTATAAGCTGTAATATTGCGCACCAGCTTTTAGCAAATAAAGCGAAACAAAGGGGATCTCACAACGTGTTGGCAAATTGCTTCTGGAAGTAAAAATGCCCCGTACAGTTCGGGTTGGCGCAATCATACTTCCAACAGTAAATCATCAGCACTCGTGTGAATCGCTTCCACCAACAACGCAAATGCTGCTGATATCGACTGGGATCATAAAGATGGTATCCCGCAAAAAAGGGGCACCATTTATCCATCATGTGCAAAAGGTGCCCCGCTCGCAACTACTCCTGTATTGCGTCCTCAAACACGCACGTCAAGCACGCCAACCTGGCAGCCTCTACATAAACAAAGGAGCGCGAAGATGTGTGGAGATTACTGCGTAGCTGGTCGGCTTTATCAAAAGGCACGTAAACCTTTCTGCTGATTGAGGAACGCGCCATGCGTCAGGTGCTTACTTAAACAGTCATTAGCAGCTATTAGCACATCAAAATATTCCCCCAAGAGGACAGCACATTGACTGAAACTGGGATAAGTTGGCTGGGTGCCTGTTTATCTAGACTGGTCGTGTGCTCAAAAACATCGAGGTCGAGCGTATACACCCCGATTTACGGCGCTCAGACCGCGGATTGCAGACTGCCGCACTTAGTTACGCGATCCAAGGCGCAGGTACCAAGTGCAGTATCCCCAACCCCGGTGGGGTCGAACGGCGTAAATAGCTGCATTCGATCCAAATTGGGCTTGTGACGGCACGTATTAGGTTGTTATTTGGAGCGTAGGGCTGCGATGACCAGACGCACCGCCATTGAAGACTGGCGCCGTGTCGCATAGTAGGCATGGTGCCCAGTAAAGGTTGGGAACCAGTCCTCAAGTACCCATCGTAGTCGTCCAGCCCGCACCTCTGGTTCGGCAAGTGCCTTGGGAAGGTAGGCCAAACCGAACCCTTTTATGGCAGCGTCCAGCATTTGGTAGGCATTGTTGAACACTAACTGTCCGCTCACCTTCACATCAAGGCGCTGCCCGTCTTTTTGCAGCTCCCAGGGCATGAGCATGTCCTTGGTAGGCAATCTCAGATTGATGCAGTTATGAGCAGTGAGATCACCTGGTTCTTCCGGTGCGAGCCTTTTTTTAAGGTATGCAGGTGATCCGACGATCGCCAGTGTCTCATCAGGGGCAATGCGCACCGCGATCATGTCTTTCTCCACCTGATCACCCAGTCGCACTCCAATGTCAAAGCGTTCGGCGACAATGTTCGACAGGCCGTAATCGTTGATCAACTCGATATGAAGCTCTTCGTGCTCGCTTAAAAGGCTCTGCAGCTTCGGCCAGATATACTGGTTTGCCGCGTAGTCGGTAGCAGATATACGCACGGTACCGACAGGCTTCTCGCGAAGCTCGGTCACAGCCAGCAACTCAGCCTCGATCTCTTCCAGCTTTGGTGCAACCGAATCCAAAAGGCGCTGCCCTGCATCGGTAGTGGACACACTTCTTGTCGTTCGGATGAGAAGCAGCATCCCTAGTTTTGTTTCCAGTGCCGTTACGGTTCTGCTCAGTGAAGACTGAGAGACACCAAGCTGGGCAGCCGCCCGTGTAAAGCTTCGCTCTCGGGCTACGGTTAAGAGTGCAACCAGGTTATTCAGATCGGGCGTGGCCATTTATCCACCTGAGCATAAGTGTATGCACATTTTGCCATCTAGTCCGAAGCTCATCAAAGCACTAGATTGATTAACAACGGCAGTCAATTGGTTCGCACCTGCGTCCAAGCCCAAACCTGACAGGGTGAATTCTTTGAGTAACGCAGAGCAAACCATCATCCGCAGCGGTAGCAAGCCATCTATTAAGGGACCTGAAAGTTGGTTTACCGGCTCTGTTCGAATCGACAATCTTTTCCAGATCGAGGCGCCTGGCCGAGCCACGGGCGCCATTGTCACCTTCGAACCTTCCGCTCGTACTTTTTGGCATGCACACCCGCTCGGCCAAGTACTTGTGGTGCTCACGGGCGTGGGATGGACCCAATGCGAAGGAGGTCAGCGAACTGAAATTCGAGCAGGTGACATCGTCAATTGCGCCTGTGGCAAGCGACATTGGCATGGCGCATCAGCAACCACTGCAATGTCGCATTTTGCCGTCACAGAGACATTGGACGGCAAAAACACTGACTGGATGGAACCCGTGACTGACGAGCAATATTTGAGCGGCCCGCTCGTCACTGAGTGATGCTTGTTACTGGAAAGAAAACAATGCCCCCTGCCGGCGCCTGAGTGCAGATCCCAACTCTCGGAAGCACTCAGATTCGCCGCAGGTGGTTGTGAGCCAGTTATCGTTGGTTCACTCGCCAATTCACACAGTTTTCAGCGCGCCGCCCCCGGCCATCTTGCCGACACCACGACTCCCGAACTTCGACGCCTCTTGACCCTGCCACCGCAAGCTTGAGGCAAGTCGCATGAAAGCGGATCAGTAAAAGGTATGCAGGGTAAGTCTGGGTCAACTACCTGCATAAAATGCTCGTATGGTCGAGCTGTTGGTTGGGCGAGTTTCAACGAGCAGGACTTAAATCAGCGACATTTTTGCGCAACGCCTCCATCAACAGCGTGAATGCCGGAGACTGTTGGCGACGGCTCGGATAATACAGGTGATATCCCGCAAAGAACGGGCACCATTCGTCCAGCACTTGCACGAGTTGACCGGTTCGCAACTGTTCCTGGACAACGTCCTCGAACAAGAACGCCAAGCCAAATCCTTCGAGCGCCGCTTGCTGCGCCAGGCGCATGTTGTTGAAAATCAGTGGCCCATCGACCCGTACGTTCAGATCACGGCCTTCGCCGTGAAACTCCCAGACATACAACGCCCCTGATGAAGGTAACCGCACGTTTATGCAGGCATGATGGGTTAGGTCGTGAGGTGTATTGATCGCAGGATGACGCGAGAGATACTCAGGCGCACCCACGACGATCATGCGCAGGTCGGGGCCTATCCGTACTGCGATCATATCTCGGTCTATGTACTCGCCGAGACGTACGCCTGCATCAAAACGATCAGTGACTATGTCGGTCAATGCCGCATCGGTAGAAATCTCCACCTTGATTTCGGGGTATTCGGGTAGCAGACGCGAGATTGTTGGCCAGAGGATACCTTCTGCCGCGTGCTTGCTCGCTGTGATACGAATGGTACCGGCCGGTTTCTGTCGCAGCTCACCGAGCATTTTCAGTTTTGCGTCGATCTCTTCGAAGGCTGGCCGCAGTGTTTCCAGCAAGCGCTCCCCTGCTTCGGTGGTTGCCATACTCCGAGTCGTGCGGGCAAGCAGCCTTACGCCCAGGCGCGTCTCGAGCCGGCGAATGGTATGACTGAGGGAAGATTGTGACGTCGCGAGCCGTGCAGCGGCGCGAGTGAAACTCAACTCTTGCGCGACCACCATAAAGGCTGCCAGATCACCGAGTTCGGATCGATCCATTTATTACCTGAAAGTATAAGTTCATGCGGATTCTACCATCTAATCGTGGGGATGCTGACGTCCTATATTGGTTTACCTCAACCACCCGCATACCACCCAAGTCGTTATGACGGTGGGAGCGTCATGAGATCGAACAGGAGTGCAATCATGCAAAAACGACTGTTGGGCACCAGTGGCCTTGAAGTGTCCGCCATCGGCCTGGGCTGTATGGGGTTGAGTTATGGCTATGGGCCCGCTACTGATAAAGACGAAGCGATACGTTTGATTCGAGCGGCGTTTGAGCGTGGAGTAACTTTTTTCGACACGGCCGAGGCCTACGGCCCCTTCGCCAATGAAGAACTGGTGGGTGAGGCATTGCAGCCAGTACGCGATCAAGTCGTCATCGCCACCAAATTTGGTTTTCAAGACGGTGATTCAAACAAAGGACAGGAC
>RCUO01000736.1_pt1 | contig 14829 bp, 13 predicted proteins | sample 2166161 | NCBI WGS metagenome assembly RCUO01 (sample SAMN09932617, study PRJNA488358) | compost metagenome | feature: garden; material: soil; isolation source: compost soil in cyclohexanecarbonitrile-enriched culture | place: Germany: Experimental Botanical Garden Goettingen | collected 2016-01-27 | reverse complement strand
GCCTGACTGGCGCTGGCCCGCAGCGGCTGCTACAGATCAAGGCCTGAACGCCCCTGCTCAGCTGGCCGCTGGATGCGTAAACAATATAACTGCATTCTGTGCAGCTAAAACCGCCGAAAAGTACACTTCATCGGGTATAAGTGTATTCCATACAACTAAAATCAGTAAAATTGCCCGATTAACCGGATTTAGGGTGTTTTAGTTGCACAAAATACAGCTAAAGTGGTTTTGGAGCGCCGAACAGCAGTTTTAATTGTACAGAGTACACTTAAAGTTGTCCTTGTCCGCGCCCGCAATCCTCATTCCCACCTGAACACAGCAAAACAGCCTTCCATACAGGAAGGCTGCTTCTGTGTTACGTCCCGGAAGGGATTCGAACCCCCGACCGTGCGCTTAGAAGGCGCATGCTCTATCCAACTGAGCTACCGGGACATATTAAGTGTAGCTTTTATATACTATGTATTAACGCAACGTTCTCTATTATAACGCATTGAAATATTTTTTCAAGATAAAATACCAAGAAAAAAACATTTCTGCCCCCGGCAACGGAATTTACGGCATGATTTGCCGTTCAGACAGCTGTCCTTCCGCTGCCGGAGCCAGAGGCACCGACTCACCTGACGCAGGATATCAGTGCCGCTTAAGCGACACCTGACGGAAATGCTCTCCCAGCTGCTTTTTCAGGTGGCCGAAGATCAGCAGCTCACGCTGGAATTTGGAGCGCTCATCCTCCGGGCTCATAACCGGGCTTCCGGTGAACGCGCTGACTGTCACGTCCTCAAAAGCATTATGCATATTATTATCAAACCAGTCGGTTTGGGTGTCTGCATCATTCGTCAGAATGCGCACAATCTCATAGCCTTCCTCATGCTGATCTTCCACGATGTACACCAAGAGCGCTGAATCGCCTACAGCTCCCGGCAATACGCCAACTTCGGCACATGGAGCACCGTCATATTCGGTCATTCTGCGGATTTTGGCGTCTTTAATGTAATACACTTGTCATCATCCCTCCTGGCAAATTTCCCTCTCCTTAGTGTTCGGATAAGGACATACATTTTATCCCTTCAATCGGCATATATCTGTATTACTCAATTCTTATATTTGGACAACAATCGCACAAAAGAGAGGATGAACATCATGTGCGGAATAACCGGCTTTATCCAGTGGCGCGGTGACCTTACCCAGCACTCGCAACTGCTCGTTAAAATGACTGAAACCTTATCAAACCGCGGGCCGGATGCCGCCGGAACGTGGATTTCGGGCCCCTGTGCCCTCGGACACCGCAGGCTGAGTGTAATTGACCCCGAGAACGGCGCACAGCCGATGATCGCCCGGCTGGATGAGAATGTCTATGCGCTCGTGTATAACGGTGAACTCTATAATGCTGATGAGCTCAAAAGCGAGCTAAAGCAGCGCGGCCACCATTTCCAGACCCAGTGTGATACCGAGGTCCTTCTGCATGCCTATATGGAGTGGGGCCCTGATTGCACGGAAAAGCTCAATGGCATATTTGCTTTTGCCGTCTGGGACAGTGTGCGGGACCATCTGTTTCTGGCGCGTGACCGGCTTGGCGTCAAACCGCTGTTCTACAGTCAGATTGATGATGTGTTTGTCTTTGGCTCTGAGCCCAAAGCACTGCTGCAGCATCCCAAAGTCCAGCCGAAGGTAGGGCCCGAAGGTCTGGCAGAAATTTTTATCGTCGGTCCGGCCCGTACTCCGGGACAGGGGGTATACAAAGATATATTCGAGCTTCGTCCCGGTCATGCCATGATTTATAGCCGCAGCGGCATCCGCAAGTATGCATACTGGGAGCTGGAGAGCTATGTCCATACTGACAACGTTGATGAAACAGCGGCCAGAGTCCGGGAATTGCTGCAGGATACGCTGGAGCGGCAGCTTGTCTCCGACGTTCCGGTCTGCTCCCTGCTGTCCGGGGGACTCGATTCCAGCGCCTTAACGGCCCTCGCCGTGCAATACTACAACCGCACCGGCCAGGGCCGGGTGGACACCTATTCAGTTGATTTTGTCGATAACGATAAGCATTTTAAAAGCCACACCTTCCAGCCCGGCGCAGACGGGCCGTGGATTAAGCGGATGGTGGATGAGCTGCAGACGAATCACCGTTACATTAACTTTGATACTCCGGATCTGGTGCCGGCGCTCGATAACGCCCTTTACTCCCGTGACCTGCCGGGGATGACGGATGTGGATTCGTCGCTTTATTTATTTTGCCGGGAGATTAAAAAGAATGCGACGGTCGCTATTTCCGGCGAAGCCGCAGACGAAATCTTTGGCGGATACCCTTGGTTCCACCGTGAAGAAGCGCTGTCCTCCGGCACCTTCCCCTGGTCGGTAGCCCCCAAAATGCGTGCAGGATTATTGTCGCCCGAAGTCCGCGAATGGATACGTCCTCTGGAATATTTAGGTGACCGTTACAGTGACGCAGTGGCTGAGGTGCCGAAGCTTGACGGGGAGACCGGCAAACAGGCGCAAATGCGTGTTATGTCCTACCTCAACATTACCCGGTTCATGCCTACCCTGCTGGACCGCAAGGACCGGATGAGCATGGGCGTGGGACTTGAAGTCCGCGTTCCTTACTGCGATCACCGGCTGGTACAATACGTCTTCAACATCCCGTGGGAGATCAAAACGGTGGGCAACCGTGAAAAAGGCATTCTGCGTAAAGCACTGGAAGGCGTGCTGCCGGATGATGTACTCTACCGCAAAAAAAGCCCTTATCCCAAAACACATAATCCCGCTTACCTGAACGCCGTCCGTACTCAGATGCTGAACATTCTGGATGATTCATCGTCTCCGATCCTGCCGCTGATTGATCCGGCCAAAATCCGTGAAATTGCAGCATCGCCGGAATCATCCAGCAATCTGCCCTGGTTCGGCCAGCTGATGTCCGGCCCGCAGCTGTTCGCCTATCTGGCTCAAGTAAATCTCTGGCTGCAGAAGTATAATGTATCCATTGGATAAAAGCTTCTGCAACTCTAGATAAACATATTTAGGTCAAGGGGGTGTTATCCCTGATGCCGGGCTCTGCAAAACATTCAGGCTACAAGGATCTCTTGTTTGTTCTCACAGGCACAGGACCCCGGTTTACCAGCCAAATGCATGCTTTCAGACGCAGCACAAAAAGAGCAAGCCGCGTATTACGTGCGGCTTGCTCTTTGCCCCGGCTTGCTTCTGCTTCGGCTTTGCCTCTATTCTTTTCGTAATCAGCCTGCCCGCAGCCCATTTAGAAATTAAAGTTATCCGGGTCCGGGCCAAAGCGGTGATTCCGGTTCAGCTCCTCAATTGCCTGTACATCATCGTCACTCAGCGTGAAGTCAAAGAAGCCGGCATTCTCCACAATGCGTTCAGCATGCACCGACTTAGGAATGGTGATCACGCCCTGCTGGAGGTCCCAGCGGAGCACAATTTGCGCTACCGTCTTGCCGTACCGATCAGCCAGCTCCTTGAGCAGCGGCAGATCAAGGTTCCCCTGCATCAGCGGGCTCCAGGCCTCCACCTGAATGTCATGCGCCTTGGCGAATTTCAGCACCTCGCGCTGGGTCAGCAGCGGATGGAATTCGATCTGGTTCACGGCCGGCACCACGCCGGTATCGTCGATGATATCCTGCAGATGATGCACCTGGAAGTTGCTGACGCCGATGGATTTGACGAGCCCTTCCTTCTGCAGGTGAATCAGCGCCTTCCAGGTGTCCCGGTATTTGCCCTTAACCGGCCAGTGGATCAGATACAGGTCAATAACATCCAGACCAAGCTTCTTCCGGCTTACTTCAAAAGCCTTAAGTGTCGATTCATATCCCTGATCAGGGTTACGCACCTTGGTCGTGATGAACAGCTCGTCCCGCGGAACTCCGCATTCCCGGATGGCCTGCCCGACGCCCTCTTCATTATTATATCCGGCTGCCGTATCAATGCTGCGGTAGCCTGTTTCAACTGCTGTCTTCACTGCCTGGATAACCTCTTCGCCGTCCTTGGTCTGCCATACGCCCAGGCCCAGCCACGGCATGGTTGCCCCGTCATTCAGCGTCGGTCCGCCCGAAAATGGTCCATTTAATTCGCTCATTGTTAACCCTCCAAGCCTATTGGTGTGATCAAGCATCTATAACCTAAAAAATGGCTGAGGAATCAGCCCGGATTCAATAAGATTATAACAGTACACAAATTCCCCTGCAAAGCGGGCCTTAACCAGAATGCTGACTCAGGTGCTTTTGCGGAGACCCCCAAAAAATAAAAAAACAGCGTCTGCCGCAACCGCAGCAGACGCTTCTCTTGAGTAATTAATCGATCAGCTTGAAATCATCAAAGCTGAATTCCGGTGATACGATGCAGGAGACGAGCACCGGCTCATCACCGAGCGGCCGCGCGGCCTGCCAGACGCCTGCAGGAATAACGACCTGCGGCTGTTGTCCGGCTAATATGTCGGCGCCGAGCACCACTTCAGTTACGTTCTCAGGCTGTGCACCGCTGCCGCCAAGGCTCAGGACAATCGGGCTGCCGGAATGCCACAGCCAGATTTCATCGGAGAGCACGGTGTGCCATTCCGACTTTTCACCCGGATGAAGCAGGAAGTAAATGGAGGAGGCCGATGCTCTGGCTCCTGAATAGTTACTGCCCAGTGTCTCCTGGGGAATTTCGAAGGATGAGTTCCATAATCTCTTGTACCATCCGCCCTCAACGTGGGCTTCAAGCCCCAGCGCTGCTACCAGCGGAGAAATTTCTTTTTGCGTCACAGTATCTGCTCCTTAAAGTTTGCCGCATAAGCAACCACTTAGATTTGTGTTTGCTTTTACTTTAACAAAAATGTGCCGCAATTGTAAAACCTTCTGCTGCTTACTTGCCGTCCTTGCCTGCCTTGAATACTTCGGCGATTGCTCCGAGCGCACCCAGCGTCTCAACTGTGCTGCTAGGCAGGAATATTTTGTTGGCAGGTCCTTTGGAGATTTCGGTCAGCGCATCAAAGGACTGGTACGCCAGTACCCGCTCATCCAGCCCGGCGGTGCTGATCAGCTGAATCCGCGCCTTCTCGGCCTCGGCTACCGCCTCGATCGCCTTGGCCTGGCCGAGCGCTTCCAGCTCCTGTGCCTGACGTAAGCCCTCAGCCTGACGGATACGCGCTTCCTTGTCACCTTCAGCCTTGAGGATCTTACTCTGCTTGTCACCTTCCGCGCGCAGGATCATATCCTGCTTGGCAGCTTCCGCCTCCAGAACAATCGCACGCTTGCTGCGTTCCGCCTTCATCTGCTTATCCATCGCTTCCTGAATATCCAGCGGCGGCTTGATGTCAATAACCTCAACGCGCTCAATCCGCACGCCCCACTTCTCGGTTGCTTCATCGAGGGCCAGCCGGATGTCCGCCGAAATTTTTTCACGTCCGGACAGTGTTTCGTCCAGCTCCAGCTTACCGATAATCTGACGCATAGTTGCCGTGGAGATATTGCGAACCCCGTATACATAATCAGAAATACCGTAAGTCGCCTGTTCCGGTCCGACCACCTGGTAGAAAATAATGGTATCAATCTGTACCTGAACGTTATCCTTCGTAATAACCGTCTGAGGCGGCACATTCGCCTGCTGAATCCGCAGATCATGGTACGTACGCACCTGATCAATGACCGGAATCAGAATGTTCAGCCCCGGTGTAAGCAGCCGGTGAAATTTCCCGAGCCGCTCGACTACCCCGACACGCTGCTGCGGTACGATTTTGATCGTCAGTGCCACAAAAACGACTACGACTGCAATAATAATCCCGATAATTACCCATGAATCCATCAGCTGTATTCCTCCCATCGTTCTACTTCGATAATAGTGGAGCTTCTGCGGACAACTCTGACTAATTCATCTCTCGCCAGCACCTCGCCTGACACTGCACTCCATGTATCGCCGCCGACCTTGACCTGGCCGTAACGCCCCGGTTCAAGCGCCTCAACGACAATACCCTGACGCCCGGTAATCTCTGTCCCGATATCCTCGAACCCCCGGGCATGCTTGAACCGGGCGACCAGAGGTTTGGAGAACACGGTCAGGAGAACCGTTACTACCGCGCCTGCCGCCACCTGCAGCAGAATCGCCTCCGGCCAGATCAGCGACACAAGCAGCGCCGCCGCTGCACCGACCGTAAGCCAGAACAGATAAAAAGTAAGCGTGAACATTTCAATCACAAGCAGAACACCGGCCGCGACTAACCATAGCACCCATGGAACCATAGGTGATCTCACCACCTTCCGCTATATACTACTATAAACGAATAAAACGGCAGCGCGTTCCATCATTTTTCCCGAAAGGGACAAAAGCAGGCACTTTTATTATATTTCAAGCCACGGAAGGTTATGAATACAATTCATTTGCTCCAAAAAAGCCTGCAGAGAAGCCGTTCTTCTCTGCAGGCTTTTGATACTGACGGTTACGCTGGTGTTATTTCAGCTTCCAGAGGGCAGGGGCAGCTGCCGGCTCCCACCCGGCAAGCGAGGTGTGCGCCTGCTGGCAGATATATGCGGACCCGTTGTATGTGACTGTATCCCCTACTTTGTAAGCGATACCTGCCGCCCAGGCACCGGCTCCCGGTGTTGCTGTAGCAGCCGGGGTAGGTACCGCCGTTGGAACAGGTGTCGCCGGCGTGGTAGGTGAAGGTGTAGCGGTCGCATTGCCGCACACCCCGGTTACCTTCCATGCCCCATAAGCGCCGCTCAGATCAGGCCGGTCGCCCTGTGTCCACCATTTGGCTTCATATACGTACCCGCCGTAGGAAACCTGCTGGCCTTGTGTGTACACACCGGCTGCGCTCCAGGCCGGTGCGGTGCATTGTCCCGGTGTTGGAGTCGGTGTCGGTGCTACTGTCGGTGTCGGAGTAGGGCTAACACTTGGTTTGGGCGTCGCGGTTGGGGTGACGGTTGGAGTTGGTGCTACTGTCGGCGTAGGGCTTGTGCTCGGTTTTGGCGTCGCGGTCGGTGTAGCAGTCGGCGTTGCGGTCGGTGCTATTGTCGCGGTTGGGGTTGGTGTCGGCGTTGCGGTCGGTGCTATTGTCGCGGTTGGGGTTGGTGTCGGAATGACACCGCCGCCAAGCTCAGCGCTGAGCTTATTCTGCAGCGTCCGGTTGCGGTCGCCGCTCGTCTCCCAGAACATGGCTCCGGCCAGGCCCTTAGCCTTCAGGTAGCTGATCTTGTGACCCAGGGATTCCGCATCATCGTAGCTGATATAGGTCTGAGTTGAAGGATTATACAGATAAGGCACCTTGGCTACGTTATTCCAATAACGGGTGTAGCCGTTTTTGTTAATATAATTGGCTTCCAGATCATTGAAATCATAATTGCCCTTTTCCCAGGTGCCTGTGGAGGAAATGCCGGCGGATACCTGGTATTGCCCGTTGCCTGCAGCCGGAGCACCGCCCCAGCCTCGTCCATAGAACGGCATTCCCAGCACCAGCTTGCTTGCAGGAACTCCTGCTCCAAGATGGCTGGTTACCGCCTTGTCGATATTATAATTCTGCGGCTCAGTAAGCCCGGTGGATGCTGTAGCAGGATCATAATAGAGCGGCGCATTGTGTCCGGTCGTCGTATTCCAGCTTCCGTTGAAATCGTAGGTCATGATATTGATCCAGTCCACAACCGCTGCAATCCCGCTCAGATTATTGTTCTGGACGTATGTCGGACTGGCACCAGAGGCGATGGTGAGGAGATAGGTTTTGCCGTCGGCGGTACCTGCCGCGTTCAGCTTTTCACGAATTTTTTGCAGCAGCAGCACATAATTCTGTTTATCCTCGGGACGGTAGCTGTTGCCGGCGAGTCCGCCGCTGACCGGATATTCCCAGTCCAGATCGACGCCGTCCATCTTATATTTACGGATAAAATCAACCGCCGAATTGGCAAACACCTCACGGGTAGCAGCCGTTGCCGCCACATCAGAGAACCGGTTCGACCAAGTCCACCCGCCGATAGAGATCATCGTCTTCAGATTCGGATTCTTCTCCTTCAGCTTCCACAGCTGCTTCAGGTTGCCTTTGATCGGATCATCCCATTTGTCATCCCCGAAGCTTTTTTGGGCATCGATCCATGGATCGCCCAGTACGATTGTACCGTTCGGCACACTGATTGCCTGCCCCTGCTCATTCTGGCAGGTCCAGGTGACCGGATTCGGGCCGGTCGGGTCCGGATTTCCATGCACCCCGTTCCAGCAGATATCGGCAAAAGCGTAGTTGATCACATTCATTTTGGCGGCATCAATGTCCGCTACGTTAAAAGCCCGTCCGTAAGCGGCCCAAGACGCATAATAACCGACTATTTTATAATCGTTCCCTGCGGCCTTAGCCGTCTTGACACTCCCGCCGAGTGCGGCAAAAAGCGTAATAAACAAAGCAGCCGCGAGTCCCAGCGCAACAGACTTCCGTGATTTCTTTTTCAGCATGCAAATATTACCTCCCCGGTTCATTCTCACAGCACATCGTTCTTCATGGACAAGAAATAGCGACGCCTGGCAGCTCACCCCGCTCCCGGATCTGGATTCACCCTCACTCTGCCTTTCTAGCAATGAAACGGTAGTCTTGTTAATAGATGAGATACTACAAAAAAGCGCATGAAACTGCCCTGTTGCCTGTAATTACGCCGGCTGGCTTATGAACACGGTGGTGATACGGTTTATCCTGCTGTCAGGTAGGTGATGGATTAGAAGAGTTAGGAGGCGTTAAATTGGAGGATTCTGACATCATTAAGAGATGAAGGTAATTCTAATTTTCAGGCATCGCAGCGGGAACCGCCAGGGGTAAATTTCTGTAATCGGGGGATAAATTCATCTTATGCTCAAAAAACGCTGCCACCACCCTATAAAAATATAAAAAGACCCTGGCCGCCTATCCGGCAGACAGAGTCATCTGTTTAAAGTGTACGGGGAAATTACCCGTGGTTGGCCTGCTTGGCAGCGAGCTTATCCGTCAGCAGACGCAGCGCCGTTCCCCGGTGGCTGATCTTCTGCTTCTCCTCCAGCGTCAGCTCGGCCATTGTCTTCTCATGCTCCGGAAGGTAGAAAAGCGGATCATAACCGAAGCCCCCGGCGCCTGCAGGCTCCGAAGTAATCCAGCCTTCCACCGTACCTTCCGCTGTCAGCTCCGAGCCGTCCGCCGGATCATAAAGCGACAACGCACAGACAAACCGTGCCGCGCTTAGCAGAGGCTGGCCGGTATCCTCACCCTGCTTCATCCGCTCCAGCTCGCTCAGCAGCTTGAGGTTATTCTCCTCATCCTGCGCACCCTCGCCGGCGTAACGGGCAGAGTACACACCGGGCTGGCCGTCCAGCGCATCAACACACAGGCCGGAGTCATCCGACAGTACGGGCAAGCCGAGGGCTTCGCCGACTGCCTTGGACTTCTTGAGCGCGTTCTCGGCAAAAGTATGGCCGTCCTCCACTACATCCGGAAGCTCCGGGTAGTCGAACATACTCTTAACGGTCAGGCCGAGCGGGGCAAAAGCATGCTGGAACTCGCGTACCTTGCCCTTGTTCTTCGTCGCAACAATCAGGATGCCGCCGCTGTTACTCATGCTACACCTCTTGGCCGGGCTGGCCGGAAGGGATTTTGAGCGCGATCGGACCTAGTACTTCCTTCTGCACCGCAATCAGCTCATGGATGCCCTTCTCACCGAGACCCAGCAGCTCGTCCAGCTCCCGGCGCGTGAACGGACGCTCTTCGCCGGTACCCTGCAGCTCGACAAAAGCGCCGCCGCCTGTCATCACCACGTTCATATCAACCTTTGCCTTGGAATCTTCCTCATAGTTCAGATCAAGCAGCGCCTTGTCCCCCACTACACCGACACTGATAGCAGCCAGGTAGTCTGTAATCGGGAATACGCTCAGCTTATGCTGTAGCGCAATTTTGTTAATGGCAAACGCCATTGCCACAAAAGCTCCCGTAATCGAAGCTGTCCGCGTACCGCCGTCCGCCTGAATCACGTCGCAGTCCAGCGTTATGCTGCGCTCGCCCAGCGCCTGCAGATTCACTACTGAGCGGAGCGCCCGGCCGATCAGCCGCTGGATCTCCATCGTCCGTCCGGTCAGCTTGCCGCGTGCAGCTTCACGCTGGTTACGGGTCTGGGTTGCCCGGGGCAGCATCGAATATTCGGCGGTTACCCAGCCTTTACCCTGGCCCTTCAGGAACGGTGGAACCTTCTCATCCACGGTTGCGGTCACTAGTACCTTTGTGTCGCCCATTTCAATCAGTACAGAGCCCTCTGCATATTTATTAGTTTGGGTTGTAATCGTAAGCGGCCGGAGCTGGTCGCTGTTACGCCCGTTTGATCTCGTCATAGTCTGCCTCCTGCATCTTAAGTAGCTAAAGCTTACATTAACGCCTTTGCGCGCGAAACGGATAACACCCGGGAAGGGCATTATCCGTTTTTTGCTTAGCAAGCTTTATTCTACCAAAGTGCAGGCACAAAAGCATCTTTTGACTAGGTAAAAACTTCTTACAGCGGCAGTGCGTTCACATATTCCGGCGCCGATACCGGCTGGCCGTAGTTGACATTATCCGTTCCGGTTACCGTCTCCTGCCCGTTCAGGCGGATCTGGACCGGAGCATCACCCGCATTTTGCGCCACTGTGAGCACGACGGATTCCAGCATTTCCTCCGGCACATTCCGGGCATCCGTGAACATATCATCAGTCAGCGACACTGTTACTACCCCGTTCTGTCCGGCTTCTACTCCTTCAAGCGCAGTTCCCCCGGTCATCACCATCTCCAGTCCGTTAGCCGATTCCGGTCCGGCAATCAGCTCATTCAGCGCAGCCTTCACCCGGTCCTCTCCGGCGGGTACAAAGCGTGTAACCGGAACATAATACTGGTGAGTGCCGTCAGGCGTTGCTGCGGAAAAATAAACGGTTACCGCAGATGAATTCATCAGCACCGGTCCGTTTCTCGGCAGGTTAATGCCAAACGAGCGGGACAGCGGATGATCCAGCGGTGTACCCTGAAGCGGCATTTCTGTCAGCTTTTTGCCGTCGACCCACAGCTGTACGCCCTCGATGCCCTCCTGTCCGGTCAATGTCCAGGTGATGGCCTCCAGAATTTTGCGTTCATCCGCCGGCTTGTAATCATTGAATGCGGCGTTGAATTCGACCACCGCCTCTCCACCTGTGTGCCTTCAGGCAATACGCCTTGGAAACTTTCAGGAACAGCTGAGGCATATGCCCCCTGGGTGACCAGTGCAGTTAGTGAATCTGTAAGCATGGCGTTGCTGTCCCCTTCAGGCAGCTTAAGCGAAACCGGGGTCAGCAGCCCGTTGCTGTCCTGCAGGTAGACGGTGGTGCGCTCTCCGGGTGCGATCGCTTCCGGCTGACTGGTTATCTCCCCGGCGGCTGTATCCCCTGCCACTGGTCCGAATACCCCAGCATCAAGCGTAGTGCCGTCGCTGAGCTCCAGCATCTGCGCCTCAATCTCCTCCGGCGGCGGATCCACCGCTGCCGACTCCGAACCGAACAGGCCGCAGCCGGACAGCAGAATCGGAACCGTGAGCAGGCAAGCCGCAGACAGCGCACGGACTTTTGTCATAGGTTTCATTAATCATTGCCCCTTTCAACAACTAGGATCAGTTTGTACTGCTATGTATACGAGCCCTCTCTGCAAAAAATAACAAGAGCTCATCCTAAATTTTGGACAACGTGCGGAGCTGAAGCGGGACAAGCTGCGGGTGAGGGGCACACGGGCTCGGGTAAGGGCGGATGCGGCTTAGGCTTAAGTGAAGGACAATGAGCGAATCAAGGCATTTTTGCCGGGCAGAACGAGCAAATCAGAGGCCTGCATGACCGGTAATACTAAGAAGATGCGTCCGTTGCCCGCTGCTGAGGTAATAACGTTATAAGGCTGGGGTTTTGATGATAGCCAAGAGTACATATTCTGCCGTTTACTTTAAGGTTATCGATGTTACTACTGTTAATTAGCAGCAGTATAAAGGCCAGCCTACTCCCTAGAATGAGGTGACTACGTATGAATAAAGTTAAAGCTCCTTACAGTCTTAATAGCAAGGCAGTTGCAGAAGCAACCACACACTGGATGCAGGAACGCGGCGTAAAGGTAGAAGAAATTGCTGAGCTTGTTATGTTTTTGCAGCAGAAATATTATCCGACACTGACCATGGAGGAATGCGTCCATAACGTCGAGATGGTCCTCAGTAAACGTGAAGTGCAGAACGCTGTGCTGACCGGAATTCAGCTGGACGTGCTGGCAGAGGAGGGCAAGCTTTTTACACCTTTGCAGGATATGATTGAAAATGATGAGGGACTGTACGGCGTGGATGAGATTCTCGCTTTTTCCATTGTGAATGTGTATGGCAGCATCGGGTTCACCAACTATGGTTACGTGGATAAGCTGAAGCCCGGGGTGTTGACGAGACTGAATGACAAAAGCACCGGACAGGTACATACTTACCTGGATGATATTGTCGGCGCCATTGCCGCAGCGGCCAGCAGCCGCATTGCCCACCGCAAGCAGGCAGAACGCGAGCAGGAGCTCGGCCTCCCGCATGCACCTGAGGATGTAGAGGAAGCTGCCAGAAAGACGGCCGAGGATCAGCTGGAGTAACGGCGATGTTAGCTCAAGATTACATTAGGCAGCCGACCACATAAGGTTGGCTGCCTTTTCTGCAGACGGACAGGAGGATAGTTCAAACCTTTTATCGATCAAACAAGCAATGCGGGAAATGGTAAGATTCCAAACGACAAGGAGTGCAGTTATGAGACTATTACTAACATCTGCGGGCGTCATAAATAAAAGCATACACGACGCACTGGTTGAAATGCTGGACAAGCCTATTGCCGAATCGAACGCCCTGTGCATCCCCACGGCGATGTACGGGCATCCCTGGGTCGGTCCCGGCGTCAATACCTGGGAGTTCATCAGCGGCAAATCCGGGAATCCCATGGTCGAGCTGGGCTGGAAGTCTGTGGGCATACTCGAGCTAACCGCGCTGCCAAGCATCAGCAGAGACCGCTGGGTTCCACTGGTCCAGGAAACAGATGTTCTGCTGGTGGCCGGCGGCGATGCCCTCTACCTGTACCACTGGATGCGGGAGTCTGGACTGGCAGACCTTTTGCCGTCGCTGAAGGCGGTTTATGTGGGAATGAGTGCAGGAAGTATGGTAATGGCGCCTAGCATCGGGGAATTCTTCGTGGGCTGGACTCCGCCTGCCGGTGGTGATGAAGCGCTGGGTCTCGTTGATTTTGCAATATTCCCGCATCTGGATCACAAAATGCTGCCTGACAACACCATGGCTGGCGCCGAGAGATGGGCCGCCGGGATGAAGAGTCCGGCCTATGCGATTGATGATCAGACCGCCATTAAAGTATTCGACGGGACAACGGAGGTTATCTCCGAGGGGAATTGGAAGCTTTTTCACAAATCATAATTAATAGGAGAACATTAAGTTGATAATACTCAGGACAAAAAAGAACAAAATAATCGGCTTGTCAATCATTTTAATATTCGCGCTAGTTGTACTGTTCTTGTATTCGATCTACACTAAGCAAACCCATGCTGTATTAATCAGCTACTCCAATATGAATGAAATTGTACATAATGTATACGTTGAACCTGAGATTATTGAGAGTGAAAAAGCAGAACTACTCCAGTACGTTCAAGCCTCTAATGTAAAAATCGATACTCTTTTTGGTCACAAAGAATCGGCTCCCGTTATAATCTATGCAACCTCTAAAGAGGCTTTAGAAAAATATGCAAATTCAGATATTGGGCAAACCTATTATTATCCGTGGAATAACTATATTGTTATCGGCCCAAGGGGCTTTAACGAAAACGTGATTACCCATGAATTGACACACTCTGAATTAAAGAAGCGGCTCAATAGCAGCAGCAGGGTACCCATATGGTTTGATGAGGGATTAGCCGCTATGGCGGATGGCCGGTTTCCAGACAATAAAGGAACTTGGAACATCCAGACTAATGACGGTAAAGTACCCATAGATTTTGATCTTTTGGACTCTCCCTCTGCATTTCAGCCTAATGCCCAAAGCCGTATGAATTATGAACTGGCGTGCTATGAGGTTTCGAGGTGGTATGGGATTGCTGGTACACCCGGTCTATTGAAGCTGATTGATGCTTTAAATAACGGTGAAGATTTTGATGATGCTTATAAAGGGATTGAGAGTGATATGAGTATGTAGTGCGGGTGGTGCGGGTGGTGCGGTTAGTGCGGGAAGTGTGGGGAAGGAAGTACGTTGTACTTTGCATGATACGCAGTGTGCTGAGTATTGGGTGACAGTTAGTTGGTGATTCGCCGCACGAGTTTATAAGTATCTATTCGAGCTACATTCTGAATGTATACATACTTTAACTGCAGTTTGTGCAACTAAAAATACCAAAAAAGGCCCTTGCCCAGAAATAGTTGTATTCGGTACACTTAAAAATCGGATTTTTAGCTTATTTGGCCCTACACAGCACTTTTAGTTGCACGGAATGCAGCTATTGCTGCATTTGAGCAAATTTGCGCCAATATAAGTGTACAAACTGCAGCTAAGTTTCAGTTTATCGCAAAACAGGACAGCCGGACTACGAACCAGCGGGTTTATTCCCGCTATGTTGTTCGTGATCCGGCTGTTTCAGCTGCGCCGCCATGCCCGGCGCTGTGTCCACACCGCTCGCGCCAGCCATGCAAGGCGCCGGCGCTACCGCTCCGCCGCCGCGAACAGCAGCGGCCCTCCCGGCTCTGCCGCTAGCGTAGCCGCCCGGCCGCGGCGCACCAGCTCCGCCAGGTGCGCGAGCGCCTCGCTCATGGCGAAGCGCAGCTGATGCGCGCTGGTCACGCGGCCGCGGAACAGCGC
>RCUO01000735.1_pt1 | contig 14830 bp, 10 predicted proteins | sample 2166161 | NCBI WGS metagenome assembly RCUO01 (sample SAMN09932617, study PRJNA488358) | compost metagenome | feature: garden; material: soil; isolation source: compost soil in cyclohexanecarbonitrile-enriched culture | place: Germany: Experimental Botanical Garden Goettingen | collected 2016-01-27 | reverse complement strand
AGATTTTTCTGGATAACTGGCTGGCACATCCGGCAACGGCGCTGTTTGTCACCCACGATGTGGATGAGGCGATCCTGCTGGGACAGAAGATTATCATTCTGCCGGCAGGTACGGGTAAACGGACAGAGCTTGAAGTGCTTGATAATGCCGCAGTGTTCGGGATGAAGCATGAGGCGAAACGGGACAGCAATGAGTTTTTTGAGCAGACGAAAGTGATTAGAAAGGTAATGCAGGAAAAATGGTGATGAACAAGCGGATTAACCACGTGCTGCGGCTGTTGTTTGTTTTTGCAGGCATGAATCTGGTCTGGTATGTCGTCTACCTGCTGATGAACCATCCGATTCTGCCGTCTCCCGGCTCCGTTTATAAAGCAATGCTTCAGCTGGAAGGTCATGAGGTATTGCTGAATGTCGGATACAGCCTGCTGCGGATTTTGGAAGGTGTGCTGCTGGCGCTTCTGATCGGCCTGATGATTGGATTGTTAATGGGGCGCTCGCCGCTCTGGAACAAACTGCTCGATCCGGTCGTCTATCTGACCTATCCGATTCCGAAGATCGCCCTGCTGCCGGTGGTGATGCTGTTCTTCGGGCTTGGGGAAACGTCCAAAGTGCTGATGATTATGCTGATTCTGCTGTTCCAGATCATCATCTCTGTGCGTGACGGGATCAAGGCAATTCCCGAGACTACATATGATGTGCTGACCAGCATCGGAGCAAGCTCCATGCAGAAATTCTGGAATGTCACGCTGCCCGGTGCGCTGTCGGTCATCCTCAGCACGATCCGGGTATCGCTCGGAACCGCCATTTCCGTGCTGTTCTTCACCGAAATCTACGGCACGGAGCAAGGCATGGGCTTCTTCATTATGGATGCCTGGCTGCGGCTCGATTATCCGGAGATGTACGCCGGCATCATGCTGTTCAGCTTAGTGGGCTTTGTGCTGTTCCTGCTGGTGGACCTGCTGGATTACTGGTTCATGAAGTGGCGGCGGTAAAAGTAAATGTAAAGTGTGAAGTGAGACGGCCCGGTGAGGGCCGTCTTTTTGTGTTGGGCAGCAGGGGGGAGTGGCGGAATGGACGATAGGAGGGGGAAAAGTGCCTTTAATTTTGGGTGAGAGTGGCGGAATGGGCGAAAGGAAAGGCAACAGTGCCTCTGATTCCGCCTGGAGTGGCGGAATGGACGAAATGAGAGGGAAAAATCCCTCTGATACCGCCGGGAGTGGCGGAATGGACGAAATGAGAGGGAAAAATCCCTCTGATTCCGCCGGGAGTAGCGGAATGGACGAAAGGAAAGGGAAAAATCCCTCTGATACCGCCTGGAATGGCGCTTCTCCTCCACACTACGAGCCTCACTAAATGCTGTCTAACGAGTAACATTATAGCAGTCTTATAGTTACTTTACTTATTATTACTTTACTTATTATTACTTTACTTATTATTACTTTACTTATTACTTATTACTTATTACTTATTACTTGTTACATGCTACTTGTTGCTATTGGCTATGTTGGTCACTATTGTTATAGAGTCACTGCGACGTTCATTCCGGGCATAATAGAACAATATATAATGTGTGTTTAAGGGCAATATACCGGGCTGCTGCAAGGCCGGCTTAGCTCCCTCGGTTGTTGGGTGGGCCGCAGTCCGGCCCGCAGTTCTCTGCCTTCCGGCAGTCCTGTTCGACCCGAGGTTCTCTGCCCTGTCCAGCAGCCTTGCTCGCCCGTTTCGCAGACAGCTTGCCGGTCCCTGACCACAGGCCGTCACGCACCCGTCAACTTCTGCCGTTCCAAACTGCAGAATCCAAACTGTTCAGAAGATAACGCTTCCAAGTATGATTGACACATAACCAGCTGAGTTGCTCGACCCGATACTAGTATCACAAATGAGGGATGTAAGGTGAGAGAATATACAATCGTTAATATTTTATATACCCGCAAGGTTCCGGTGAAAATGAATGAGCTGACGGCTGAGCTGGGCTTGTCCGAGCGGACGGTCCGCGATGTGCTGCGCAGCCTGGATAAGACGGCCGAGCGTCATGGCTTCGGGATCCGTATGATCCGCGGCCAGGGCTACCTGCTTGAGATCCGCGATGAGCAGCAATTCTACCTTTACCGCGAAAAAGCAATGCTGCAGAGCAATGAGGTTGATCTCGACAACAAGCAGTCGCGCCAGCAATACCTGCTGTTCTATCTCCTGCAGAGCGACAGCCATCAGTCCATGGACCGTATGGCGGAGGAGATGGGCGTCAGCCGGTCCACCATCATCTCCGATCTGAAGGAGGTCGAGCAGCGGCTGGCTGCGTTCCGTCTGAAGCTGGCCCGCCGCGCACATTACGGCATGCGGATTGAAGGCGATGAGAAGGATTTCCGCAAAGCCTTCTCCTATTTCATTCTTCAGCCGGGGCATACGCTGCAGCATACAGAAGACTTTAGGACTTATGAGCGCGAGTTCGATATAGCGCGCCTTAAAGCCTATCTGCTGCAAATCCTAAAGGAGCGGGAACTGAAGATTTCCGATGTGTTCCTGGACAATATCGTCACTCACTTGTTCATTCTGCTGTACCGCGTGTCCAAACATAATTTTATCGTTGCCGGACAAGCAGTCCAATCGAATCCGGAGCCGCTGTACCGTGAACTCGCCGATGCCATTGCCGGGTGGATCAGAACCCATTACCAAATCACGCTGCCTGCGGATGAAGTTGATTATCTGGCGCTGCATATTTCCGGCAAGACGATCATGGAACGGATGTCCGAGGAGACCAAATCGCATCTGCGTGAAGGGATCAGCGGTATTCTGGAGCGGCTGGACCGTGAGTTCCTGACCGGCTTCAACCAGGATCATGACCTGCGGGAAGCGCTGCTCCTGCATATGTTCCCGCTGCTCAACCGGCTCTACTACAATCTGCAGCTGGGCAACCCGCTAGTGGAGGACGTCTACAGCCAATATGCCAACGTGTTCGTGATTTCCTTCCGCTTCGCGGAGATTATCGAGGAGCAGTACGGCTTCCGGATGTCGCGGGATGAAGCGGGTTATGTGGCGCTGCATTTTGCAGCCCATCTGGAGCGGATGCAGCAGCGTAATCTGGAGAAGTTCAAGCGGATTGCCGTTATCTGCTCAACCGGAGCAGGCAGCGCGCAGCTGATCCGGCTGAAGCTGGAAGCTGTTTTTCCGAAGGCTTCGGTTATCACGGCTTCCATAACAGAGGTGGATGAGATCAGCAGCAAGCCGGTGGACCTGATCCTGTCGACGGTGCCGCTGGCTACCGAGATTAAGGAAAAGCCGGTTATCCATATCAAGCAGCTGCTTGACGACCAGGAGATTCAGCGGATCAAGGAAATTCTGTCGCTGCAGATCAACCGGACGAAGCCGTCCTACAAGCTGATGGATTTCAAGGAGCTGTTCCGCAGCGAGCTTTTCCATCTGGCCGGTCCTGACGACTATACAGATCTGCTGAAGCTGCGTTGCCGGGAAATGGTTGAGCATCATTATGCGGCAGAAGATTTTCCTGAGCAGGTATTGTTCCGTGAACAGAAATTTACGACCATTTATAAAAATGGTGTAGCAGGACCCCATCCGATGCGGATGAGCGCGATCCGTGACTGCATCAGTGTAACGGTACTTAAGAAACCGCTGGTTTACGAGGGCAAGCCGGTCCAGCTGATTTTTCTGATCAACCTGGGTCCTGGCCAATTATTCCTCCATAAGGAGATCAGCAAGCTGCTGCTTGTCCTGATGGAGAAGGAAGACAGCCGCAGCCGGCTGCTGTCCGTGAACAGCTACGAGCAATTTATACATGAGATAGAGAACCTACTATAGATAACAGGAGTGGAGAGAAACCATGGATTACGAACAAACGATTATGCAGATTATCGCCAGCAGCGGGGAAGCCCGCAGTCTTAGCCTGAAAGCCGTCCGTACCGCACGTGCAGGCAACCTGGAGGAAGCAGGAACACTGATCAAAAGCGCCAAAGAAAGCCTGACCAAAGCGCATAAAGTACAAACCGGACTGATCCAGGCCGAAGGCCGCGGCGAGAAAACCGAAATCACGCTGCTGATGATTCACGCGCAGGATCATTTGATGAATGCCTTAACCGTCAGAGAGCTGGCTGTTGAACTGATTGAAGAAGTGAAGGAGCGCAAGGCGCTGGAACAACAATTGAAAGGATTGGTGAACTAAGATGAAAAAAATTCTGCTCGCCTGTGCAGGCGGCTTCTCAACAAGTATGCTGGTTGAACGGATGAAGGAGTCCGCCCGCAGCAAAGGGATTGAAGTCATGATCGATGCGGTGGCTGAGAGTGATATTGCGGACCAGACGCCTTTTGACATTATTATGCTCGGACCGCAAATGGGCCATGCCGAAGGCGATCTGGCTGCGGAATATCCTGATATTCCCGTAACGACCATTGATATGATGGACTACGGTATGATGAACGGCGACAAAGTACTGGATACCGCGATTGAACTGATGGAGAAGGGGGCGTAAGTCATGGCAGGCGCCGCAGAATGGAGATCCAAGATTCAGAAGGTCAGTACCAAGATTCAGAAAAACACGTATATCAGCGCGATTTCCAACGGCCTCGTGGCTTTGATGCCTATCCTGATTCTGGGAGCGATCTTCTCCCTGATCAATGCGCTTAAGCTGGAGCCGTACCAGAACTTCCTGGAGAGCACCGGACTGAAGGACTATACTTCGATTCCGGCCACGGTAACGACAGACGTAATCGCGCTGTATGCCGTATTCTCGATTGCTTATAACTTTGCTACACAGCACAAGCAGCAGGGCTTCTCGGCGGGGATTCTGGCCCTGATGAGCTTCCTGCTCGTAACACCGAAGGGACTGCTTGAGGACGGCGCTACTAAAGCGTTCGGCTATTCCTGGCTGGGTGCCAAAGGACTGTTCGTCGCCATTATTCTGGCGCTGGTGGTCGGCAAGATTTATACCTTTGTCCTGGAGAAAAAATTCTATATCAAAATGCCAAAGGGCGTTCCGCCTACCGTAGAGAAATCTTTTGCGGCGCTGACCCCGGGCTTTATCGTTGCAATTCTGATGCTGATCTTCAGCGCCATTTTTGCAGCTACCAAATACGGGAATATGCATGAATTTGTCTTCTCGATTATCCAGCTGCCGCTGACCAGTCTCGGCGGAACGTGGTGGGCCATGCTGATCTGTATCTTCGTAATCCACCTGCTGTGGTTCTTCGGGGTTCACGGTACACTCGTTGTCTACTCGGTCGTCGGTCCGATCTGGGTCGCCCTGGGTCTGGAGAATCTCGACGCTTACCAAAGAGGCGTAGAGGGTACGCATATTATCGGCTCACCGTTCTTCCCGGTGTATGTGCTGATTGGCGGAGCGGGCGCCACGCTTGGTCTGATTATCGCGATGCTGTTCGCCAAATCCACACGCTATAAGACACTCGGCAAGCTGGCGATTGTCCCAAGCTTAATCGGGGTTAACGAGCCGGTCATCTTCGGGATGCCGCTGGTATTGAACGTGCGGTTCATGATTCCGTTCATTGTAACGCCGCTTGTGAGCAGCGGTTTGGCGATACTTTTGACTACAATCGGTGTCCTGCCTGTACTGCACGGGATTCAGGTGCCGCTCGGCATTCCGGTGCTCGTCAACGGCTGGATGAACGGCGGCTGGCGCGTCAGCGCATTCCAGCTGGTCATGATTGGCGCAAGCTTCCTGATCTACTATCCGTTCTTCAAAAAAGCGGATGCCGAAGCGCTGGAGCAGGAGCAGCAGGCTGAAGCTGCAGCAGCAGGCAAGGAAAAAGGAGGCATCCCTAATGCCCAGCCCGTTTCCTAAAGAATTCCTGTGGGGCGGTGCAGTAGCGGCCAACCAGGTCGAAGGCGCTTATAATGAGGGCGGCAAAGGGCTGTCCACCTCCGATGTAGTGAAATACTGCCCGCCCGGAGAACGCAAAAGCCTGGAGCAGCTGCTGTCGATGAGCCGCGCTGCGCTGGATGAAGCCATCTCGGATGAGGGGGACGGTAATTATCCGAAACGCCGCGGAATCGGCTTCTACCACCGGTACAAGGAGGATATCGCCTTATTCGCGGAGATGGGCTTCAAGGTGTTCCGGCTGTCGATCTCCTGGCCGCGTATCTTCCCGACCGGGGAGGAGACGGAGCCGAATGAAGCGGGACTGCGCTTCTACGATGAGGTATTCGACGAGCTGCGCAAATACAATATGGAGCCGCTCGTCACCATCTCCCATTATGAGATGCCGGTGCATCTGGTTAACAAATATAACGGCTGGGCGTCCCGGGAGCTGGTGGAGCTGTTCCTCCGTTATGCAGACACTGTATTTAACCGCTACAAGGATAAGGTGAAATACTGGCTGACCTTTAACGAGATTAACTGTACGCTAAAAGCCCCGTTTCTTGGTGCGGGCATCATTATGGACGGCGTGGAGAATGAGAAGCAGGTGGCCTTCCAGGCGCTGCATCACCAGTTTGTTGCAAGCAGCCTGGCTGTGAAACGGGGCCGGGAGATTAACCCGGAGTTTAGAATCGGCTGCATGCTGGCCCGCAAGCTGCTCTATCCTTATTCCTGCCGTCCGGAGGATGTGCTGCAGGCGCAGGCTGAGAACCAGATGGCCCAATTCTGCTCCGATGTTCAGGTCAGAGGCTATTATCCTTCCTATATTCAGCGGCATCTGAAAAAGTATGGGGTGAGCATTGATATGCTGCCCGGCGACGAGGAGATCCTGCAGGAGAATCTCGTGGATTTCCTCTCCTTCAGCTATTACATGTCCTCGGCGGTAAGCACGGACAACTCGATTACCGCTACAACTGCAGGCAATCTGTCCTCAGGGCTGGCGAATCCGTATCTTCAGACCTCAGACTGGGGCTGGCAGATTGATCCGATCGGCCTGCGGGTGGTGCTGAAGGAAATGCATGACCGCTACCAGATCCCGCTGTTTGTGGTGGAGAACGGGCTTGGCGCAGCCGATGAGGTTGCCGAAGACGGAAGTATTCAGGATGACTACCGGATTGAGTATCTGGCCCAGCATATCTCACAGATGGCCGAAGCGATCGAAGACGGTGTGGAGCTGATGGGCTACACGAGCTGGGGCTGTATCGATCTGATCTCCGCCTCCACTTCAGAGATGCGCAAGCGGTACGGCTACATCTACGTCGACCAGGATGATGAAGGCGGCGGCACACTGGCCCGCCTGCGCAAGAAGAGCTTTTACTGGTACAAGCAGGTGATTGCCTCGAACGGGGCAGAGCTGCACAATTCATAACGTATACGGAGTGTCTTCGGGTTCAGAGCCTATAGACACTCTATTTTTTTTGAGGGGTATGGAGGGGCATCCTGTTCATTTTTAGCAGATACACAGGAACCGGGTCGGCTCATGGTTGCTCCTGAAATTTCCTGTCATAAATAAAATATGGAAAAGTTATGTATTTGTATTTATAATTTAGGAGAGGAGCGTTTTCTATCCGAATAGAAAGTAAGCGCTTGCTATATTGCTGGGTTCAGGCTAACAAAACTTAAGCTTATGCTTCCGAAGCCAGTTTTGTACGAAGAATACTCAGGAAGCCAATGCTAACAAAACTAAGCTTATGCTTCCGAAGTAAGTTTTGTACGAAGAATACTCAGGAAGCTAATGCTAACAAAACTTTAGGAGGATGATATTTTGAGTAACAAAAGGAAACCCTTAATCAGGCAGACCGCCAAAGCTGCCCTGATTACTTCCGTAGCGGTTGCATTAATGCTGCCTGGCGGATTAGCCGCTGCAGCAGATTCCAGTTCCAGTGTTACTGTACAAGCAGTACCGGCAAACGCTGCCCAGGCAGGTGCTGAGACACCTGATCCGGCAGAGGCCAAGGTTACCCAGGAGCAGGCGGTGGCGAAGGTTAAGGCCTTATTCCCTGTGTTGAAGGATGCTACCGTCTCCTACACTCAGCTTGGCTCGGGCAACTCTTATCCGATGAATCCAGATCAGCTGACCTGGAATATCCAGTGGGAATTCCGTACCGGCAGCTCCACCTTCGGCTTCTCCAGTGAGGTTGATGCCATGACAGGCGATCTGATCTCTACATACCTGTATTCTCCGTTTACAGGGCAGGCGGACAATTTCTATCCCCCTAAGGTAACACGGGCTGAGGCATTGGAGAAAGCAAAGAGCTTCATCTCTCAGGCAGCTCCAACACTGAAAAGCAGCGATCTGCAGCAGGACGAGAATATTATCATGAATGAATCGGCCCTTTTCGGACCGGTACAGTACTCTTTTTACTTTAATCTTCTGGTTAACGGGCTCCCGTCATCCAATGATTCCGTACGGGTTACAATAGACGGCGGCGGAAATGTGATGCAGTTCAATAAAACAACCTCCGGTCTGAAGTATCCGTCAGCAAAGCCTGCGGTTTCCAAGGAACAGGCGGAGAAGATATTTAAGGAGAACTTTGATGTCGCGCTGTATTACACCCCTGTCTACAAAAAGGGCGAGGTGGACACCTGGGTGCTCGGATGGAGACCCCAGAATGAAGCGTTGTACCCGATTGATGCCCAGACAGGCAAACGGATTGACTATGAGGGCAGTGATGTAGGTGCTGTTCCGGTCGTTTATGAAGCCGTACCAGCCGGAAAAGAAATTTTCAAGCCGGTAACCGGCGGCAAAGAGCTTACCGTCGATGAAGCGGTCAAGCAGGTGAAGAAGGTAGCCGCTATTCCGGCGAACCGCAAGCTAATCGGGCAGACGCTCAGCGCCAATTACCAGAACGGCAAGCAAAAAGTATGGTCGCTGGTCTGGAGTGATACCTCTGAAGTCAACATGACAGGAATGCCCGGACGCACTTATGCAGAAGTGAACGCCACGACTGGTGAGGTTCTGCAGTTTCAGGTGGAGCAGTACTCCTTCCCGTTAGACACTACGCAGAAGGCTGAAGCTGTTCCCGCCGGAAGCAAGAAGCTGAGCCAGGCTGAAGCCAAGCAGCAGGCCCTGTCGCTGATAAACCGCGTGTATGATCAGGCCAGCAGCAACCTGAAGCTGGCTGAGCATGGGGGGACCTGGAGCGTTCTGCCGAATGATAAGGGGTACCGGTTTGAATTCCAGCGCTACTATGACAATATCCCGGTAAGCGAAAATGCAATTACAATCGCACTGGATCTCTATGGCAAACTGCAGTCTTATCAGAATTATAATTATGCAGTCTTAAGCAAAATTACCAAGCAGCCGGCACCGGTAGTCACTAAGGCTGAGGCATTGCAGAAATACTTGAGCCTGTATTCTTTGAAGCTGCAGTACAGCACAAGCGGAGGTTATTTCAGCCCTGGCGGATATACCGATCCTACAGTAAGCCTGGTCTATTCTCCTGCACTTATTGATGTGTCCAGGCCGTATGACGTGCTGAATGCACAGACAGGCAAATGGTTCGCAATGTACGACTATAACCTGGGCGGACAGAGCGTTCCGGCTGACAGTGTGGTTGATATTAAAGGTCATGCCGCAGAAAAACAGCTGGCTGAATTGTTGAAATACGGGGTCATCGCACCGGATGCGGAGGGGAAATTGAGTCCGGATCAGGTGATCTCGGTAGGAGACTGGCTTAACTATATTGCCAAAGCCTCAACACCGTATTATACGCAATATACCGCAAGTGCGGACAACAATACAGTAGCCGGAGTCAGTCCTGACAGTTTATATTACGGTGCAGTGAACTATGCTGTCAGCCGCAGCTGGCTGGACAAGGACGCTGTGGTGAAGCCGGAGGACAGCCTTACCCGTGAGCAGCTTGCAGTGCTGCTGGCTTCTTTCCTGAAATACAGCAAGCTTGCCGCCTTCCTGGACAACGACGCAACGGTTACCAGCTTCAGCGACAGTACATCCATTAAGGATAAGGGTGCTGTAGCACTCGTTGTGCGGCTGGGGCTTCTCCAGGGCGACAACGGCAGATTCAATCCGCAGCAGCAGGTAACCAAAGCTCAGGCAGCAGCCGTTATTATGAAGCTGGTGGAGCTGCAGGGCAAGACGGATACGGCCATCGGCCAGCAATATATGTAAGGTAACCGGGGCAGCTGTCCCGGCAACGGAATACAGGACCGGTACTTTCTTTCGGGAAAGCTGAAGGTCCTGTATTCCGGTCAAAAAAAACCGTTCTGAGCGCAGGAGAACCAGCGCGTACAGAACGGTTTTTTGGCGTACGTGAATCCTGAATGCTCCGGTTTAACTAGCCTTACACCGGTTCCGGATTTTTGAGGATAGTGATGGTGTAATCCTTCGCGGTAACATGATCCTCTGCTTTAACGGTAAGCGTCAGCAGAGTGCTGTCTTCCTGCAGGAAGACGGTTCTTGGCCGTGTATCATCAATCAGGATGCCGCCGCAGTAGAGCAGGGCGTTCTTATGCGACAATCCGGCAGTAAGCACTACCGCCTGTGTCTTGTATGGAACAGTCAGCGTATAGCTGCTGCGGTCTGCGTTGAACGGCCGGTCAAGGGCTCCGGTATCAAAGCTCAGGCGCTCCAGCGCTGCAGTCTGATCGAAGCCGCTCATTAACCGCAGCAGATCAAAGATTCCGTTCATTGCACCGGGGACGACGAACTTGATCTCAAGCTCTGTCCGTTCCTGAACAGCAGCAGCTGGAAGCAGATAGCTTTTAGAATAGAAGGAACGCGGTTTATCCGTCATCAGCGTGTCGCTGGCCAGCAGCTTGCCGTCTGCATAAAGGTCAATGGTCTTGCCGTTGTTGCCGGAGAAGTAGGTGACCGACAGATAGTTGTCCTGCCGCGGCAGAACCTTGAGCCGGTAGCTGAACCAGCCGTTATTCTCGGCCTGCCTGATGTTATAGCCGTCCCAGGTGGCAACAGTTGTGTGCTCGCCTTTGATCTGATGCTCAAGCTCGTACTGGTCATTGCCCACCGGCAGGCTGTCAATAGTGGCATCCTCTACACGCTGGCGCTGTTTGCCCTGTAGAATATGCTCCTGCAGCTCCGCAGAATCGGCTTCTACAAGCTTCCAGTAGATTCCGTAGCGCTGTTCATGCTGCTTGTAATGGGGAGTGAACTCCAGCCGGCCGTCTTCGTCCGTACCCTGGAGCACAAAGGCCAATTCCCCGTCCTTTTGGATGAAATGCTGATCGAAATCCTTCAGCCAGCTCTCCGCGCTCTGGCCGGCAGGTGTGATGAAATCCTTGACCAGCATGTTGCGGGTCGGTACACTGACATCCACGCCGGTTGCCGATTCCGCCAGTTCTTCTGTACCTAGTGCGGCGCTCAGAACCACCGGTCCATAACGGAAAGCGGCGACGTTCGCGGCATCCGGCAGCGTGTGGCAGGACGGCTTCATCGGCAGCCGCAGGCTAAACGTATCCCCGCTGGACCAGGTCCGCTCCAGCACAGCGTAGCGGCCTGACAGATTAAGGGCTTGCTTCTGCCCGTTAAGCGTCAGTTCCGCCTCGCCAGCCAGCCAGTCTGGCAGACGCAGATGCAGGGCAACAGGCCGGGCCGGCTCTTTTAGCGTACGAATCCTGAACTCAGCAGTGTCCTCATAGGGAAGATTGGCTGTCTGAATTAGCTCAATTCCGTATTCCTCTGCAAGTACGGTGGAGCTAATATACTGGTTCACATAGATGTTGCCGCCGCCATGGAAGTACAGGCTGTCATTCAGCTTGGAGAAGCTCTCCATACCGGTTCCTGTGCAGCACCAGAAATGATCAAATGCTGAGCTGTACACCTTGAAATAGCCGGTGGCCATCGGCTGAAAATACATCGTCATCCCGGTGTCCGGATTCTGCGATGACAGGATCGCGTTGATAAAGGTATTTTCATAAAAATCCATGTATTTCGCTTCACCGGTAATCTTGAACAGCTCCCGGCTAAGCTTCAGCATATTGTAGGTGTTGCACGTCTCTGCTGTGAAGTTCGAGCGCTCTGCATCCAGAATATCCGGGTCGCCGAAATGCTCCCATTCACTGTTGCCGCCTGTAATATAGCTGTGGTGGAGAACCACCATATCCCAGAACTGCTGCGCCGCCTCCAGATAGAACCGCTCACTTTCGCCCAGCACCCGGTACCGGTTCAGTGCACCAAGGAATTTCGGGATTGTTGTGTTGGCGTGCTTGCCCTTCAGAATATCCCTGCCTTCATGCACGGGAGTGAACAGACTCAGCTCGTCGAACATATGGGCTGCGTGCAGATGGCGCTCATCGCCGGAGATAGTATACAGCTCATAGAGGCAGTCATTCATTCCGCCGTACTCGACAGATAATACACGCTCCTGAATTTCTGCTGACCAGCCCGTGCTGCGCCGGTGCACCCAGTTGCCAAGTCCGGTTACCAGTGCGTAGGCAGTATTGCTTCCGGTAGCACGGTATGCTGCGTTAAGTCCCGCAATGATCTTGTGCATGGTATACCAGGGTACCCAGGCGGGCTGCCGGTTCTCGACATTATCAAATAATTGTTCAGGAAATGCTGAGAGGTAACCGCTGTCAAATTGGCATAATGCAAGCTCATCTATCAGATACTCCAGGCGCTGCAGCAGGTGGCTGCTGCGTGTAGTCGCATAAGCCTGGGAGAGTGCACTCAGATAATGACCCAGCGTGTGGCCGCGGATTTCGGTGCTTTCCCAGCCGGGATATTTCTCGCCTCTGGCAGACAGGCCGCGGTTTTCACGGAAGCCGGCAGCCAGCCGGTCAAGGTCATAGCTTTTGAGATACAGCACTTCTTTGGAAAAGGCATTTACCAGATAGGGATCGGTCACGGTAACCTGGTCCAGCCGGAAATCGTGTAGTAAGGAATTTTCTTGATTAAGGGGAGCGGTATTATTAGTAGTCATGTATAATCTCCTGCCTCTTGAATTACGGGGCTGCCTGTCTTGCAAGCGCCTCCGTTCCTGCTTATAACCTAGCTTATAATCTCATAGGAGCAGCGGTAAATAGTGCAACGTTCGATTTTGTGTGAAAAGGTCAGGTGATAGCCGGCATTAGCCTGCTAAGAAGGGTCAGATGAACCAGTAAGCAAATAACCCGGAAGGCTGCACCTGTGAGGGGACAGCTTCCGGGTTATCGTCTAAAGCGGGTATTCAATGATTTCAATTATTTGCCCAGCTGTTGGTCAACTTCCTTGATCGGGTTTTCGTCGGTTTTTACTTCTTCAACCTTGCTGCTCATGAACCAGCCGGTAGCGGCAATGATAATCAGAACAACGTAGAAGGTTGTTTTCCACCATGTGCTGTGTGCGAAGTCTTCGGACAGAACACCCAAAGTCGGGTGGGCGAGTGTAATGACAGTAAGCTTAACCCCTACCCAGCCTACGATGAAAAAGGCTGCGATTTCCAGACCCGGACGGGTATGCAGCAGCTTAACGAAGAAGGAAGCCGCAAACCGCATGATAATGAGTCCGATAAATCCGCCGGCGAAGATAACGAGGAACTGGCCGCCGTCTAGGCCGCCGATGTGGCCGATGCCGCTTGGCGGAAGAGCTACAGCAAGTGCGACCGCAGCCAGAATGGAATCGACTGCAAATGCGATGTCAGCTACCTCAACCTTAAGTACAGTGAACCAGAAGCCGGCTTTCTTTTTGTCGACCGCTTTCGGGCTGCCGCTTTCCACAGCTTCGTCCGTGACCGGCTTTTTAATAAGAAGCTTTCGGAAGATATGATTCCCTGCTATGAATAACAGGTAAAGTGCTCCTATAGCTTGTACCTGCCAGATATCCACCAGATACGAGATGACAAAAAGGGAACCGAACCGGAACACGAAGGCTCCTGCCAAACCGTAAAACAGCGCTTTTTTGCGCTCCTCATCCGGGAGGTGTTTGACCATAATGGCCAGTACAAGTGCGTTGTCTGCAGCCAGTAGTCCCTCCAGTGCGACCAGAACAAGCAATACCCAGCCGTACTCTAATAATAATCCCCAATCCATAGCTGCTTCCTCCTCAATCGGATGTAAATATCTTTTGTTAAAGAATACCCACATTGCCTGATTTTGATCAAAATATATATAAAAAAGACCTTTACCAAACAGATCAGCCTTTGGAATAAAGGTCTAACCTGATTGGTAAAGGTCTCGCTAGCAATAGTTCATTGCCGATAAAGCCGGAGAATATCCTCATATTCTCGTATTGACGACTTTATCTGAAATATAAGCAGTTACGGCACAGAGCCGGAGACTGTCTTATATTATCCACAGAAACGCACGATTTCACGGTGAAACCGGCAGGATGTTTCTGTTTACGCAGCTACTCCCCTTTACGGGATATATATGAAATTGGGACGTTACATTTAGTCATGTGATTAACCTAAAAGTATCATATATGAGCTCTGCGGGATTGTCAATGGTCCTGAGAACAAATATCAACTAGAAAAACGGACAAAATGGAAACGGAAACATGATAAGTATGAGTTAATAAAGTTAACACGTCTTTTGTCGATACTGCAAACATAAGGAAAATGAAGGCTTTTTTAGCTTGTATGTAATTGACGGTATGGGGTTAGAAAAATATGATGAGAGTAATTCAAGCAGCTTAGCGAGTTTTATGTTAGGTAAAATAACACAAAGCGTATCGCCGCTGCTGCCACTGTCGTACAGTCTGTCATGGAGGTAACACCAGGGAAGTAACGCTAGTAAAACAAAAGTGCATGCTTCCGAAGTGAGTTTTACCGAAGATGGATCAGGGAAGTAACGCTAGTAAAACAAAGCGTATGCTTCCGAAGTGAGTTTTGCTCGAAGCCAATTCAGAGGTGCTAATGCTCACAAAACTTTTAGGAGGTGGGAAATGATGCAGCCGTCGTGTATATCAAATGAAGCAGAGGAGGAGATCAGCCGCCACCCTTGCTACAGCGAGGAAGCCCATCGGTTTTATGCCAGGATGCACATCCCGGT
>RCUO01000734.1_pt1 | contig 14852 bp, 8 predicted proteins | sample 2166161 | NCBI WGS metagenome assembly RCUO01 (sample SAMN09932617, study PRJNA488358) | compost metagenome | feature: garden; material: soil; isolation source: compost soil in cyclohexanecarbonitrile-enriched culture | place: Germany: Experimental Botanical Garden Goettingen | collected 2016-01-27 | reverse complement strand
GCTCCCGCAGCTTTACAGCCCAGCTAAGCGGCAAGGATTCAGAGAGCATTACCATCCTTTCCGCCGGCATATGAGTCCGCTTAACCTGAAAGCTTCCGCTCCACCATAACCGGTCAACTTCCGGACACAGCGACAGGCACAGCTTCCAGCGGCCTCCTGCTTTAACTGTATAGACACCAACCCTCATGATAACGGCCCCTCTTCCCTTTAAAATATAACAACACAACAAAAAAACACACTCCCCCATTGCCGGAGAGTGTGCTTCACCCGTTGCTTGCGTATTCAGTTAATATTCGTCGCGCGTTGATTGTGATCCCCCGCTTCCCTGTATCCGCAAATCGATAACAGTCTGCTGCTGAGGATCAGGACTATCCTGAAAACGATACAGCTGCAGCAGCGGCATGAATTCAATGACAGAGCCGCTCTGGGCTAGTCTGGCAGCTACAGCCACAGTGCCGTCCTGGGATTCATCATCCATCAGAGTCACCTTATACGTTCTGCCGGCCCAGAAAGCCTGCCAGGCAAGCATCCGGACATAACCTTCAATTACCGCCTCATGATTACGGGTAATGAGAATATAATGAAGCCGCTTGCTGAACCGTCCGGCAGGCCGTGTACGCTCCCGGCGGTGCAGAATGTGAACGAGCGCTGCTGCCGATGCATACACAGCCGCAATCCATATTAACTGGGCTACCATGGAGATGCACCTCCTCTTATACCGACACTATATGCCGGCGCTGCGAGGTCGGTGAATGCCCAAGGCCTGCGGCCTGTAAAGCCCATTAATACTGTGATATCTGATAACAGGGTAGGGTCAGACAGCCTATGTCCGGGTAAATATATAAATCAGCGTTTTGCAAAATTCGAATATAACTGTACTGAAACAATACGCTGGCAGAACGGGTCAGGTGCCTGCCGTTATGTAATGTTGTTCCGGATCATTTGGATTCTCCAAAACGCTCAGTTAACGTTATCCCGTTATAGGGTGACCCAGCCGTATTTAATCGAGTTGATTACAGCCTGTGTACGGTCATCAACTTCCATTTTCTGCAGAATACTGCTGACATGGTTCTTGACGGTCTTTTCACTGATGAAAAGATATTCCCCGATGTTTTTGTTGCTTTTGCCCTCTGCCATCAGCCGCAGCACCTCTGCCTCACGGCGGGTCAACGGATTATTATCGCCTGCAACGAATTTCACACCGGCTTCCTTAACCGGAGTTTCGGCCATTGCGCCGGTCTCATTTAAGTAAGTCATACGGCGCAGCTGGTTAATCAGCTTGCCGGTAACCTTCGGGTGAATGAAGGCATGCCCTTCACAGACCGAACGGATTGCATTAATCAGCGACTCTGCCTCCATATCCTTCAGCAGATAACCGTTGGCACCCTTGCGCAGTGTTTCAAATACATAGCTCTCATCATCATGTATCGACAAAATAATGACCTTAACATCCGGGAACATCTCCCGTACCTTCTGTGTAGCTTCAACACCATTCTCAATAGGCATATTGATATCCATCAGAACAATATCCGGCTTGTTAACATTACAAAATTCAAGCACCTGGATACCGTCTCCGCATTCACCGATGACCTCTATGTCATCCTCCATATTTAAAATCCGTTTAAGTCCTTCGCGAAACAACTGATGATCATCGGCCAAAAGAACTTTTATCGGCAATTTACCTGAGCTTTGGTTCTCCATCACATTACTCCTTCCCCTTCTCCACATTCGTCGGAATGTGAATTACGATTGATGTTCCCTGATTCTCTGCTGACTCTATTTCCATTCTTCCTTCAAGCAATTCAACACGCTCCCGCATACCGACCAGGCCAAAGCTTTCCCGGCTGCCCTGCTCGCTTACCTTCTTTACATTGAAGCCCAGGCCGTTATCCTTCACAACAATTTTGATCAGCTGCGCCTGATAAGTAATTTCCACCAGAACATAGCTGGGATAAGCGTGCTTGGCGGCATTGGTCAGCCCTTCCTGCACAAGACGGTAAACGGCTGCTTCCATGGCGGAAGAAAGCCGGTGCTCCTTGCCTCTTGTTTCAAAGGTGGTACGGATCTTGGTCTTCTCTTCAAAGTCGTGGACATACTTGCGAAGTGTCGGAATCAGTCCAAGATCATCCAGCGCCATCGGCCGCAGATTAAAAATAACCTTGCGCATCTCTTCCAGACTGTAACGGACCTGTCCCTTTAAGTCTATTACTTCGTCCTGTACCAGCCCGAATTCCTGCTTTACCAGCATTCTTTCTACAATTTCCGTCCTTAGTACCAGATTTGCAAGCATCTGAGCAGGACCGTCATGAATTTCCCGGGCAATTCTTTTGCGTTCCTCTTCCTGGGCCAAAATAATCTTTAATCCGATCAGCTGCCTGTTCTTTGCTGTCTCGACAATCCGTGACACTTGTCCCATTTCTCCGGCCAGATAATCAATAACAACACTCATTTGTGAACCGATTGATTCCGCACGCTCGACCGAATTCTCAACACTGCGGACCCGCAGCTGCAGTTCATCCCGCCTGCTGCGCAGATAAATTTCCCGCTCCCTTGTCATCATAAGCTCAAGCTGCAGCTCGGTAGCCTTCTCATAAGCAATCCGGATATCCTTCTCCGAATAGCGGACAAAATCCCGGCTGACCTCGGTCAGCCGGATCCGTGAGCGGTGATATTGAAGCTCCAGCTTATCAACCTTTTGCAGTGTTTCATCCGTTTCTTCCATAACCCTCTGCAGTTCTTTGGTGAGTGCAACAAGCTCATCCCGTGCAACCTGCAATATTTCAAAAATCTGATACTTGCTGCTCTCCATCACGTCGATGGTATTCTTAATGACGCGATCTATCGCATCGGCCTGAAATTCCACGGATGCTTGCCCCATTTCTATCGAATCGTATTAAAGGCTTTCCTTTATACTAACATATCACGATTCGATGGTTACGGTCTTCGTTATCTGTTCCCATTTTACGGTCAGTCCAAGCTGCTCCGATACGAGCCGAAGCGGTACTAAAGTCCTGCCGTCTAGGATCAAAGGAGCTACTTCTGCACTTTGGCGCTTCCCGTTCAGTACATATTCCTTTTTACCTACAGTCAGATCGAGTGCCTTGGAGCCCCGCAATACCATAATTTTTTTCGTACTCTGATCCCAGGCTGCACTTCCGCCAAAGACATCCACTACATATTTAATCGGCACATAGGTGGTGCCATCCTTCACGATCGGAGCAACATCAATTGCTTTTTTGGCCCCGTTAACCGTCAGGGATTTTGAACCGATGATCATTGAGGCCGCTGCTTTCGGAAGTCCGGCTTCACTGGACAGCGATGGCATGACAAAGGAAATATTATCAAAGCCTACAGTACCGGTCTTGGCCCGCTCGTCCTGCCCTTCCTCCACATTGACTACATACACTCTCTTCAGAGACGCAGGGAATTTGATGCCTGCGCCGCTAAGATCAATGTTCAGGCTCTTCCAGCCGTTCCAGTCAATCACCTTAGCCAGATCAATGTATGCTGTTGTCCCCGCATTGTCCACAACCTCAGCCCGCAGCCAGTTAAGGCTCATATCCCCCATAACATCAAGTGACATGGAGGTCGCCGCTGCCGGAATGTTTTTTCCGGTGGTTCCGTTGAACTGGGCGTAGGCATACATTTTTCCGCTGCCGGCAGACATGTCATAGCTGAGTGACAGCACCTTGGAGCCTGTACGTTCCGCAGAGCCGGCTGCAACCGCCGCACTTCCTTTAACACCCGCTGCATTGGTCGTGAAGGCAATCGGATAGCTCACATTCTCAAAATCCTCCCAGGCTGTAGCAGCTGCCGTAGACAAAACGACTGCTGTACTGAAGCCGTCATACCGGGCGATTGCATAGCCTGTCGTAACACCTGCATTGACCGAATTAACGGTAAGCTTTCCGTCCTGTACACTGCCGTTAAAGCCGACAAACTCCCATTTCAGCGCCGAAGCCGGCACAGTCAGGGTTGCCCCGCTTTTAGAGACTGCTGTTACTGGAACCGATACCGTAGCGCCTGCTGTCAGAGGAGCTGTTGCTGTACTGGCAGACAGATTTGCGAGGTCGTCGCCCCCCAGGACCGTTATCTTGGTCGAGGCACTGGCCGTGCCGCTTGTGGCGGTCAATGTTGCTGTTCCTGGCTTGACTGCCGTGGCTGTACCTGCACTAACTGCCACACTGCCGTTGCTCGAGGTCCAGGCCGGGTTAGCTGAGGCCACGTCTATCGGATTATAGTAGGTATCATAGCCTTTGAGGGAATAGTTAGCCTTCTGTCCGATCAGGATCACCGGGCTGCCGCTGATCTTGATTCCCTTCACCTCGCCCTGCGGGGCTGATGTATACACGCCGAGACCATTGACAATACTGCGCTGTTCTGTGCCGTACTCTGTGTTAAAGGTCAGCTTCGTCGAGGTTTCGGCCAGCGGGCGGTCTACCATGGTTGTAGAGCCCCCTCCGTCCAGATTAAGCCCTTTCCAGACGCCAATGCCCGTCATAAAGGATTGCAGCTCGGTCAGTGACATGCCGGCACTGTTCGCGTTGTCCTCTACTGCAATCATATAGACATAACGGCCGTCCTGCGAATACCCTACTGCTGTACGGGCCCGGTACCCGCCGATACTGGAAGTTGAACGCGAGAAGGTTGCTGCCTTGCCGCCATTGACCAGAATGGTATGTCCGCCAATCATCATCTGCAGACTGGCCGGATCAACAGATTGCTGGGTCGTCTTGGATTTCAGGGAGTATACGCTGCTAAGCTTTTGGCCTACGGTAAGATGGGCTTTGACGAACTGTGCCGCCAAACCGTGTGTCCGCAAAATATAAGCACCCTCCGGTACAGCCATCGGAAGAGCCGCATCCAGTGAGATCTGTGTAATAGTATCATTCTGCACCAGCACCTCGGTCGGCGTTGTAGAGCTGTTCTTAGGCCGGTCCAGCGCGGTCCATGCATCGGTATAAATGTAGGCAGCGTTGGCATGACTGTAAGTGGAGCTGCCGCCCTCAGGACTGTAAGCCCCTTTATTGATGCCGGAGAGCGGGAATTGGGCACCGTCCTCCGCCGTAACTAAGCCTTCAAAAGTATATTCATCAATGACAGGCTTGCGGTCCTTAGTCACTGCAAAAGCATACATACCATCCAGCTGCGATGGCGTAGATACCACTACCCCGCCCGAAACCTGACCGCCAATCGGAGCACCCTCACCGCCGGTATTGAAGTAATCTCCGTTAATAGCCGCTACTGCCCCGGTCTCCGCAGCCATACCGCCTGTGCTCTGCCGGGTAGTCAGATTGCCGCCCTTACCAGTCATTACATCGATGGAAACGTAGGGATTATTCAAATCTACACGGATGACATCTGCCAGTCCGGTGGCACTTTTGCCTGAGCGCAGGGTGGTAAATTTATATTTCATCATCATAGCCCCGGAGGTGATTACTTCCTCACTCAGCTTAGTAGCGCTAAAAGAACTGGCTGCTGCTTTAGCAACAGACACGTTTCCTGTCCCCCATACCTGCAGTCCTTCACTTCCGATTACCGGCATAATCCAGAGCACACCGGCTAATGATGCGGCAACCCAGCGTTTGGTCTGCAGCATACCCGGCTTTTTGTCACTCTTCCCCATGAAATCTTTACTCATTTCAGCGTAACTCTCCCATCTCTTTTTTTATAATTGCACTGTCATATATTCGTTTGTTATGAAATCAAAAAAAGGCTCTGCTTCCCCTTTACTATTAAATAGACTGAAATTATTACGAAAAGTTGCGAATATTGCTAGATTCCTCCCTTTCTGTAACTGTTTAAATAACTTCCTTAATCACAAAAAAGCCCCGCATTTCGCGGGGCTTTCTTTTTTAAAACCAAATCATTCTAAAGGTATCCTGCTATATTCAGCATACGCTGCAGCATAACGGCAGCTTGTGCCCGGGTCGCATTACCCTGCGGCTGGAACTCCGTTGTAGTCATACCCAGAATAATTCCCTCCTGCACCGCTTTGGCAACAAACTCGGCGGCAGCATTCTGGATTTTATTCCGGTCCTTAAATGTACTTAGAGCATTAGCAGCGGTTCCCCTAAGGGTAATCGGATTCTTTGTGTACTCCATTGCACGGATAATCATAATCGCCAGCTGTTCACGGGTAATATTATCGTTAGGCCGGAATGTACCGTCTGTATTCCCGGTAATAATACCTGCCTTGGCTGCAGCACCGATATAATCACCGGTCTGAGTGGAAGCCTGCACATCTCTGAAACGCTGCGCTGTTTCCCGGTCACCCAGCAGTCCAAGCCCTCTGCTAAGCATAACTGCGAACTCAGCCCGTGTAATTTTTTGCTCCGGCTTAAAGGCAGTGCCGTAGCTGCTGTCGATAATATTTTTGGCAGTAAGCAGAGCTACAGTCGTGTTCGCCCAATGCCTGCTCATGTCAGTAAAGCTTCGGGTGGACAGGAATGTACCGACAACATGATTGCCTTTTGTGCTTGCCCGGATAACGGTATAGCTTCCGGCTGAGCTGATCTTGGTCGGCAGATAGGCAGCATCGTAATAGACAAGATCCAGTCTGGCTGCCGAGGTCTGATCACTGTTCAACGTTGCCGTCGTCCGTACAAAATACTCACCTGGGGCACTAATTACGGTGCCGCTTGAGTAATTGCCGCTTACTACTGCACTCATTCGTATATCCATCAGGCTTGTTACCGTCTGAAGCCCCTGCGTTTTAAGCTTCTGCTCAAAAGGTGTATACGTGCCTGAAGGAACCTTTTCCAGACGGATGACAAGTGAGATTGTGCTGCTGTCTGCAATCAGGCTTGCAGCAAGACTGTTCATATTCACATCATCGAGCGCCAGGTTGTAGAGGTTATCCCCGTAACGGATTCCAAACGCTGATTTGCTGTTGCGGTTAACAGCATCCAGGAGCGGCTTCAGCGGAACGGAGACATATGCAGCCTGCTCTGTCGCAGGCACCTCGAACACGAGGGACGGCGTGCCCAGCTTGTGTAAATATTCATAGCTTGCAGTCAGGCGGTCAGCAGTGAGCATATACCGTTTGGCAGGCTGGTTATAAATGGAGCGGTCATCTGATGCAGTTGCAGAATCCGTTTTGAGCAACGGGTACTCCTTGCCGAATTCACCGGCAGCGAGAATGCCCAGATAGGACGGCCGGCTTGCTGTTGACACAGCCGTTGTTCCCGTCATGTTCTGGACAGCAAGAGCTGTAAAGGAAGCCAGTGCAGTTCCGCTAAGATCAAGTATGCTGCCTGCCCCTGTCATATAGGATAAATCAACGGTTTGACCTGCTTTGACAACGGTGGACAAAACCAGCCTGAGCGTTGAGCCTGATATGTTGAAAGTTTGCACGCCCACATTGCTGCCGTCCACCCGGACTGCGAATTGACCAGTATACAATGTTGAGCTGGCTTGCATGCTTTTACTAAATGTGACCGTCAGTTCATCTCCTGTAACCGTTGCGGAACTGATATTCGGTACTGTTGTTGAAGTACTGCTCCCGGAGACAGAAACCGGCTGAAGGTTGATATGAGCCGCCCTGTTCCCGTTCAGGTCTGTAATGCCTGCGGTTCCAGGTACATAAGAGACAGTAGTATAGCTGTTTGCAGATAGCGCGTTCTCCACAGTAAGCGTTACTTGAGTTCCGCTGACCGACACATTAGTTACGTAATTCGGCGTACTGCCTACCAGTACCGAATACTGGCTAACCATCGGCAGGTTGCCGGAAGAGAGCCCCTCGTTATAATTAAGAATAATTTGTTTACCTGATCCCGCTGCACTCTGGTAGACAGGAGCTGTGGTATCACTGGTATTACGGATATAAAAATCACTAAAATTGGCTATATTTTGGCCATATGAATCCTGGAGCGGATAAGAGCCCGCATTATAGGTCACACGGACACTCTGTCCGCTGGATGCTACATTGTTTAAGCCCAGGGTAACTGAAGCTCCACTGGAGCTAACAGAGTTAACTCCCAGTGAGACACCGTCTGCATATACATAGAACTGGCTGTATCCAGCAGCAACAGCTGCCCTCAAGGAATCGTTAAAGTTCAATACAACCGTTTTTCCGGAAAGCATTCCATCCTTTGGTACTGGCAGTACAGACTGGACGGTATTCGTTACCAGCCTTGATGAAAACGTACTTGCTATGTTACCGCTTAAATCCTGAATGTTTCTGAACCCCGAGCTGTATGAGATTTTAATAATCTGTCCAACTGCTACTCCAGTGCTGAGCGTAACATAGACACTGTCTCCCTGAATGTAGGCACTATCTATGTTACGTTTTTCATCATTGACCGTAACCGAGAAGCTGCTCAACATCAAAGCCACTCCAGAATTGAGTGCTTCATCATATTTCAGACGGATAGTACGGTTATTTTCAAGCACTGCGGAAGAGAGCAGCGGAGCTGTTTTATCCAGAGCAACTGTTTTGAAACTCCAGGCGTTGCGTCCGTTAATTCCCTCAAATGGATTGTTATTGAAGTCCGCAAATGCTCCTTTAGCGATATCAATGTAATACGTTGCATCGTTATCCAGTGCAGCAGAAGGAACAATAGTGAATTCTTTAAAATCCGTACTTCCGGTCACTGTAACTGCAAGCTTGGTTCCGTTGCTCTTATAGAGGGCTACCCCGCTTGCTGTTTCTAAAGTTGTCGGCTGAGTGAATACAATTTTGAATGGCTGAGTGATTCCTACAACCTCACTGCGGTCAGGAGGGCTAAGTGAGGCTACATCATATCCGGTCAGCGTAGTTGTAGTGAAGGTCCATGAATAAGGTCCGGAAGCGGGAAATACGTTGCCGTCCTGATCATAAAAAGCGCCCTTCGGAATGGTAACAGTATACTGGGTATTGTTTAGTAGCGGGCTCGCCGCTGAAGCTGCAGCCACATTAATAAACCGGGTTCCCCCGCCCGTAACAGCTCCTGAATTCACATTAAAATATCTGGCATCCGCCGTATTACCCGGAGATACCGTTATAACACCTGTGGCAGGCATCATGGGCTGGTCAAATGTGAGCTGGATGCCTGTCGTTACCGAAACTGCACCTGTCCCGTTTGCCGGAGATACGGTTATCCCCGGTACAGCTGCTCCTTTTACTGAAAAGCTCCAGACATTCCCCGTAGAGATTCCGGCAAAGGATTTATTATCATCATCTTTGAGCGCATACGGATCAATCAGCACATAGTAGCTGCTGCCGGCTGTGAGCCTATTCGATAAAGTCAGCGTTACTGTTGTAGTGGATGTAGAAGCATCATTCAGCAGATAGGCATACGGTTCGCCATCCCTGAGTTTAAACTCCTGCACTACAGTATTATCTGCAGAAGCCATCAGCCTGATCGACCCGCCGCCTTTTTGCAGCTTCTTGTTCAGCTTAATGCTCAGCTGCGAAAGGCTGCTATCAACCCGTGAGTAGTTGGCTGGAGCATAATCAGTTGCGGTAATCGATGTATTAATTGAAGGTGCAGTAGTGAATGTTGACACGGCCGCTTGTGATTCCAGCCCCAGGCTATCCTTGAACATTCCTTTGGGCACATTTACGGTATATGTCTTGTTATATTCAAGATCCTTGCCCAATTTGACCTGATACTCCATTGAACTGCTGATTAGACCTGCACTCCCCACAGGAATGGTAACATACGGCTCGCTCGTACCTTGAGCTGTTACCGTAATATTACCGCTTTGCGGACTTACCAGCCTGTCAAAGCTAAGCTTGATGCTAGAGCTGACATTTACATTCACTTCTCCCTGAGCCGGGGAGATTCCGACGTTAAATTCATTCGCGGCATATGCCGTCTGGCTGCCAATTCCGATGGACGGGTACCCGGTGCCAAGCAGCAGGCTGCCAGTCAGAATAAGTGCCGTCCAGATTGAAATTTTTCTTTTCATGCGGTAAATAACTCCTCTCAAGCCATACTTTCTCGTCTGCATACATATCCTTATATTTCGGCTTATACGCTTCCAAAGTTTAGAAGAGCCACTTTATTCCGGGTTCCGGATATTCACTTTATTTTAAAACAACGCAAAAAAGCCCGCAGACGATAGCCTTCTACGAATAGAGGCTCTGTCTGAGGGCTTGCCTGCTTTGTCAAAAAAGTCTAGATTCCAGCCTCTGCTTTGAGCATATCAGCCTTATCTACACGTTCCCAAGGAAGATCTACATCTGTACGTCCGAAATGTCCGTAAGCTGCAGTCTGTCTATAAATCGGCTTACGCAGATCCAGCATGGAAATAATGCCGGCAGGACGAAGATCGAAGTTGCTGCTGATCAGCTCAGCAAGCTTTTCTTCACTGATTTTACCTGTTCCGTATGTATCCACATTAATCGAGACAGGATTTGCTACGCCAATTGCATATGCTAATTGAATTTCACATTTGTCAGCCAATCCGGCAGCCACCAGGTTCTTGGCTACGTAGCGGGCAGCATAAGCAGCTGAACGGTCAACCTTAGTTGGATCTTTACCGGAGAATGCGCCTCCGCCATGACGGGCATAGCCGCCATATGTATCTACAATAATCTTGCGTCCGGTTAAGCCGGCATCCCCTTGAGGCCCGCCGATAACAAACCGTCCTGTCGGATTAATAAAGTACTTCGTATTCTCATCCAGCAGCTCAGCGGGAACAACCGGAAGAATAACATGCTCTTTAATATCTGCCTGAATCTGCTCAAGCGTTATTTCTTCAGCATGCTGAGTCGATACTACGATGGCATCAACACGGACAGGCTTATCATCCTGATACTCGATGGTAACCTGAGTTTTGCCGTCCGGACGCAAATATTCCAAAGTGCCGTCTTTGCGGACTTCCGATAAGCGGCGGGCAATCCGGTGAGACAATGCGATCGGCAGCGGCATCAGCTCAGGAGTCTCATTGGTTGCAAAGCCGAACATTAATCCTTGGTCACCGGCGCCGATATTAGCAGTCTCCTCAGCAACCTGGGCAGGATCACGGTTCTCAAGTGCAGCATTAACACCCTGTGCGATATCCGCAGACTGCTCATTAAGCGAGCTCAGAACCGCGCAGGTATTATAGTCAAAGCCAAATTTAGCACGTGTATAACCGATTTCTTTGATAGTATTGCGGACAATAGATGGAATATCAACATATTCCGATTTTGTGCTGATCTCACCAATTACAAGCACAAGACCGGTGGCCACAGCTACTTCACAGGCTACACGGGCATTGGGATCATTGGCCAGGAAAGCATCCAAAACCGCGTCAGAGATCTGATCACAGATTTTATCCGGATGTCCTTCCGTTACGGACTCAGAAGTAAACAAATGACGTCCTTTAATAGACATGCACATCAACCTCCCATATGATTAGAGTCTGACACTGTATAAGGGGGCTCCTCAGTAAATAACAGGTCAAATCATTATAAAAATACATAAATAATAGCAGCCGATTCAAAAAATGAACCTTTTCCGAATGGAAAAGGTTTAGAGCTTTCCTCAAAAGTCATATTATCTTATTTGCCGGATGGTGTCAATTAAAGGCAAAATCCGCTGTAACAAGCATAATCGCTTGCGCCCTACCGTATAAAATGAAACCAAACTTCTTATCTTCTTAGAAAAGAGACTGCTCAGCCTGCTTCACAAGCCTCTTTGTAATTTCTCCGCCTACAGATCCATTATCTCTGGAGGTCAGATGACCCAAATACGGGGTCCGTCCAACTCCCCCGGAACCTCCGAGCGAACCCAGCTCAGAGGCAAATTCAGTATCTGTCCCGCCCCCGTATGAAGCTCCATACAGCCCGAATTCTGCTGCAATTTCATATTGCATTTGTTTCAGCATTGCCCGGCTTTCAGGTACAACTGTGCGGTTAGTACGTGCCATGATACAGCACCTCCTGATTTTTTTTAAGATTACAGGAAGTATTGTGCGCCCGTATCATAGCTTTAAGTCTGATCAATGATTGTCAGGTGTGGGAAAGAGTTCTTGGAGGTATGAAAACGGTCATACCGGGAATCCTTATTATATATAGATAGATAGAACTTTAATTTGTTATTTCAGGGTATATGCTCCGCGTACCATTACAACCAGCCCCAGGGTTTGGCCCTCTTGAACAGTGATGCCTCGTCCGTCACGGGGAAAGGATAATAAGTGATTGGAAGGTGCAGCTGTTCCATTAAGAAGATCAGCACCTGCCGTAAGATCTGCAACACCGTTGCTGTCCTGCGAGTAAATAACAGCTTTACCTGCACGTACAATAAATTCAGCTCCAGCCCCGGCGATTAAAGTCTGGCCTGGTTTGACATCAACGATCTCTACAGCCTCTCCGCTCTGAACAGGCGCCGTTGTCGCCACCGGTGCAGACGTAGCTGCAGGTGTCGCAGTTGCAACTGGTGCTTGAGTCGCTGCTGTGCCTCCGCCTTGAAGAGCCTTTTGGATCTGTTGGTCGACATAGCTTTTCGTAACGACCGGATCATCCGCAGTGCCCGGCTGTGAACCTACACTGGCGCCGTCAGCAGTAACATTCAGTAAAGAACCGGCCCATAAGCTGGCTGCCAATACGCCTGTCGCCACACTGATTTTCCATACTGTTTTCATTTGCGTCCTCCTTTTGTATATAAAAAAAGAATAGCCTCCGAAGAGGCTATTCTATGCTTCGTTGGAGAAGCAGATTACTTAGCTACAGTTACAGTAACGCTGTTGTCGATAACATTGGAAGATCCGTCAGTGATGCCGGAGTTGTCAGCGATCTTAACAGTGATGTTACCAATGTAAGCTGCGCTCAGATCTACAGCGCCTGCGCTAGCAGATGTGTAAGCAAGGATTTCTCCAGCTTGAACGCCTGCAGTACCGTTAGTTTCGAAGTACAGTACATCAGCACCGTTGTAAGTGCCTTTCAGTGCGGAAATGTTCAGGAAGTATCTGCTTCCGGAACCGGAAGATACAGTTACAGCACCCTTCGCTTCAACACCGTTGATTGTTACTACGAAGTTAGCGCCAACTGGAGTGCTTACGTTCTCGGAGAAGTTAACAATCAGTCTCTTCGAATCGTCAACAGATACAGTAGCAGATGCCAGCTTAGGAGCAACGCCATCCACCAGTGCAACACCTTGAGTAAGCTTAGGTGTAATAGTGTTACCTACGGAGTCCTGAATACCAGTGATCAGGAAGTCATAACCCTTGGAATCAGTAATTCCGCTTGTAGGAACGTAAATCTTAACTACCAGGTTTGCACTAGCTGTGCCGCTGTAGTTAGTAGTTACATAAGAACCAGCTGGAAGAGCTTTTGCATCCAGAGTGTAGTTGTTGATGTTAGTTACTGTGCTAAGGTTCAAACCGTTAGCATCCTGAATTGTGTAAGTGATGATTTGGTCGTTAGGGTTTGATGCTTCAGCACCACCACGTGTTGGGTTGCTCACGAATACTGGTTGGCTGGAATCTGTAGAAGTTGTAGCAGTAATTGCTACAGCGTGTACAGAAGTAGCATTACCGTTCTTCTGTGCAGAAAGGTCTTTAACCAGTCCGGATGGCAGACGCAGTGTGTAGTTACCTGCGGCAAAACCAGTAACATTAGTGAATGTTACGGATCCGTCGCTGTTTTTGTAAGTTGCCGTAGATACAGTTACTGGAGTGGATACGCCAGTTGCATCATTGATCAGGGTGAAGCCAGTTCCTGTAACATCAACTTTTTCGGAGAACTTAACAACCAGACCAGTAGATCCATAAGTTACACTTGCTACAGTTGGAGCAATAGTGTCCTTAGTGAAAGTAACGGCTTGAGTTGAAGTTGCAGTTGTTACGTTACCCAGAAGGTCTCTGATACCAGCAGCTACAGTAACAGATCCGTTGAATACGCCGTTAGTCCATACTGGAGTAGTAGCTGTAGTCAAAGTAAATGTTTTGTTGTCGCTTCCGGCAGTAGGAAGCAGAGCGCCTTGGTTTACACCACTAGCGTTCAACAGAGTGAATACACCATACAGGGAGTTGATGTCAACAGCTTTGCTGAATACAACGCTGACTGTGTTTTCACCAGAAACAGTGAAGCTGGAGATTGTAGGAAGTTCTACATCAGCTAGAACTGTTACTGTTGTTGCAGTTGGGTTAGGCGTGATGTAGTTGCCAGCGAAGTCTCTAACGTTCAGGAAAGATACGTTATAAGTTTTGCCAGTAACCAGAGTTGTAGAAGTAGTCAGGATTACTTCACTCAGGGAAGAACCGGTAGTTGCAGGAGCAGCTACGCCGTCAACATAAGCGATAGTACCAGCTTGAACTGGTTCGCTGAACTTAACAACAACTTTGTTAGTAGTTGCTTTAGCTGTAGAAGTTACAGAAGTAATAGTAGGTGCAACAACATCAGCTACAGTGATCAGCTGAGTGTAAGGAGTCAATTCAGCACCAGTGCTAGTCTTTACAGACTTAGTTACTGTAACTGTATATTGGCCTTTGAAGAATTCGCTGCCTGCTGGGGTCAACGTCAACTCAGTTTTGTCAGAAGACAATACTGCGTTAGCACCGTTGATGTTAACTGTTTCAGCACCAGTCAGTGTTGTAACAGCGATATTGTTATCAACCAGAGTCTTGTCGGATGCGATAACGGTATCAGCATCGATAGCACGGTTGAACTTGATAACCAGCTGTTTAGCGTTAGGTGTAGTAACGGATACAACCTTAGGAGCTGCAAGAGTTACCTTAGCAGTGTAGTTGTGACCATTGTTAGCGAAGGTAATTGGTGTTTCAACACCTTCAACCAGAGCAGTAGTCAGCGTTACAGTTGTAGTTGTTTTGTCAGAGAAAGTCACGAATACGCTAGTTGGGCTCAGCGCTTCAGTGGATACTACAGTTGCAACTGCACTCAGGTTGTCAACTGCATAAGCTGCTTCTACTACCAAAGAGCG
>RCUO01000733.1_pt1 | contig 14879 bp, 10 predicted proteins | sample 2166161 | NCBI WGS metagenome assembly RCUO01 (sample SAMN09932617, study PRJNA488358) | compost metagenome | feature: garden; material: soil; isolation source: compost soil in cyclohexanecarbonitrile-enriched culture | place: Germany: Experimental Botanical Garden Goettingen | collected 2016-01-27 | reverse complement strand
TTTAGGTGGAAAATCTCCATCTAACTATTCGTGTAACAACTTAGTTTGGCTATTAATTAGAAAAACTCCACTTAATTTATGTGATTTCACCTAATCAGGGAGAAATCAATAAGATTAAGTGTACATTTTCCATCTATTCAGCTTAAATGTTTAAAAAAGATAGAATTAGGCGGAGGAAATCCACCTAATTCCGGGAGCGACTGGGTTCGGCGAGGAGTGGCGGGGTACAGCGGCGGGAGACAGCAGGCAGCGGCGAGATACGGCGGGATGCGGTGGGCATCGGCGGGGTGCGGCGAGTGATCGCTGACATTGAGCCTCTTTTCTCAACGGCTTGTGCTACATTCGCTTTGCAAAGGCATTCACACTCTCACTACCGCCGTTTCAGCCGCTGCCGCCGATTTCCGAAGCCTCCCTGACTCTCATCACACCGCTCTCTGCCTCATCCCCTGCTCTACACGCCACGCCGGATGATCCGCCTGTTCTGCAGCAAAAACAAAAAGCCACCCAGGCATAACACCAGAGGCAGCTAAGGATACCGTCTTATTTTACATTTCCGTCAATAGCCGTTGTATTCAGCAAGCCCCTCCGTTACTCTGCACCCCACACCTCTTCAGCGATTTCCCGGATCAGGCTGAGCTTCGCCCACTGCTCCTCTTCGGTCAGGAGATTGCCTTCTTCGGTTGAGGCAAAGCCGCATTGCGGACTTAGATACAGCCTGTCCAGCTCCACATACTGTGCTGCCTCACGGATTCGCGCGAGGATGGTTTCTTTGTTTTCCAGCTCGGGTGTTTTGGATGTTATCAGGCCCAACACAACTTTTTTGTCCTTACCCATGTAACGCAAGGGTTCGAAGCCGCCCGCTCTTTCCGAGTCGTACTCCAGATAGTAGGCATCCACATCCTGCCGAGCGAAAAGCGACTCTCCTACCGGTTCATATCCGCCGTAGGTGGCCCAGGCTGAACGAAAATTTCCGCGGCATACATGCGTCGTAAGCCTCAGGTCTTGCGGCTGGTTAGCCAGTACCAAGTTATTGATTCTTAGCTTTTCTTCCTTCCGCTGCTCATCGGTGCTTCTGTCTGCGTCAAATGCTGTGGAACGCCCCTCAAAAAACTGTCCCCATGAGCAGTCATCCAACTGGACATTCCGGCAGCCCGCTGCGTACAGGTCGGAAATGACGGTTCTGTAGGCCTGTACAATATCCCGGATCAGCTCTTCCCTCTCCGGGTAGATATCATTCGTATTATCCAGATTGGCTGGAGAGACCAGATGATGAAGAAATTGTGTTGGCGAAGGGAGGGTCTGACGCACAATAATCCCTTCGTCGGCAATGCTTTTGACAAACCTGAAATGCTCCAGAAACGGATGATGGTTCCCGCTGATTTTCCCCGTCAGCTCTGCAGATTGTGACCGCGCCGGCGTTCCTTTGAACACATTTACCGAAAGGCTTTCCGTTTTGGCTACCCCCTGGAGACCCCAGAAGAAATCAAGATGCCACCAGCTTCTGCGGAATTCGCCGTCTGTAGCCACTTTAAGCCCGGCCTGCTTTTGCTTGTGCACCAGTTCGATAATGCACTTGTCCTCTACTGCCTTTAACTCTGCCTGCGGGATTTCGCCGCCTGCATACTTTTCTCTGGCTTCCTTCAGCTCAGCCGGCCGCAGAAAGCTGCCTACGATATCAAAACGGAACGGTGCTGCGTGGGTTGTGCACATTGTATTTCCTCCTTATTCAAACACCAGTATTCTCATGCATTTTATCTATATTAGTTCAAGTCTAGCCGCAAATATAGGAAAAAGCGGAACCACAAACAGGCCAACCGGAAGATCCGGCTGACCTAAATGAAATGTAGCCCATACTGCAGAATATGCCGGGCCGGCTGAGCATGACTGATTATTTTAGATAACCTCTGGTAAAAGCAATCGAACCGTCAAAATCCAGATATACATTGTTAACGTCCGGGCTCTTGAGCACACCCGCAACATAATAGTACAGCGGGAGGATAACCATTTCATCAATCAGCAATTTCTCTGCTTTGGCATACAGGCGCATCCGCTCAGCGGGCTCCTGTTTTTGCCGTGCCTGCAGAATATAGCTGTCATACAGCTTATTGCTCCAGCCCGAGTCATTGTCTGTACTCCATGACGTAAAGTATTCCAGAAACGCAGCCGGGTCATTGTAATCCGCTCTCCAGCCTGCTCTGGCTACCGTATAATTCTGGCTGTAACGGTTGTCCAGCAGCTCACTCCAGCTCTGAACCTCAACATTCGCCTTGATGCCCAGCTTTTCTTTCCAGCCGGAAACGATGAGTGAGGCAATCAGATCATGATTTTGCTCTGCGTTCACAATGATATTGAATTCCGGCAGGCTGTTCAGGCCCTCTTCCTTCAACCCCTCCTGCAGCAGCTTTTGGGCGGATTTAATATCTTCCTTAAAGTACCTGGAGTCCGCAATCTCCGAACGGAAGTTTTGTTTGACCCCATAAATGGTCGGAGGAATATCTCCATAAGCCGGAGTACCGTAAGGCAAGCCCTCACGGTCCACCGCCATTGCCAGCGCTCTACGGATTTTCACATTATTAAACGGAGGTTCGTTCACATTAAACTGATAGTAATACAAGCTGGCGTACGGATAAGTATATGTTTCAATACCGTTATCAGCAGCCGTTATGGAATCATAATAGTCAATAGCCGTATTCTCACCGCTCCCGACCCAGTCGAGATTTCCGGCAAGAAAGGTTGATGTATTGGAAGGCTCCCAAGCCGCCGGCTTGAGGAATTGAACCTCGGAGAACTGAATCTCCTTAGCAGCGTAATACCCGGAATTTTTGACCAGAATAATCTTATTGGCATCCCAGGCAGCCAGCATGAACGGGCCGTTGGTTACATAAGATTCGGTACTGCCGGCCCAGCTGGCATTAGCTTTAACCGCTGCTGCGTTCACCGGCAGATAAATATTCTCGGCGAGCATCTGAAGGAACGTGTAATTCGGAGCTGCAAGCGTCACCTGTAGGGTATAGTCATTCAGCGCCTTAATCCCTACTTTGGAGGCATCCTTCTGCTTACCATTGTGATAGCTCTCCGCGCCGGCGATCATATACATTTTAAAGGCCTTGCTGTTAAAAGACTGCGGAGACAACGCCCGCTTCCAGGCATATTCAAAATCCGCCGCCTTTACAGGCTGCTGGTTGCTCCATTTGGCTGCAGTCCGCAAAGCAAAGGTGTACGTTTTGCCGCCGTTCGATATTTTCCAGGATTTCGCGATGCCCGGCACAGCCTGGCCGTATTCATTCAAGCGGACCAGACCCTCGAACAGGCCCTTAATGACCGATGAGTCCGTATCGTTGACAGTAAGGGCCGGATCAAGCAGTCCCGGGATAACGTCCACGCCAATTCTGAACACCTGCTTGCTTCCTTCAGCCGAGGCCTTTCCCTCTTGCGTTAATCCGATGCCCAATATCAATCCCATTGCTAAAAGTACATGAAGCAGCTTCTTCATCCACGATTCTCCTTTTTCCCTGTTAAATCAAACCAATACTGCCATCTTATCATGTAACACCACATTCAGATAGAAGAACAGCAAACAGCCCTTCACAAGCTCTAAGAACTCGTGAAAGGCTTCAATGCAGTTATTCAAGAACCGTCTATGTCCCCATAACCGTTCATCTGCAGCCAGGAAGCGCAAGCGCCGGTCCAGCCGCGCGTATGCGGCTCCTCTTCAGCCAGGCCCAGGCCATGTTCACCATGGGCATACACATGCAGATCAAACGGAATCCGGCAGCGGCGCAGCGCTGCGGCAAGCAGCAGGCTGTTCTCCACCGGTACCGCGCCGTCATCCGCAGTATGCCAGAGGAAGGCAGGCGGTGAATCAGGCGTGACCTGCAGCTCACCGCTTAAACGGCGGATCAGCTCCTCAGGCGGATTAGCACCAAGCAGATTGTCCCTGGAGCCTTCATGTGTCACACCATCCATCATGGATATGACCGGGTAGCATAGAATAGAGAAGTCCGGACGGCAGGACTCCCGTTCTAGCGCTTCCTCTGACTCCTTGTTCCCTCTGTCAAACAGTCCGGATACTGTTGAAGCAAGATGCCCCCCGGCGGAGAAGCCCAGTATGCCGACTCTTTGCGGATCAATTCCGAATTCCTCTGAACGATAACGGATTGTACGCAGCGCTCTTTGAGCATCCAGCAGGGCGTTCGGATACCGGTAAGGAGCTACACGGTAACGCAGCACAAAAGCGGAGATCCCAAGTAGGTTCAGCCACTCGGCTACCGGCCCCCCTTCATGGTCAGCCCGCAGCCAGTAAGCACCTCCGGGACAGATCAGCACTGCAGCATTATTGCTTCCTTCCGCCAAATAAGGCGTAATTGCCGGGCAGTCCTCATCACTTGTACCCTGCGCCCCCGGAGCACCCTCCGGCCATAATAACAACGTTTCCATCTGCATCCCTCAAGCTTTCCTACTATAATAGAATAATGAGTCTACATAGATTGAATGCTGCTATCCTGCTATTTATGTATGTTCTGAGTTCAATCTATATCGGGAGTTGCCCTTCCCACGACTCTTAGTCTATCAAGCCCCTATAATTCATGCAATCCGCTTACAATAATATCTGCCCCGCTTAATGCCTCAGGCCTTCCGGTTCCGACGACCTGCATGCCTGCCGCTTTACCTGCAGCTACGCCTGCTTCGGCATCCTCAAAGACTACACACTCATACGGCTGCAGACCCAGTTCCCGGGCGGCTGTCAGAAATACCTCCGGGTCCGGCTTGGCTCTGGATACCTTGTTGCCGTCAACAACAGCATCGAACATTCCGGCAATATTCAGCTTATCGAGAATGAACTGTGCATTCTTGCTGGCTGAGCCGAGGGCGATGCCGATACCGCAGCCGCGCAGCCTGATCAGATACTCTCTGACGCCAGGAAGCAGCTCTGACTCCTCTAACCGGGAGATGTAATCCACGTATAGACCATTCTTTTTATCCGCCATGGCAAGCTTCTCATCCTCCGTGAATTCCAGCCCGCCAATGTCCAGCAGAATATCAAGCGATCTCATCCGGCTCACACCCTTAAGGCGTTCATTATCCGCTTCAGTAAAATCAAAGCCGAGCTCTGACGCGAGTGACCGCCAAGCCAGATAATGATATTTGGCAGTATCCACTATGACTCCGTCCAGATCAAAGATGGCACCTTTCATTTGCTTCAGCATGCTATAATCCGGCATACATTCATGACCTCCTGTTGTAACTTTATATTCAGATTCACCAGCCGCTATTCAGCAGCACTGGCACCTGCAGCCCCCGCCGTCCGCAGCGTCAGCATAGCTCCAGGCTGGCACAGCTGATCCCTGCTGCCGCATCCGCTTACCTTAAGCGCCTCCCTGTTCCCGGCGGCAGCACTAACCGTTATCTCTTCCCGGCTGACCCTCAGCCGGAAGCTGTCTCCGTGCAGGCTCAGCGGCACTTCCACCGCTGTCCACAGCTCAGGCAGTGCAGGCTGCACCCGCAGCACCTTTCCGTCAAACAGCACGCCGGCAAAACCGAGCACTGCCGCCATCCAGGCTCCGCCGTTTGCCGCCGGATGTGTTCCGCCGATATACAGGTCCCCGACATACTGCTTGGATTCCCCGGTCAAGTCTACTGTTGCGGTACGCATAAAGTAAGGATATCCCCAGTCAGGCGATCCAATATCGGCAGCCACCAGCGCATAGATACACGGGCTCAGACTGGAGCCATGCTCCGTCCGCGGTTCGTAATACTCCCAGTTGGCCTGCTTGACCTCTTGGGAGAAGGTGCTTTTGAACAGATTCAGCATCAGCACCACATCTGCCTGTTTAAGAATGGCGGTCGTAGTCGCCAGCCCGTTACCGCCGCCAAAATATTCATTCGGGTGAATAACCCGGGCTTTAAGCTCTGCCAGCGGGACATCCTCAAGTATAAAGTAACGGTCGAACTGCTCGATGAGCAGCGTCTGCGGATCTGGCTGCGGAACATAAAGACCAGCCAGCATCTCTCTGAACTCTTTCAGGAACGGCCCGCCGGCAAGCCTTCCGGCCAGCTGCTCATACCGCTCCGGATATTTAGCCCGCAACAGCTCTGCGCTCTGTAGAGCAACCTCAAGTGTCAGCCGGACAAGAGCATTGGTATAAGCATTGTTATTGACCCGTTCATGGTATTCATCAGGACCGGTAACATCCAGCACCTCGTAGCGCCGCTTAACCGGATTATAGCAGGCATAGGAATAAAAGAACCGGGCACATTCCCAAATCACTTCTGCTCCGCCGTCAGCCAGGAGACTGTCATCTCCGGTAAACGCGACATACTGCCAGATTCCGTGTACTACATCAGCACTGATATGCACCTGTTTATCACGGAAGTAGGTGCGCATCGGCCGTCCGGTAAACACATCGTTTACGTTGAACAGCGTGCAGGCATCATCGCCTGTATCCTGGCTCTCCCAGGCGTAAAAGGCGCCAAGATATCCATATTCAGCAGCCTTCCGCCGCGCGCCGTCCAGCGTATGAATGCGGTACATCAGCAGATTGCGGGCCGTGGCAGGGTCACTGTGCAGGAAAAAGGGCAGCATGAACATCTCTGTATCCCAGAACACTGCGCCTTTGTATACCTGGCCGGACAGCCCTCTGGCTGGAATGGATACCTTCTCCGACTGGGTCGGTGCAATGATCAGCAGCTGATAGATACTGTACCTGAGCGCAAACTGGGCAGCTGCATCCCCTTCGATCACACAGTCACTCCTCTTCCAGCGTTCCGCCCAGGCTTCACGGTGCGCTGCAAGCAGTTGTCCATAGCCGGCTGCTTCCGCCGTACGGATATTTTGCACGGCCGACTCGGCAGGCTCACTGCAGTCCAGCTCCGTATAGACAGCTGCGTATTTATACCATTCATAAACCTCTCCAGCCTTGACGTCAAAAGCAATGAACCGGCGCGCACCACCCTCTCCTGACGTTTCCCCCGCCTCAAAATGGCATGTTGTCATTTCTGCTACCGCCACCTGCAGACCAAGCTCACCGGTAACGGCTTCAGCCAGAAGTACGCCCTTCGTATGCCGCTCCTGCAAGCCGTACAGATGCGGGCCGTTAATATCCCACACCTCACTGTCAATGCCTGTCTCCAGCTCAATCCGGCAATCCGCCGTGGCAGTCAGGCTAAGCCGGGACACCAGCACATGCAGCTGATCCATGCTGACGAAGCGCTCAGCGGTAAAGGCCAGCTCGCCTCCGCTGATGCCATACACCGTCTCACGCTTATGCAGCGCACAGGAAATATCCAGCTCCTGACTGTGCGACAGCGGCTCTGCGTCAAGCACGCCCAGCCGTTTACCATTACAGCTAAGCCTGGTAAACAACGCATTCGGCGCGTTAACCGGCTCCCGCCACTTCCCTCCGGCCTGATCGTATACTCCGGCCAGGGTGACGGCGGCAAGCTGCTCCTTCCCGAATTCCTCCAGCGTTCCGCGGAAGCCCATATATCCGTTGCCGGTCATATATTTATTGCCGCCTGTTATAATCTTCTCAGCACTGAATTGAAGGTCCTTTACTATCCAGCTCATCCGGCCACCAGCCCTTCAGCGAGCGGGAGCATTACATTGTCCGGGCCAATGCTGATACGCTGCCCGTAAACCATAATTTCAGTGCATCCTCCGGAAACGGCTTGTAACTGCACACCCTCCTGCGCGACAGCCAGACGGATCAGCACTCCTTCATACTGTACATGGAAGCTGTAGGACGTCCAGCGCTCCGGCAGCGACGGACTGAAGCTAAGGAGCTCCCCGTCTGAACGCATGCCGCCGAATCCGTATACGATGTTCATCCACGCCGCGGCAATCGAGGTGGTATGCAGACCTTCACGGGTGTTGCGGTTGTAATTATCCAGATCCAGCCTGGTGGCAAATTCAAAGAACCGGTATGCCTCCTCATGCCTGCCGATTTCACTGGCAAGAATGGAGTGAATCGACGGTGACAGCGAGGATTCATGAATACAGCGCGGCTCATAATATTCATAATTGGCAAGCTTAGCTTCCCTGGTGAATTCACTGCTGTACAGGAACATGAACATCAGTACGTCAGGCTGCTTAATCATGTCGTAACGGTACAGACGGTCATAGGACCAGTTCGAATAGAGCGGAAAATCGGTTACCGGAATAGAGTGAATATCCATATGCGGCATATCAAAGAATCCGTCATGCTCCTCATATACCCCGATGGCCGGGTCAGCAGGGATCTTCATATACTCCGCTTTATGTGCCCAGTCAATAAGCTCTTCTTCACGCAGCGCGGTCAGGGCAGCCAGCTCAGCGAACTGCTCCGGCACAGACCTCCGCATTTCTTCCAGTGTATCATTAGTGTACTCAAACAGCTTTTTAGCCATCAGATTGATATAGCAGTTGTTATTTACCATCAGCTGGAATTCATCCGGGCCCATTACGCCAAAATAACCGTATTGCCCGCTGCGCGCCCCCCACTGTCCGCGTGTGGCATAGAAGCGGCTGATCTGAATCAGCATCTCGGCGCCTTTACTGTATAGAAACTCCTTGTCACCCGTATTTTTTACATAATGCCAGATACCGTAGGATACAGCCGTTCCGACATGCAATTGCAGATTGGAATGCTGCCACAGATCACAGCTTTCAGTTCCGTCAATTGTCGCTATTGGATAGCAGGCGCCTTCACAATCCACATCCCCGGCCCGCTGCATCGCCTCCGGCAGTGTCTTGTAACGGAATTCAAGCAGGCTCCGGGCCGCCTTCGGATTGTTAAACATATAAAAAGGCAGGCAGTACGACTCTGTATCCCAGAATGCCAGTCCCCGGTAAGCTTCCCCGGTAAGCCCCTTCGCTCCGATGTTATAGCCCGGATGATCGCCATGGTACGTCTGGTACAGCTGGAAGATACAGAAGCGGATGCCCTGCTGGTTCTCCTCATCCCCTTCGATAGAGATATCGCTGGTCTCCCAGATCCCGTTCCAGTACGCAGCCTGGGCAGCAAATACATCATTCGCCTCAAGCCTAGCCGCTTCTCCGGCAAGCTGTATGCCCTTCTCCCACAGCTCCTCAGGAGTACGTATCTTCTCTGTGTCCGCATAGTTGACGGCAAGCTTCGTATAATGAATTCTTTCTCCTTCTATTAAAGAAAGTGCAAAGGACTGGCCCGCGAACCTGTCACGCTCTACCAGACATGGATTCAGTTCAGCCGGTGACTGCAGGACAAAGCCGGAGAACAGCCTGTTGCCGGTGGTCAGCGTTTCCGCCATAATTGCTGTAATTCCCTCCGCAGAACCGCTATGCAGACTTTTCCACATGCTTTGTCCGCGCTCCTCATGGACCGCCCCGAAATCAAGTCCTGTAAGCACCTGCACCTCACCCGAGAAATTAAGCGGCTCAAACGCCACCTGCTGCAGCCCGAGATGTGACATCGTCATGCTGACCAGCCGGGTGAAGGTTACCTTCAGCTCTTTGCCGCCCTCCAGCAGCCATACGAATTCACGGCAATAGGTACCGGTGCGGAAATCCAGCCTGCGGCGGAAGTTCTTCACCCGGCTATGAGCCAGATCCAGCTGCTCACCGTCAACCGTAATCCGTGTATACAGCCAGTCCACCGCATTCACCATATAACGCAGCGAGCGGATAATTCCTTTATAGTGGTTGCCGATAGCGTGCTCTTCATATAATCCGTTAAAATAGCTGCCCAGCAGCATATCCGCCGAGTAGCCTTCTTCCGGATAGCCGCGGACTCCCATATACTCATTGCCCAGCGAAAAGATCGACTCCGATACCCTGTTCCGCCCCGGATCAAACCCTTCTTCCATTACCGACCACGGATCTACCTTTAAATATTTATCCGCTACTTTAGCCATGTCTGATTCTCCCTCTCCGTTTTTTGATGCTCAACTCCAGCGTACCTGTCAAGCGGCCTGGGGCCAATGTCCGGCTGTAACGGAGTTATGTGCATTTTTACGGAGTTGAATAAACTCCACAGTTCACCATATAATCAATACTAAATGTCTCTTTCCCGGAAAAAAGCATAAAAAAGCCGTTTCCCAACAATTGTGCAAACTGGGAAACCGCTGTTATAATAGACGTTAATTATGGATTTTCCTCCTGAAGGGGCATAAAACATATTAAATCTCACACATTTGAAGTGAAAATTATCACAATGTTATAAATTCGACACTTTTTCGCGAAATTTTTTAACCATAAAGAGGAATTTACATGTATAATTAATTTAAAATTTACTGAAAAACTGAGGGAATAAAGGGGATGTCGATTATGATAAAGGAACATTACAATGTTATCGAAGCCCACGGAAATACAAACTGTTTCTCCGAACAGAATTTTAACAGACTTCTCGTTACAATGAAGGAACGTATGGTCCCTGAGGGATCACACCTCTTCTGGGAAGGCGACTACTCGGATAAATTGTTTTATATCAAACGTGGACGCGTGAAGCTGACGAAATCTACTGACGAAGGCAAGGAACTCATTCTTTATATGTATCAGGCTGGTGATATGGTAGGTCAGGCTGACCCGTTCTTCAGCACGAAGCATAGCTTCACCGCCGAAGTTATTGAAGAAAGCGAAGTTGGCGTAATTGAACAGAAGGATCTGGAAATTCTGATCTGCCAGCATTGCGATTTCGCCATTGACTTCATGAAGTGGATGGGTATTCATCACCGTCTCACACAGACGAAATTCCGTGATTTGATGATGTACGGCAAACCGGGCGCACTTTGCTCCACTCTGATCCGTCTTGGCAATACCTACGGTGAGAAGAATGGCGACAACATTCTGATCAACAAAAAGATTACGCATACTGACCTGTCCAACATGATTGGCGCTACCCGTGAGAGTGTCAACCGGATGCTGAGCGATTTGCGTAAAAAAGATGCTGTTGAATATGAGAATGGTATGATCGTCATTAAGGACCTTGGCATGCTGCAGGAAATCTGCCATTGCGAGATGTGTCCGAACGAAATTTGCCGGATTTAATTTCCTTGTAATAATACCCTCTATTCTCCTCATTGAAACAGTTCTGGCCCAAATATTATTTAATAACAAATAGAGTGGTCAAAGGCGCCGTGCAGGCGTCTTTTTTTCTGCCGTCAAAAACCGCCGGCTGCAGATATAGCCAACAAAAAAACTGCCCTGAAGGCTAATGCCTCAGGACAGCTTATCAGTACTGCCTTAACGTTTGCTGAAGGTATTGCGGACGGGAGAGATGAGCCAGTACGCTGCACCGACGAACAAGCCGCCGCCGATGATATTGCCGAGCGTAACCGGAATCATGTTGTGCAGCCAGCCGGCTACCGAGACCGTTTCAGGGTGGTTAGGCAGCAGAACTGCTACACTGAGCAGGGTCATATTGGCTACACTGTGCTCATAGCCGCTGGCGATGAAGGCGAACAGGCACCACCAGATCAGCACCAGCTTGGCAGCTTCGCTTTTGGCACGGGAGGACATCCAGATGGCCAGACAGACAAGCCAGTTACAGAGGATGCCGCGGAAGAACAGCTCCGAGAAGGGCAGCGTCATTTTTTTGGCAGCAGCAGCGAAGATCAGATGCTCCGCAGGAGCTGCCTTGAATAATCCGGTCCCCTGAATCAGCAGAGCCAGGATAACAGCACCGCCGACGTTGCCGATAAAGACGATGACCCAGTTCTTGACCGTGTCCCATACTGAGGTTCTTCCTGCAAGGGTACTGACAGTAAAGAACATATTGTTCCCGGTAAACAGCTCCGAGCCGGCAAAAATGACCAGGGTCAGGGCGATTCCGAAGGAGGCGCCCATTACGAGCGGCTGCAGCGGCGATTTAATCGCCGCCAGCGGTGCTCCCAATGAGAAGATAAGAATAATTCCGATTCCGACGTATGCCCCTGCGAGTAGCGCCGCCAAAAAGTACCGCGGCAAATTTTCATTCATTTTATCCCGTTTGCTGACTGCTGCCTCTACGATGTTCTCGACGCTTTGCGTAAACATCTCTCCACCCCGCCATTTCTTATCTTAATTTAGCTTTGAATCAATGTACCCTGCAGGGTAACTTTAACACTTTCCCCGTCTACAGTAACCGGGAATGTGGCGACTCTTCCTTTGTCGGGAGCCTGAACCTCTCCGCTGCGCAGATCAATTTTCCAGTCATACAGCGGATCATACAGGTAATGCCCGGACACAATTCCTTCCGCGAGCGGGCCGCCCTTCGGATGGGGATTCTTGTTCTCCACCGCGAAAATCCGGCCATCCGAGGTTTTGAACACAGCCAGCTCCACCGGACCGCAGCCGACTACACGCCCGATCTGCGGCAGGAAATGCTGAACCGTCCCTATCGTATACTCATGGTTTGTGTTTTCCATTGTTCTCTCTCCTCCTGGGCTTTTTATTTTAGTGCTGGGCTTTTTCGAACAGTGCGCTGCGGGTGTCTTCTTCCTTCAGCATTTTTTTCCATGGATCGGATACCTGGGCCAGGGCAAAATCAATCCGTGCCGCAAGCTCCTTGCGGTTCTCCTCGTTGTTCAGAATCACGTTCTGGATTTGCTCAAGACCCATGCGTTCTACCCATTCCGATGTTCTTTCCAGATAGTTGCCTGTTTCACGGTAGAACTGCATCACAGCTGAGCATACCTCTACCAGTTCCTCATCTGTCTTCACTTTGCAGAAGGCATCTGCAATACGCGGCTTGATACCGCCGTTACCGCCGATGAACACTTCCCAGCCGCCGTCGTTGCCGACGATTCCGATATCCTTGGTGCATGATTCCGCACAGTTACGCGGGCAGCCGTTAACCGCCATTTTGAACTTGGCAGGGAAATCAAGACGTTCGTATTTACGTTCAAGCATCGCCCCTACCCCCATGGAGTCCTGTGTACCAAACCGGCAGAATTGGTTGCCGACACAGGTTTTGACAGTGCGCAGCGATTTGGCGTAAGCGTAACCGGAAGGCATATCCAGCTCTTCCCACACTTTTGGCACATCTTCCTTTTTGACACCGATCAGGTCCAGACGCTGTCCGCCGGTTACCTTCACTACCTTCACATCATATTTCAGGGATACATCCGCAATCCGCTTCAGATCTTCCGGTGTAGTCACGCCGCCGTACATACGCGGAACAACTGTAAAGGTACCGTCCTTCTGAATGTTCGCACTCATCCGTTCGTTGACAAAACGCGATTCCTTCTCGTCCTCATGCGTATCCGGATAAATCATCCCGAGGTAATAGTTGACGGCCGGACGGCACTTGGAGCAGCCTTCAGGCTGTTTCCACTCCAGCACGTTCATAACTTCCTTAGTCGTTCTGAGTCCCTTAGCTGTAATCTCAGCAACAATTTCGTCACGGCTGAGCGGGGTGCAGCCGCAGATACCGGCTTTGGCACTCTCCTTGAAGCTGTCACCGAGCACGAATTGCAGGATTTGTTCTACAACCGGCTTACAGCCGCCGCAGGAGCGCGTAGCACCAGTGCAGGCCTTAATCTCATCAACAGTGGTAAAACCGTTCTCCGTTACCGCATCAACAATCGCCTTTTTGGTAACTCCGTTACAGCCGCAGACGATTTCTTCATCAGCCATCGCTTCTACGGACATGCCCTTTTTGGCATTGCCTCCGCCGCCGCAGCAGCCTGTTCCCATCACTTCGCTGTAGATATCATCAGTCATTTCGGTGCCTTGTTTCACAAGCTTCTGCAGATTCGCAGATTCGGTAACATCACCGAACAATACAGCACCGACAATGACATTATTTTTGAGCAAAATCTTCTTGTAGGTTCTCTTCCATTCATCCTTGGCCGAAATAACGGTATGCTCCGGTGTATCTGTAAACTCGCCTGCCGAAAAGACATCCACGCCGGAAATCTTCAGCTTTGTTGATACAACCGAACCTTCATAGGGCTGTGTTGCTGCTCCGCACAGGTGCTTTGCAAGCACCATACCCTGCTCGAACAGCGGAGCTACCAGACCGTAACAGGTTCCGCGGTGCTCTGTACATTCACCTACGGAGTAGACGTTTTCCATTGATGTCTGGAGGTAATCATCGACAACGATCCCCCGGTTAACAGTAATGCCGCTGTCTTTAGCCAGCTGAGTGTTTGGCTTGATTCCGACAGCCATCACTACAAAATCCGCCTGCAGCTCCGAACCGTCGCTGAATCTCAGACCGTTAACACGTTCATCACCGGTCAGTTCCGCTGTCTGCTTGCCCATGGCGAACTTCACACCTTGACGGGTAAGCTCTGCCTGCAGCATCGATGAAGCCGTATGGTCCAGCTGACGCTCCATCAGATCCTCCAGCAGATGTACTACGGTGACATCCATGCCGAGGTTAACCAGGCCTTTAGCCGCTTCAAGTCCGAGCAGACCGCCGCCGATTACTGCTGCTGTACGGTACTGCTTGGCCGCTGCCAGCATTGCATCACAGTCAGCAATGTCGCGGAAGCCGACTACACCTTCTTTGGTGCTGCCCGGAACAGGCAGGATGAAGGAGTTGGAGCCTGTAGCAATAATAACTTTATCGTAAGGAACAGCCAGTCCGTTATCAGCGATGACCTGCCGGGCTTCCTCGTCAATCTTGACTACCGTAGTTCCTGTGTGTAGCGTAATATTATTGTCTGCATACCACTGGCGGTCGTTCAGAATGATATCCTCAATACTTTTACTGCCTTCAAGCACATAGGACAGCATAATCCGGTTATAGTTGGGGTGAGGCTCGCTGCCGAAGATCGTAATATCATAAGCGCCGCCCAGCTTCAAAATCTGTTCAATAGTCCCTACGCCTGCCATCCCGTTGCCTATCAATACTAACTGTTTTCTCTCCACTCTCACTGTTAAAACCTCCCCAAAGCTCTTAAAATTCTTTGAATTTTATCTCGTACCTGAATTATAC
>RCUO01000730.1_pt1 | contig 14983 bp, 17 predicted proteins | sample 2166161 | NCBI WGS metagenome assembly RCUO01 (sample SAMN09932617, study PRJNA488358) | compost metagenome | feature: garden; material: soil; isolation source: compost soil in cyclohexanecarbonitrile-enriched culture | place: Germany: Experimental Botanical Garden Goettingen | collected 2016-01-27 | reverse complement strand
GAGGACCGGGATCGAACCGGTACGGTAGTCACCTACCGCAGGATTTTAAGTCCTGAAACGGACTTATTGGCCCCTCTTCTACATCACGGAAAAATCAAGCCAAAATCCTTTAACTATGCGGGTTAATAGCACTTTTTTATGTTCCATGCACTATAAGTTCAGGAGTTTGCATATGGAGCAATGTTAGCAAAAATGTTAGCAAAATAATAGGGCAGAAGCCACGTACTGGTCATACCCCCGTCAAGTGGACAGTAAAAAAGAAGCCTTTAAGCGGCGATCTGGTTCCGGTACTCCTCCGGAGACAGGTCGCCGAGTTTTTTCTGGAAACGTTCCTTGTTGTAATAAAGAATGTATTCCCTAACCAAACGTTCAGCATTTTCTAAATTCTGTGGCTTTTCCAAATACAATTTTTCGGTCTTTAGGTGAGAAAAGAAAGACTCTATACAAGCATTGTCGTAGCAGTTCCCCCGACGGGAGTGGCTACCGACCAAGCCTTTGTCCTTTAAAACCTTGGCATACGTCCGTGTGGTGTACTGAAAGCCCTGGTCTGAGTGCAGGAGAGCCTTTGAGTCTTGAAGAGATTTCACAGTATCTACCACTAGCTTTAAGTCATTACGGATAGAGATTCTCCAAGCCATAACCTCGTTGTTGTACAGATCCATCACTACAGATAAGTAAACAAATTCGTGGCCTGTACGGATATAGGTAATATCCGTCACCAACTTTTGCTGAAGAGCGTGGGCTGTGAAATCCTGGTTGAGTACGTTCGGAAATAAGACTGAAGGCTTACGCCCGGCAAACGGGCGTTTCTTGCGAATCACCGATTGGATGCCAAGCGCTCTCATCAACCTGCGAACCTTCTTATGGTTTACGGGAAATCCCTCTTTGCGAAGCGCTGTGCGCATTCGCTTGTAGCCATAGGCTGGACGCAGCCGATGAATGGCTAAGATATGTTCCTTAAGGTTCGCATCCTTCTCTTGGCGTGCTTCCCGCAGGTCAGCGGTCTTTTTCCATTTGTAGTAGGTAGCCCGGGACAATTCAGCAAGTTTGCACAGCCAAGTAATCGGGTATTGCTCGCTCATTTCTTGAATGGATTGACACCGGGTATTTGTATCCAACTTCCCTCCCCATGTAGATTTGGATTGAGCTTTTTTAAGTATTCGACCTGTGCCTTCAAATACGCAATTTCTTCGTCTTTACTGTCAAAATGTTTCCTTCCACCTGTTCCGCGCCGGTCCTCAAAGGTCTCCCCACTTTTAAATTTACGTATCCATCTCACCAACTGAGCATCGCTCTTAATGTCGAGTTTTTCTAGAATCTGTGAATAGCTCATATGTTCCTCTAAGTGAAGTCGAACCGCCTCTTTCTTCAACTCTTCTGAATACTTCGTAAATGTCTGCCCTTTTTTAGCCACGAAAAATCCCCTCCGGTCGACTGTGTTAACACATGATACCATGTGCTCTTTTTTCACTGTCAACCATGAGGGGATAATACCATACTTCTGCTCTTTTTTACTCATCCCTTACTTAGCTGTTTGCAATATTGAGTCACTTTGTACGTAATCCTAAGGGATTCAGCACTAAATGAGTCGCAGTTGTTATACTAATAAAAAAAATATTAGAAAGAAATCAATGCTGACCTCGCCGCTGCCAATGGAGAGATAAGGATTTGTGTTAAAGAGAGCGGAGGAAGCCTAGTGGGGCAAGGATTTCCCAAGTTTATGTTTTTACGTTCTATTACCTCGTGACACTTGAATAAGAAAAAAGTGACCAAAATCGTGACCAGTGACAAGTACGTGTAAGTAATCAACCACTACATTGAATTATTATTCTTTTCCCACTTCTCAACAATATAATTTACAAAACCAGAACAAGAAACCAACATATATTTTGCATCTTCTGTAGATGCCCCTGCAAAGTCAATACCTGCATGACGAATACCATTTTGATCGGAAGTATAACCGTAAAGTTGATTTAAAGCTGATTTCAACGCGCCATGCAATTTCAATCCACGCTCATCCATTTTTTTAAGCGCATCTCCCAAGGTAGCTTTATTATTGCCTGTAATAATGCAGCAAAGTGACTCAATCGCGCTAATAGATTCTTTTATAGAATTCTCGTAATCTGGATTTTTACGCCTAGAGTATAAAGAGAGGGCTTTTAACATATGTATATTCACAGAATCATACTTTGTATTAGTTGATTGATCAATAGATTTTAATTCAGATTTTGTTGTTATTGGAACAACCAATCTTTTTACAATGCGATATCCAGACTTTTCTTCTTCTAATACTCGATTAAATTCCTTTGCAAGATTATTTGAATTAGATTTACTTCTTTCAGATACCTTTTCTAAGTAAACCTCAATAAAATCATAAGCAAAGTGCCACTCTTTTTTCAGAAAAAGACTCTCTAGTTTTTTCATGTTTCTTTCACGCGTTAACCAGTCTTTTGGATACTCATATGTAAATCCAAAAACATCTAAGATGTCCTCAACGATTTCCAAACTCGGGCTTCTTAGAGAAGGGTTCAACAGATGTTGATTTTCAACATAAAACACATTCCAAATTCTGTTTTTAAGTGCAAAATCAACATTTTCATATTGAATTTGTTTACTTATATATCCATTTCGTTCGGAGAAATTTTGCTTTATCATTTATTTCATCCCCTTTGAACAGTACGAATCAGCAACCCTATTAGTATTCAATGATATCCTTCGAGTTTTTTTGGATTGTTTGAAATAAATCGCGGTTTCTCAAATTTGAAATCCCTTGTATCGTCTGATCCAATTCTTCATATATCTCATGGCAATGGGATATTTTTCTGATGAAGGGGGCATCCGTTTCAACAAGTAATTTGTCTTCAGGTACCTTCTGAATAACTTTTTTTCCTCCTGCTGTACTCAGCATTTTACTATTAATTGAAAAATAACACCCTAGCTCAATTGCTTGATTTAATTGTTTTTCACTACCAGTAAACCAGTGCAAAATGCAAATATTATTTTTTATAGTGTTATACAATTTCAAACTATCCAACACATTTTGAGAAGATTTTACGCTATGAATTGAAAGTACTTTGTTACCTAATGCGCTACACTCCTTAATAATACTGTTGAAAACCTTCACTTGTTCCTCTCTTGAGCTAATATTTTCACCATTATTATCCAGACCAATTTCTCCAATAAATTTTACATTTTGAATCTTATTTAACAATAAAGGTAGTTCATTAAACCTTTGACCCACTAATTGGGGATGTAAGCCCAATGCCACTTGAATGTTGGAATTTCGCTTACAGAAATTCACCTCTTGCTCAAAGGCCTTGGGGGTTGTTGTAACTGCTATAATTACTAAATCTTCAACTAATGACTCCTGTATTATGTTTTTCATATTTGGCATTAGATCCAAATGGCAGTGCATATCATAGATCGTCATTTTCCACCTCATTACTCAGTGAAGCTTGAATAAAACTATCTACCTCTAGCACCCCTCTTCGATAGACATCTGCAAGCCTCTCAAGGTATGCTTGATCTTTCGGTAATGGGCCTGGTTTATGGATCAGTAACTTTTCTAACCCGGGTTGTTTCTTTAACCTGTCAATTGCTAATTCAAATGAACGTAATTGTATGCCTCTGCCGGTCGCGTGATTATTTAATAATTCACGAACATCTTTTTTAGTGTACCTAGTCCCATCATTTCCAGTACCAAAAGCTTTATGCATCGCAGCCCTACGTATTAAACACGGTACGCAAAAACCACAGTGTTGAGGAGGCAACCCCTCCCACCTGGCCTTCCCCGGTGATGAGCAAGATACAGATTGCGTAATTAATTCGAATAGCAATTCTTTATTTTTACATTCGGCTGTCATTTCCCCCTTTGTTCTATTCCAATATGGATTTTCAACAGTTATTGAGAATTTTAATTTTCCCAGAACTTCATTCCAAATCCCCAGGTAATATGGATGTGTTGTTTTGGTACTATGTGAACCAACTCTTAAGTTGTCTAGCGGTACATTTAATGCAATTAGACCGTTCTCAGGCACTGCCAACTTATGAACTTCTGGCAGACCAGAAATTACAAATATCGCTAGTGCAATAAATAAGAATGAACGACTTCTTGTTGTGTTATCTATGTAACCATTAGGGATTATTTCTTTCCCAAATACCATCCATAAGTCTAGCTGTAGTGGTTTGTTTTTGCTGTATTTTTCTTCTAATACTTTAAGGATATTTTTTTGCGCATTTTTAGTGAATCCTTCCCCAGCATGGCTGATTAAAAGTAATTTCTTATTATCTTCTAAATAGTTAATTGTGCTAATCAAACTGTCCATCCCGCCCGAAAATAACGAAACTACCTCAAACTCTTGCTCCTTTTTCACTGTTCTCGATACTAACTCTTCAAATGTAATATTTCTTTTTGTAAAAACAATTTCCCATTTATCACCTGTCAAAAAATTCAGCATTCTTTTCAAATCATCGCGAGCACTATTCCAAGAGTTCACTTCCTTAACAGGAAGTTGAATCATAATTTCTCTAGTCCAAGAATCTTGCGAATTCACGATTCTAGAAATTCTAGTATCGGCTAAGTACACTAATGTTGCTACTGCAATAATATCAATACCGTCTTCAGTTGGGCAGATACCAATTGCCAACATGTTTTCAATAACTCTACCAATGCCATATCCAAAAAAACCCTCATTTGTGATTAATGGAACCTTCACTATCTCCAAATCATTTTCAAAATTGGTAATTATTTCATTCCCTTCATAACTTCCAATCAATTTGAATTTATTCATTTATTCTATACCTCACTTATTAATTCTAATATTTCATATGACTTTTGATATACCGAATCCACAATGCCCCTGGTCTGTATGCTATCAATATTCCTAATTTCTACATTCAGTTGCATCATTGCGTCTGAAACAGCACCACGAATAAATTCACCTAACTGTTCTTGAATCGCTTGTACTATAGTAATATCATTTGGAAGGGAAATAGCTTTACTACCTATGTCGTTAAGTAATCGTTCTTTAATAACATTTGCCATGTAAGTTTCAGTAAATACCAAAAATTGTTGCTCAGTCATTTGTTCAATAGGAGTAGCATTTAATTCCGGCATTGCCTCAATTGTTTCAATATATGAATTTCTTGCAATGCCCTCATCAGTGGTTCCTCCATCAGGACATACAAAATCCATGATGTCCAAAAACACATCACTTGCATTTTTCCCCATTAAATCGCCTAGTCCGAATACCCTACTTGTCGCTTCAATTCCATTATTAGCAATTTGACTCAAAAATGATATTAATTGAACTGTGCTTTTTCTCGAAGCGCCTAATCTAGTAGTTGCACTTTTAGCTCCACCTAATGATTGCTTTACATATTGTGATACCGACTTACGCAGATTGTTACCATTATTACCACCTGAGTTTACATATCTAGTAAAATTACCTCTTGGTTCTCGAAATCGTTCGGGATCGGCTTGTGCGGGTATTGTGTTATCATTATTTTCTTCATTCATGTTATCCCCATCGTCTAACCATGTTGGTACCAATGGTGTTCTACCGCTTTGGCCTTGATTACTTGTAGATGTACCCATATTTTATCCTCACTTCTGAATTGTCTTTAAAGCAGCCTTCACGAGTGCATTTCCCTCTTTAGATAGCAATGTATAGTACTCCTCTAGTTTTCTTTTTTCGTTAATGTCAACAATGCATTTGTCCCAACCACTACAAATCCATACGCCTACTCTATCCTTTTTAAATGAAGCTATTAAACCAAGTAATTCACTTTGTAATTCTCTATGAAATTTCACTAATGTAATAATTCCATCTATTCCATTCGGTTTTCTAGCCCCATCGCCTTGACCTAAAATCTTCTGAGAGACGATATCAAAAACATATTTAGCTTCTTCAAATGACAAACTTTCAATTTTATCATTAATACTTGCAATGTAATAAACTGATGAACTCATCAAACCATCAATAACGAAGCGAAGCTTTTCAGATTTAACCTGATTGAAAAAGTAATCCCGCTTTTCTTTACTAGCAAAATAGTATGGTCTCAGGTCAAGGTTACCTAGCTCTGGCTCGGACTTTGCCCAGTTACAAAGAGCTTCATTAGTCAACCATTCATTACATCTTTCACTTAAAGTATCCTTAACTTTGATTTTTTTTATTGATTTTGTACCCTTTGCATCCTTACTCTCTGTATCTTTGATCGGTTCCTCTGGTTCTTCAATTCCACCTCGTAAATATCTTTCTAATTCATCTAACGGTTTGCACCTTCCGTTTTCTGAGGTCTCCAAAGCGATTTGTTCATATATTTCTGACATAAAGTTTTCAATAAGCATAATTTTAGCAAGTGCAGGCAACTCTATCTCGTCTCCAAATCCTCTTGCCTCAGCAATCTTAAACCTTAACAATAGCATATTTATAAATCTTTTTATTTTCCTTGGATTACCACTTGTATCCTTAGCTAATATTGGGTAAATTTGATTTGCAACTACAATTTCATTTCCAACCTCTCCATAGCGATCAGCTAATATTCCATGCAAATCACTGATTGTTAGCCCTTGATTTTTCCATGGTTTTTTCATCTTTTCTATAGAAGAATCTAATAGTTTTGTGAAAAGCTCATCTTTTTCATCTAATTTTGAACCAATCAATAATAGTTTAATATACATTTCGGATTCAACTTCACCTAATGTTGGAAGTCGAAAAGGTACTTGAATTAATTTTTCTAAATATCTTCTTGAAAATTCCTTGCTAAGATTGTTATCAAATGCCTCTGGAAAATGCTTCTTAACTGCATATTCAATCATGGTTTCGTCTGCCGCTATAACAAATGCAGTTGAATTTGAAAACATAAACAATCTTATGGCTTCTAGTGTTTGGATTGTTACTTCAGGTAAACATCTATCTAAATCATCAATGAGGATAACTAGCTTATCTATTTTTGATTCTTCCAATAGAGATGAGAATGACTCTTGAAACTCTGTAAACTCCTTAGTTGTTGATGTATCTTCGAATACCTTGGAATCCTTCAAATATTGTCCTACATTTTCAATAGTACTACTAACCTTATCTGCATCAGCGAAATTTCCTTTTAACTTCTCCAGAATACCAGTTAATAACCCAATCGGCGGTACTCCGGTAGTTGCTGTTAATGCTAGACTGCCTGCACCTTTAGCGACGTTCAGCCAATTAATGTTTTTCCATATCTTTTTAACAGCATCTCCGCATTTACTACTCAAGTTCCGCTTTTCTATCAGTTCTGATACTATTGCACTCATAAGTGCAATTTTAGCATCCTCAAACCCTTGATGTTTCCAACCATTAAATTTAATGCATTCAATTTTTTCATTACCCTTGAATTCTTCTTCAACCATTTCTAATACACTAGATTTTCCAGCTCCCCAATCTCCATGTATTCCTATTGATATTGGTTTCTCTTTACATTCATTAATTAATTCGATTACTGTTTTAGCAATAGCTCTGTTATTAAGCATATCAACTTTAGTTTCATTGTCGGATAAAATCATGTTGTTGCCCCCTTAGTAGAAGATTTTCATCATTGCATAGATTGATTCTAATCATGCTCAATAACGTTATGGCAAGAAATAGTAAGATTTTATAATAGACTCGTGATTTGTTAAATGTAGGACACTGATAATACATTTCGACAACTTCCGCATTTTCCCTTTTTTTATAAGCATTGAGGAGTACGAAAATCGACCTATTTTCGCAAAATCTACGATGTGAATTCTATATTATACCTCTGATATGCATAGGCAGTCTTCGCAAGGCTCTGCATGCATCGAAAGGCCGTACACATTCAAGCGTGTACGGCCTCTTTGTATCCATTAAACCAACGGAGGAAAGAAAATGAGCACTTTTCCATCAACTGAAATTAAACGCCTCATTTCGGAATCCCTCAGAGAAAAGAACGACAGCTATGTAATTCAGGAGTTGTTTCAACATTTCCCGACAACGACTGAACTCCTGGAAGCAAGTGAACAACAGTTAACGATGATTAAAGGAATCGGAGTAGGTAAGGCTCGTCAGATTACCGCCTTACTACAACTTGCTAAAGCCCTGACTATTCCCGTTACTGATTGAGTTGCAATTCAATCCCCCAAAGATGTTTACGATCTCCTCGCACCAGAATTAAGACATTCTCCAAAAGAACAGTTCACTTGTCTGTTTTTGAATACCAAGAACCGAGTAATCTTTAAGGAGGTCATCTCGATCGGCTCTCTAAACGCAGCGATCGTACATCCACGGGAAGTTTTCCGAGCCGCAATCAAACGTTGCAGCGCCTCTCTCATCTGCGCTCATAATCATCCGAGCGGTGATTCGACTCCTTCTCCTGAAGACGTAAATTTGACTAAACGCCTTGTAGCAGCCGGAGAAATCATAGGCATAGAAGTACTCGATCATGTAATTATTGGCGGCAATCAATTTTACAGTTTGAAAGAACATGGTCATATTCACTAGAAACTATAGCTGGGTTTCGGAATCGTTTTGAAGCTCTCATTGCCAAAACAAAGATTGAACGCTATGATTATAGTATTAGTTCTTTGAAAATAAACCATCAACTTTATGCGCAAAGATGGTTTGCCATACCAGCAGATGATGTTTATTACATCTGCAACAGCCCCGAGCAATTCGATGCTTGGATTGACTGTATAAATAATTGACCAACATTATGACGTCTACCTGATGAAAATGAAAAGAATACTACTGGAATGTGATTCGTCACAGTTATTTCTTGTAGATTCGATTCTATTTCTTCTTAGGTAGGCGTCTTTTTATTGCACTTATACGTTCGCGCAGAGGCTATAAGCCCATCACTTTGACTATAGACAAACATTCTGCGGTTTTATCGTATGGAGGATTAATAAAAAAAGTCTATCCTTTTACATAGAGGTGAATAGCATGAACCCGCATAAATGGGACTTACAAAAATCGGTAGGTGAACGAATCAGAATCTTGCGCCTCAAAAAGGGCATTAGCCAAGAACAACTAGCTTTAAGCAGTAACGTCAACGTGTCATACATGAGCCAGCTTGAGCGCGGACAAGGTAACGCCACTGTAGAAACACTGAGAAAAATCGCTTCGGCTCTGGATATTAACATCGTGGATTTATTTATCGAAGCAGAACACTCTCAGCTTTATTCGGACTCCAAAAACCAAAAAGCTATAGTGACTGTATTCTCGTCTGACGATCTCAAGCAATTGATTACCGATGCTCTGAAAAGTAATGTATCGGAGACAAATGCCAGCGGCAAAGACAACAAGTAGATACTCATACCAAAGATGCCTTGTGCCATAACTTCCATCAAAAGGAGCGTTCGTATGAAAGTTGAAGCCAGCAGCAGCGATTCGCCTATTAATGCAATGCCTATTAAACTTGAAAATCCAATGAAAGCATTTAAAACAATACACTTCATCCTCATTCCTGTAGGAGCGATTACTTTAGCTGCAATGGGAGGTGCAGTAGGCGCTCTATTTGGCGCAGTCATCGGATGGACGACCGCTTACCTTTCCATGCAATTCATATCAGGAATCAAATTGCTAAAACTGAATTTTAAAGATTATCCCCTTGCTCAGCCACTAACAGACGATCAACTGTATGAGCATTTATCATCTTTAAGCCTTCATTCCGACCTCAAAGTAGAAAAGGGAACATGGGGAGTGCGCTTTATTTTCAAAAATACGACAATGCACAGAATTCGCATTAATAAAGATAAACAAGTCTACTCCATCGTTTCAAAATTAACAAAAAAGAAGATCATCAAAAGACGCCATAATCCCGGCGTCGTAGAGTATACGCACGCGTTTACCGCAATTCCATACATAAAACATGCAATACAAATGGCTGCCGCTGAAGAAACTCCTTCGGAGGTGATTTGATTGATAGCGATTTATGTATTACTAAGCATACCATTTGGATGGGCGCTTATTAGCAAATTGCAGCGAAATGTAACTGTCTTTACAACCATATCGAACTATATCGTATACAAAATTATTCTATCAACCTTTATTGGTTGGGCAGTTACTCCATTCTATTTGATCTATTTTATCTTCAAAGCTGTTCGGAGTGTTACGAAACAAAAAGGTCAGGCGTGAGGCTGCTTTGAAACAAAATGCTACACCTGGAGGGAGGTGAATCTATGAGCAATAAGATTGTTGAATCAGCCGGAAAAACAGCAATCACAGGGGGCGGTGCACTTGCGGGTGGTGCGACTGGCGCTGCTATTGGTACGCTGATTTGTCCCGGTGTTGGAACGGCGCTTGGTTACTTGTTTGGTACTGGAAGTGGTGTAGCCGGAGGATGGAAACTCACAAAACAATGGTTTGAATAGCCAAAAGGAGCGATTCTCCCAATGAGCAACGACAAATGGGAACAAATGAAAAATGCAGCGTCTGACGCTGTCAGCCAAACACTTAGCAACGGTTTTGATGTTCTCAAGACCGCACAGGAATTGAATGATAAATACGGCAAAGATGCCGACAACAAAAAGTAAACAAATACTTAACCGTTAATCGGGTCATAAACCACTGCCACGTCTTTCAAAAGGTTGGGAAGCTCTTGAATGCCCCATCCTATTGGAATGGTGACAGGGTTTATGCCCATATTTTTTATTCGTTTAATTGCCTCATTAAATCTTTTCTTTTCATCCTCATACTCCTCTCTGGCTCTCCAGATTGAACGTTTAAGATTAATAAGCTCCAGAACTTCGATCATTCGTTCCTGGGCCTTTCGAGAATAATCGGATTGGCTTATTAGCCGTCTTGCTTCTTGAAGCGTGTAGTAATCCTCATATCCGACTGTCTTCACGTAGTACGACAGCAGTACTTTCTCCGATAGCTCTTTACGGGAAAACTCAAGCAAAGTTTTGTCACCGACCTGATAATACTGTTTCAGATTGTTGACTTTCCTTTTCTTGCATTGTACTTCCAATCGAATTATCTCTTCCGCTGCTTGCCCTTCTGGAAGATCATCTCCGAATACTTGAGCCAACTGGTAGCGCTTATTGTAAAAATGTACAACAACCGATTGGTTCTCTATTCGGAAGGCGTTCTTATATGGTTCTTTCCGTTTTGTGTGCGGATTATCCTCAAGGCTTATTTCCAATGTTTTCGGTATATCAGCGCGGCGGATTAGATTCATAGTCTTCTCCATATGCGGTGTTCGGACGTTAATGCAATAATCGATACGATCAACTTTGTACCTTGAAATGTCATCAAAAATAAACTTAAGAGTTAGCGGATTATAATTATTTGAGCAAAACCGTTTATACGCCTGCCGAACAGGCTTCAGCAACTTCTTGAACGTTGCTGCAATCACCTTGTAGTCCTCGTATTGACTGACCTCGACATACTCGTTAGTCTCGCATAGACGTTTGGGATTCATCCTTATTTCAATTGCTTTGTACACGAACTGCCGGTGGTCACTCCTATAGTGATAATCCTTCAAATATATCCGTAATCCTTTGTCCTTAAACAGCTCAAATTCTGTCCACGAAATATGTTTCCATTCTTTTTTAAAATGTTTGGCGTTCCGTTCTTTTGAGCATGTCTCCAATGATTCAAATAATGCTTCCGCTGTAAAAAAGTCAATCGTAAAAGATAGCAATACAGTGTGATATCCAATGTGCATGCAAACACATCCTTTCAAGGTTGTGTTTGCGCACTTTTATTTTCTTATAACATGAATCAACATTATAAGATTATCGATTGTAGATATGTAGTTTATCTATATGATTATGCTAATAAATATACATATATATTACGATTGGTTTTAATTTCACTCTCGAGATAGAAATTCATTAAATCTGGCTTTGTTTATCATAAATACTCGCTTGTCTAATCCTCGAATGTTTTGATCAGCTCGTTGTAAGTTATTTCTTTCTTCATTACTTTCAAAAACTGCCGCTTCTATTAAGTAATGATCTAATTCCTTTGCCTTGGTTTGTAGCTTAATTCTGTTACGGTTAAAATAAGCACGAATCCAACTCCACGTATCTTTGTAGATCAAATAATAGTAACTCTCATCTTCCCAGCCATATCCATTCATTTCGTCAGACGGCTTCTCGGGGAAGGGAAACAGTTTGATATGATTTATGTAGAGTCTTTGAGCTTCTAAAAATTGTATTGCATCTTTAAGTTCTTTTTCAATGAAATCAGATTCATTCTCAATACCACTGTTCCTGATTGAGTGTATTTCTCTTTCATGTTGCGAATCAATAATATGATCGACAGCATCTTCATCTTCAAGCCACTCGCCATCATAATAAACCTTCTTAGCTTCTTTCTTTAGAATACGTGACGACAATTTTATTGCAATCCTTAAGTATCTGTACAAATCAGACTTATAAACAAAAAAGTCACGATCAATGAAATCATTGTTAAGCCAGTTACCCTTCTCGATTGCCTCATCACTCAGATTTATATGGATACGTTTATACTTCTCATCGCTTAATTGTGAATAGAGTTCTACTGCCATCCCTGCTACATGAATTTTTTCACCATCATCGAAGTACAAGTTATGTATTGGCAGGACAAAGAAATTGCAAATTCTAGTCTCGTTTTCTTTTGTTTCGGACTGTAACACCAAATATGCGTCATCATCGATATAGAGATTATCCTTTTGAAGAATCCTGTTGATTTTGGATCTACTTTCATCCAGCCTGTATTCAAATAGCGAACTTCTTTTCACCTTCTCGACATACTTATTAATGAAGTCCTCTGACTGATATATCTCCATGCAGCACATACCCCCTATATTTGATTTTAAGCTAATATCGCAAAGTCGAGCAGATACAATATAACGAATAATAATTAATTCAGAGCCAAACAAAAGTGTAACAATCAAATTTAATATGTCAGAGAGGAGAGCTTAAAGATGCACAAGGTCAACTAATTTTGTCCTCAGTCTAGCACAATCGAAACTTCACTAACAGTTTTGGGAACACGGGAACATGGGAATGTGGGAACAGCAATGTTGTTCACCCAATCAAACCGCATCAAAGGCGGTTTCAAGTATATATTATTTCTTGGAATAACATCGAAAGGATGTGAAGGAATTGTTTTCTGATTACGATGATGTTATCACGCTTTCAGACATGATGGAGATACTAGCAATCGGACGGAATAAAGCCTACGATTTATTGCGCTCCAGACAAATTAAATCGTTCAAAATTGGCAAAGCATATCGGATTCCGAAAAGCTGCATTGAGGAGTATGTATTATCGAGAGTAAAGTAATTTGAGTTTCCGTACTTACCAGACAGGGGCATTTATGCTCCTGTCTTTTCATATTCAGCAATCATATTGGAGGCGAAATAAATGAAAGGCAGCTTACAAAAACGCAATAAACTTTGGTACATCATTGTCGAAACGAAAGACGAGTCTGGGAAGCGAAAGCAAAAGTGGATTAATACCAAGTGCGAGAAAAAATCGGATGCCGAGAAGTTTCTGCGAGAAACGTTGACGAAGATGGATAACAACAGTTTCGTACTGCCACAACGGAAGCTTACATTCACCGACTTTATGTTGGATTGGCTTCATAACGTCATCAAAAGCAAAGTCGAAGAAACCACCTGGGAAGGTTACGAGATGGTCGTAACAAAGCATATCGTCCCTTATTTCAAGAGCAAAAACGACTTGTTACTACAAGAGTTGCAGCCTTTACATTTGCAGAAATACTATGAGTTCAAGCATCAGGGCGATCAAGAAACCGATAAAAAAGGATTGTCCGCTAAAACATTACGAAGGCATCACGCTAACATTAAGAGCGCATTGGATTTCGCAGTACGAATGAACCTGATTCCGTTTAATCCTGCTGATCGTATTGTGCTTCCAAAACAGGAGAAGTACAACGCCAGCTACTACACCGTCGAACAACTTGAGAAGCTATTTGAGGTTTGTTTAGGTACACCAATAGAATCAGCCGTTTATATCGCCGCGCACTATGGTTTGCGACGTTCAGAAGTGCTTGGACTGAAATGGGATTGTATCGATTTCGAGGAAAAGACGATCTCGATCAAAGAAGTTCGTGTAAAAATCGGTAAAAAGGTTGTTGTGAAAAAACCGAAAAGCGAAAGTAGCCAACGGACTTTACCATTGATGGAGAAAATCGAGGATTACTTCAAGCTCTTAAAGAAGCAGCGCAAACAAAACAAACTGCGTTATGGAGAGGATTACGTCAATAGCGGCCTTGTCTGTTGCTGGCCGGACGGCAGCCCGATGAAGTCGGAATACCTAAATCATAAATTCAAGGACATACTCGCCAAGAACGAACTGCCGCATATCCGATTTCACGATCTCAGACACTCAACGGCCAGCTATTTGATAAAACATGGCGTGAGTCTCAAAGAAATTCAAGTTTGGTTGGGGCATTCCACTATTGCACTTACGGCAGATACTTACTCTCATCTTGATATGGAAACGAAAAAAGATACGGCTCAAAGAATCAATGGTCTATTTTCCAAAGAAGCCAAAGGAAGTGGCTAAATGAAATATGCAGTTTGGCGGGCATTAAACGATGAAGGAGTAACGTCAGCGCTACTAGACATCGCCAGAGCCCATGTGAAGCTCGCTGTGGAGTTCAGCAACACAAACACGTTACCTTCTCGCAAAGAAGCCATTAAAGCCGAAATCCAGCGTCTCAGAACGGAGCGTGACGGAATCCTCGAACGCATCGTCTGAACCAAGATTTCCTCTTCATGAAGCCAACATAAACATGGTGGCGAGCGTTACGGAAAACCCGAAAAGTTCAAGAAAAAAGAGCGCCGTTAGCAAAATGTTAGCAAACTCGCTCCGTAAACGAAAAAAGATTCCAGCCGCTTAAGCTGAAATCCCTTGATATTCTTGATGTTAGTGGTGCCGAGGACGGGGGTCGAACCCGTACGATGGTCACCCATCGCAGGATTTTAAGTCCTGTGCGTCTGCCAATTCCGCCACCCCGGCAAGGGATGA
>RCUO01000729.1_pt1 | contig 15006 bp, 16 predicted proteins | sample 2166161 | NCBI WGS metagenome assembly RCUO01 (sample SAMN09932617, study PRJNA488358) | compost metagenome | feature: garden; material: soil; isolation source: compost soil in cyclohexanecarbonitrile-enriched culture | place: Germany: Experimental Botanical Garden Goettingen | collected 2016-01-27 | reverse complement strand
ATATCTCGCTCCCCAAAGCTTGTCACCAGTTAGGCCCTTTCCCTTGAACAGCGCAAAAAAAAGCCACCCAAACGGGCAGCTTATAAATGTTCAGCTATTGAGATACTGCTCAACCAGCGCTGTATACTTCCTGTACTGCTCTTCCCAAGCAAGCTTACGGTTAACCGGCACATTTTCGTCCAGCAGAGACTCTATAACTTCCAGACAGACATGCCAGCCGGCCAGATCTTTGGGGGTATGGTCAGTGAATGTGCCGATTGTTTCGATAAGCAGCATACGGCTGCCGCCGGGCACCTCTTCAAGCTCAAAGCGCACCTTATCTGCACCCCAGGCATATTCCAGCACAGAGGCCGGTACATAATCGGAGATTTCCATAAACTCAAAGGTGCCGTCTCCCATATCAAACGTCATACTTCCGCCTGTTCGCAGTTCCCCGGAACGAAGCTCAGGAAACCACTTGGGCAGCAGCTCGTTATCGGTCAGATATGCCCAGACTTGCTCTGCGGAATGCTTGTAATGCCGCTCAATGGTTGCTGTAGTGCCGGCATGCCCCTTCTGCAGTTTGGCGATCATATCCATACCTCCAGTCTCAGTGAAATTGCCCCATCTTACAGAATCGCTGTGTAGATTAAGTGGAATTTTGCAACCTAATTCATAAAGAACTTTCGGTAACAACAGCATTAGGTGGAAATAGGTATCTTAAATTCACTTACTTCCTCTCAAATGGACTTTACGAACGAAATTAAGGTTCCTTTTTCCATCTAAACGTCCTAAAAGTTACGAAATTCGGAAATTAAGTGGCGAAAATCCAATTAGTACAGCTGGACCATGCTCATTATATGTTATCCAGACCGTCCTCCCGAAAAGAAAAGCAGCTGCACAGCACGTTATCAAGGAAGCTGCGGATACTATACCATATAATCCTCGAAGCTAACCGGACTGCCGTTAACTGCAGCAACAGTGCCGTGATCTGTGCCGGCTTCAAGCCGCAGCAAGTCACCGGTAAAGGCAGTGTGCGCTATTAAGAGTGCTGCTTCCGCTCCACCGGCCCCCACAGTAAATGCAGGCTTGCGTGCTGACATGGCAGCTGCGAACTCCGTCAGGCTGTTCATGCCTGCAGCCGCGGCCTCCCTTGCCGTAACCGCTTCAACCACCACACCGCCGGGTATTTCTGCCGCCGTAATCTCAAGATAACCCTCTCGGCTCGCCAGCTGATACGCATGCGACAGCCAGACGGCAAAATAAACATCCTTCACCAGGCCGTACACGGCCTGTTCCTGCTGCTGCCACTCCCCTTCCGGGAGCACACCGATAATCGGATTATCCGTTCCTTCAGGTACAGGGAACAATGACAACACCGTCCCCTTATAGTACAGCACTTCCATATAAGGACTCTGGTGGCGGGGATCGCCTGCACGGTAGCCCTCGCCCGGATGGAAGAAAAACAGCCGGTTAACGTCCCATTCTCCGCTGACCGGCAGGGAATAAGCCCAGCGGAGCTGTTCATTATCAAACTCTTCCACTCTTTCCCATAGGCCGCCTGCCGCATAGTCTTCTGTAATATAAGCATAGGAATGCAAGCGCGGCTGCGGCTGAATGTCGCCGGGAACCACCTTTTGCGTAAGCTTCTGTACTTCAATAGGGTTACGGCGGTCCAGCGCCAGCTCCCTTGCCTGTGCCGGAGCTTCATAGAACAGGAATCCGGCGTACTCTGTACGCGGCATGCTGCTGCTAAGCGGGAAATTCCCGAACTGCACATAATCATGCAGCACGTTGCGGTCTGCCGGCACATCATGCGGCCATCCGCGGGAGTGTGCACCAACCCATGCTCCGCGCAGATAGAACGCAGCACGCTCATACCACAGATGGTCAAGCATCTCGCTTAGCGCTGCTTGTACTGCGCTGTCCTCCTCCAGCTCCCAGGCACAGGTGAACGCCTGCACCCAGTGCCAGAACCATGGCAGGCTGCCGTATTCAGGCATGCCATGGTTCTTAATGTAGTCCAGCGTCTGCTTAAGGCTGGCAAGCCCGTCCTGCCGCAGCTCCTCATCTTCAAACACCTGACCGAAGATCAGCTTGGCGGCTGTATACTTGGCTTCGTGGTGTCCGTAATGCACAACCTCTTTACGGAAAAAACCGCTGCGGTAAATATGTCCGGTGGCCGTATGTACAGCCACTCTAAGCGCCGCACTCAGCTGGCTGTTATAGTATTTGCAGAACCAGACCAGCAGACTGCCCATAATCTCCACAGGCAGCTCATGCGGAGCGGCTTCACGGGGCAGCAGACCAAGTCCGAGCGGCCAGTGGCCGTACAGGTGTGTTTCAGGCTGCCGGTTTTGCAGCAGCACGGTTTCCAGCAGCACCGCCTCCGCTTTTTGCTTGGCCGTCTCTCGTTCAGCTTCCGGAAGCATTTCATCATCTACAGCAGCCGCGAAAAGATAGCATGCATAATAGAAGTTGTTGCGTACATCGTCATGAAACCAGAGGCCGCTGTCCTGCAGCGGCAGCTCCAGTGCCTCAGATGCCGCATTTCGGATAATCTCCCGCTGTCTATATGCATAGGGATTGTCTAGTTTATAGTGTAACTGAGCCGTCATCTTTTCCCCTCCCAGGGTATTATTTCCATCCTATTGTGCACGCTTTCCGTTCATTTAGCAATCACAAAAACCAACAAATAAACTAAAATACACGTACTAAAAAAGATTATCTCTTGCCAAATGAACGTAAATGGATTAAATTGTACCTATACGAACGAAAATATGTTAGTGAAGGGGAATGAATACGAAATGGAAAGACGTTTTGCATCGCATCCGAATGAAGTGAAGCAGTTTGACACAGAGCGCTTGCGCAAGGAGTTCCATATCCCGGTTATTTTTGCTCCGGATGAATTGAAGCTTGTCCTGACCCACGAAGACCGCATGATCGTCGGCGGAGCTAATCCGGTAAACCAGGATGTTGTACTTACAACTGATCTTAAGGAGCTTGGGGTTACTTACTTCCTGGAGCGCCGCGAGCTGGGTATTATCAATGTCGGGGGCAAGGGAACTGTCGTTGTTGACGGTACTGACTATGAGATCGATTACAAAGAATGTCTGTATGTAGGACAAGGCGTCCAGGATGTTGTCTTCAAAAGCGCTGACAGTGCCAAACCAGCCAAATTCTATCTGAACTCGGCTCCTGCACACCAATCCTACCCTACTACTAAAACTACACTGGAAGAATCCGAATCCGGCGCACTCGGCGGACTGGAAAATTCCAATGAGCGTACGATTCACCGCTTCATCCATGCCAACGGCGTACAGAGTGCACAGCTTGTTATGGGTATGACCCAGCTGAAGCCGGGCAGCATGTGGAATACAATGCCATCCCACACTCACCCGCGCCGGATGGAAGCCTACTTCTACTTCGATCTGCCGGACGATTCGATCGCGTTCCACCTGATGGGTGAACCAAACGAAACCCGCCATATCGTTATGCACAACGAGCAGGCTGTTATTTCTCCAAGCTGGTCCATCCACAGCGGTGTAGGTACACACAACTATACCTTCATCTGGAGCATGGCCGGAGATAACAAGCGCTACGATGACATGGACCCTGTAAGCATGAAAGAACTGAAATAGAACATAACCAATTTCGGAAAGACGAGGCAGGCGGATGAACCCGATACGGCGGCACGAGATGATTATGGAAGTTATGCTGAACCAGAAGGATGTTACGGTAAATGAGCTTAGTGACAAACTCCAGGTTAGCGGCAAAACGATTCGCGAGGACCTCAGCAAGCTGGAGGAACAAGGACTGATAATGCGGGTACACGGCGGTGCTGTGCTTGCCCAAAGCGATCAGTTCGGCATCCTCCCGCTCAAGAATCCGCTGGATAAATATGCCGACGACAAAACGGAGATTGCCCTGCGCGCCATTACCCATATCGAGAAGGACGACATCATTGCCCTGGACGGCGGAAGCACGACGCTGGAAATTGCCCGGCGGCTGGACAATATGTCCCTGACGGTTGTTACCAATGATGTGTACATCATCAGCGAGCTCGTTCCAAAAGAAAACATCCGTCTTGTCGTTCCCGGGGGTTACCGTGTCCGCAACATGCTGGCCGGCCCTGAAGCCGTCGCCTACGTCAAAAAGCTAAATATACAGAAAGCTTTCCTGTCGGCTACAGCCGTGCACATCGAGCACGGACTGTCTATCTACACCGGTGATTTGATTGACTTCAAGCAGGCGCTGGTATCCACCGCCCGCAAGGTATTTGCTGCCTGTGATCATCACAAGTTCGGGCAGACTGCACTGCGCACCTTCGCTTCCCTCCGTGAAGTCGATGTGCTGCTTACAGACAGCGGTCTCCCGCCTGAAACGGCAGAGCAGTTCCGGAGTGCAGGCATCAATATTGAAGTCGGGTAATTTAAATAACAGCACATCTAAAGGAGCGAATATTATTATGTCATCACTATTCAGTCTTGCAGGCAAAACAGCAATCGTAACCGGAGCAGCACAAGGTCTTGGACAAGGCATTCTGCTTGCATTCGCTGAGGCAGGCGCAGATGTAGTCTCCATCTCCCTGAACAGCAGCGAAGAATCCGTAAAAGCTGCAGAAGCTTACGGCGTAAAAGCACTTAGCATCGAAGCTGACCTGAGCGATCACACCAAGCTGCAGGGCGCTTTTGACCAGGCACTGGAACTGACCGGCCACGTTGACATTCTTGTTAACTGTGCAGGTATGATCCGTCGCACTCCAGCCAAAGACCACAGTGAAAAAGACTGGTTTGATGTAATTAACCTTAACCAGAACACTGTGTTCCTGCTGTCCCAGATCGCCGGCCGTCACTTCATTGAAAGAGGCACAGGAAAAATCATCAACATCTGCTCCATGCTGTCCTACCAGGGCGGTATCAACGTTCCTGGTTATACTGCAAGTAAGCATGCTGTTGCCGGTCTGACTAAGGCATTCGCTAACGAGTGGGCTCAATTCGGCCTGAACGTTAACGCTATCGCTCCAGGGTACATGGCTACTGAGAACACTGCACCAATCCGTGCCGACCAGAGCCGTTCCGATTCAATCCTTGACCGTATCCCTGCAGGACGTTGGGGAACAGCTGAAGATGTTAAAGGCCCTGCTGTATTCCTGGCATCTGCCGCGTCCGACTACCTGAACGGTCACATTCTGGCTGTAGACGGCGGATGGTTAGCTAGATAATATCTCTTCATTCCTCCGAATGAAGGAGCTTTATCACATACACTTGCACCCGCAGGCCACTGGCCTGCGGGTGCTTTTTTTGCAAAGTATCTATCAGCCCGCTTGAGCATTTCTGCAACATAATGGGTCCGGCGTTATTTAAGAGACAACAATTCTTTCCTGATCAGCTCTGCCGCCTGCTGGTTCAACGGGTTCTGCGCGTCCAATGCTATATTGGCTGTGATGATGATTAATCCCTTATTGTAATAGGTCTGCTTTTTAAAAATATCCATTACAGCCCTAAGCGGGACAAAGGTCCGCCCGTTTCTGATCTCAACCTTCGGGACAACCGTCTTCTGATTCAGATATACAACAGTGGCCTCCAGCTTGTTCGTATTGACCTCGATGCGGGCACCGAACTTATCAGAAATAAATTTCAGCGGGACCATTGTTGTATTGTTGCGGATATACGGCACCACACTTGAGTTCGCACTGTCTATTGCTGCCGCATTGCCTTTAACCAGCACAGCCGATTGCCCGATGGACAGGACAACCGCATCCTGCAAAATATCATCTGCCAGTCTGTCTACTCCCGGCTGCTCTCCCGAGGACTGGCACGGGCTTCCCTTGTACAGCACCATGTACTCAGTAATAATATTTACCGCACCCTGCCTCAGATCCTTGGTCAGCTCCGTATCATCCAGCACCTGCTCCGTGATGACCCAGCTGCAATCCATATTTTGCTGTGAAGCCGCCAGTGCATGGATCAAGGCGACCGTCTGGCTGTCCGGCAGTGCCTTCTGTGCTGCAGTTATCCAGGTGATATCCGGGTCCAGATAATGATCCAGCACCTTCAAATATCCGATAACAAACAGCTGCTGGGCACTCAGAGCAGACTTATCCAGTGCAGCAGTGGATTTACCGTACACCAGCTGCGAATATTCCTCTGCATGCTCCCTGTCCGACCAGGCCAGGTCTGAATACAAGGCATTAATAGCTGCCGCCTTTACATCCAGCGGATTGCCTGATGAAGCCAGATAGTCGGCTACTGTGCGGTTTAGTCCGCTTTTCTCGGCTGCCGCAACGATATCCACATCCAGATAAGCCTTATAAATAGCGGTTGAAGTGACCGGGGAATCTGCATAGACCCTCGTAGCGGCACTGCCGGCAAAAAATCCGGAGAACATAATGGCAGTAGCAAGAATCAGCTTGCTAAGACGGGAGTTTAATAGAGTATTCACTAACATACCTCCTTATTATTATTGAAAAGGCAAAGCATTGCCCGTGAATCAAAGGCTATGTTATATTTAGCCGATGAACAGCAGGCTGTCTACATTACTTAACCAAACACCCTCTAAGTAATCTTAATTACGGCTGCTCCATAACTACATAACAAAAGGGGAACACCCATGAACGATGAATGGCTCACTACATTTGATGAAGACGGGAATATAACCGGTTCTGCCCCCCGCAATGACGTGCACCGGCTCGGACTGTGGCATGAGACCTTTCACTGCTGGCTGGTGAGCCGGGAACCTGACGGGGAAATATCCATCTGGCTCCAGCTGCGCAGCCGGCAGAAACGGGATTATGCCGGCTTGCTGGACATCACAGCCGCAGGACATCTGCTCACCCATGAAACCCCGCAGGACGGCATCCGCGAGCTTGAAGAGGAGCTTGGGATTTCAGTCCCCTTTGCGGCACTGCATCCGCTGGGCATTATTCCATATACCATGGATACGTCGGGCTTCCTTGACCGTGAACGTGCTAACGTCTTTATACTTGAAACGGCCTTACCGATGGAGGCCTTTAACCTGCAGCCTGAAGAGGTCGCCGGCCTCGTCACCGCCAGCTTTACAGACTTTAGCAGTCTATGGGAAGGCAGCAGGAGCTCCATACGGGTCCGGGGCTTCCGTATGGAAGGTACGCTTCGTATACCGATTGACGAAGAAGCGGTTATCAGCTCCTTTGTTCCGCATGAACCATCCTATTACAGGAAGATCATTGCCGGCATTTCTGCCGTATTTGCTTAATTATACCAAATCATACCCGGGATAATGGAGACTTTAATGTAATGAATAAGATTCGGCTCAGCAAATCCTTTTACTACTTATGGGGCACTCAATCTGCGGCAAATGCTGCCGATGTCCTCTATATTATGGCTCTAACTGTGCTGGTACTGGACCATACCGGCAGCCTGATCTCAGCGACGCTGGTCCCTCTGTTCCGCTCACTCTCGCAGATGATCAGCGGCCTGCTCGCCCCCCTGCTGATCGAACGGTTTAAGCTGTCCCGCCTGCTCCTGCTGTCGCAGTCCGGGCAGTTCGTATTCTTTGCCGTGATGGCAGCTTATCTCGGCATACAGGGCGGCAATGCTTCATTGCTCATTGTGTTCCTGCTGATCTTTGCAATGTCCTTTCTGGACGGCTGGACGGTTCCTGCGCGCAATGCACTCGTCCCGAGGCTTACCGCATCACGTGAAGGATTGCTGCGGGCCAACGGCCTGTTATCCGTCAGCGACCAGGTTGTCCAGTTCGCCGGCTGGGGTCTCAGCGGCCTGATTATCATCTGGATCGGAACCTCCTCCACACTCCTGCTAACTGCTGTAATCTACGCCCTGGCTGCCCTGTTCACTCTGCAGATCAGGGAGCCGGAAGCCGGGAATACAGCCCCGGAACCGAGTGCCACCGGCAGTGAAAGCAATCTTCCCCGGAATTCGGGATGGTCGGTACTGAGTGAAGGCTGGAAAATCATCTGGCGCACCCCGGCATTAAGAGCCCTTACCGCTATAGATGCAATCGACATGCTTGGAGGCTCGGTCTGGGTCGGTGCGTTCACCCTGATTTTTGTCCAACAGGCTTTGGGACAGGGTGAAGAATGGTGGGGATTCATTAACGCTGCTTATTTTGCCGGCACCATCGGCGGAGGACTGCTGGTCATTTCGGCTGTACGCCGGATCGGCAGCAGACTGCTGCGCTTTATGCTGATCGGCATGGCCGGTTACGGCCTGCTTACTTTCCTGTACGCGGTCAATACGAACCTTATCCTTGCCCTTGTGCTCGTCCTTCTGATGGGGCCCTTTGCCGAGCTGAGTATCGTAACCCGCCGCACCCTTGTCCAGCACAGCGTGAACAGTGAGCAGCTGCCTAAGGTATTATCCGCACAGGCGACAGTACTCCACCTGTTCTTCTGCATCTCCCTGCTGGGGATGGCCTGGGCGGCAGAGACGTTTGGCATCGTCAGGCTGTATGTGTTTGCCGCTTGCCTGACCTGCTTTGCTGTAGCGGTTGGAATAGTGTACGCCAAATCGCTGCTGAAGGTTGAAGACACTGAGCTTCCCGGCCATTAAACCTGACGGTCAGTTGAGAACTGCCCAGGCCTGCCGGAGGTTTGACAAAAAGAACGGCAGCTCTTATGTTAAATGGAGTGTAAAGGGGGATGTCCTGTGGCATTAGAACAAAGCGAAAACAAAATCACTCCGGCAGCAATTCATACAGTCTCCTCTGTAGCAGAAGCAATCGCGTTACTGTCAAGCTACACTGAGCCTGATCAGCATTTATTTGCACAGCAGGAGCATGAGCTTTTGCAGCAAGCTTTGTCTGCTGAGTCTATTGCCTTTCTTACCGACTGGCGGACACGAAGCAACTGGGACTTCATGAACCTCTATGAATTTTTTATTCCATTCCCGCATTTCAATGAAATCACAACCTTCTCAGATGAATTGTCCAGATTGTCAGACGAGCAGTATCTGTATTATTTATTCGGCGGGGAGCTGACCTTCGGCCAGGTCACTGAAGCCTTACTCCATCCTGACAGAGCTGCGGTTATCGGGCAAAAGGCAGCTTACGTCTTTGGCGATAAACCGGAGTTTATGCAGGTAATGTTCACTGAAATTAAACTGATCCGCATCTCCATCAATCGTCTGATGACAGAGATCGCATTCTCAGCTGTTTTCCGGAAGCACCTGGAGACCAGACAAGGCTTATTTGAAGCCGCCATTCAGTCGGCTAAAGCTTTCGGGCTGGAACCGCTTCCGTTAGCGCAGAAGCTGATGGGCAAAACGTTTCGCAGAATCAGTGACTATCAGGCCTTTTACTATATACCTTCCTATTTCCTGAGCCCCCATCACATCCGGCTGTTTGATGATCATACATGTATCATTATTTACGGCTGCTACGATGCACAGATGGATGTTCTGGAGCAAAGCCAGCATCTGGAGAAGCAGATAAAAGCATTATCAGACCGGAACCGCATCATGATTCTGCGTATCCTTCATCAGCGCAAGGAATACGGGGCACGGCTTGCTAACACTCTCGATTTAACAACCGCGACGATCTCACATCATCTGGAAATATTGAAGCAAGCTGATTTAATTCTTGAAGAGAAGGTCGGCAACATCAAATATTTTGAGCTCAACCATGCCAAATTCAGCAAGCTGCTCAAAGGGCTCCGTTCATTTGTCCAGGCGGAAGAATAATAATACCAGACGATCGCCGGTTGTTTCGGCGGTCGTTTTTTTTCGGCATACATTTCTGCTTGTAATCTACAGGAAAATAATGTTATCTTAATATAAGACGATTATCTTACATATATAAGGAGGTTATCTTATTATGGATGCTGATATCATTCAGGTTCACAATTTAAAACGGACATACCACACAGATGAAGGATTGTTTAAGCGAAAACGGAAAACGGTTGAAGCGCTCCAGGGTATTTCTTTTACCGTTCGTGAAGGGGAGATACTGGGACTCTTAGGTCCAAACGGTGCGGGTAAAACCACAACCATCAAAATTCTGACAACGATGCTTACTCCTACCTCTGGTGAGGTCCGTATTCTCGGGCTTGATCCTGTGAGGGAGTTCAAGAAGCTTCGTTCACAAATCAACTTTATTCTCGGCGGCGAGCGCAATCTGTATTGGCGGCTGTCAGCGTATGATAATCTTGCCTATTTCGCTGATCTGTATAAAGTTCCCCTCCATGTGCAGAAGAGCAGAATTCCGCAATTGCTGAAGCTCGTTGGTCTGACTGAAGTCGCTCACCGCAGAGTGGAGACCTTCTCCAAAGGAATGAAGCAGAAGCTGCAAATTGCCCGCGGTCTAATCAATGAACCAAAAATCCTGTTCCTGGATGAACCGACGATCGGGCTTGACCCGGTGAGCGCGAGGCAGCTGCGTGATATTTTACGTGAGCTGAGGCAACAGGGAACAACAATTCTGTTAACAACGCATTATATGCCGGAAGCCGATGAGCTCTGTGACCGGATCGCTTTTATCAACAATGGGATGATTTCAATCCTGGATACTCCGGAGGTGCTTAAGGGAAGAATTGATCAAATTTCCGCTCTAACCTGCAGTATTTCTGGACTAACAGAGGAAGAACGCACTACAATATCAACTCATCCGGCAATCTATCATCTGCAGGCCGCAACGCCGGATCAGCTGCATCAGCTGCGTATTCAAACCCGCCTGCCGCAAGAGCTCATCATCGAGCTGTATCAGATTGCAGGTGCTGCCAGAATAACAAACATGTCGATCACTACTCCTACTCTAGAGGATGTCTATATTCAGATGTTAGGCGGGGATGTCTCTTGAGCTTCATAATTGCGCCTGACCTGAGATCCTGTTTCCATACCATTAAGGTCCATATGAAGCTGTCGCTCGCCCGTCCGATGTTCCAGTTTATTATTTTCCTGATGCCGCTTCTGTTCTCAACTATAGCCTTATTAGTCTATGGCGACTCCACTTCAGAGCATATTTTTCAGTATGTTGTGCTAGGCTCCGGTTTTATCACCCTGTGGTCCTCCATCGTCTTCTCCTCCGCCAGTGATGTTAACCGGGAGAAGTATTATGGGACGATAGAGCTGCTGTTCGCTGCCCCTGTTCCCTTCTGGCTTACGCTTGCCGGCAAGATTATTGCCAATACCCTGTGGGGATTGCTGTCGATGCTGATTTCTTATTTCTATATAATGGTCATCTACCGCGTTCAGGTAATCATTGAACATCCGCTGTATTTTATATCTGCCTATCTGTTTGCGTTATGTTCGCTGTCGGTGTTCTCCTTCTTTCTGGCAATGTCGTTTACATTATCCCGCCAGGCTTATGCCCTTATGAACATGCTGGAGTACCCTGTGTATCTTATATGCGGCTTTATGTTCCCAATTGCATTACTGCCGGACTGGGTGAAGCCTTTATCCTGGATACTGCCGCCAACTTGGGCAATTAAGCTGCTACGGATTATTAACAGTGAGGATATACATACGGAGGAGCTAATGAGAACTTGGGGGATATTGCTGCTGCTAACAGTTATTTATTTTATAATTTCACTTGCCTACTACCGGCTGGTTGAAAAAAAAGCCAGAATTCATGGGAATTTAGGGGTGTTTTAGATGGAACCGGTTGCCCGCTTTTATCGTCATGCGCATTTATCATTCAAAGCTTTATTCGGCTGGCTTAGCCCCAAAGTCTTTCTGATGGTTATGGTGATCAACCCGTTATGCCAGCTTCTCTTCTTCGCCATGCTTGCCAAATATGCTTTTAACGGAAGCAATCTTGCCGGATATGTCGTCTCTAATGCCCTGCTGTTATGCGTGCTTAATGCTGTATTCGGTATGATGACCGTCATCACCTCTGACCGCCAGATGGGTACGCTTCAGCTGGTAGTAGCAAGCCCGGCTAACAAAATAGCCGTCTTCTTTGCCAGATCGTTATTTCATATGTTCAGCGGCTTGTTTACGGCAGCGCTCGGACTCGCTTTTGGAACGCTGATCTTTGGGCTTTCCTTCTCCGGGGAGCAGCTGATCTGGCTGGGCCTCGTGTGGGCTGTGTCTATTTTTGCAGCCTGCGGGCTCGGGTTTGTAATCTCCAGCTTTGCCCTGTGGTCATCGTCAATGCACATCTGGACTAATCTGCTTGCAGGTCTATTGCTGCTGTTCAGCGGAGCCAGCTTCCCGCGTTCACTAATGCCGGCCTGGATGCACAGACTGTCTGAATTTTTCCCGCTGACAAGAGGGGTAGAAGTCACTAAATCACTCGTTACGCCGGGAGACATCAGCCATACATACCTGCTCAGCAGGATAGCCGAAGAATTCTTGCTTGGAAGTGTCTTCTATCTGGCCGGAATCCTGCTGTTCTTTTATGCCGAATATTTGGCGCGGGTTAAGGGTTCTATGGAGATGGAATAGGACATACAAAAGGTGCGGAGCATCCGGCTTATTACCGTCCGGACGCTTTCGCACCTGTTGTATTTCATCTAAATTAAGGCATTAAAATGGCCATCCGGGTCTACTGTTGCCGTCCGCGGGTCCGTCATTCCGATCCCCCGGAGGCCTCCCTTCCATTCCGTGCGCCCGATTGTGCTCACGTTCTGTGCGGGTGAGGAGATCATATCAGCTGATGCAGTGCTCCCGACTTTTTGCGCGAGCTGTACCTCTATCAGCCGGATTTGCCGCTGCAGCTGCTCACGGCGGTTAACCGTGTCTGCACCGCCCTGCGCGTTCATCCTTTCCAGCTCCATCATCAGCCGGTCACGCTGCTTCTCCATGGAACTGACCTCGCTCTGTGTTCCGCCGTAGGCCTTTATCACCTGCACCGAACTGATACCAGCTACGTTCTGCATCCCCATTATCTTCCCCTCCGTTTCCCCGGCCGCCACTGGTGATCCAGCCTGTTTTGAATGTCCTATTAATATCTATTACCCGGTAATACCTGCCATGACAACAATATTGTTAATCACAATTTTCATCTAGCGCCTCTGCTTTATCATCCTTTTGCAAAAAAAGAACACTCAGCCCGTTCACCGTATCCGCATGCTCCAGCGTCAGTGAATGGCTGGCCCCGGCAATGATATGAGTCTCCAGATTCGGAATTAACCCTTTGGCTTTAGCCATCGCCTTCCCGGCCGGGTATATAACCTCCTTATCGCCTATCAGAAGCAGGGTAGGAATATTAAAGCTGCTGAATTCCTTCCGATCAAAGACAGAGGGCATCAACTGCAGAAGCGGCTTCGCACGACTGTAGCCCGAGATAACCTGATCACGAAATACAGGGTGTAACGGCTCACCTTTGCCTGAAAACCATAAAAAGGCCTGATCGATCCACTTTTCGGTGTGAAACAATAATGCCGGATATATTTTCACTAAAAACCTCAGGCTCATCGGGTGGAATGTTCCGGCAGGGGCATACAGCAGCAGCTTTGACACACGGTCGGGATGTGCGAGCGCAAAGTTCATAGACAGGAAGCCGCCCATCGAATGGCCTGCCAGATCCGCCTTAGAACATTGCAACTGATCCAAAACCTCAAGCAGCCACTCATTGGCAGCCTTCCTGTTTTTTATTGCAGCAGCCGGTTTACTTTTCCCGAAATCGCCCATAATGTCAACCGCATATACGAAGCGCTCTTGAAGCAAAGACTTGATGTTGGGATACCACATCGTGCTGCTCATTGTCATACCGTGGAGGAGAATCAGCGGCCTCTTGCCCGAATCGCCAAAGCAGGTCACATATGTATCTCCGTAAGCCGTCGCAATATAGCGTGACGTCCCCTCTAACTCAAAGTATTCTAGGCTTTTGTCATAGTAATGGTAGTATTCTACCTCGGCTGCTTTACTCCTAAAAATCGATCCCATAAGCCCCCCCGCATTTGACGAATTATATCGTTCTGTTTAATTTCACTTCAAAATCCGGCTTAGTAACATAGTCCATATAGTGTGTTTTCCCGTCAAAATCGAGATAAGCCTGATACCGCGCACGGATAGCCGGGGCTGTAATCAGCTCAAGCACCTGGTCCTTAGCGACCCAGCGGCAGTCTGATGTCTCATCGGAGGTGCATAGCTCCCCGCCAACAGGCTTACAGATAAAGTCCAGCATCACCTTCGTGGGGACCGCAGTCACGCCGTCATACCATTTATGTACACCTGTATTCGAGACTACCCCGTATAGCTGCGAGACGGTTACATCTATTCCGCTTTCCTCTTTTATTTCCCGGATGAGAGCATCCATTAGATTCTCACCGGTTTCTACCTGTCCTCCCGGGCATACCCAGCCACCATGATAAGTCTTCACCAGAAGGATGTACCCCTCTTCATTCTCCACAATCCCGCTGACAGCAACAATATGAGTCGGCCATACCATGAACATTCCTCCATTCCCGGCCCCGGATATGAACGATAGGAGCCGTAATCCAGCATTCCAAATTATACCATGTTTATCTTGTAGCAAAAAACAGGAATAATCACTCAGTAAAAAGAACAGCCCGCTGAGACTGTTCTCTTTCGCTTATCCGTTTTAGAAGCAGGTGAACGAGCTGATCCGGTTCAGATCAACGCCGAAGTATCCCCAGAAGAATCCGTACCATCTGAATCCCGCAATAGAATTACGCCCTACAAATACCGGGTAAAACCAGAATTGCTCGCCGTTATTCATCCAGACATAGGTGTTGCGGAACATACAGCGTCTGATCCCGCCGGGATCGACGGCATATGCGGTGGCGGACATTTGTGGTACGAATTGCGGCGGCGGAGCCGTTGGCGGCTGAACGCCTCCCGGTGCACCGCCCGGCCCACCTGGTCCTGGTCCTGGTCCTCCTGGTCCTCCCGGAAATCCAGGTCCCCCCGGGAATCCCGGAAACCCTCCGCCGGGTCCCGGCGCTGGAAAAAATCCCATATGTGATCGCTCCTTCCAATTGTTTAGGCATAATCATCATATGCATTCGCGGATATTGCGCTTGGGCGGATGCCAGGATAATGGCCCCGGGTCCTCCGGCATTATACAGCTTAACCTGTTATAATTGCAGGAACAAATCCACCCGAAGGGTGGATCTATATATAG
>RCUO01000728.1_pt1 | contig 15010 bp, 8 predicted proteins | sample 2166161 | NCBI WGS metagenome assembly RCUO01 (sample SAMN09932617, study PRJNA488358) | compost metagenome | feature: garden; material: soil; isolation source: compost soil in cyclohexanecarbonitrile-enriched culture | place: Germany: Experimental Botanical Garden Goettingen | collected 2016-01-27 | reverse complement strand
CCGATGCCGCCGGCAACCACAGCGACCGGACGGTCACGCTGGGGATCAACAACCTCGATGAGGTTGCCCCGACCATCACCAGCGGTGCCACGGCCACGGCGATCAACGAAAACAGCGGCGCGGGTCAGGTGATCTACACCGCCACGGCGACCGACAGCGCCGATATCAGCGGGGGCGTCACCTTCTCGCTGAAAGCGGGCAGCGACGCGGGGCTGACGATCGACCCGATCACCGGCGCGGTCACCCTGACTGGCAACCCGGATTTCGAAAGCAAAGCCGGGTACAGCTTTACCGTTGTGGCTACCGATGCCGCCGGCAACCACAGCGACCGGACGGTGACGCTCGGGATCAACAACCTTGATGAGGTTGCCCCGACCATCACCAGCGGTGCGACGGCCACGGCAATTAACGAGAACAGCGGTGCAGGTCAGGTTGTCTACACCGCCACGGCGACCGACACCGGCGATATCAGCCATGGCGTCACCTTCTCACTCAAAGCGGGCAGCGACGCGGATCTGACTATTGATCCGATCACCGGGGCGGTCACCCTGACCGGCAACCCGGACTTTGAGAGCAAAACCAGCTACAGCTTCACCGTTGTCGCCACCGATGCGGCTGGCAACCACAGCGACCAGACGGTCACGCTGGGTATCAACAACGTTGATGAGCAGGCCCCGAGCTTCACCACCGGCAACAGCAGCGACAGCTATGCCAGCGCCACGGTGAGCGTTGTTGAAAATACCGATGCCAGCACCGTCCTCTATACCGCGCAGGCCTTTGATAATGACGCCGCCGACGGTGGCGAGCACGTCACCTACAGCCTGGCTGACGAGTTTGGTCGCGCAGACGCCCAGTATTTCACTATCGACGCTACAACGGGTGCGGTCACCTTTAATACCAGCCCCGACTATGAAGACACCCACGCGCCGCAATACACCTTCAACGTCGTTGCCACTGACGCAGCAGGTCACACAACCACGCAGAGCGTCACCGTCAATGTCACCGATGTGGACGAAATCGCCCCTACTGTCACGCTCGACGGCAGCACGTCCGGGCCAGTGATGTTAAGCCCGGCGACCAACTACACCTACCCCAACGGTTTTGACACCACCGCGCTGGGTGACGGCAGTTTCCTGGTGACATGGGCAGGCAACAACAATGGCAGCTACGGGATCTATGCCCAGCGCCTCAGCGCTCAGGGTGTGGCGCTGGGTGAACCGGTACAGCTCGCCTCGGGTGCGACCAACACGTTCTATAACTCGTCGGACAGTATCGTCAGCGTGACGGCCATTAATGATGCCGGGGCTTACGCCGTGGCATGGATCGGCCAGGACAGCAGCATCTATGCGCAGCTGTTCAACGCTGACGGCAGCCCACTATCCGCAGCCGCGCAACTTGATGGGGATGCTTCTGCGCAGGGCATCGCCCCGCAGATCGCGACGCTGGCCGATGGCGGCTATATTGTGACCTGGTACACCAGCAACGGCGGCGGCGTCTACGTGCAGCGCTTTGACGACACCGGTGTCGCCGTTGGCAACACCGTGCCGCTGGCTGTATCCGACTCTTATCCCAATGCCAGCCCGCAGGTGACCGTGCTGGACAATGGCGGCTACGTGGTGACCTGGCAGGGCAATACCGCCGGCGACTACCACATCTACGTGCAGCAGTTCGATGCCAACGGTACCGGCGCGACCCCTGTGGTGCTCGACGCCACGACGGGAAGCAGTAACAGCTACGAAACCCAGCCGCAGATCACGGCGCTGGCTAACGGCGGCTATGTCGTCACCTGGTCGGGCTTCGACTACAGCAGTTCGAACAACGACAGCAGCACCTATGTGCAGCAGTTCGATGCCACCGGCGCCAGGGTCGGCAGCATCGTCGTCCTGGACAACTTGAGCACCAGCAATATGGGTGGCAACTATACCAATCCGTATGTCGCAGCGTTGGCCGACGGTGGCTACGCCATCACCTGGATGGAATACGGCAATGCTAACGGCTTCTACGAAACCTCCGTCTATGTGCAGCAGTTCACTGCGGGCGGCAGCAAAGTGGGCGCTACCGTGCAACTGGACGCACCGCACAACAACTCGAGTTTCAGCTACGACCAACTCCCGCGCATCACGGCGCTGGGCGATGGCGGCTATGTCGTCACCTGGATGGGGTATGACAACTCGGGCCAGGACGTCTATGTGCAGAAGTTCAATGCCAGCGGTGTCGCGGTAGGCGATATCGTGCGACTGGAAGCTGCCGGTGGCGCGGTTGACCAGTTCCCACAAGTCACCGCCGCCGGCGCAGACGGCGAATACATGGTGACCTGGTACGCGTGGAACCCTGTCAACGGTATGCCTAACTACCACCTCTACGTGCAGAAATTTAACGCCGACGGCAGCACCTACGAAAACCTCGTCGTGCTGAACCATGACGGCCAGGCCACCGTGCAAAGCAGCGAAAGCGGCACCGTCTACCTGGTCAACGATGATGTGGTGGTCAGCCAGCTCAGCGACATTACCGGCGCCGCCAGCGACCAGTGGGCCAGCACTATCGTTACGGCAAATACCCGCGCCACGATCTCCGCTGCCAACCTCGCTGAAGGCACTTACCATGCCTGGGCTGTTGATGCGGCAGGCAATCTGTCCGTTATTTCCGGCAGCAGCGTAATGGTGGACAACACCGTCCCGGTCTTCACCAGCGCGTCCACCGCCGCCGACATTACGGACAGCACCGCCGTCGGCGACATCGTGTATACCGCTGCCGCCAGCGACGCGCACGGCATCACCTACAGCCTGAACGACACCGTGCACTTCCGCATCAACGCCAGCACCGGCGTCGTGACGCTGCTTTCCAGCCCGGCCAAGGCCAGCGGTGCACAATTTATTGTCACCGCCACCGATGCCGCCGGCAATCAGACCACGCAGACCGTCACTTACAACGTCGTCGACACCACGCCGCCTGGCGTCACGCTCATCAGCGACCTGGATGGCGTGGAGCACAGCGGTGAGACGGTCACCGTGCAGAGCTCGGAAGCTGGCACGGTATACCTGGTCAGCGACAGCGTGACGGTGACGGATCTGAACAGCCTCATCAACGCTGCCGACAACCTGGTGAACAGCGTCGCCGTTACGGCTAACGCCGGCACCGCGTTGGCGCTGACCGGCCTGGCCGACGGCACTTACCACGCTTACGCCGTGGATGCGTCCGGCAATGTCTCCGCTATCTCCGGCAGCAGCGTGGCCGTGGACAACACCGCGCCCGTGATTTCTGGTGGCGCGACCGCTACCGGTTCCACCCTCACCAGCGGCGCAGCGGCGGGCACCCAGGTGTACGATGCCAACGCCAGCGATGCCCACGCCATCACCTACAGCCTGGATCAGGACAGCCTCGGCTTGTTCGATATCAACGCCACCACCGGCGTCGTCACACTGAACAGCGCCGCCGTCGCCGGCAGCTATAACGTCATCGTGACCGCCACCGATGCGGCGGGCAACCACAGCAGCCAGACCGTCACCGTCGAGGTGGCGGCCGGTAACAACCTTGATGGCAGCGCGATGGTCTCGGGCAGTACCACCAACATCGCCACCCAGATGACGGTCAACGTTGGCCTGGAGAAGCTGAGTAACGGTTACACGGTCATGGAGTACATGCGCCAGACCGGCGGCGACAATCTCACCGGCGATCCGACCGGCGCGCTGTACGACGGCGTCGTCAGGGTGCTGGACGCCAACAACAACGTCGTCAAGACCCTGGATATCAGCGTTCCCGCCGGCTACACCATGCAGGATACGCAGATCAAGGCCCTGGCCAACGGCGGCTTCGTCGTAGCCTGGTCTCAAGTGGAGGCCATTAACTGGACTGACTTTAGCGTCCACTACGCTATCTACGACAACAACGGTAACCTGCAATCCAGCGACACCCTGGCATCACCTGGCTCCGGCGTCACCATTGCGGCGCAGAGCAGCGCGAATGGCGGTGATTTCGCGATCGCCTACCAGACGATGGGCCCCGGGACCGATCAGCAGCAAGCCGTCTCTGTCTTCCACTACAACGGCAGCGGATCCAACTTCACCCAGGGCACGCAGACCCTGATCGGCGGCAACAGCGCGAGTCAAAACTTCGGCGGCGTCGCAAGCCCAGCAGTCCAGTTGATGAAATTCCAGCTGACGCCAGGGGTGCTGACGGCCCTGAGCGATGGCAGCTATGTCCTGGCGTCCGAAGTGTACGACTGGATAGGCACGCCGGGTCAGTCGGCGACAACCACGCCTATCGGTGCCTTCATCTTCAAGCTCGACGACACTGGCTCGCTGGTCAATTTCGACAGCGGCACCACCTGGCAGCGCGTTAACTGGAATGACGAGCAGGGTTCTCCGACCAACGTCATTGCTTTCGACGGCGGTTTTGCCGTCTTCAGCCAGGAATACCGCTCCGCGACCTGGGAGGTCACGCTCTATAACAACAACGGTACGCTGATCACCACTAACGTACAGAGCAACACCGTTTATGGTATGGGGACCCAGAGCTATCACGCCGTGGACGTTGGCGCGATGGACAAAGAGACCCATTCCGGGTTGGCGTGGTATATCAACGGCTACCTGGCGGGATCGGCCACGGCCTATGACAACGGCACGGATCTGGTGTTTGTGTTCCCTGACGGTAACGGCGGCTTGAGCCAGACCACCATCTCCAAAACCACCGGCGAGCTGACCAGTGACGTGACCGACAGCGGTATCACGGTGCCACAGGGCGGGCAGTTGTATAACCCGCGGATCGTCTCCGATGGCGCGGGCGGCTATGACATCACCTATTCTGTCCTGTTTGATTCCGACACACTCGATGGCGGTAAAAGCGGCTACGCAGTCGGTGATATCTACCAGATCGGCCTGAATGCGCCTGTGGCACCGACAGTGACCGATGCCCACATCGCCATCACCTCCACGCCAGGTGGCGCAGACGGCATGACCTACAAGGTCGGCGACACCGTTACCGCCGTGTGGGATAACTCGGCCAGCGGCGATGCCAATACCAATGCCGTGTCCAGTGTCACCATGGATTTCAGCCAGTTTGGGGCCAGCACGCCAGCAACGGCCTGGGACGACGGCACCCACGGGGATGCCATCGCGGGCGATGGGAAATATACGGCGCAATACACCCTCACCGCCGGTGCCATTAACAACGTAGACAGTCGCAACGTCGCCGTCACGGTCACCACGGCGAATCACGGCACAGCGACTGCAGCGGACAGCACCAGCCTGACGGTAGACAACACCGCGCCTGTGCTTACCAGCAGCACGCCGCAGGACAACGGCGGCAGCGTAGTCACGGGCGCTAACCTGACCCTGACCTTCAGCGAGGATGTGCTGGCCGGCAGCGGTCATATCACCCTCGTCAACGAGAGCAACAGCAGTCTGAACAAGGTCATCGACATCACCGACAGTTCGCAGGTCACCATCAGCGGCAACACGGTGACCATCGACCCGACAACGGATCTGGCGGCAGGCGCAAACTACCACGTCCAGATCGACAGCAGCGCGCTGCACGACACGGCGGGCAATGACTATGCCGGGATCAGCACGTCGACGGCGCTGAACTTCACGACCGTTTCCGCCGGGATCGGGGATCCGTCCATCGTGGTGTTCGACCTGACGACCGGCCAAAGCTCCGATCACAACGGGCGCGTCTTTGATGCCAATACCGCGTACACCATCTATATCCAGGTCAACAGCAGTTTCAGCTCACTGGCTGGGCTGGACAGCAACGAGATGTGGTCGGGCGCGCAGAATCTGGGCACGGACGACAAAATTGTGCTGGTGGGCACGGGCAGCGATGTTCAGGCAAGATTCGGCGAACCAGTGACGGGGATGCATCAGGGTGGGAATTCCGTTAATTGGATGGCGAGGTTCGCTTCTTCTACGTTTTCTTCTTATAACGTCGCCGGAATTGCCGCAAACGGCCAGTTCTCTCGCAATTATGCCAATAACGCGGATCTCTGGAACGGCACCTGGGCCGCAAACCCGAATGGGGACAATTCGTTTACTCAGGCGTATCTGCAGGCGATGCCTGTTGGCGTCCTCACCTCGCAAGGGCTGGCGATACCATGACAGGTTCTCTGACGTTGCTACGCCGTCTGGTCGAGATGCAGCAGTTCGAGGCGCTGCATCAGGCATGCCTGAGCCTGCCGGCGCATTCACCCGCAGAACAGGTGCTGTTGTCCCTGGCGCTGGCCCATCTGGGCCAGCCAGAGGCGGCCGGTGAGGCGCTGATGGCGCTGGACCCGGCGGCACTGGAGGTCGACGCCCGCGTCGACCTGGCCGCCGTACACCTGCAGCTTGGGGAATTTGACGCGGCGCAGGCGCTGCTGGAAGCCACGCGCCCAGAGGCACCCGACCACGCGCTTCTGCTGGCACGTCTGGCTGCCTGTTATGTGCAGCATCAACGGGGGGAGGAGGCTCTCCCCCTGTATGAATCCAGCCTGCGCCTGCAACCCGGTATCGCCGTTTATCAGCCACTGCTACGTCTCTACCTGCAACGTGCGGACCTGCCGCAGGCCGGGGAGACGCTGGCTGCCGCCGATGTTTTCTGGGCAGGCGAGCGGGAGCACTGGCCCGCACTGCAGGTGGCTCTGTACGACCAGCAGCTGCGCGGCCTGCGCCTGGAGCTGTGGCTGGCCGGTGACGATTTCGCTCGCGCTGATGTCTGGCTGGACTCACGCCATGCTGAACTGGCTGAGGACGATTACTGCGGTCTGCTGACCGGTTATGCTCAGCGTCTGGCCGAGCGTGGGCACCATGCCCAGGCTGAAGATGCGTTGCGCCGTGGTCTGCAGCATTACCCGGAACATCCGGCCCTGTACCAACAGCATGCTGAGCTGGCGGAATTGCAGGGGCGCCTGCCTCAGGCTATGACGTTGTTGCACCGTGCCCTCCATCTGGCCGGACAACAGCAAAAAATGACGCTGCCTTTGCGCCTGAAGCTGGCCAGTATCGCCACCCACGGCCATCCGGCGCTGGCGCGTCAGGTGGCCGAACAGGCTATCGAGGAGGCCGGGGCGCTGACGCCATCACCCGAGATGGACGCCGCGCAGATCGGCCATTGGCTGGCGCAGGCGCAAGTGGCACTCGCCGGGGTGGATGCGCGGGAGCAGCACTACATCGTGGCTGAGGCGCGATATGTTGAGGTACTGCAGGTTCATCCGCGCCTGGTACCCGCCCTGCAGGGGCTGGGGCAGTTGTATATGCAGTTGGGGCGCATCGACGAGGCCGTCGCCTTGTTCGAGCAGGTTTTGGCCATCGACCCGGCACGCGGTCATGCGGCACTGATCAACGCCCGACGTTTTCCGCAAGACGAAGAGACGTTGATTCGCCTGGAAACCCTGGCACGACGGCCGGGTCTCTCCGGCCCGGTACAGCCTGGACTGCTGCTGCAACTTGCTGCTGCCTGGGAAAAGCGCAAGGACTACACCAAAGCCTTCACCCTGGCAAACGAAGCCAATGCGGCCAGCCGCGCACTGCTGCGCTACGATCCGGTTGCGCACCGGCAGGGCTGCGCGCGTATCCGTCATGCATTCAGCCGTTCGCTATTTGAAAACCGACGCGGCATCGGCAACGATTCAACGCTGCCCGTGTTCGTACTGGGTATGCCACGTTCCGGTACCACGCTGGTCGAACAGATCCTGGCAGGACACAGCCAAATCCACGGCGCGGGCGAACTTGGGGTGATCCCCAGTACCATCGCCAGGCTGGAAAGCTGGGAACGTAATACGGGGTCTGGACGTCATTACCCGGACTGCGTGGACGATCTGTCGGCCGATGTCGTGGCGGGTATCACCGCCAGCCTGCTCAACGAACTGCTGGAAACAGTGCCAGAAAACGCGTCTGAGGTTCGGCATGTGGTGGATAAGCTGCCGCACAATTTCGAGAACATTGGTCTTATCAAGCTCCTGTTCCCGAACGCGCGGATAATCTCCGTGCGACGCGACCCGCGCGATATCGCTATCTCCAATTACTTCACCGACTACGCGGCGAAGCACGGCGGGATGGGCTTCGCCTATGACCTGCAGTGGATTGGTGAACAACTGGCCGACCACAACCTCATGATGCACCACTGGAACCAGCTGTTTCCCGCTGAGATTCTCGACGTGCGCTATGAGGACGTGGTCTCTGACCCGGAGCGCGAGGCGCGTCGCATGCTGGATTATCTGGGCGTGCAGTGGGAGCCGCAGGTGCTCGACACCTCTGAACTGGACAGGCCGGTCAAAACAGCCAGCGTGTGGCAGGTGCGTCAGCCTATCTATCAGACTGCACGCGAACGCTGGCGGCGTTACGCGGACTTTCTTGCGCCGCTGATCGCGGGTACTAACGCGAAGATCGTGCATAAGCCTGTTGAGATGGTGAGCTTGCCCGTACCAGGAATGCAGACCGAGGGTATCGCATGCTATCGTCAGGGGAAGCTTGATGAAGCCGAGATGCTCTTCAGACGTCTGCTGCACCACGTGCCCGAACACGCTACCGCGCATTTCATGGTGGGCCTGATTTGCGTGCGTAAAGGGCACCTGGCTGAAGGCATTGAGCACATGGAAAAAGGACACCAGACCTGCCCATGGAATGTTAACTGGCGACGCGATCTGGCACAGGCATACGAATTAGCGGAGCAACCGGAAAAAGCACAGATGTTAAGGGTGCGCCACGTCGGTACGGGTGACAGCGTGGTAAGCGCAAGGGATGTTGAACAGAATGATGCCATTCCTCTGGGCTTTTCCATTCGCACATCCGCGTCGGAGCCGTTTTACTGAGTATCGGCATGAGCAGGCAGGGACGCCCGCTAGCCACCTGTTTTCTGGCCTTTTTTTTAAGCCGCTCACAGTTTTATTGATTTGAAAATTTCATCCATATCACTGGGAATCATACCTATCACATTAATTTAACAACTGCGGCTATAGTCATTCAGAACTCATCCTATCCAGAGATGCCCTCAAGGCTAAAATAAGTTTTAAGTGGTTGATTTTTAGCAATCAAAGCACCTGAAACACCCCATCAAAGGAGAAAAGCATGAAAATTACCGGATGGCGTAGCCTCAGGACGATCCATCGCTGGCAACGCCCTATCGGGGATGTTAACGGTACGGTGACGTCTGGAATTACCGAAGTCCCCGTGTTGATTCTGGAGACAGACGAAGGCGTGAGCGGGATCGGGGTGGGCGGACATGCCGATATCCAGCGCATCTTTCCGGCGATTGAGGGGGAGGACCCCTGTGCCGTCACTGCGCTGTACGACCGCATGCAGGCATGGGTATTTAAATCCGGGCATGCCGGAAGCGTCTTCGGGGCTATTGGTGTCGTCGACATGGCGCTCTGGGATCTGAAGGCAAAAATGGCTGAACAACCCCTGTGGAAAATGCTCGGTGCCCGGGATCCTTTCGTCAGCGGATATGCCTCGGGGCTGGATTACCCGCTCGATGACCCAGCATTGGTCGCCCTTCATCAGCGCTATGCGGAACGGGGTTTTAGCGCCTTCAAGCTTAAAGGTGGGCTGGATACCGAAGACGATTTGCGGCGTCTGCAGAAAATCAAAGAGGTGTACCAGCGTAACAGCACATCGCCTGCGGTAATGATTGATGTGAATGAGTCGATGAATGCCAAACAGGCCGTGCGTTATGTGAAAGAGCTGGAACGGCATCTCGACCTGACCTGGATTGAAGAGCCGGTGCGTCGATGGGATGCCGAGGGCCACGCGCTGATCCGCAGTGCGGTCAATTGCGCTGTGGCGACAGGCGAAAACCTGACCGGTTTAGAGCAATTTATGCCGCTCTTCCAGAAACAGGCCCTGGATGTCGCCCAGACGGGGATGTGCTGGGGGATCAGCCACTTCCTGCGTGTCGCTAACCTTGCCCATGCTCATGGTGTACCGATAAGTCCTGTTGGCTACAACGCCAATCCCGTCGCCCATGCCGCTGCCGCTATCCCTAACCATTTCAGTTGTGAAGTTCAGGATCTGGGGTTCCCGGAGGGATTGGTTGTCGACCAGCAGATTGTGAACGGCGGCATCCTGCTGGGGAACGCGCCAGGACTGGGGATTCGTATCGATGAGTCGAAGATTGCAGAACTCGCCAGCGAGGGATGGAATTCGCCTCAGGGGCCGCATGTCCGTTCGCCCCGGGCCGGTTTGAGCCTCACAACCTGTGCCAATAAATAACATGGCCATTCTTTATGGCCTGCCAGCCCGCTAACTGGCGAAATGAAACAACAAATAAGCCAACGTCTCAAAGCGAGCGGCGTACTTTAATTTTTCTTTTTCTCATTATTTTAATAATCCGATTGTTCAACGATTCGGGAGCGTATTATGACATCTAAAATTACCTCGACCTTGCCGACAGAGGTTATCCCTGCCAGTGAGGATAAAAAATCAAGAGGCTTTAACGTCTTTATATTTTCGCTATCAACCAACTTTTTGTTTTTACTGGCGCTGTATAATGCGGTGATTTCCGTCTTTATTCCTAATCAGGTCCAACAGATTACGGATGCGTCTGGTGGGAGTAAGGTCGCTGCGCTGGCGCTCATCTTCACCTTAATGTCTGTTTTTACCTTCTTCGATCAACCCCTGGCGGGCGCACTTTCCGATCGTACGCGCTCACGCTTTGGCCGTCGTACCCCCTGGCTGGTTGGCGGGACCTGGCGGTATGGCTCTGGCGATGGTGGCTCACCAGACCACCATCCTCGGTTTGACGCTGTTTTGGGTGATCGCTGCGGTTGCGTTAAATGCCGCCCAGGGGCCGATGTCAGCGATGATGCCCGACCGGGTAGAACCTAAACGTCGCGGTATCGCCTCCGGCTTTATTGGCGCTGCACAGACGGGCGGCGGCACCCTGGGGATCATTTTTGGCGGCTGGATTGCTAACCGGGATCTGGCAATGGGCTTTTATATCTTCGCCATCGGTATTTTTGTGGTGTCATTAGTCTCCTGTATTATTAATCGCGAGGAGAGCAGTAAAGACTTACCCTATAACCCGTTAAGCTTTAAGCAACTGGTGACGCAGCTATGGATTAACCCACGCAAATATCCCGACTTTGGCTGGACATTTGCCGCACGCTTCGTGATGTTTCTTGGCTATCAGATGATCGTCAATTATCAGTTATACATCCTGCGCGACTATATCCACCTCTCTAACGCCGACTCGAACGTAATTACCGGCACAATGGCCAGTATACAGCTGGCAGCACTGCTGATTTCAGCAGTGGTCTGTGGGTATTTATCCGATAAATTCCAGGTGCGAAAACCCTTTGTTATTGTCTCTTCGCTGGTGATTGCTCTTGCTTATATGTTCCCGCTGTTGATGCCAACGGAAACCTCAATGCTGATAATGGCAGGGGTGCTGGGGCTGGGTTACGGCTGCTATATGTCAAATGATATGGCGCTGATGACACAGGTTCTGCCGAATAAAGGTGCTAATGCAGGCAAGGATATGGGCGTTTTCAGTATCGCGAATAAATGTCCGCAGATGATTGTCACCCCGCTGGGCGCATTGATTTTAAGTCTGACCTCGTCGTACAGCATGGTGTTCACCTTCGCCATCATCATGGTGATCGCCTCTGCCTGCCTTATCATGCCGATACGCTCGGTAAAATAACCCCCCTTTCGACCGCAGCCACTACATCCATCCTGAGCATGGATGTTGTGGGGACAATTCACCGGTATTGACTGCTTTTCATCGTGCCGCCTCGAGGATGCTGCTTGATTTAAAGCAATATCACGACAGTTGAGTGAGAGTAGCCAGTCTTTCACTGCACTTTTATCAGGCTTTCACGAAGGTTTTCTCATCCGGTAAAGACGGCCATTCTGCCCAGACCATGGTGTTGCACCTGATTAACGGCGCGCATAAATCGATTGAAATGATGGCCTACGAGTTCAAAGCGCCGGATATTGTTGCTGCGTTAGATAAAGCAGCTGAGCGTGGAGTGAACGTGTCCGTCGTTATCGATCACCGCGCGAACAAGGCCAACAAACTCGCCCTTGCCGCAGTCCCTGAAGCAATACGCCACGGCATCGCCATTCGCGTGGATAGCCATTACCACATTCAGCATGACAAGGTGATGATTGTTGATGGCCGGATCCTGGAAACAGGTTCATTCAACTCCCCCCACCGCTGAGAAGGTTAACAGCGAAAATATTCTGGTTCTCAGGCATGTACCACGCGTGATTAAACTGTATCAGCAACACTTCGAGACACGATGGCGGTATGGTGTGCCATACCAAAAAGGCGACCTTGCTTAAAACAGATAGCCGAACACGCCTGAAGAGCCTGAATGCATCTTCTGCTGTTACCGCGGGCTAACAATTTACTTCGCTACAGAAGGGATAATATTGTTCAGGGCGCGTATATTGGCGGTAATCCTTTTCTTACGCCAATAACACCCGGCTCGAGGTATTGATGAACGGTGAACTCAATCCGGCGGATTCCGCAATGAACAATCCCCTGCCCCCGGTTCTTCTCATTCAGGTGGGTACCGCGCCTGACACGCTAAAGACAGAGCACGGCGATCTGCCGGTATGGTTCAGCAGGGCGATGGCACTCACTTCTGATGCTATTCAGGTCGTGAAAGTCTTCAAGGGTGAACCTCTTCCGGAACCCGATCCCGGTCGGGTCGCGGTTATCACCGGATCCTGGCACATGGTGACGGATAAGCTGGCGTGGAGCGAGGAGACGGCGCGATGGATACGTCGTGCCGTCGCGGTTGACATGCCGCTGTTTGGCGTCTGCTACGGTCATCAGCTCATGGCATATGCGCTGGGTGGCGTGGTGGATTACCATCCTCAGGGTCGCGAAATGGGGTGTCTGGAAATAAACCTGACAAAAGCAGGTGCAGACGATCCGCTTACCGGCGGGCTTTCGCAAGGCTTTATGGCCCATCTTACGCATATGCAAACCGTCACGCAGCTGCCTGCAGGTGCGCAATCGCTGGCTTCATCTCCCCACGATAAAAATCAGATCATCCGCTACGGTGCAAAAGCCGTCTCGACCCAGTTTCATCCAGAATTTACACCGGGCATTGCAGCGTCACTGATTCAACTGCGGACTGAAACTCTCCTTAGCGAAGGGCGGGATCCTGCCGCTATGCACAGTGCGCTGACTGACGCAGCTGATGCCAGGGAACTCCTTAAGACATTTGTCTCCCTAGCACTGATGGACCAGCCCCGGTACGAATACGCGACTAACCGCTGAGGTGATCGTGAAAAAGTCCGTACTCCGGCCGCTCAGCACGCAGGTATTAAGCGCACCCCGTCGACCTTATTCAGCCATAATTAGCGGTATATGTGGCGCGGACGTTTTCGGCAGATGGCCCGACAAGCGAGGATCTGGCGAAACCTCAACCTGTAATGCGTAGGGTTTAAACCCTGAGCGGATATAGAATTTCAGCGCAGCAGGATGATCGAAAGTGCAGGTATGAACCCAGAAGCGCTTAATGGGTTTTGACCATGCCAGTTCGATTGCCTTATCCATCAACTGCCCTCCCAGCCCCATGCCCGTGGCATTGGATGTCAGGCCGAAAAAAGCCAGCTCGCACTCGCCGGACTCGCGAAAATCAAGCTCGAGTAAACCAATCTCTTTATCGTCCTTACGCAGGACATACACCTCTACCGCGTTGTCACGCAAAATAGCCGAAAGCCTGGCGTCGTCCATGATGATACGTGAAAACCACAGCCACTCTTCGCCCACCCGACGGTATAATTCCCGATAATCCTCCAGAGCCGTACCATCAAACGCATGCAGCGCAATACCCTCAGAAAACGTCTTCTTCCCGGTGTCAGGCTTCTCAACCATTTCCAGACAGGTCACTACCGTCGCCAGATGTCCGGCAGGAACATCTGAATAGCCCATGGATACGATTTGTTTCTCTTTACTCATCCGTTTCTCCCCTTTGTGAGGCCCGTTGTGCCAGAAATCGATTCCTGAAAATGCTTTATCGCCTGGAGTCAGGGCATGACCATGCCTTAAATCGCCACCAGATGCCGGACGCCCTGGGCCTCCATTTCATCGCCGCGACCACGCTGCACGATTGTCCCCCGGGACATCACCAGATACTGATCGGCAAGCTCAGCGGCAAAATCATAGAACTGTTCCACCAGCAAAATGGCCATATCACCACGATTCGCCAACCCGCGGATAACGGCCCCAATCTCCTTGATGACCGACGGCTGAATCCCTTCGGTGGGTTCATCCAGAATCAGCAGCTGCGGCTTACAGGCCAGCGCCCGCCCAATCGCCAGCTGCTGTTGTTGCCCGCCGGACAGATCCCCTCCCCGCCGCTGCTTCATGTCGCGTAACACCGGAAACAGGTCATAAATCTCTTCCGGTACGCTTTTCGCCTGGCGGCCGGAAAAACGCGACAACCCCATCAGCAGGTTCTCTTCTACGGTGAGGCGAGGAAAAATCTCTCTGCCCTGCGGGACATAGGCGATCCCCTGCTGCACCCGCTGGTGCGGGCTGCGGGTGTTAATCGGTTTTCCCTGCCAGTGAACGGTGCCCGATTTCGCCGGGATCACCCCCATCAGGCATTTTAACAACGTCGTTTTCCCCACCCCGTTGCGCCCCAGCAGGCAGGTGATTTCGCCTGATGGAACGTCGAAGGATAAGCCGCGCAGGATATGGCTCCCGCCGTAATACTGGTTTAACTCTTTAATCTGTAACATGTTAGCGCCCCAGATAAACGTCGATAACCTGCTCATTGGCCTGCACGTCGCGCAGTGAGCCCTCGGCTAACACCTGTCCCTGATGCAGCACGGTGACGCGATCGGCGATGGTTTCGACAAACCCCATGTCATGCTCCACCACCATCAGCGAGTGCTTGCCAGCAAGGGTGCGAAAAAGCTCCGCAATGTAGTCCGTTTCCGCATCGGTCAGCCCGGCGGCAGGTTCATCCAGCAGCAGTAAATGTGGCTCCTGTACCAGCAGCATGCCAATTTCGAGGAACTGTTTTTGCCCATGCGAGAGCAGACCCGACGGGCGATAGCGATGTTCGCCCAGC
>RCUO01000727.1_pt1 | contig 15014 bp, 15 predicted proteins | sample 2166161 | NCBI WGS metagenome assembly RCUO01 (sample SAMN09932617, study PRJNA488358) | compost metagenome | feature: garden; material: soil; isolation source: compost soil in cyclohexanecarbonitrile-enriched culture | place: Germany: Experimental Botanical Garden Goettingen | collected 2016-01-27 | reverse complement strand
CCTGCATGGTGTTGTCTTCCGTGGTTCAGTGCGGCCGCCATGGTAACCGCGACCCCATGCGACAATCGCGCTCCTTTCCTGCACCAACGAGGCCCCACGTGGGCAAATTGACCCTGAGCGGCGTGGACACGCTGCGTACCCGCCTGGCCGACGACAGCGCCTGCGACGCAGTGCTGTCTGCCTTCGCCGACCCGGCAGCGGCGCGCGCACCGCTGCGTGAGCTGGTCGAGGCACAGCACCGCTACCTGCAGGCCGAACACGAAGTGGCACAGGTGGCCGACATCCTGCGCCGCGACCAGAAGTACGCGCCGGTCGGTCGTCCTTCGGTGCATATCGTGCAGCTGCGCAAGCAGCAGGCGTCTACCCGGCAGGCCGCGCTGATCGCCCGCCAGGTGGTGGCACAGGCCGCGCAGACGTTCGTGCGCGCGAGCGGGTTGGTAGTGAAAGCCAAGCAGAGCCCGAGCGAAGCGTCGGCCGCGTGGCTGGGTACGCTGCGCTGAGCGCGCATACCCGGTAGTGGCCAACCTTGGTTGGCCTGCGGATTGATTGTATGCCGACCAAGGTCGGCCCCCACCAAAGTCCCAAAAAAAGAAGGCCCGCTTTTCAGCGGGCCTTCTGCCTTCTCACGACGAGTGAGCGGGATGTTGCATCAAGCAGCCGGCTTCTCGCCGGTGGCTTCGGTGGTGATGCGGATCTTCACTTCATCGCTGACGTTCGGGGCGTAGGCGCCGACGCCGAAATCGCTGCGCTTGATGGTGGTGGTGGCATCGAAGCCGGCGGCCGGAACCTTGGCCATCGGGTGCTCGCCGCCGCCGTTGACGGTCACATCCAGGGTCACCGGCTTGGTGATGTCCTTGATGGTCAGATCGCCGGTGACGGTCAGCTTGTTGGTGCCGGCCGATTCGACCTTGGTGCTCTTGAAGCTGGCGGCCGGGAACTTGCCAGCGTCGAAGAAGTCGGCGCTCTTCAGGTGCTCGTCGAACTTGGCGGTGAAGCTGTTCAGGCCGCTCAGCGGCAGCTTCACTTCCACGGTGGACTTGGTGACGTCGGTGGCGTCGTACACCAGGGTGCCTTCGGCGTTGCCGAAGTGCGCGCTCGGATTGGAGAAGCCGAAGTGGCTCCACTGCGCCAGCACGTCGGTGTGGGTCGGGTCGAGCTTGTAGGTGCCCGAGGCGATGGTGATGGCGGCAGCCGCCGGGGCAGCAGCAGCGGCATCGGCGGCCGGGGTGGTGGCAGCCTGCTCGGTGGTGGCCGGGGCAGCAGCATCAGCCGCCGGGGCGGCGGTGTCGGCCGGCTTGGAGCAGGCGGCGATGGCCAGGGTCAGGGCCAGCGGCAGCAGCAGTTTACGGGTGGCGCTCATCTCAGGAACTCTCCGGATCGTAGGGTGGGAACATAGTGCAGCAATGGCCCGCCACGGCGGGCGGGCCCGAAACCGATACAGCGACTTACGCGATGCGCGCCGCTTCGTCGAACGACAGACGCGGCAGACGGGGGAACAGGCCCGAATCGTCACCGTACCCCAGGTTGACCAGGAAATTCGACTTGATGCTGGTGCCGGCGAAGAAGGCTTCGTCGACCTTGGCGTTGTCGAAGCCGGACATCGGGCCGGCATCCAGGCCCAGCGCGCGGGCGGCCAGGATCAGGTAACCGCCCTGCAGGCTGCCGTTGCGGAACGCGCCTTCATGGCGGCCTTCGCGCGGGCCGTCGAACCAGGCCTTGGCATCGGTGTGCGGGAACAGGTACGGCAGCTTCTCGTGGAAGTCCTGGTCGAAGGCCACGATGACGGTGACCGGGGCGGCCAGGGTCTTGTTGTGGTTGCCTTCGGACAGCGCCGGTGCGAGCTTGGCCTTGGCTTCGGCCGACTTCACGAACACGAAGCGGGCCGGGCTGCCGTTGGCGGCGGTGGGCGCCCACTTCAGCAGGTCGTACAGAGCGTGCAGCTGCGCGTCTTCGACAGGCTTGTCGAGGAAGGCGTTCTGGGTACGGGCGGTGCGGAACAACTGGTCCAGTGCAGCAGCGTCGAGCGCGTGGGACATCGTGGATCTCCAGGGCGGCTAAGGTCAGTGCCCGCGGGCGGCGCGGGGCGAAACGTCGATCCGCAGTGTAGAGTGTCGCGACTGTTGCAACACCCAGCAGGATTGAAACGAATTAATGCCAATGGTGAAACGATCGAGCACGCCATGGACGGTCACCGATGGCCGTGCCGGTAATGTCCGCCAGGCGGTCGCGCTGGCGACGGCGCTGCGCCTGGGCAGCCACCGCCCCCTGGTACTGCAACCGCGCGCCCCGTGGCGATGGCTGTCGCCGCGGCGCTTGCCCGGTGATGTGAACGGCTACGGCGAGGCGTTCGCGTCCCTCGCTGCCGAGGCGCCTGCGCTGGCGATCGGCTGTGGCCGCCAGGCCGCCGGAGCGCTGCGCGTGCTGCGTGCGCGCGGCAGCCAGGTGGTTCAGATCCTCGACCCACGCATCGGCTCCCGCCACTGGGACGTGGTGGTGGTGCCCGAGCATGACGCCCTGCGCGGCAGCAACGTGCTGACCCTGGTCGGCAGCCTGAACCCGGTGGACGATGACTGGCTGGCCTGGGGCCGCGCCGCGTTCGCCAGCTTCAGCACCCTGCCCGGCCCACGCACCGCGCTGCTGGTGGGCGGCCCGACGCCGCTGGCACCGTGGGATGAGACCGCGATGGTGCACGTGTTCCAGACGTTGGCCGAACAGATCCGCAGCGAGGGTGGCAGCCTGCTGGCGACCACCTCGCGACGCACGCCGCCGGCGCTGGCCGAGATCCTGCGGGCGAAGTTCGCCGACCTGCCGCATGTGATCTGGGGCGATGGCGGCGATGGCGTGAACCCGTATGCCGGCCTGCTCGGCTGGGCCAACCGGGCGGTGGTGTCGCCCGATTCGGTGAACCTGCTGTCCGAGGCCAGCGCCACGCGCATGCCGGTGATGGTGGCCCTGGCCGACACAGCGCAGGGGCGGCTGGCGCGCTTCCAGCAGCAGCTGCGCGAGCGCGGGCGCTTGCAGACACGCTGGTTGGATTGGCAGTACGACCGCATCGAACCACTGCGCGAGACCGCGCGGATTGCCGCCGAGGTCAAAGCGCGGCTAGCGCTGGGGTGATGCCGTCCAGCGCTTTTTGAACATTTCGATCCGTCGGCGCAGTTAGAGTCCAGCCTCCCCCTCGGACTGGACGTCCCCATGCGTACCCTGCTTCTGCTGCCGCTGGCCCTGCTGTCGGCCTGCTCCACTACCCCCACCGAACTGGACCCGTTGTCGCACGCCTGCCAGCAGCAGCTGGATGCCTACCGCGAGCAGCCGGCCTTGCGTAATCCGCGCAACGAGCGCCCGCCGTTGCCGATTGCGCCGATCAGCGATGCCTGCGACAAGGAACTGCGACACAAGGGCGTAGAGCGCTGATTCCAGCGATGCGGGTATGATCGGCGCGCGGGCCTGCCCGCCTCTGGAGCGGTATACATGGAACGTCTGCATCGCCTGCGCTGCGGCCTGCTGCTGTTGATGAGCCTGCTGGCCTCCGCGCCGGCATGGGCCGACAGCGGCACCTGCCTGGAGCGCTACCCCAGCGTGGCCGCGCAGGCGGCGATGTTCGATGTGGCGTGGACCACGGCCGAACGCCTGGATGCGCTGCCCGACGTGGACGTGGTGATCGCCGCGCGTGGCGGCCAGGACCTGAGCCGTTACGGCCTGCGCCACAGCCACCTGGCCTTCCTGCTGCGCGAGGACGACGGCCGCTGGCGTGCGCTGCACCTGCTCAACCGCTGCAAGACCGACAGTTCGCAGCTGTACCGCGAGGGCCTGGGTAATTTCGTCGGAGAGAGTGGCACCCATACCGACCTGCGCATCGGCGTGCCGCCGCCGGCATTGCAGTTGGCACTGAAGCGGATGCTGGCAGCGCCGGCAATCCAGCCCAAGGCGCTGCACGAATCGAAGTACAACGTCGTGGCCTATCCGTTCGCCACCGACTTCCAGAATTCCAACCAGTGGATCCTGGAAGTGCTGGCCGCGGCAATGGCGCAGGCTGAAGGTGGCCCGGTCATCGTCAAGCGCGAACAGGCGCAGCAATGGCTGCGCGCGCAGAAATTCCAGCCCAGCGTGTTGCATATCGGCCTGGGCAAGCGCGTGGGTGCACGCCTGTTCGTGGCCAACGCCACCACCACCGACCATCCGGCCAGCGAACGCATTTCCGGCAACTACTCGGTGGTGACGGTGGAATCGGTATTCGACTTCCTGCACCAGCGCAGCCAGCTGCAGCAGGAACTGACCATTGCGCATGCGACGGTCGACGGCACCGCCGCCGCGGCGCCCTGACCTGGCAAGAAGAAGATGATGCGCAACCTGCAGTTTTCCGCATTGGCCGTGCTTGTGTGCGGCAGCCAGGGCCGACCGCTGGGATACCTGCCCGAGGCCACCGGCCCACGCGATGTTTTCGATACGCAGCGCTGAGCCGCTGCTTCTTTTCCCGACCAGGAGGTCATCATGTTTCGTTCCCTGCGCGCCCCCGCCGCCGCCCTGCTGCTCTCGGCCCTGACGGTGCCGACCGTGCACGCTGGCGCCGCCCCGCATATCAACAGCGGCCAGGCCAGCGTGCTGGTCACTTCACTGATCGTGGTGTCGGTTCCGCTAGCCACCTCGATGGGTTTGGCCGCGCTGTCCAAGGCGCCGTTCAAGGCCAGCGAGCGCAATGGCCGGGTGGCCGAGCGCACCCCGGCAGTGCCGCTGCCGCCGATGGAAGTGAAGCAGGTGGCGACCACCGCCGCTGGCGAGCGCCAGGTGCAGCTGCAGGTACCGGACAAGGCTGACCAGACTGCGACCCTGCAGTGGCCGGCGATCGAGGGCGATGACCCGGTGGCTGGCTTCGTGGTCGGCCAGCAGGTGCGCTTCGACCCGACCGATGCCGGTGCCGGCTGGACGGTGAAGAACAGCGACGGCAAGGCCCTGGCCTATGTGCCCACGGCCTATGCCGCCGGCGACGCGCTGAGCGAGCAGCTGTAAAGCTGAACGGCCGTTTTTGGCTTTGCGGCGGGCCGGGCGGATAATGGGCGATCCCATTTTTCCCCTGGCTCGCCATGTCCGTGCGTCCTGCGCCTGTTTTTGCCCCGTTGACCGCCCGCGCCCTGGTGCTGGCGGTGCTGGCCATGGGCGCGGTGGTGCTGTTGTCCAACGTGCTGGTGCAGTACCCGATCAATGACTGGCTGACCTGGGGTGCTTTCAGCTATCCGGTCGCGTTTCTGGTCAGCAACCTGATCAACCGCCGCTTCGGCCCCGGTCCGGCCCGCCGCGTGGCGTGGATTGGTTTCGCGGTGGCGGTGCTGCTGTCGGTGTGGGTGGCGACGCCGCGCATTGCGATCGCTTCGTGCTCGGCCTTCATCGTGGCCCAGTTGCTGGACATCACCGTGTTCGACCGCCTTCGCCGTGGCAGCTGGTGGCGTGCACCGATGGTGGCCACCACCTGCAGCGCGACGGTGGATACCACCATTTTCTGGTCGATCGCCTTCGCCGGTTCCACCCTGCCGTGGGTGAGCTGGGCGGCGGGCGACCTGGCGGTGAAGCTGGCGATCGGCGTATGCCTGCTGGCACCGTTCCGCGCGCTGCTGTGGAAGATGGCGCCGCTGCGTACAGCGGGCTGACCGCCGTTGCCCTGGTAGGTGCCAACCTTGGTTGGCACGATCCGTCAGCGTTCATGCCGCCGGCAACAGCGTGCCAACCAAGGTTGGCACCTATCAACAGCAGGCCATCGCACGGTGGATGCCAACAGCAAACCTTCGCCCGGTAGTTGCCAACCTTGGTTGGCACAATCCGTCAGCGTTCATGGCGCCGGCAACAGCGTGCCAACCAAGGTTGGCACCTACCAACAGCAGGCCATCGCACGGTGGATGCCAACAGCAAACCTTCGCCCGGTAGTTGCCAACCTTGGTTGGCACAATCCGTCAGCGTTCATGGCGCCGGCAACAGCGTGCCAACCAAGGTTGGCACCTACCAACAGCAGGCCATCGCACGGTGGATGCCAACAGCAAACCTTCGCCCGGTAGTTGCCAACCTTGGTTGGCACCCACACCACCTGCACTCAGCCGAACGGCAGCTCCGCGGCGATGCACGCGGCGCTGATCGCCGCACACGCGTCTTCGATGGCCGGTGTCGTCGGCGCCAACCGCGGCCTGCGATCCAGCGTGCAGGCCAGCCCTACTTCCAGCAGCGTCGCATGCGCGCCATGCAGCGCTTGGGCGGTGGCTTCGGGCAGGAACTCCGCCGCTGCCAACGCGTCGATCAACGCTGGCGTGGCCCGCGGCTGCAACAACGCAGGTGTCTGCGCACTGCATGCCAGCACGCCGGTCTGCAGCAGGAACTCCAGGTCGACCACGCCACCTGCGCCCTGCTTCAGGTCGAGCCGCGCGGCATCGCTGCGGTCCAGCTCGGTGCGCATGCGCCCGCGCATCTTCAGCACATCGGCATACAGGGTCGCGCGATCACGTTCGCGGCCCAGCGTCTGCGCACGTACCTGTTCGAAATCCTGCAGCAGGCTGGCATCGCCGGCCACGCCGCGTGCGCGCACCAGCGCCTGGTGTTCCCAGGTCCATGCGCGTTCGCGCTGGTACTCGGTGTAGCTGGCCAGCGAAGACACCAGCGAGCCCTTGCCACCATCCGGGCGCAGGCGCACGTCGATGTCGTACAGGCGGCCGGCGGCGGTGACCGCGGCCAGCAGCGCCATCACCTTCTGCGCAAGGCGCGCGTACCAGCGGCCCGGCTCCAGCGGGCGCGCGCCATCACTCGCTTCCACACCCGCCGGGTGATCGTGCAGGAACACCAGGTCCAGATCCGAGCCGAAACCCAGCTCCAGGCCGCCCAGGCTGCCGTAGCCGATGATCGCGAAGCGGCCGCCGGCGATAGCGCCGTGCGCGGCGTGCATATCGGCCTCGGCCATCGCCAGCACGGTGACCACCACCGCCTGCGCCAGTTCGGCCAGTTGCCGGGTGCTGTCGACCGCGCCCTGGCGTCCGTCCAGCGTGGCCATGGCCATGCGGAAGCTCAGCGCCAGGCGCGTTTCATTGAGCCAGCGCAGCGCCGATTCGGGATCTTCCACCGTCAGCACCTGCTGGCATTCGGCCAGCATGCCGGCTGCATCGGGCATCGGCCCGGACACGCGCACGTCCAGCAGTTCGTCCAGCAGCAGCGGATACGCGGCCAGGCGTTCGGCCAGCAATGCACTGCGTGCGAGCACGTCGACCAGGCGCGCAAGCGCGCTGGGCTGTTCGTCGAGCAGTGCCAGATAGCTGGTACGACGCAGCACTGCCTGCAGCAGGCCGAGCACGCGCTTGAGTGCGGCATCGGGCTGCGGTGACCGGGTGGCGGCGTGCAGCAGTGCCGGCAGGACGCGGTCCAGCCGCGCACGCGCCGCATCGGAAAGCGACTTCACGCCCGTGCCCTGGGCGAAATCACGCAATGACTGGTCGGCGCCATTGGCATCGAGGAAACCGGCTTCGGCCAGCAGCGGTGCGTTGCTGCCCTCGGGCAGACTACGCCAGTAGTTGGCCAGCGCATCCGGCGCGGCCTGGCCCTTGCGCGGGGCCAGCAATGCGGCGAATTCGGTACTGACGCGCTGCTGCTGCACGTTCAATGCGGCGCGCAGCGCATCCCAATCGGCATAGCCGAGGCCGATGGCAATGCGTTCGCGATCCAGCATATCGGACGGCAGCACATGGGTCTGTGCATCGCGCAGCATCTGCAGGCGATTTTCCAGCCGGCGCAGGAACAGATAGGCCTCGCGCAACGCGGCGCCATCATCGCTGGCGATCTGCCCGGCGGCGACCAGCGCATCCAGCGCGACCAGCAGCCGCCGCTCACGCAGCGCCGGCTCGCGGCCGCCGCGAATGAGCTGCAGTGCCTGGCACAGAAATTCGATTTCGCGGATGCCGCCGGCGCCACGCTTGATGTCGTCGTGCATCTCGCGGCGCGCGACTTCGGCGGTGATTGCCGCCTTCATCTCGCGCAGGCCGTCGAGCGCGGTGAAGTCCAGGTAGCGGCGGTACACGAACGGGCGCAGCGTCTGCAGCCAGGCCTCACCGGCGGCGATATCGCCAGCCACCGCGCGTGCTTTCAACCAGGCATAGCGCTCCCAGTCGCGGCCTTCGCGCTGGAAGTACTGATCCATCGCTGCGAATGACAGCGCCACGCGGCCGGCGCTACCGAACGGGCGTAAGCGCAGGTCGACGCGATGGCTGAAGCCATCGACGGTGGTTTCGTCCAGCAGCTTGGCCAAGCGCTGGCCGAGCCGGGCGAAATACTCCTCGGCCGCCAGCGCGCGCGGGCCGTCGGATTCACCGCCCTGCACGTAGGCATAGACCAGATCGACATCGGAACTGAAGTTGAGCTCGCCACCACCCAGCTTGCCCAGCCCGAACACCACCAGCTGCTGCGTTTGGCCGTGGTCATCGAGGATCACCCCGTGGCGCTGGGCGAACTCCTGATGCAGGGCGTCCAGCGCCAAGCGCAGGCAGTCCTCGGCCAGCGCGGTGGCACCGGCGAGGGTCTGTGGCACGTCGTCCAGCCCGGCCAGGTCGCGCCAGATCAAGCGGGTCGACATCGCCGTGCGCCAACGCCGCAGCTGCGCGGGCCAGTCACCGGGCTGCAGCGGGTCGAGCACCGGGGCAGGCAGTGGCGGGCAGCCCGGCGCGGCCAGTTGCGTCAACAGGCCGGGCTGGCGCACCAGGGTGTCCATGGCGAAGTCGCTGCTGACCGCCAGTTGCACCAGCATCGGCTGCAGCTCGGCCGGGATGGGATCGGGCACTGCCTGGGCCAGGCGCGCCAGTGCGCGGTCGACGAGGGGCTGCAGGGTGGCGGGCATTTCGGCGGGGGCGAGGGTCATACCCTGATTCTCGCGGGGTCGGATCCCTTTGCCAACGGCGAAGGGCTCTGACCTATTGCTGCGATCTTGCCGAAGGTTGCTGGGGTTGCCGGCCAGCGGCCGGCACTACCGTGAATGCATGATCGCGTATTCATCTTCGGCGGCAGGCAATAAAAAAGCCCGCTTGCAGCGAACTGCCAGCGGGCTCTGCTCCCTCCCCCACGTCGGGATGCAGGGCCATCGTGCGGTGTACGAAAGTACTTTGCACGCTGCACTGCAAAACAAAACCGGCGGGTATGGGAGAGACGTTGCCGGAAACACCATTCCACGAAGGTAGACCCCCCCGTACGGCAGGGGATGGCCGATAATCGGGATTCCCCCCAGAAACGCTGTCGTCATGACTGTTGATCGCATCGCCAACGCGCGTCTTCGTGACCGCGTGGTCTCCGCCGAGGCCGCAGCCGCGCTGATCCAGCCCGGTGAAACCGTGGCCATGAGCGGCTTTACCGGCTCCGGTTACCCCAAGGCCGTTCCCGTGGAACTGGCCCGCCGCATCGAATCGGTGCACGCCCAGGGCCTGCCCTTCCAGATCAGCCTGATGACCGGTGCCTCCACTGCGCCGGAACTGGACGGCGCGCTGGCCAAGGCCGATGGCATCGCCATGCGCATGCCGTTCCAGAGCGACCCGGATGCGCGCAACCGCATCAACGAGGGCAAGCTGGATTACATCGACATCCACCTCAGCCACGTTGCCCAGCACGTCTGGTTCGGCTTCTACGGCGAGATCGATACCGCCGTGGTCGAGGTCTCGGCCATCCGCGAGGATGGTTCGCTGGTGCCGTCCACCTCGCTGGGTAACAACAAGACCTGGCTGGACCTTGCCAAGAAAGTGATCATCGAGGTCAACGAGTGGCAGCCGGCCGGCGTCGACGGCATGCATGACATCTACTATGGCACCGCGCTGCCGCCGCACCGCAAGCCGATTCCGCTGGTCAATGCCAACGACCGCATCGGCGAGACCGCGCTGCGCTGCGACCCGGACAAGATCGTGGCGGTGGTGCGCACCAACGGCCCGGACCGCAACAGCCCGTTCAGCCCGATCGATGCGACCAGCGAACAGATCGCCTCGCACCTGATCGAGTTCCTGCAGCACGAGGTGAAGCGCGGCCGCCTGCCGGCCAACCTGCTGCCGCTGCAGTCGGGCGTGGGCAACATCCCCAACGCGGTGCTGGCCGGCCTGGCCAAGAGCGGTTTCCGCGACCTGGCCGCGTTCACCGAAGTGATCCAGGACGGCATGCTCGACCTGCTGCGCGACGGCGTGCTGAGCTATGCCTCGTGCACCGGCTTCGCACTGAGCCCGCAGGCCAACGAGACGTTCAAGGAGAACATCGATTTCTACCGCGAGCGCATCATCATGCGCACGCAGGAAATCTCCAACCATCCGGAACTGGTGCGCCGCCTGGGCTGCATCGGCATGAACGGCATGATCGAAGTGGACCTCTACGGCAACGTCAATTCGACGCACGTGATGGGCACGCGGATCATGAACGGCATCGGCGGTTCGGGCGACTTCGCGCGCAATGGTTTCCTGTCCGCGTTCCTGAGCCCGTCGACGGCGAAGAACGGCACCATTTCGGCGATCGTGCCGATGGCCAGCCACGTCGACCACACCGAGCACGACGTGTCGGTGATCGTGACCGAACAGGGCCTGGCCGATCTGCGTGGCCTGACCCCGCGCAAGCGCGCGCAGGTGCTGATCGACAACTGTGCGCACCCGGATTTCCGCGCGCAGCTGCAGGACTACTTCGACCGCGCCAGCCGCGAGAGTTATGGCAAGCATACCCCGCACCTGCTGCCGGAGGCGCTGTCGTGGCACCAGCGCTGGCTGGATACGGGCACGATGAAGGGCTGACGCCCGCTTCTGTGGAGCCGAGCATGGCTCGGCTCTACAAATGGCAGCACCGCAACATCCCTGTAGAGCCGAGCCCATGCTCGGCTCCGCGGCACGCGGCTTATCCGCGCAGCGCCGCCAGCGATTCGGCCTGGATACGCTCGTAGATCTCGAACTCATCGTTCACCGCCGCGCCCAGCGCCTGTTCGAAGGCTTCGCGATTGGCATGTGCGGCGTACGCGCGCTGCTCGCCACCACCCAGGTTCGACTGGAAGATGCCCGCGGCGCTGACCGGCAGGAAATCCTCGTAGACGATCGGATCGGCCGTGGCCAGGCCGGCAGCCACCAGCACTTCGGCCGGCAGGTCGGCCACGCGTTCCGGCGCGGCGCGGCCGGCATCGGTCAGCTGGTAGCGGTAGTAGCCCAGGCCTTCCTGGCGCAGGGTGTCATGGTCATCCGGGAAGCTGGCGAACACCGCCTGCAGGCGCTGGCCGTAGTCACCACCGGTGCTGCCGGCACCATCGGCATCGCGCGCCTGCGTCAGCAGCTGGTCGTACAGCGCGCGGCCCTTGGCGGTCAGTGCCAGGCCGCGCTGCTCGATCTCGCCGAAGCGCGCGGTATGAGTGCCGGCGTCGCCGCCCTCGTTGTCCGGGAAGTGCACGGCCTCTTCCAATGCCTTGAAGCTGGTCTGCCGCAGCAGGATCGGGCAGGCGCGACGCGGCGGGCCCTCGATCACCGCCTTGGCGGCCATGCCGTGCTCGATCATCGCCGCCTGTGCAGCGTCGATGTCCAGCGTGCGCGGGGTCAGGTGGTTGATGTGCGGGCCACGGAAGCTGACCACGTCGGCCACCAGCCGGTGCGCCTTGTGCAGGGCGTGGTAGGTCGGCAGATCCACGGTGGCGTCGCCATGCCAACGGAAGGTCTCCAGCGCCTGTTCGACGAAGCGTTCGGCATCGGCCTGGGTCAGGCCACCCTCGCGTTCGGCCTGGTCGATCAGCGCCAGCGCGTCGTCGGTGAAGATGCGGCGGCGGGCGAGGATCTCGGCCGACTGCGCACGCAGCACCTCGTCTTCGATCAGCTCCAGGCGCAGCAGCGAGGTGAACACGCGGAACGGGTTCAATGCCAGCGCAGCGGCGGTCAGCGGGCGGAAGGCCGTGGAATGCACCGGCACGCCGGCCACCGACAGATCGTAGTAGCCCACCGGGTACATGCCCATCACCGCGAACAGGCGGCGCAGGGTCGCCAGTTCCTGCGGGGTGCCGACGCGGATCGCGCCATGGCGTTCTTCATCCAGGCGGGCGCGCTCGTCGTTGCGCAGCAGCTGCGCGGCCAGCGCCGGATCCTGCGCCAGGACCTCGGTGTTGATCCGCTCCACCAGTTCCACCAGCGTGCCGTACAGCGGCACTTCGGTGCGGTACATGCGGGACATGGCCTGGGCGAACAGGCGGCGGATCACATCAGGCGAAACGAAAGAAGCGCTCATCAGTCACTCGATTACGGGAACGGGGAACGGCGAGAACCCGTATTGTCGCCGGAGTGCGCGGCCGCGGCGATACGCATAGCAGCATGAAGAACATCGGTAGCGCCGGGCCATGCCCGGCGGACCCCAGGGCCGCGCTGCGCGCTCGCCGGGCGTGGCCCGGCGCTACCGGCCCAGCTGGCGCTTCAGCGTGGCATCCAGGGTGATCGGCCGGTCCCAGTGCTCGTAACTGGCCACGATGGCGTGGCGCACGGCGCGGTAGTGCAGGTTCTGCGGCTTGGCCGGCATCCGCTTCACCACCGCCTCCCAGCCGCCCTCGGGGTCCTGGCTGAAGGCGCGCACGCTGTCGCGGCAGGTCTGGCCGCTGGCCTTGGCCCAGAAGCAGGCGAAGTAGATGTCACCGGCCTGCCACTGGTGGGTGGTGGCCAGCGCGGCGATGTAGCCGCGCGGCACACCAGCGTAGCGTGATACCTCGTCGAGGAAGGCATCGGGGTAGCGCTCGGCGTAGTGGTTGATGTCGGCCAGCTGGGTGTCGACCCAGGCGTCGCCGGTGTCCACCTCGTAGGTCGCCGAACGTTCGGCGGTCTGCTGGGCCAGCACGATGGCCGGCGCCAGCAGCAGGGACAACAGCAGCGCGCGCAGTGGCAGTTTCATGACCCGATTCTGCCGCAGCCGCCGCGCCGTGTCAGGCCGCGGCAGCGGCCTTGGCCTCGATCGTCGCCAGCGCGGCCGGCCAGTCCCAGGCGGTATCGGCGTTGACCATGCGCGGTTCGTCGTCTGCCACGCCGTGCTGGGTCTCGTGCGCCCAGGTCACCGCGTACGGGGTATGGATGCCCCAGCCGCCGAGGGTGATCACCGGTTCGATATCCGAGCGCAGCGAGTTGCCGACCATCACGAACTGCTGCATCGGCAGGTCGAATTCGGCCAGTACGCGTGCATAGGTTTCCGGGTCCTTCTCGGACACGATCTCGATGCGCGGGAACAGGTCGGACAGCGCCGCCACCTTGATCTTGGCTTCCTGGTGGAACAGGTCGCCCTTGGTGATCAGCACCACCGGGTACTGCGCGGCGATGGCCGCCACCGACTCGCGTACGCCGTCGATCAGTTCGACCGGATGGCGCAGGGTGTCGTGGCCGATGTCGAGGATGCGCTGGATGTCCTTGGCCTCGATGCGCTGCGAGGTGATCTCGATGGCCGCTTCGATCATCGACAGCGTCATGCTCTTCACCCCGTAGCCGAACACGCCGAGGTGGCGCTGCTGCACTTCCAGCAGGTGGCGGGCGGTCTGGGTGTCATGGACGTCGATGTAGCGCGACAGCAGGTCCAGGTAATCCTGCTCGGCCTTGCGGTAGTAGTCCTCGCTCTTCCACAGCGTGTCGTCACCGTCAAAACCGACCAGGCCGATGGCGCGCGAAGGCGCAGGCGTGGAGGTGTTCATCGCCCTAGGATACAGGCGCGGAGATGACGAAAAAAACCCGGGTGGCCGAAGCCACCCGGGTTGCCCATGCACCGGTTGTCCCGAATTCAACCGTGGATCAGCGGCCTTGGCCTGCGGCCGTACCACCCGCGCCGGCACCGGCCTGCTGGGCGGCCACATAGGCCTTGTACTCGTCGGCGCTCAACTGGCCGTCCTTGTTGGCATCAGCCTGGTCGAACACCTGGGCAAGGCCCGCATTCACCTGCGCTTCGCTCTTGCTGATGGTGCCGTTGCCATCGGTATCGATGCTGGCCCAGGTCTGGCCACCGCCGTTGGCCTGCGCCGAGGCTGCCGCGGCCGCATCGGTTGCCTGGTCGGCCGCCTGGCCTGCCTGTGCCGCTGACTGCTGGGCCTGCGCCGCTTCGTTCTGTGCATGCGCGGCCTGCTGCTTGGCCGACTGCGCCATCGCCGGGATGGCCAACACGCTGCCGGCGGCGACGATCAGGGCGATCAGGGGCTTGCGGTTGCGAATAGTCATCTGGGGTGTCTCCTGAAGGGTGGTAGTGCGCGGTCGTTGTCTCCGCACGGCACCTACCCTGCCACCGCGTTTCTGAATCGATTTTGCGCCGCGATTCCCTCGAACACGCATGGTTAACCACTGGCGCAGACGCATGCGTTAGCGCGGTGGTTAGTGCGAAGTGAGCAGGTAGTAAGACGAGCATTCAGCGCTGCACGATTTAACCGGCAGCGAACGAAAAACCTGCGTCAGTCGACGGTTTTTTCCGATGACCGCGAACTGAACAACACCCATCCCAATGCAACACCGGAGAGCGCACCGGCGATCTCCAGCACCACGCGGCTGCCCAGTTCGTTCGGATCGTGGATGGTGGACAGGAACAGGCGCGCATACAGCGGCGACTCCAGCCGCACGATGCCCATGTAGAACAGCTTCCAGGCGTCGATGCCTGCAGAGATGATCACCGCGATCACGCACGACCAGCCGATCGCATGGCCGACGGTCCAGTGCAGCAGCCGGCACAGGTGGTGCCACAGGAAATACACCAGCAGGCCGACCAGCAGGGCGATGAGGCCCGCTTCAAGCGTACCAAGCAGGCCGAAATGCAGGGGAAGGTTCATCGGGCGGGGACGCAGGAGAAGGCGGCCAGTGTAAGGGTATCGGCAGGGCTTGCAGCCCTGCACCCGCAGATGCCGAAGCAACGGCAACAGCGGGCATTCCGTGGGATGGCGGGGCGGTGTCGGATTGCGGGGACGCCGCAAGTACGTCCCTGTAGGCTTGGCAGCCGCATCCATGCGGCTGACACCCCGCAATCCGACACCGCCCCACCTCTGACAGATCTCCGCGATCTGGTAG
>RCUO01000726.1_pt1 | contig 15046 bp, 10 predicted proteins | sample 2166161 | NCBI WGS metagenome assembly RCUO01 (sample SAMN09932617, study PRJNA488358) | compost metagenome | feature: garden; material: soil; isolation source: compost soil in cyclohexanecarbonitrile-enriched culture | place: Germany: Experimental Botanical Garden Goettingen | collected 2016-01-27 | reverse complement strand
TCCGGTCATGCTAAATGACAACGGAATCACATCCATTACACTATTGTAATTGATTCTTACTAGCGAAACAAGGGGGACAATTTACGCCCCTGCTTAGCCCAAATGTAGTCCAGCAACTGTACGCTCATCTCGTAGAACATAAACGGAGTCATCAGATAGATACCGTTAAAATGCGCAGTAGCCGCATCCAGCAGCTCTTTGGCGATGGCTACGCCTTCCGCACGGCCGGCTTCGCCCTCCAGTCCCTGCATCCGTCTGCGAACCTCGTCCGACAGCTGGATGCCCGGCACCTCATTATGCAGATACTCGGCGTTGCGGCCGCTGGCAAGCGGCATAACGCCGATAAAGATCGGAATCTCAAGATGCCTGGTCGCTGCCGCAATCTCCGAGATAAGCTTCGGATCATAGACAGGCTGAGTCATAATATAATCGGCACCGGAGGCGATCTTTTTCTCCAGACGCTGCACAGCCTTGTCGAGATGCTTCACATTCGGGTTGAACGCGGCTCCGATAACGAACTTGGCCTTCTGCTTGAGCGGCTTGCCGGAGAAGGCGATGCCGTCGTTAAGCTGTCTAATCATCCGGATGATCTCGAAGGAGGTCAGATCGTAGATCGAACTTGAGCCCGGCAGGTCACCGAACCGCGCCGGATCGCCGGTCACAGCCAGTACATGGTCAATACCGAGCGCATCGAAGCCCATCAGATGGGACTGGGTACCGATCAGGTTGCGGTCCCGGCAGGCCACATGGACCAGCGGGCGGAGTCCGGTGCGGGCCTGTACCAGCGAACCAAGCGCCATATTGCTCATGCGGGTTACCGCCAGAGAATTGTCGGCCAGCGTTAATGCATCAGCCCCCGCTCTTCTCAGCGCCTCCGCGCCTTTCATGAATTTCGTAATATCCAGATCACGCGGCGGGTCCAGCTCTACGATTACCGTGTGGCGTTCCTTAACCAGATCGACCAGGTTTGGTTCACGTCCGTTCTGATCTGCGCCCTCATCGAGATGCTCGTGCACCACAATCTGCTCTGCCTTCCGTGTCACTGCCGGCTCAGCGAGCGGCTGGGCAGTATATCCGCGCAGTGCAGCCGAGATTTCAGCGATATGCTGCGGTGTAGTACCGCAGCAGCCGCCGATGATCCGGCTGCCCATATCAGCAAATACGGGGGCCATTTGCCCGAAATACTCCGGAGTGGCACCATAGCGGTACTGCCCGTCGACATAGTCAGCGATCCCCGCATTCGGATAGACCGACACCGGCAGTGCAAGGCTTCCCTGCAGGGTTCTAAGGGCACGCTTGATACCGTTAGGTCCGGTCCGGCAGTTAAAGCCGATTACGTCTGCCCCGTCCTGCTCCAGAATGCGGAACGCCTCCGGCAGCGTTAATCCGTCCAGCGTACGCGCGGTCTCATCCACTGCCAGCTGGCAGATAACAGGCAGGCTGCTAAGCTTGCGTACCGCCTTCAGGGCCAGATGAAGCTCCTCCACATCATAGAAGGTTTCCAGCATGATGCCGTCCGGCTGCTCTTCCAGCAGGGCCGAAAACTGCTGGGCATAGAAGCGTTTCAGCTCCGCGGCAGACAGATTTGCCCGTTTACCGGCCCGGATGGAGCCGACAGCGCCGACTACGTAGCCTGCTTCTCCCGCTGCCTTGCGGGCAATTCTTACACCCGCGCGGTTAATCTCTTCAACCTTGCCCTCCAGCCCGAATTTGGCCAGCTTGTCATAGTTGGCAGAATACGTGTTGCTCTCCAGCAGCACCGCTCCGGCTTCAATATAGCTGCGGTGCACATCTTCAATGACCTCAGGCGAGGTCAGATTCAATTCTTCATAGGAGATACCGACGGGGAAGCCCTTCTGATACAAAAAGGTTCCCATCGCTCCGTCTCCGACCAATACGTTATTCTTCCATGCAGAGCGCAAATCCGGCTTCACCGCAAGAACCTCCCCTATACTGTCATTAGTTTCATACTAATGTAACATAAATCGGGATGGATGATAAGCATTCAACAGCCCCAATTCTCAGCCTGCCCTGCTATTGTTCTGCATGGCATTACAGAAAATGCCCATACTACTTTTATTAACCAGTAAAGGACTGTTCCAGTTGAAACGAAAAGTGCGCAGGCTTCTGATCCGCAAGTATGCTGTACTCTTTATTCTATCCGTACTCTCATTATCCTATCTGTATCTGCTTGACTGGATGTTCGGTTATGGCCTCGGAAACATAGGTTACATTCTCAACTACCTGCTCTATACCGCCTCTGAGAAGCTGGCTGCCGCCGTCATGCTGCTTGCGCTTATTGTGCCGGATGTCATCTACTGGATACGCGGCTCTCAGCCCGGGCGCGGGGCCGAAAAATAACTGCGTACAGCTGTGATAATAATCAGAATCACCGGGATCACTATCATAAACACCGGATAGACGGTATACAGCAGCCGTGCCCCCTCATCCAGATGTTCGGTAAAGCTGCGGGCATCCAGCATGGAGGTAAACAGGATTATCAGACTGCAGGGATAGAGCATTCTCCGGTACGGCAGATTAAAGAGCTCCGAGATTCCGATTAGCGCAGCAGTGAAGAAGACGGACATTTTGAAAAACACCCCGATAATCAGCACCATTACCACAAATATATCGACCCGCTGGATAAAATCCGAAATGGAAATCTTGCTGATCGTCGGCATCAGCGGCAGCGGGGAGCGCTCTGCAATATCTGCTCCGAGCACCGATATGTTAAGCGCAATCGTTACGCTTAACAGCATGGCTGAAGCCAGCATGGCCGCTGCAATTACCCAAGGACCCTTGCGCATATCGGACAGATAAGGCATCAGCATTGTAAAAACAACCATTTCACCGAACGGGAACATATAATTCTGGCGCACCACTGAATCTATTACCGGCCAGAGTCCATCCCCCAGAACAGGCAGCAGCTGCTGCAGATTAATGGAGCCTGACAGCATCAGCAGTACCATACTGAACAATCCGATCATCAGAACAATCATAGTAAAGACCAGTGAGGTCCGGGTTAGTACCTCCGTCCCCTTATGGAGCACATAGGAGCTGGACAGGATCATCAGCATACTGAGAATAAAGAGGGGGGTGTTATGCATCGTTGCCATTGCAAGCATCGTACTGCCGTCACGCAGTCCCCGGCCCGAAAGATTCATGTACAGAATGATGTACATCACCGCCACCGGTGTGCCGATTACAGGGCCAAGCAGCTTGCGGGCATACGCCGTAAACGGCATTTCCGGATGCTTTCTGTACAGATAGGCATAGCCCCAGAACATCAGCAGGCCGGCCATACAGCCAATGAGTATGGATAGCCAGGCATCTCTCCCGGAAGCCATGCCCAGATTGACCACCAGCGAGGTCCCCAGCTCAAAGAGCAGCGTAATACTGAAAAACTGCAGCAGCCCTATCTTTACTTTTCCCATAATAGACCTCCCCCCGTTTCTAAGGATTTACCTGAAAAGAGTTATTGCGCATATCGGTGTGCCGGATAACGGCATCCGCATCAATTCTGTATTCACATTTGTCAAAAATATCCTCCCAGTGATCCTTGACCTTTTTCCAGCCCCGCGGATTACTCCGCTCCATTAATTGCCCAAATCCGATGTAATCACTGTTGTATTTCTTAGCGGATTCTACGGCAGTCCTCATCTTCTGTACGGTATCATCAATAAGAATTTGCGACAGATTCTGAAGCGTCTTCGGGGAGGTCAGATTCAGAGAATTGGGACTTTCCTTAATCGCTGCCTGCTGGCTGATTTTTACTATGAATACCGGATGCTCCGGATCTGAGCCCTCGACACTAAGCTTTACCTGTGACTGATACACATCGAAGGTAATATAACCTTCATGGGGATGCCGGATGACTGCCGGATAGCCTTTAATTTTATTATGCAAAAGCGCAGTCCCCAGCGCCGCATCCCCTGTCAGCCAGCCCTTCAGCCGGTCGTCCTTAAAGGCGGCAAGTTCTGTCACCTTAATGACAGCAAGCGGTGCGATCGTTTTCATATTATCATTCGTATCTGCCCCTTCCCGGTTACCGTCGATAGTAACGCCGTTAATAACCGGACCTCCCCCTCTGAGCTGAATGCCCCTGATGACATCATCTACCTCCAAACGGAAGTTATAGCCGAACTGTTTTGAGGTCGTATCCAGCTTCTCAACCAGGTCATTTGCCGGTATTTTGCTGAACACAGTCATGGTTGACAGAATGTCCCGGGCCGGCTGACCCTTGGCAACAAACACCAGACTGGTCAGCCGGGTATCACTTTCCCGCTCGAGCACATCCATCATGTCCTTGATCCCCTCCCGCGCCAGCTTTTCCGAAACAACCAGGACGCGGACATGGGCAAGGGAGAGGAAACGGGCGGTCTGACGGGACGCATTGGCCAGCGCCTCAAACATTGTGCGGCCTTTTCCTGTATATAAGGCGACCGGCGAGATTCCGCGCGCATTTTGTCCGGAAATTTCGTCGGCGACAATGACCTGAAAGGACAGCACATATTTTTCGGTCTCCCCTTCTCCGCGGTCAATGGCGACACCGGACACAATCGCCCGCCGGTTAAGCTCCACACTATCCCAGCAGCCGGTTAACAGAAGTGGAAGCACCAGCAGCAGGATGAGGAGCAGGCACAGTGCGGGTTTATTCTTCTTCATGGTGCTCCACCTTTTCTTCAGACCTGCCTGCAGCTGCATTATTCCGGATAAGCGGGGCTAGTCCTGCTTCATGCCCGGTTGTTACACGTTTGTATTCCGGCTGTTCCTCCCTGAGCTGTGCCGCTGTTTTGCCCCGGCCCATCAGCCAGAGCGGAAGCCGGAGAATGGTATCCTTCTGTCCTTTCACAGATAACGGGACAAAAGGGGACAGATATGGAATCCCGAATGAGCGCAAGCTGTTCATATGTGCAACCAGCATGATAAGCCCGAGCGTAATACCATAAAATCCGAACATTCCTCCCAGCAGCAAGAAGGCAAACCGGATAATCCGGCCGGCTATTGCCATGTTGTAAGCGGGAATCGCGAAGCTGGCAATTCCGGTCAGGGCGATCACAATGACCATAATGGGAGTAATAATACCGGCCTCCACAACTGCCGAACCGAGAATAAGCGCCCCGACCACCGATACCGTCTGTCCGATGACACGCGGCATCCGCACCCCGGCCTCACGCAGGATTTCGAAGGCCCCTTCCATCAGAAGAGCTTCCACAAAGGCAGGGAACGGCACCGTTTCACGCTGTGAGAGCAGATTAATAAGCAGGGTAGTCGGTATCATTTCGTAATGATAGGTTGTAAGTGCAATGTATACTGACGGCCCGAGCAGCAGGACGATGAAGCTGACGTACCGGACAATACGCATCAGGATTGCAATATCAAACCGTTGCGAGTAGTCTTCAGCAGACTGAAAAAATTGGGTGAACACCGCCGGAAGAATCAGCACGAACGGTGTACCGTCAACGATGATGACAACACGCCCTTCCAGCAGATTGCCTGCCGCTACATCCGGGCGCTCTGAATTATAGATCGTCGGAAAGGGCGTTATCGTCTTGTCCTGAATCAGCTCTTCAATGAATCCCGATTCCAGTACCTCATCAATTGAAATCTTGTTCAAGCGGCGCCTGGCCTCATCCACCAGATCTTCCCCGGCTATCTCTTTCATATACAGCATCGCTACATGGGTCTGGGTTTCTGTACCGATTTTGGTATACTCAAGCCGCAGCTTAGGCGATTTGATCCGCCGGCGGATCAGTGAAATATTAGTGGCCACGGATTCTACGAACCCGTCCTTCGGCCCGCGGACAACCATCTGTGAAGAAGACTCTTCTACAGAGCGCGCTTCACCGCCTCTAGTATCGCAGATGACCGCACTTATATATCCGTCAGCGAGAACAGCCGTGTCACCTGATAGCACGGCCAGCAGCAGATCATTCCATTCCTCTGTAACTTCAGCCGAGCCAAGCTCTAATACTCGTTGAACCAGCCATGCAGGGAACGGCTCCGGGCTGCCCGCTTCTTCCGGCTGCTGTCCAGGCGGGTCAGACAAGAGCGAGCCGATTACGAACTCATTGACGGCAGTCGTATCCGCCAGACCGCTGATATGAACCGCCGCTGCCTGTAATGGATACTCTTTTCCAACCTGTATTTTCCGCACCTTCAGATCAGGGCTTCCTCCAAGCGCCATCCTGATACTGCGGATGTCCTCGTCAAGAGTCCCTGTTAATCCGGGAGTCCCCGTTTCAGAGCCGGGCAAGCCTTGCTCTTTACTCTTGCTTCTCAGAGTCTGCCGTCTGCTGTTCATCGGACTCCCCCTTTTTCAATCACAATGTTTCCTATTATTCGCGGATCTTCCTGCCATTATTCGGCTGATCATGCCGGTATAAACAAGTGGAAACGGCTACGCCGTCCTTATGAGGACGGTATCAGTTTCAGCCAGAAAGATAAGCAGCATTTATTGCGCAAAGCATATAAATTCTTATCTTTGCACAAAAAAGGGTGTCCGCAAGCCGTAAGGCTTATCAGACACCCTTCTATTTGCTGCAGAAGGCTAATGGACGGGACAGTCCCGGCCTTATTATACTTCTACAGATCCCGTATAGACTACCTGAGCCGGGCCACTCATATATACATGATTATCCTGCTCATTCCATTCGATGAACAGATCTCCGCCTTTAAGGCTGATAACAGCCGAACGGTCAGTCAGACCATTCAGGACAGAGGATACCAGCGTTGCGCAGGCGCCTGTACCGCAGGCCAGAGTTGGCCCTGCACCACGTTCCCAGACGCGCATGTCCACATGTCCGCGGTCCAGCACCGTTGCAAATTCAACGTTAACTTTTCTCGGGAAGAGCGGATGTACTTCAAGCTGAGGTCCCCAGGTTGCCAGATCAAAGCTGACAGCATCATCTACATAAATAACACAGTGCGGGTTACCCATCGATACAGCAGTAAATTTAAATTCGGTTCCGTCGGCCTCAATCGGCTGGTCCAGCACCGGCTCGGCATCAATAGCAACCGGAATCTTCATTCCGGACAACACAGGCTCGCCCATATCCACGGTTACTGTCTCTACCACGCCGTCCTTTACCTTCAGCGATACCTTCTGCTGGCCGGCGCCAATCGTTTCGATTACGATCTCCTCCGACTCAACCAGACCATGCTCATACACATACTTGGATACACAGCGGATCGCGTTCCCGCACTGCTCGGCCTCCGAGCCGTCCGAATTCATAATACGCATCATATAGTCTCCGCGTTCGGACGGCAGAATGTATACAAGCCCGTCGGCACCGATTCCGAAGAACCGGTTGCACAGCTTAACTGCCAGCTCTGCAGCATTGGCAGGCAGCTCCTGCTCGCCGAATACGATAATAAAGTCATTGCCAAGACCGTGCATTTTTGTAAATTCCATTATTGGGTCCACTCCTAAAAGGTTGTTTGTTAGCAATCATATGTGAACCAAGCATACCTTAAGGAGCGGGGACATTGCTATTGATTTTATGCTGAAATTTTTGTACTTTTCATCATCGGCCGCCCGCTGTTCTTGCTGCGGTTCTTTTTGCCGCCCCATACGCTGCCTGCCCCCATCACGAAGGTTGGAATACCAGCGCTTACGAATACCAGGCACCACTCCCGGAAATTCAGCGGTACGGTCTTGAAGACCGGCTGCAGTACCGGCAGGTACATAACGAGCAGCATCAGCAGCACGGATGAAAGAACAGCCAGCACCAGCGCCTTATTCTGGAGCGGATTGCGGTGGAATATCGAGCGCGAGCTGCGGCAGTCAAACACATGGATCAGTTGGGCCATGACCAGTGTAGCAAAGGCTACAGACTGTGCACGGACCAGCTGCTCTGCACTGCCGGGGGCTGTGCGCAGCGTCAGCCAGAAGGCTCCTAATGTGCAGAGCCCGATCAGCAGTCCCCGGCTGATAATCTTCCAGCCCAGGCGGCGGGCAAAGATATTCTCTTTCGCCCCGCGCGGCTTGTGCTCCATCAGATCCTTCTCCGGCTGGTCAACCCCGAGTGCCATAGCAGGCAGCCCGTCCGTTACCAGGTTGACCCATAGAATCTGAATCGGCACCAGCGGCAGCGGAAGCCCCAGCATCATTGCAAAGAACATGGTCAGAATCTCGCCGACATTGGAAGCCAGAAGGTAGCGGATGAATTTCCGGATATTCTCATAAATATTCCGGCCTTCCTCGATGGCGGCGACAATGGTAGAGAAATTATCATCACCCAGCACCAGTGATGAAGCCTCTTTGGTAACATCGGTGCCGGTTATACCCATGGAGATGCCGATGTCTGCCGCTTTGATCGCCGGGGCATCATTGACACCGTCGCCGGTCATCGCAACCACATGGCCGCGCCGCTGCAGCGACTTAACGATCCGCAGCTTGTGCTCCGGAGATACGCGGGCATATACATTCACGGTATCGGATACTTTATCCAGCTCATCATCGTCCATCCGGCTTAGCTGTGTTCCGGTCAGCACGGTTCCGCCGCGCTGCAGGATGCCAAGCTGATTGGCAATTGCTTCTGCGGTTGTCCCGTGGTCGCCGGTAATCATCACGGTTTTGATGCCTGCACGACGGGTTACGCTGATTGCATCACGCACCTCACGCCGCGGAGGGTCAATCATGCCGGCCAGGCCGGCAAAAACGAGCTGGCTTTCTGCTTCCTTCTCGCTGCCGGCACTCTCGCCGGAGCGCAGGTCGCGGTAGGCCATGCCCAGCACCCGCAGGGCCCCGGAGGCCATCTCCTCGTTCGCTTCCAGCACCTTCTGGCGCAGCGTCGGCGTGCAGGGTACAACTGCGCCTTCCCACAGCATATATGTGCAGCAGTTCAGCAGCACGTCCGGTGCACCCTTGGTGCAGATCATCTTTCCGCCGGGATGGCTGACGACAACGGACATCAGCTTGCGCTCCGAATCAAACGGAAACTCCTGGTCTCGGGTATACGTTACAGCCAGCGACTGTGCAGTCAGACCCATTTTGGCGGATAAAGCGACCAGGGCCCCTTCTGTCGGATCCCCCTTCAGCTCCCATACCGGCTGGCTGCTAAGCGCGTTATCCGCTGCTTCACCCTTTTCCTTCCCCTTACGTTTGCCGCGCAGCTCGGCCGGGAAGGTCTCCACGATTTCGGCATTGCTGCAAAGCGCCCCGATCTGCAGCATGCGCCGCAGATTCTGGTCATTTTTCAGATCAACCGGCTTGCCCTTTTGGGTAACCTGTCCGGCAGGGGCGTAGCCTTCACCGGTTACCTCCAGAATCCGGCCGGCGTTCCAGACCCGTGTCACCGTCATCTTGTTCTGGGTCAGCGTCCCTGTCTTGTCAGAGCAGATGACCGATGCGCAGCCGAGCGTTTCTACCGATGGCAGCTTGCGGACAATTGCCTTGCGTTTGATCATCCGCTGTACGCCAAGCGCGAGAGCAATTGTCACTATCGCCGGCAGCCCTTCAGGTATGGCCGCTACTGCAAGGCTTACTCCCGCGAGGAACATCGCCGGTGCAGGCTGTCCGTGCAGAATACCGGCCAGCACCACAACAATAGTCAGTCCCAGCGATACGTAGATCAGAATCTTTCCGAGCTGCTCCAGACGGTGCTGCAGCGGGGTTTCCTGGGATTCGGTATTCTGGATCAGATCGGCTATTTTGCCCATCTCCGTATCCATGCCGGTCCGGACAACCACAGCTTTGCCGGTGCCGCGTGTAATCATCGTGCCCATGAAGCCGATATTTTTCTGGTCCCCCAGCGGTAGCTCGGCTGCATGAATGGACTCAGCATGCTTTGATACGGGCAGTGATTCCCCGGTCAGCGCCGACTCCTCTGCATACAACGCGCTGCACTCCAGCCAGCGTACATCAGCCGGCACCCGGTCGCCGCTTTCCAGCAGCACGATGTCACCTGGAACGAGCAGTCTGGCAGCTATGGTCTCCTGCCTGCCTTCCCGCAGCACCTTAGCATGTGGGGCAGATAGCTGCTTTAGCGCCCGCAGCGAACGTTCAGCACGGAACTCCTGCACAAAACCCAGCACGCCGTTAAGCAGAATAATGGCAACAATCGTAATGGCATCCAGGTATTCGCCCAGAAGACCGGATACCAGTGTCGCCCCCATCAGCACCAGCACCATAAAATCCTTGAACTGGTTAAGCAGCAGGGTCAGCGGCGAGACCTTTTTACCCTCCGACAGTTCGTTGAACCCGCTCTCCTTGCGTCTTTCCTCCGCTGCCTCTGCGCTCAGGCCCTTACCCGGTTGAACGCCGAACAGCTTTTGCAGCTCCTCTGCACCGAGCCGGTGCCAGCTTTTTTGTTCCATATCGTTACTTTCCCCTCCCGGTCGTTTCTTGACTTCCGGCGGCACACAGCTTTTCCACCTGTTCATGACCAAGTGTATTCATGGTCGTCCCAAAATATCACTGCCTGTCTGCTTCTCCTTTTGCGTGAATGTGTTAAAGTATGGCATCATAGGAAGAAGAACATTATCATTTAGCGACAGGAGAGCTTTTATCATGGCATTAGACGGAATTGTTACCAGAGCGATCGTGCACGAGCTTCAAGCCTTTATAGGTGCGCGCATCGGCAAAATATATCAGCCCAGCACCCACGATCTTATATTTATCCTGCGCGGGGCCGGAGGCGGCGGCAAGCTGCTGCTATCGGCCAATCCGACCTATCCCCGCCTGCATCTGAGCGAGCGGAGCAGCATCAATCCGGCGGAAGCGCCGATGTTCTGTATGCTGATGCGCAAGCACTGTGAGGGCGGTATGATTGAGAGCATTACCCAGGTCGGCATGGAACGGATCATCCACATCAATATCCGGACCCGCGACGAGCTTGGCGATGTATCAGCGAAGCAGCTGATTATCGAGCTGATGGGCCGTCATAGCAACATTATTCTAACTGATCTTACCGCCGGGACGATTATTGACGGGATTCATCATGTCACCCCGTCGATCAGCAGCTACCGGGTTGTCATGCCCGGAGCCGCCTACACCGAGCCGCCGCAGCAGCACAAGCTGAATCCGCTGGCCGTGGATCAGGAGGCATTCATTGCCCTGATGGCCGCTGCCGAGGAATCAGCTCTGCTGGACGGAAGCGAAGAAGAGCAGGAGCCTGAGGACATGATCGAAGGGGAGCTTGCCAATCTGCTGCGCTCGCTGGAAGAACCGGTGAAAGACGGAAGCGGCGGCCCTGCACCCTCAGCAGATCCCATGGGCTGGATGGTACATGCCTTCAGCGGCTTAAGCCCGCTAATCGCCGGAGAAATTCTGCATAGGGCAGGCAAGGAGTATAATCCGCAGAGCACGGAGGCGCCGGCACAGCTGTGGGCAGCTTTTGAATCCGTAATGACGCCAGTCGGGGAGTTTGCGTTCGCCCCGGTTTCCGGGAACAACGCCAAAGGCAAGCCGGTTTTCTCTGCCATTGCGCTGACTGTACTGGGCGGAGAGGTGCGGAACTACGGCTCTATCAGCAGCTGCCTTGAGGAGTACTACGGAGACAAAGCGGAGCGCGATACAGTCAAGCAACGGGTCTCTGACCTGATCCGCTTCCTCACTAACGAGCGCAGTAAAAATGTGAAGAAGCTGGCCAAGCTGCAGAAGGATCTGGAGGAAGCGGACGATGCCGACCAGTACCGGATCTGGGGAGAGCTGCTGTTTGCTTCCCTGCATACTCTTTCCAAAGGCGATAAGGAAGCCAGACTGGTGAATTATTACGATGACAACCAGGCGGAAATTACGATTCCGCTGGATCCGCTGATAACACCATCGGACAATGCGCAGCGTTATTTCAAGAAATATAATAAGTACAAGAACAGCCTGCTTGTCATAGAAGAGCAGCGGGGTAAGACGCGCGAGGAAATCACCTATATGGAGACACTCCTGCAGCAGCTTGCACACGCCTCGCTTAACGATATTGAGGAGATCCGCGATGAGCTGGTCAGCCAGGGCTACCTGCGCGACCGAAGCAAGAAGGGTAAAAAGAAAAAGAAGTCTGCCCGGCCGACTATCCAGGTCTACACCTCATCAGAGGGCATTGATATTTACGTCGGCAAAAACAACCTGCAAAACGAATATGTTACAAACCGCCTGGCCTCACCCAATGACACCTGGCTGCATACCAAGGATATTCCCGGCTCGCATGTCGTTATCCGCAGCGAAGCTTTCGGGGATGCCACTTTGGAGGAAGCTGCTCAACTGGCGGCTTTTTACAGCCAGGCCAAGCAATCCAGCAGTGTTCCGGTTGACTGCACACTGATCCGCCATGTGCGTAAGCCAAGCGGCGCGAAGCCCGGCTTCGTCATCTATGATCATCAGAAAACGCTGTTCGTCACACCGGATGAGGAACGGATTAAAGCATTGCCGAATACGCTTCGCAGTTAGAAACCACAAAAAACGCCGTACCGCAGACGTGATTCCTGTCCTGCAGTACGGCGTTTATATGTTATTCCGTCTCCCTGGATACTAGAGCGCTGCCAGATTCATAGAGAAGCCTTGCCTTCATGCCTTACCGCCTGCTGTTCTGGTATTACTGGTTCCCGAGTGCAGCATCACGCAGCTGTTCGAGTATATCAGCAGACACGTTCACACTGCCCAGATCACCATGGAAAACAACCCCCTGGCGCGCACCGTGAAAGTCGGAACCGCCGGTAACCAGCAGGCCGTATTCTTCTGCCATCGCAAGATACCGCGCAGCATCTGCCGGGCTGTGATCTGAGTGATACGCTTCAATGCCGCGCAGTCCGCTGCGGGCAATAATTCCCCGTACCAGCTTATCATCGCCGTAGATGCCGGGATGGGCCAGCACCGGAGCTCCTCCTGCTTCAAGAATCCATTCACAAGCCTCCTCCGGCGTAATCCGCGGCGGCGATACGTAAGCAGCCGCTCCGTCGGCAAGGTATTTGTCAAACGCATCGCGCATATCGGAAGCTGCCCCGAGCCGGACCAGCTCATCAGCAATGTGCGGCCGGCCGATGCTCTCATCCGGCTTCAAATCACGGCCAAGGTTCTTAACGACCTGTTCCAGTGTAATATCGATACCAAGCTCACGCAGCCGGGCCAGGATCGCCTCGTTCCGGGCAGCCCGGGTATCCCGCTGGGCTGCAAGCCTGGAGAGGAACCTCTCCTCTTCAAAGTCAATATAATAGCCAAGCACATGAATCTCTTTTCCTTCCGCCCGGGTACTGATCTCTACGCCGGGTACGACGGTAATGCCGTATGTCCGTCCGGCCTCCAGAGCTGCCGCAACGCCGCTTACGGTATCATGATCCGTTATAGCTACAGCCGCCAGCCCTTTATCAAAGGCGATCCGCACATTCTCCGCAGGCGGCTGCATGCCGTCCGAAGCCTGGGTATGCGTATGCAGGTCGGCACGCCCCTGCAGCCCGGTACTGCCGGTTTCTTTAACCGTGTTATCATTCTGCTGGCTGTTTATCTCTGCCACCCCGCTGTTCAATTGTTGCGATGAGACCCTACTCTCCCATTCTTCACGGAGAATACCCATCCTGATTGCATCGTAATATTCGCCGCAGACAATCCGTGCTCTGCGGATCTGCCCCTCCAGTGTCATGCCGCATTTGGCAGCCAGCCCCATCATCCGGGTGTTGCCCGACCAGGTGGCAATGCCAAGGCGGACAGTACTCAGCGAGTCAAACAGATATTGCATCCACATTTTGAAGGCTTCGGTTCCGTAGCCGCCTGACCAATAACGGGAATCGAAGATGGTAATTCCGATTTCGAGCCAGTTCGTTTCTTCCGATACCCAGTACCAGTTCACCGTACCTTTAAGCTCACCGTCTATCTCAATAACCAGCCGGGACCGCGGCTTGTCCGTACGGGTAACCGCCAGCACTCCCAAGTAACCTTTTGCAAATTCTTCATAGCTCTCAACTTCTGTAGGGTAATAAGGACCGTCCCATTTCTGAAACTCCCGGTCCTCCGCTTCAAAGTAGTGATAATAGATGATCCGGAGATCATCTTCAGCCAGATCACGCAGGTTCACTCTGTTCCCTCGTATCCGTACAGCCATGCCCTAATCCCCCGCTCTCTATGTCTTATCTAGAAGCCGGTACCGGCCCTAACGGTCATCCTTATGCTCACGCAGATAATTCAGGAAGGTGACTGCCGGGATCGGCAGCAGTGTTGACTTCAGATGAATGGCGTAGAACTGTCTTTTAAAAGATGCATCAGCGATATCAATAACCTTCAGCAGACCCAGTGCTACTTCATGCTTGACCGATGAGGTTGAGATGATCGTGATGCCCAATCCGGCTTCCACTGCCGATTTTACAGCACCGGTGCTGCCCAGCTCCATGACGATTCTCATGGCTCCCGGGTCTAGTCCTTTGTCGAGCAGCTGCTCCTCCATTACAATCCGTGTACCCGACCCCTGCTCCCTCAGGACGAACGGGTATTGCAGCGCTTCCTCCAAAGTAACCTCTTCCTGTTCAGCAAGCGGGTGCTCCCAAGGTACAATCAGCTTCAGCTCGTCGCCCATCACCGGCTCCAGCACCATTGCCGGGTGGGTTACCTGTGCTTCAACCAGCCCGAAATCCAGCTGATGCTTATGAATCTCCTCTATAATCTGCGAAGTATTCATAACTTTCATGGTAATAGAAATGTTCGGATACTCTTTGCCGAAGGGTCCGAGCATGCGCGGCAGCACATATTCACCGATCGTCAGGCTTGCCCCGAGCTGCAGCCGCCCCTCAAGCATGTGCGTAAAAGCCGTCATAGCCTGATCCGCCTCGCGGATCAGCTGGATACTCCGCCTCGCATACGGCAGCAATACCTGGCCGGCTTCCGAAAGCACGATCTTTTTACTGGAGCGGTCGAACAGCTTGGTGCCGAAATAATCCTCCAAGGACTGCACCTGCATCGTAACCGCCGGCTGGGTCATATGCAGCCGCTGGGCTGCAGCAGAGAAGCTCCCTTGTTCGGATACCGTATAAAAAATATGCAGCTGATGAAAATTCATGTATTCAGGACTCCTTCATTTTACTTCCAAAAAAGGCATGCAGCCTAAGCCGCATGCCTTCCCTGGAT
>RCUO01000725.1_pt1 | contig 15050 bp, 13 predicted proteins | sample 2166161 | NCBI WGS metagenome assembly RCUO01 (sample SAMN09932617, study PRJNA488358) | compost metagenome | feature: garden; material: soil; isolation source: compost soil in cyclohexanecarbonitrile-enriched culture | place: Germany: Experimental Botanical Garden Goettingen | collected 2016-01-27 | reverse complement strand
TTCGGACATATCGCCGGGGAACTGGACTATCTTTCTTCAATCAAGCCTGAATATCTACTGTTCCATTACCCCAAGCCGGTTATTCTCGATGAGCGGGTTGACTGGAGCAGCTGGAGGTTCGGGGACCGCCGGGAATACATCCATGAGCAAGACACTTCGCCCGGTGAATTGATTACCCGCACTGAGCAGTTGTTTCAATGGCTAGATGTGCAGGGACGTAAATATGAGTTCATACCGGTACTGGAGTTCGATGCCATCAGCCGGCTTATTTATGAGCATGATTTCCTTGAGCAGCTATTGCTCAAATATCCAAGCATCAGGCTGTGCCTGGACACGGCGAGGCTGTTTCTGCAGGACAAGCTGGACCGCCGCTTTGACGCCCGCAAAGTCCTTCAGATTTATACAAAGTATGCCTATCTTATTCACCTGTCAAATGTACAGATACTGGACAGTGTACAGAACAGCCACTACCCTGTGCTCCCTGAGCTACATGAGGCCGGGGGCTGGGCACCGATTGAAGCTTATCTGCAGATTATCCGGAAAGAGAATCCTCAGGTCAGAATTATGTTCGAGCACCGCTCCGACCTCATTACGGGGGAACAGCTGGACCGCTGTTATGCCTGGGTGGATGCAATAATTAATGGTGCTTAATCCCGTGCTTGTTACGGAAGCATCCGTACAACCAGACCTTCAAGCATGCGCAGCTTCCATTCTTCTTCGGAGGCGAACTCAGGCTTATGCTGTTCGCTGCTCTCCAGCCCGTACCTACGGAGGCAGTACGCCATCTGGATACAGGCCATCACTGCGTCTCTGGCATGAAGACTCGCTTGACCGCGGGCATCCACTGCTGCTGCCTCCGCTTCCGGGCTGATGCTAATCTCAAACCCGCTGTCCACCTGCGTTCTGAAGCTGAACGGGATGCCCTGGAGAGCATCCGGGGCGCTGCTTTTGAGCTTCAATGCTTTCCAGCCGTGTCCGGGATAGATTTCATATAACCGGGATACGTCTTCCCGGTAAGGCTGAAACGGATAAACCGCCGCATCCCCTTGCAGATTATGCAGCAGCCGGCGCGCCCCGTACACCATGGCGTGCATAGCAATCGGGGTAGAGGATACCGGACTTTTGCCGTCCACGGCAATGTCTGTCACGCGGAGATCCCGGCTGCTTTTACCGCTGTGAATCTGGCCGAACCGCTGCTTGAACTGGTCCCTGGTGTCACTGTAAGCCCCTTCTATGAACGTATCCCAGGATGAGGCATACTGCTGCTCCAGATAATATTCAGGTATCGAAAAAGGAAAATCCACCCCCCACGGCGCTCTGCTTGTCCTGATATAATAGTACAGATCCAATCTGTCCTCACAGCTGAAAACCTCTTCAACCGTAAAACGGTTACCGGTCAGCCGGCCCGAGGCAATGAAAATCTTGCCTTCCGGGTTTTTGGCGCCGCTGAAATCGCAGCCGTAGATGTTCATGCTCTCACTCTCCTCTTTTGCCGGCCAGAACATGCTCATTAACTAATCGTTGTAACCGGTCATAATCCAGCTGTACAGCAGGAATGTTATGCTCTATCCGCATGCGGTACAGATTAAAAATCCGGATCTGTTCTTCGTTAAGCTCGTCCTTATTAAGATAAAGATGCATCAGGTTATACACGAACAGCTCCTTCAGCCGGAAGAGCAAGGGCCAATAGCTTAGCATCTCTGATGACAGTGTATGCTCCTCCAGATATCCGGCAAGCAGATTCTCTGCGAGTCTCTGGCCGTAATCCCTAATGTTCCCCTGCCCGGCAAATGAGTATTCCAGTGCAGAGTAGAGCGGAACCACCAGGTCATACAAGTAATAATGGCGCTCGCAATCCTGAAAATCTATGATCGTCAGCGAATCCCCCTCAACCAGCACATTTTCCAGCCAGATATCCCCGTGTATTATACCGTATTGCTCTCTATTCCGGGGAATGGAACGGACTTCTTGAAGCACCTGCTGTGCTGCTGCCCGGATTACAGTTTCCTCTTGCGGGATGGACTGCAGGAACTGATACTCCTTATTTTCTATCCAATCCTTAATCTGCTCTGCACGGCCTTGCTCCTGTTCATATCGCGCTCCTTCCCTATGCAGCCTGCCAATTACACCTCCAAGCCGCTTAAATACTTCTCCGTCCCATTCCTTAAGGGGCAGGTGGCTTCCCGGTGCAGCAGCGAACACAACAATATGGACGTCAGCGGCCGAATCCCAGCTTTCTACCAGCTTTCCGTCAAGAGAAGGAATTACCGGTGCAACAAAGGCCCCTGCATTCCGCAAATATCCGAGCAGCTTCACTTCCTCTTCTTGTACTTCATACGGCATATAATGACTGACTCTTGCAAAATATACTTTGTCAGCCGACTGGCAACGGTACATTTCACTGGTAACAGCCTCGGCAGATTGCAGCACTAACGGATATTTGACATTAAGTGCCTGCAGTACGGATTGCTCCTTTTCATTCACTGACAGCTCCCCCTTCATATTCATGTTACACCTCTCATCATATTAGCTGCAAAAGTATATTTTTCTTTGGACAAGGCCATGCTACAATGTGGAAAAAAAGTCCCTGCCTTATGAACTTACGAGGAGTGAAGCCAGTGTCAGTTGATGTGTATTTAAATTTCAATGGAAACTGCCGTGAAGCTGTAGAATTTTATGCCAAGATATTCGGTAACAGCGACCCGCAGATTATGACCTTTGGCGAAGCCCCGCCGAATCCGGACTACCCGCTCCCTGAAGCAGCCAAGGCTCTGGTTATGCATGCCCGCCTGGATGTTGACGGCAGCAATGTGATGTTCTCCGATGTATTTCCCGGCATGCCCTTTACTGCAGGCAATAATATCAGTCTGGCGCTGGTGACACGCAACGAGGAGGATGTGAAATCCTGGTTCCATCAGCTGAAGGAAGGCGGAAGCGTGACTATGGAGCTGCAGGAGACCTTCTGGTCTAAATGCTACGGGAGCCTGAAGGATAAATTCGGTATTGAATGGCAGGTCAGCCTTGAAAGCAATGAAACCGCAGGCAAATAAGCCTGCTTAATTCAACCCGAATTCAAAGGATATGTCAGGTCTGGCAGGGGTGGGCACACTGTCCGGAGCGGCATATCTTTTTTTATTACCCTGGACTGCTGTATATTTATTAATGCGCTTTCAATAGAATCTGTGGTTTAATAAACATACAACTCTGCACTCATTCCACTGTAAAGGAGATTAGCCATGGAAATCTCAGCATTTCTGCTGCCCAAGGATCAGGTCGCTTTTATCACCTCCTCCATGTCAATGCTCGAAGCTATCGAACAGCTGGAGCAGCATTATTATTCAGCCATTCCGATTATTGATCATGAAGGAAAGTACGCTGGAACGCTGGCTGAAGGAGATCTGCTATGGAAGCTCAAGAATACAGCAGGGCTCGGCTTCGCTAACATGCATGAGGTTAAGGTTAGCGATATTCAGCTGCATGTGCATAATGAGAGTGTCTACATTAAGGCTCAGATGGAGGATATGCTGACGCTTGCTGCAGACCAGAACTTCGTTCCTGTTGTTGACGGCGCCGGCGTTTTTCTCGGTATTATCCGCCGCAAGGACATTATTGAATATTACACCCGGAATATAACAGACTAATCTATAATGGAACAGGGCAGCCCTGCAGACCGGCTTAACGGCGGTCTGCAGGGCTGCCCCTCTTTTTATACAAATTGATTAGCTTACTGCTACACTATCTCGAACACATTTGTCAGCCGGGTCAGTTCAAAGATCTTCAGCACATTCGGGTGAAGGGAACGTAAGCGGATCGTACCGCCGTTCTCAACGCATTTTTTGTACAAGCTGACAATTACGCCAAGACCGGTACTGTCGATAAAGGTGCATATCCTGAAGTCCAGCAGAAAGCTGTTCTCGCCGCTGTTAATGTAATCCCTGAGTATTTCACGGAAAGCGCCCGCTTCATCCACAGAGAATATCGCCGGCATATCTATCGTAATTTCCTTCAAGCTACTCACCCCTTATAATGAATTTTTCTACCAGGAATTCCAGCTCATTAGCCATAGCACTGATCTCCTCGGCTGTGGATACGAAATTATTAACTGTAGCTGCCTGTTCCTCTGTTGCACTGGATACGCTCTCTGTGTTTTGGACCGACATTTCGGAAATCGTCCCCATGGAATCAATCAGCCTGATGATCTGGTCAGAGGTAGCTACCTCATCTCTTGTAATCTCAAGAATTTCCTGCACACTTACCGTTATCTGCTCAACCGATTCGATGATATGAATAAAAGCTTCGTCTGTCTCCTTGACGATCTGCACACCGCTGTCCACTGCTTCGGAAGCCCCGCTCATCGCTTCAACAGCCTGGCTGATTCTGCCTAGCATATCGGAGACCAGCCCGCTGATCTCTTCCGCCTGACGATGGGTTTCATCTGACAGCTTTCTGACCTCACCTGCCACCACATTGAAGCCGCGCCCGTGCTCTCCCGCCCGTGCAGCCTCAATCGCCGCATTCAGCGCAAGCAGGTTCGTCTGTCCGGCAATGGCATTAATGGTACCAATAATTGTCGATACCTTATCCGATAGTTCGCTAACGGCAAGCAGCTGTTCCCCGGTGTCTCTGGTACTGCTGCTGATTGTATCCATAGCCTCAACCGTATTATTGACACGCGTTCTGCCAGCCTGTGCGGCATCATTCGTATCACTGGCATTCTTTGATGTTGCTGAAGCCTTGCTCTGGGCAAGCTGCACCAGACTGGAGAGCTGTACCAGCACTTGTGAGGCATTAACAACGGAATGGTTATTGTTCTCTGCACCCGCAGCAATCTCCTGGGTACTGGAACTGATCTCTTCAATTGAAGCACTAATCTCCTCAGAGGAGGCTGCCATTTCTTCAGACATTGAGGTCAGCGCCTCTGAGCCGTGCCTTACCTTCTTAATAATGGCTTCCTGTTTGTCGATCATGGCATTAAAGGATTCACTGAGCGCCTGCAGCTCGTCCCTAGTATGTATAGCGGTATGTACGGTTAGATCGCCGTTCCCTGCCCGCGACATAGCTGCCTGCAGCTTCTTGACCGGGTTAATGATGTAGCGGGTGGTGAAGAAATAACCCAGGAGCAGGGCGATCACGATGAACGAAACAACAACCAGGAGCGTTGTGGTGCGGATCTCGGCTGCCGGCTTCATGTACTCGCTGTAATTGGCAGTTGTAGCCACAACCCAGTTCCCCGCCGGCTCGAATGATACAAATTTATAGACGCCTTCATATGTATAAAAACCGTGCGAGGTCTCCCCGTTCTTCATCTGCTGAACAAGCGCGTTCAGCTCCTTATTACTGTTACCGTCGAGATTTTCCTTAAGCACCTTATCTGCATCGGGATGATAGATTATGAGCCCGGTCCGGTCAATCATATAGCCGTAACCGCTCTCTCCGACATGCGTCTCAGCAACCGGCGCGGTAATCGTATTGAACAGCACTGTTCCGATTAGAACACCTGTAATGCTGCCGTTCTGGCGCAGCGGCCGGGCCACAGCCACGATATTCTGATTGCTGTCCTTGGATATAAGTACTTCACTGACTGCCTTTTCGCCTGTCAGCGCCTGACGGAAATATTCACGGTCCTGTACATTCAGCTCCGGTGCCTGTGAACTGCTGGTTATCAGAACCTTGCCGTTCACATCGGCAATGATCAGCGATTCCATCAGCAGCGCATTATCCTGCTGAATGCCTGATATATAGGAGAACGCTGACTCTTTCGCATTCTGTACTGACGGATTACCGGCAAAGGCAGCCAGCGAATCATTGCGGCTGGCGACATCCAGGAAGTTGCCTGCAGCTGTAAGCTCGGTCCCGACTGCCTTGGCGGCTGAGCTTGTCGTTCCTTTCAGCTCCTCTTCAATCGTTGTCTGCAGGGCTGTTGAGGCCAGATTGTAGGAGACTACGCCGGAGATCGTCAGCGGGATGCTGATAATCAGGAACAATAGGATACTCATTTTTACCTTGATACTTAACTTCACTACATTCTCCCCTTTTTAATCTCAGCACACCTTATACACAGCAGCTGCTTCAGTGAGTGCATATGGACTTCTTAATAAATATCGTATTATGGATCATCTCTGCACTGTCCGAGAAGCAGCGGATCAGGTATAGTCCCCTTCCGCCGTCCTCCAGCAGTTGCTCATCCCCGATCTGATCCGGTATGACCAGTTCACGCGCTCCGGCTCCGGAATCCTGCACCTGCAGATTGAGCAATTCTCCGTTCAGCAGATAACGGATGGTGATCGGCTTGGTACAATCGCTGAGATTCCCGTGATAGTAGGCGTTAGTTACAGCCTCCATCAGAATCAGGCGGATATCAAACGCATATTGCTCCAGATCGAGCTCCTGAATAATGCCTTCGATAATACTCTGGTGGTTTCCCAGACCGCAGAACATCACTTCTTTGTGTAACGTTTCCATAGTTCACTTCCTTGGCTCAAGTAATATGCAGGCTCAGCCAGGTACAGTCATCCTGCAGTACTGAACCTGTCATTTTGCTTTGAAGATATCCCTGGTCCCGGCAAAGCTCATCTGCATCAAACAGCAGTTCCATGCCGTCACTGTAAAAACAGAAACGGTCGCCTGTCTGAAAACACACCGTTTTCTGCTCAAATTCACTGCTGTCGAACATTCCCAGCGGAGTGCCCTTTACAGTGATCTTCCTCCCGTCCCCCCCGGACGGCACATACATAAATTCGTTGATCCCGGCACCAGCCGCCTTGAGCACGCCTTTGCCAAAATCAAGCTGAAAGCAGCAGCCGGCAATATAATCCTCACCCATGTGCTCTATTGCTTTACGGTTTAAATCCTGCAGTATACGGGCCGGGTCCTGGCCGCTCTGTAAACTGTCCATAAACATAACACGCAGGGCCGAAATGCTGAGTGCCGCGGAAATTCCTTTACCCGCTACATCGCCGATGATACCGAGTACCTCTGATTCATTGATCCGGTGAAAAATAAAAAAGTCCCCGCTAAGCGTATTCGCCGGTATATAGAGCTTGTCCAGAACCGCTCTGCCTTCCAGCGGAAAACTGACAGCGTGCCGCTGCTCCTGAAGCCGGATCGCACGATCAAGCTCCTTTTTCTTCTGTGTAATATCACGGCACACCAGCTGCAGCGCCGAGGTATCATTGTAGCTGATCGGCACGCCGGAAATATCCAGATCATAGATCCGCCGGTCGCTGCGCCTGATATAACGCTGTTCAATCCGGAAGCTGTCCTTTATGCCCGTCATTGCCTTAAGCTTGTTGTATTCTGAGCTGCTGAGCGGCTCCTCAATGAAGAAATCATCGATACTTTTGCCGAGCAGCTCCGCCTTAGGTATGCCGAACAGCTTCTCTGTCCGCTGATTGGCGAACAGAATGGTCCCTCCGCTGTATACCAGTATCACCTCAGGGCACAGCTCAACCAGATCCCTGTACCTCTCCTCGCTCTCCCGCAGCCGCTTCTCCGAAATCATCCTTTCACTGATATCATGAATGACTGTATACACGCAGTTACGGCCAAGAATATTCATGGTCCCGGTATGAATCTCCACATCGGTCAGTCTTCCTGAGGCCAGCCTGTGCCTTGCAAGGAATACCTGATTCCCCCTGTATCTCCCTCCAGGCAGAGCACTGCCTAAAAAGGTTCCGGCTCCGGCTTCCTGCTCTGCACTTAAATCCGAAATCTGCAGCTTACGGAAATCACGCAGCCGGTAACCATAATACTGGCAGGCCGCCCGGTTCGCATCCACAATACTGCCGTCCGCCGGGTCAATCATCAGGGTAATCAGATGGTTGTTCTCGTAAATACAGCCGTAATGATCCATACACTGTTCTGCACTGGGCGCTGCCAGCTGATTCTTGCAATTCTTGTCTGTTGCCATGAAGTGATCCTCTATTCCATTCGGCATTAAATTCATATTATTATATACATTCCCGCGTCAGGTTGCCGTGAATTTCGACACATTTAGCCAAATAAGGAGAAATTCCCGAAAAAATAACCCTGGCCGGTATCATGCAAGCATGATACCGGCCAGGGTTATTTAAGTTTATTTTACAGCTGGGTTAGAATAACTGTTCCTTCCGGCGTAATTGCCAGCGTATGCTCATATTGAGCAGACAGCCCGCCGTCAATGGTCCGAGCTGTCCAACCGTCCGCGTCGATCTTAGTCCGGTAGCTTCCGGTATTCAGCATCGGCTCGATCGTGAACACCATACCTTCCTTCAGCCGGGGGCCCTTTCCGGCAGGACCGTAGGAAGGAACATCCGGCTTCTCATGCATCTCCGAGCCGATACCATGACCGATAAAATCACGTACCACCGAGAATCCGTTAGATTCGGCGTACGACTGGATCGCATGGGCAACATCGCCGATACGGTTACCGGCAACCGCCTGCTCGATACCCTTGAACAGGGAATCTTTGGTTACATCGAGCAGCTTCTGCGCCTGCTCGCTGATATTACCTACGCCGTAAGACCAGGCGGAGTCAGCCAGCCAGCCATTCAGGTTAACCACCATATCAACCGTTACAATATCCCCGTCCTTAAGCGGCTCCTTCTTGGGGAAGCCGTGGCAGATGACATCATTTACCGAAGTGCAGGTTGCATATGGATATCCGTGGTAGCCTTTTTGCTCAGGAGTAGCACCCTGGGACAGGATAAACTTTTCAGCAAATTCGTCAATCTCCCAGGTTGTGATACCCGGCTGTATCATTCCGGCAATCTGCCGGTGGCACTCAGCCAGTATTTTGCCGGCTGCCCGCATTTTTTCGATTTCTTCCATCGTTTTCATTATAATCATCTGATTCGCCTCTTCTGTACAGAACACATTACTCACTATAATGGCTCTTATAAATATTTTTGTTGCTTCTATATATTATGTAAGAAAACCGCCGAAAAACCAAATTTAATCTGGCTTAGCAAAAAAACAAACCCGTCCTCCGCTTGGGAGAACAGGTCCGCTCACCTGACTAACGTTTAGCTATGGAAGTTAAGGCCCGAGGTTACGGCAGAGACATAGCCGCTGCGGATGACAAAATCTCCGAAATGCTCGCCGCTGACCCGTTCGCTGGCATAGCGGTAAATCATCGGCTCCAGTGTCTCAACAATTTCCTGCTCGCCGATATTTTCCTTGTACAGCTTATTCAGCCGGTCACCGCTGAAGCCTGCTCCCAGATACATGTTATATTTACCCGGTGATTTACCGATAAAGGAAATCTCGCCGAGCGCCGGGCGGGCACAGCCGTTCGGGCAGCCGGTCATCCGGATGACAATCTCTTCATCTCTAAGGCCAGCCTTATCAATAATCGGCTCCAGCTTATCCAGCAGATGCGGAAGATAGCGCTCAGCCTCTGCCATGGCCAGACCGCAGGTCGGCAGAGCCACACAAGACATGGCGCTGCGCCGCAGCGCTGTATAATGCGCGCCGTCGGTCAGACCGTACTGCTTGGCTAGATCAGCGATTTTGCGTTTCTTTGCACTGCTTACTCCGCCGATAATCAGATTCTGATTCGGGGTAAGCCGGAAATCACCGGTGTGGATTTTGGCAATCTCACGCAGTCCGGTCATCAGCTGATACCCTTCCTCATCCTGAATGCGTCCGCTCTGGATATAGAGAGTCAGGTTCCATTTACCGTCATAACCTTTAACCCAGCCGTACCGGTCACCGTTGTGGTCAAAATGGTATTCCCGTGCAGCTTCAAGCTCCCAGCCCAGCCGCTCCTGCAGCTCACCTTTGAACCACTCCAGCCCGTGGCGGTCAATCGTATATTTGAACCGGGCGTTTTTGCGCACCGATCGGTTGCCGTAGTCCCGCTGGATGGTCACCGTCTTCTCGGCGAGATCAACCATCTGATCCGGCCGGACGAAGCCGATTACCCGGCCAAGCTGCGGATACGTCTTGGTGTCGCCGTGCGTCATCCCCATTCCGCCGCCCACAGCTACATTGAAGCCAATCAGCTTGCCGTCTTCAAGAATGGCGATGAAGCCCAGGTCCTGGGAGAAAACATCAACGTCATTGGAAGGCGGTACCGCCAGACCGATCTTGAATTTGCGGGGCAGATACACCGGACCGTAGATCGGCTCGACCTCAACATCCGCCTTGCTGTCAACCACCTTCTCGCCGTCCAGCCAAATTTCGTGATATGCCGGAGTACGGGGAGCAAGATGATCGCTGAGTTTGCGGGCCCAGTCATAGACCTCGGAATGAACCTCAGACTGGTAAGGGTTCGGGCTGCTCATGACGTTGCGGTTAACGTCACCACAGGCCGCCAATGTGGTCATCAGTGTGTCATTAATAGTCTTGATTGTTTTTTTGAGATTCCATTTAAGTACACCATGCATTTGAAAAGCCTGTCTGGTCGTCAAACGCAGAGTACCGTTGCCGTATTTGTGAGCCAGCTCATCCATTACGAGCCATTGCGCCGCTGAGGCTACACCTCCAGGAGCAACTACGCGAAGCATGAACTGAAAGGCAGGCTCCAGCTTGGAGCGTTCACGCTCATTGCGCAGATCGCGGTCATCCTGCATGTAGCTGCCGTGGAATTTGAGCAGCCGGTTGTCGTCCTCAGGCAGTCCGCCAGTTACAGGATTGCGCAGCGTCGCTTCGAGGGCGCCGCGCAGATAATTACTCTCAAGCTTAATATGTTCAACATCACTTGGCGGTCCGCCGATTGGCTTCACCGCTGATTCATTATTCGCCACTATAAATCTTCTCCTTCCGGTGCCATCCGCTGTCCTTAATATACATCGCGCTGATAACGCTGTTCCTGCTGCAGATTCTCCAGATAAGCTGCTGCAGCCTCGGGGCTTAGGCCGCCCTCCTCTTGAATAACGGTTACGAGTGCAGCATGCACATCATGCGCCATATGCTTCTCGTCACCGCATACATAGACGTGGGCACCTTCCTGCAGCCAGGCATACAGCTCTTTGCTGTGCTCAAGGATACGGTGCTGCACATACACTTTCTCCTCTGTATCCCGGGAGAAGGCTACGTCCAGCTTGTTCAGCACACCTTCATTCAGCATCCGCTGCCAGTCTGTCTGATAGAGGAAGTCGGTTACGAAGTGACGGTCCCCGTAGAACAGCCAGGTCTTGCCGCCTGCACCCTGCTCGCCGCGTTCCTCAAGGAAGGAACGGAACGGGGCGACTCCCGTGCCCGGGCCGACCATAATGAGCGGAACATCCGGATTAACCGGCAGCTTAAAGTTCGGATTGCTCTGAATATATACCGGCAAGGTATCTCCCGGCTGTACCCGTTCGGCACAATGCACTGAGCATACACCGTAACGCTCACGTCCATGCGTTTCATAGCGCACAGCACGGACTGTAAAATGAACCTCTTCCGGATTGGCGTTATAGCTGCTGGAAATGGAATAAAGTCTGGCCGGCAGCTTGCGCAGAATCGTTACAAAGCTGACGGCAGATGCATTCCAAGGCCCGAAATCATGAATCAGATCCAGCAGATCGCGGCCCTGAATGTATGATTTCAGCTCCTGCTGGGCTTCCGGAGCCAGCAGTGCCTGCAGGCCAGGTGCAGCAGACAGCTTCACCGCCTGCTCAAGCAGCGGTTTGGTCAGCACCGTAATCTCGTAATGGCGCAGCAGCGCTTCATGCAGAGTACCTGCATCACCTTTCTTATTCAAAGGCACTGTTTCATCTGCATTCCAGCCCATTGCTGCGATAATATCCGCTACCAGCTGCGGATGGTTCTCCGGATAGACGCCCAGAGAATCACCTGGCTCAAAGGTCAGGCCGGACCCGGCAAGAGACAGCTCCAGATGCCGTGTCTCCCTGTCTGAGCCGCGGCCGTTCAGGTTCAGATTCTCCAGCACTTCGGCCTGGAAAGGCTGATTACGGGAAAATGGAGACTGCGGCTCATCCGCCTTCTCAGCAGCCTGGACGGCCGCGTCAGCAAGCTGCGGCGCATTCTGCGATCCGTTCAGCGCTTCGAGCACCTTGCCGAACCAGTCTGCCACCGGCTCATCATAATCGAGATCACAATCCGTGCGCGGGCTCAGGCGGCGGCCGCCGAGCTCTTCAAGACGCTGGTCAAAGTCTTTACCGGTCTGGCAGAAGAATTCATAGGAGGTATCCCCCAGCCCGAGAACTGAATAACGAAGGGATTCAAGCTGCGGCGCTCTTTTGCTGTAGAGAAATTCATGAAAGGCCCGGGCGTTGTCCGGCGGTTCCCCTTCACCGTGGGTGCTGACCAGAATCAGCAGGTTCTCCACCTTCTTGAGCGTATTCGGCTTAAAGGCATTCATTGCCGACACGTTTACCTGAAAGCCCTGCTCTTCAAGCTTGCGGGACAGGCTTGCAGCCAGCCGCTGGCAGTTGCCGGTCTGGGAGCCGAATAATACCGTCACCTCACGGGATAATGGAGGGGCGGCAACAGATACTGCGCTTGGGGCTGCCTGCACCAGTGCCGGCTGTTTAACAGCTTCAGGTGCTGCTCCGGCTCCCCGCAGGGACATTGCGGACAAATATCCGCCTAACCAGATTTGCTGCGACTCCGTCAAGGTCGGCAGCAGCCGGTTCAGCAGTTGGACCTGGTTCTCATCAAACGGGCTGTTCGTAACTTGTAGTTGCACCAATATGGACCTCTCCTTAGCAAAAAATCTTCTACTCTTCTAACATCTTGAACTCAGGCTATCACAATTATCAGAAACGATCAACGAGTCTGATCATGACTCATTTTTGTCATTTTTGACATTTAATCCAATAAAATGACGAAAAGCGGCTTAAATCAGAGTAAAACACTCCGATTTGGGCCGCTTCATTATTATTAATGATAAGATGCATTAGATAATCTGATATTAGAATTTTGCAGCCGGCCTTTTTTTAAGGCTTCCAGGCTCTTCCGCAGGTAATCCAACCGGGACAGTTTCCTTTTTGCGCCGATGAACAAGCAGCATCAGAGGGAACCCTGTCAGCACCAGCAGCGCTGCAACCAGGAATACATCATTCACTCCCATTGTGAAGGAATGCAGATGCAGCTCAGCGCCTGCGAGCCCGCCTGCCCCGCTCAATTCATGGGCATGTATTACCTCCCTGCTGGAAAGCAGCGAGGTAAACACAGCAATCGCCAGCGAGCTGAGCACATTGCGCACCCAGTTATTGATCGAGGTTGCATGCCCGGACCATTCCGCGGGGATTTCCTCCATGGAGGCAGTGCTGCTTGGTACGTTTGCCAGCCCGATTCCAAGATTCCTCACCATCATTGCCCATAAGATGAAGTTATGGGCGATACCTACGTGGAGCCTGCTCATCAGAAGCAGGCCGGCAAAGATACAGGCAATGCCGGCAGAGATCAGCCTGACCGGCCCAAAACGCGGATAGAGCTTGCCGACTACCGGGCTGAGTAGTGCAAGCAGCACAGAAGACGGAAGCAGAATCAGGCCGGTCTTGAGCGTAGTCGCCCCTTCCACCGTCTGAAGGAACAGCGGGGTCAGATAGGTTCCGGCATACATCGCTACCGTAACGATACTATAGATGCTTAGCATCGCCGTAAAACGGCGGTTCTTCAATACACGAAGGTTAAGCAGCGGCACCTCTGTCTTCAGCTCGCGAAGAACAAAAAGAATGAGCAACACAACTCCGAGTGCGATCATGGATAGTGTCTTCCAGGAGGTCCATCCCCAGCTGCCGCCCTGGCTGAACGCTCCCAGCAGAGACAGGCTGCCGAGCACTACCGTGAGCAGTCCCGGAACATCAAAGGACTTCGGAACATTCATCCGGTAATACGGGATCAGCAGCTGTGTCAGAACAACAGCGGCTGCTCCTACCGGCAGATTAATCAGGAACAGCCAGTGCCAGCTGGCGAACTGGAGCAGCCAGCCGCTGAAGGTGGGACCGACAGCCGGAGCAACCATCGCCGACAGCGACCAGAGGCTTACAGCAAAGGGCCGCCGCTCCTGCGGTATAACCTGAAAGATGATAGTCATCGTACATGCCATAATCAGCCCGCTGCAGGAGCCCTGCAGCATGCGGAATACAATGAGCATTGCAGGATTCCAGGAGACAGCACAGAGCAGCGAAAACAAAGTAAACCCTGCTAACGCAAATGTATATAGCCGTTTATAACTGAATCGGCCGCCCAGGTAGCCGGCCAGCGGCGCTGTAACACCGGTGGCCAGCATAAAGCCGGTAACCATCCACTGCATGGTGTGAAGGCCGGAACCGAATTGATCCATCAGAATCGGCACAGCTATATTAATGGTTGTGGTACTTAGTACGGAGAGAAAATTCCCGAAGAAAATAGCGGTCATTACCGGCCAGAAAGGAATCTTCCCTTTTTCTGCAAATTCCAAGAACAATCCCTCCTTTATATTATGTCTATATTTACATATGTAACTTGACTTTATTAATGTTATAGCTACACAATGGTTATGTCAATGCTGACATATAGGCAATATTCCCGATAAAACCGGATGAATATAGACTGGAGGTCACTAGAGTAATGAATACACTGTCTTACGGGCTGCTTGCGCTGCTGACAGCGAATCCGCTGACGGGCTATGAACTGACGCAGGGCATCAAGCCGTTGTGGAGGGCCGGGCATAGCCAGATCTACCCCCTGCTGCAAGGTATGGAATCTAAGGGCTATATCACTCATGAACGGATTGAGCAATCCGACAAGCCGGACAAAAAAATATACACCATTACCGGGGAAGGCATCTCTGTGCTTCAGGAATGGGTAAAGCTTCCGGCTGAGCCGGCCGTCCTGCGCGATGAGCTGCACTTCAAGCTCTACAGCCTGTGGCTCACTGAGCCGGAGGAGGCCAAGACTTTGCTTCAACAGCGTGCTGCATTCAACCGGAGCGAGCTGGACCGGTATAATCTGCTGATCAAGGCCAATGAGGCACTGCGAGATGAACGCGGAGAGACACGGGAGCTGAAAGCGACAACCTTCGGGCGGTATTTGCTGCTCCAGAAGCGGGTAATGGCGATGAAAGCTTCTATTGAGTTCTGCGAGTGGGCGATCGGGGAGCTTGAGCGTGGCAGCCTGCCGCCTGAGGTGTAACA
>RCUO01000724.1_pt1 | contig 15052 bp, 12 predicted proteins | sample 2166161 | NCBI WGS metagenome assembly RCUO01 (sample SAMN09932617, study PRJNA488358) | compost metagenome | feature: garden; material: soil; isolation source: compost soil in cyclohexanecarbonitrile-enriched culture | place: Germany: Experimental Botanical Garden Goettingen | collected 2016-01-27 | reverse complement strand
TGAAGATCGTCGAATTGTCGCTGCATGATTGATTACACCGGGGATCAGATGAAGAAACTGGACCAGTATTTATCAGTCTTGCGCGCACGAATACAAAAAAACCGTCACGAGGACGGCTTATTTGTGGGTGCGCTTGCCATCAACGCCGGGTCAGCATCACCCCGGATTCCATGTGATGGGTCCACGGGAACTGGTCGAACATCGCGCATCGGCTGATGCGGTGGGTGTCGTGCAGTTGGGCGATGTTGGCTGCCAGGGTCTGCGGATTGCAGGAGATGTACAGGATGTTGTCGAAGCGCCGGGTCAGCTCGCAGGTGTCCGGGTCCATGCCGGCGCGGGGCGGGTCGACGAAGACGCTACCGAACTCGTAGCTCTTGAGGTCGATGCCGTGCAGGCGGCGGAACGGACGCACTTCGTTCAGGGCTTCGGTCAGCTCTTCGGCGGACAAACGCACCAGGGTGACGTTATCTACCGCGTTTTCGCTGAGATTGCTCAAGGCCGCGTTGACCGAGGTCTTGCTGATTTCGGTGGCCAGCACCTTGCGCACGCGGGTGGCGAGGGGCAGGGTGAAGTTGCCGTTGCCGCAGTACAGCTCCAGCAAATCATCGGAGCGATCGCCGAGCGCATCGTATGCCCAGTTGAGCATCTTCTGGTTCACCGTGCCGTTGGGCTGGGTGAACGCGCCTTCAGGCTGGCGATAGCTGAAGGTGCGGCCGCCGACTTCCAGCTTCTCGACCACGTAATCGTGACCGATGACTTCGCGCTTGCCCTTGGAGCGGCCGATGATGCTGACGTTCAGGTCCGTCGCCAGTTTCGACGCCGCTGCATGCCAGTGCTCGTCCAGCGGGCGGTGATAGCACAGGGTGATCATCGCGTCGCCGGCCAGAGTGGTCAGGAACTCCACCTGGAACAGCTTGTGGCTCAGGGGCGCGCTGGCTTGCCACGCTGCCTTCAGCTGCGGCATCAACTGGTTGATGCGCAGGCTGGCAATCGGGAACTCTTCGATCAGGATTGGCGTGCGTTTGTCTTCCTGGGAAAACATCGCGTAGTGACGCTCGCCGGCCTCGCGCCACAGGCGGAACTCGGCGCGCAGGCGGAAGTTTTTCAGCGGCGAATCGAAAACGGCTGGCTCCGGTGCATCGAACGGGGCCAGCAGGTCACGCAGACGCGTGACCTTTTCTTCGAGCTGAACGGCGTAGGCCTGGGAATCAAAAGTCATGCGTTGAACCAACCCAGCTTGATCACGAACAGAATCGACAGGATCACCAGCGCCGGGTTCAGCTCACGGCCACGACCGGACATCAGCTTGATGGCGGTCCAGGAAATGAAACCGAAGGCGATGCCATTGGCGATGGAGTAAGTGAACGGCATTGCCAGCGCGGTGATCACCACCGGCGCGGCGACGGTAATGTCGTCCCAGTCTATTTCGGCCAGGCCGGATGTCATCAGCACGGCGACGAACAGCAGGGCCGGGGCGGTGGCGAAGGCCGGAACGCTGGCGGCCAGTGGCGAGAAGAACAGCGCCAGCAGGAACAGGAACGCCACCACGATGGCGGTCAAGCCGGTGCGGCCGCCGGCACTCACGCCAGCTGCGGATTCGATGTAACTGGTGGTGGTCGAGGTGCCCAGCAGGGAACCGGCCATGGCGGCGGTGCTGTCGGCGATCAGGGCACGGCCCATTTTCGGCATGTGGCCGTCCTTGCGCATCAGGCCGGCGCGCTTGGCCACACCGATCAGGGTGCCGGAGTTGTCGAACAGATCGACGAACAGGAAGGCGAAGATCACGCTGACCAGACCGATGTCCAGCGCACCCTTGATGTCCAGTTGCAGGAAGGTCGGGGCCAGGGACGGCGGCATCGACATCACGCCGCCGAACGGGGTGAAGCCCATCACGATGGAAATGATGGTCACCACCAGAATGCCGATCAGCACCGCGCCGCGCACGGCAAGGGCTTCGAGGGCGACGATCAGGGCAAAACCGAGGGTGGCGAGGATCGGAGCCGGTTGTTTCAGGTCACCGAGGCCGACCATGGTCGCCGGGTTGCTGACCACGATGCCGGCGTTGTGCAGGGCGATCAGTGCCAGGAACAGGCCGATACCGGCAGCAATCGCCGAGCGCAGCGGCAGCGGGATGCTGTTGATGATCCATTCACGGATGCGGAAGATCGACAGCAGGAAGAAGCACACCGCCGAGATGAACACCGCACCCAGCGCCACTTGCCAGGTATGGCCCATGTGCAGGACCACGGTGTAGGTAAAGAAGGCGTTCAGGCCCATGCCCGGTGCGAGGGCGATCGGGTAGTTGGCGATCAGGCCCATGGTCGTCGAGCCGATGGCCGCTGCCAGACAGGTGGCGACAAACACTGCGCCCTTGTCCATGCCGGTCTCGCCGAGGATGCTCGGGTTGACGAACAGAATGTAGGCCATGGCCAAAAAGGTCGTGACGCCCGCCAGAATCTCGGTCCGCACGTTGGTGTTGTGTGCCTTGAGTTGAAACAGCCTTTCCAGCATGTCTGCTCCCCGTGGCGCGCCGGGCGCCGTGAATGTATCGACCTCAACAGCAAAGCACAGGCAGCAGAACGCGCCTGGAAATTACTGTGGGCCGGAAAAAGCCGCGCATCATACCAGTAGCTTGGGAATATGGCTGCTTTGGCGGTGATCGTCGTCGATGTTTTGCGACAAAGCCAAGTGCGCCATACTGCGCGCTGGTTTTTTGGGGTGGATGGGTCCTGCATGAAAAAGCGTCTGGTTGCCGCCCTCGGAATAGGGGGGGCGTTGTTTCTCGGGGCGCAAACGGCCGTGGCGGCCTCGGCTCCGCCATTGACGCAGTTGAAAGTACTCAAAGTCGCGTCGCCGTCCTGTGGTGTCGAGAACATCGACGAAGGGCAAACCCGGACTCGCTGCGATCACATTGGCCCGAACATCATGGTGTACGTGCTGGAAGTGGGTTATGGGCGGGAGGCCCATGTCGCCCTGGACGGTTTCGAAGTGAATGGCACCCGCACACCAGTTTGTGCGTTCAAGAACGGCAACCTGACCAGCTGCACTCCCGGGGAAAAAACCGTCGGCTATTTGTATGCCCTCGATCTGGCGGGCAAGCAGGAAGGCACGCTGACCTTCAGCAATACCTCGATCAACGCGCCCGGCAATACGATGTCGACGCAGCTTTATATCCAGTAACCGCACGTATCGAACAAGGGTCAGAAAGCTGACTACGCTTAAAAGATCATTCCGTGGACAGTACCCGATGACCTTTAGAGCCTTGATTGCCCTCGCCGAGGGCACCGACGACCTGCAAACCGTGACCCTGATCGACGTGCTGCGCCGCGCCAAAATAGAAGTGGTGGTGGCCAGTATCGAAGGGCGGCGCATGCTCACCTGCGCCCGCGGCACTCGCCTGACGTCCGATGCGATGCTGGTGGACTTGCTGGCGCAACCCTTCGACCTGATTGCCTTGCCCGGTGGAGCGGTGGGTTCGCAGCACCTGGCAGCCCACCAACCCCTGCAACAATTGGTCAAGGATCAGGCGGCGGCCGGTCGCCTGTTCGCCGGCATCGCCGAAGCGCCCGCCGTGGCACTGCAGGCCTTTGGCGTATTGCGTCAGCGGCGCATGACCTGCCTGCCTTCGGCCAGCCATCAACTGCTGGGCTGTAACTTCGTCGATCAACCGGTAGTGGTCGATGGCAACTGCATCACCGCCCAGGGCTCGGCTGGCGCATTGGCATTTGCCCTGGCGCTGGTGGAACAACTCTGTGGAAAAGCCACACGTGCGGCGGTGGCGGGGGAATTGTTGGTTTAGCCTGCTTGGACTTTCGCCTCTTGCTTCTCTTCATCTTTAGCCACGTGCATGCGATCGCGGCTGGCCAGGGTCGGGAATAGTTTGACCCACACCCCGGTCACCACCAGCGTGCCGATCCCGCCCATGACCACGGCTGGCACGGTGCCGAACCAGTGGGCAGTCAGGCCCGATTCGAATTCGCCCAACTGGTTCGAGGCACCGATGAACAGACCGTTCACGGCGCTGACCCGGCCGCGCATTTCGTCCGGGGTTTCCAGTTGAACGAACGAGGCGCGGATCACCATGCTGATCATGTCTGCCGCGCCCAACACCACCAACACCGCCAGGGAAAACCAGAACGAGGTCGACAGGCCGAAGGCGATGGTTGCCACGCCGAAGATGCCCACGGCCGTGAACATCACCCGCCCGACGTTGCGCTCCACGGCAAACCGCGCCAGGAACAGCGACATCAGCAGCGCACCCACTGCCGGTGCCGAGCGCAACAGGCCCAGCCCCCACGGGCCGGTCAGCAGAATGTCCTTGGCGAACACCGGCAGCAGTGCCGTGGCACCCCCCAATAGCACCGCGAACAGATCGAGGGAGATCGCCCCGAGAATGTCCGGACGACTGCGGATGAAGCGGATGCCCGCGAGCAGTGAATCCAGTGTGGCCTTGCCCTTGTTCAGCGGCGTCTGCCGGGCTGGCAGGTTGAGCATCAGCGAACAGGCGATGACATACAGCAGCACCGTCGGGCCATACACCCAGACACTGCCGAAGGCGTAGAGCAAACCGCCGAGGGCCGGGGCGACGATGGTGGCCGATTGCTGGGCCGATTGTGCGGCGGCCACTGCCCGGGGAAACAGTGCGCTGGGCACGATGCTTGGCAGCAGGGCCTGGGTGGTCGGCATTTCAAAGGAGCGCGCGGCTCCGAGCAGGAAGGCCAGGATAAAGATCATTTCCCGGGTGACATGGTCGGTGGCGCTGCCGATGGCCAGCGACAGGGCGATCAATGCCTGCAGGGACTGGCAGATCGCCGCGACCTTGCGCCGGTCATAGCGGTCGGCGACGTGCCCTGTGTGCAGCATGAACAGTACGCGCGGGGCGAACTCGACCAGGCCGACCAGACCCAGGTCGAGCACATTGCCGGTCAGTTGGTACAGGTTCCAGCCGATGGCCACGGTGAGCATCTGGAAGCCGCTGGCGGTAAATACCCGGGCCAGCCAGAACGCGAGAAAAGGGCGATGGTGACGTAACAGCAAGGGCTCTTGGCTGGGCATCTGCGCGAAGATCTGGGGAGAGGGGAGTGGCGAGATTATCACCAACCTGTAACAGAAAGTTGCCGTGACAAAAGATTTAGTTAGCCAGACATCGATTTCAGTAGCACTACCAATCCCTGTGGGAGCGGGCTTGCTCGCGAAGAGGGCGGCACATCCGGCATTGAAGTCGTCTGACACTCCGCCTTCGCGAGCAAGCCCGCTCCCACAGGAAATGTATTTCAGCTCGTGACCAAGGCCGTGAGGCAACTTGTCACGCGGCAAAAGACCACGCGGTTCATCCCCGAAATTGGGACTACTCTTTCAACGTTGATTGATCCAGATCAAAACCCACAAAAGGAATTGATCCGGCGGCCGCAAGGCCAGACTCCCTGCGTTGTGATGCGTGCCAAAAAAAGAACAAACAGAGATTCGCCACACTCCATTTCCGTGGGGGCCGTGGGTGCAGGCTCCAGCCAGCAGCCGTACTACCTGACAGAGGAAGACTTATGTTCGGTTTAGAGGCACTTGATCTCGCCCGAATTCAGTTCGCGTTCACCATCTCGTTCCACATCCTGTTTCCGGCCATCACCATCGGCCTGGCGAGTTACCTGGCGGTACTCGAAGGCCTGTGGCTGAAAACCCATAACGACACCTACCGCGACCTCTACCATTTCTGGTCGAAGATCTTTGCCGTCAACTTCGGCATGGGGGTGGTTTCCGGGCTGGTAATGGCCTATCAGTTCGGCACCAACTGGAGCCGCTTCTCGGACTTCGCCGGTTCCGTGACCGGGCCGTTGCTGACCTATGAAGTGCTCACTGCATTCTTCCTCGAGGCCGGGTTCCTCGGTGTCATGCTGTTTGGCTGGAACAAGGTCGGGCGTGGCCTGCACTTCTTCGCCACCGTGATGGTGGCCATCGGTACGTTGATCTCGACTTTCTGGATTCTTGCCTCCAATAGCTGGATGCAAACCCCGCAGGGCTTCGAGATCGTCAACGGTCAGGTCATACCCACCGACTGGCTGGCGATTATCTTCAACCCTTCGTTCCCGTATCGCCTGATGCACATGGCCACGGCAGCCTTCGTCGCCACGGCCTTCTTCGTCGGTTCCTCCGCGGCCTGGCATTTGCTGCGCGGCAAGGACAACCCGGCGATCCGCAAAATGCTCTCGATGGCCATGTGGATGGCGTTGATCGTGGCGCCGATCCAGGCGGTCATCGGCGACTTCCACGGTCTCAATACGCTCAAGCATCAGCCGGCGAAAATCGCCGCCATCGAAGGCCACTGGGAAAACAAGGGCGACGAGGCGACGCCGCTGATCCTGTTCGGCTGGCCGGACATGAAAGAAGAGAAAACCAAATTCGCTGTCGAAATCCCGTACCTGGGCAGCCTGATTCTCACGCACTCCCTGGATAAACAGGTGCCGGCGCTCAAGGAGTTCCCGCCTGAAGACCGGCCGAATTCGACCATCGTGTTCTGGTCGTTCCGGATCATGGTGGGCCTGGGCATGCTGATGATCTTCACCGGTTTGTGGAGCCTGTGGCTGCGCAAGCGCGACACCCTCTACACCTCGCGGCCGTTCCTGTACCTGGCGCTGTGGATGGGGCCGTCCGGCCTGATCGCGATTCTCGCCGGCTGGTTCACCACGGAAATCGGCCGTCAGCCTTGGGTGGTCTATGGTCTGATGCGTACGGCGGATGCGTCGTCCAACCATAGCTTCATGCAGATGAGCATCACCCTGATTCTGTTTGTCGTGGTTTATTTCGCGCTGTTTGGCGCCGGTCTTGGCTACATGATGCGCCTGGTGCGCAAGGGGCCGAAGATCGACGAAGGCAAGGAAACCAACGACGGTGGCCCCGGCCAGAAACGCACACCGGCCCGTCCGCTGTCCGCCGCCGACGACGATCACGCCGATGCCGGCCACAGCCTGACCAAGGAGATTTGAATCATGGGTATTGATCTTCCGCTGATCTGGGCCGTGATCATCATCTTCGGCATCATGATGTACGTGGTCATGGACGGCTTCGACCTGGGCATCGGCATTCTCTTCCCGTTCATTCCGGGCAAGACCGATCGCGATGTGATGATGAACACCGTCGCCCCGGTCTGGGACGGCAACGAAACCTGGCTGGTGTTGGGTGGCGCGGCGTTGTTCGGCGCGTTTCCGCTGGCCTATTCGGTGGTGCTCTCGGCGTTGTACCTGCCGCTGATCCTGATGTTGATCGGGTTGATCTTCCGCGGCGTGGCCTTCGAGTTCCGCTTCAAGGCCAGGGACGACAAGCGCCATCTGTGGGACAAGGCGTTCATCGGTGGCTCGGTCACTGCGACGTTCTTCCAGGGCGTTGCGCTTGGCGCGTTCATCGACGGGCTGCCTGTGGTCAATCGGCAGTTCGCCGGTGGTTCACTGGACTGGCTGACACCGTTCACGATGTTCTGTGGTGCGGCGCTGGTCGTGGCGTATGCCTTGCTCGGTTGCACCTGGCTGATCATGAAGACCGAAGGCAAGTTGCAGGAGCAGATGCATGACCTGGCACGGCCATTGGCCTTCGTGCTGCTGGCGGTGATCGGCATTGTCAGCATCTGGACCCCGTTGGCCCACACGGATATCGCCGCACGCTGGTTCACCATGCCGAATCTGTTCTGGTTCATGCCGGTGCCGATCCTGGTGCTGGTGACGATGTACGGCCTGATCCGCGCCGTGGCCCGCAACGCGCATTACACGCCGTTCCTGCTGACTCTGGTGCTGATCTTCCTCGGTTACAGCGGGTTGGGCATCAGTCTGTGGCCGAACATCATCCCGCCGTCGATCTCGATCTGGGACGCCGCCGCGCCGCCGCAAAGCCAGGGCTTCATGCTGGTGGGCACGCTGTTCATCATCCCGTTCATCCTGGGCTACACCTTCTGGAGCTACTACGTGTTCCGCGGCAAGGTCACCCATGAAGACGGCTATCACTAGCCCTGTGCGCCACGAAACTAATGTGGGAGCGAGCCTGCTCGCGATGGCGTCCTGACAGACGCCATCGATCTACATCGGAGGATTTATCAATGAACGGCAAACATTCCCTGCACGACATTGAAGAAGCCGAAAAAAAGCCGCTGTGGCAGCGGCTCGGCTGGTTGGCCCTGATCTGGGTCGGCAGCGTGGGCGCCTTGTTCATCGTCGCCAGCCTGATGCGTCTGTTCATGAACGCGGCCGGCCTGACCACGCACTGAATATCTCTCCCGTGGCCTCGAGGCACGGATTTACGACCCTCCTGCCGGAGGGTTTTTTTTGCCTGTTACTTGCGCGCCTTGAGGATCACGAACTTCGGATTGGCCGCCACTTGCTCCACACCCCGAAACAATCGCGCCAGCTTGCTGTGGTAACCCAAGTGACGATTGCCGACGATGTACAGCGCGCCGCCTACCACCAGCGCTTCGCGCGCCTGCTGGAACATCCGCCAGGCCAGGAAGTCGCCCACCACCTGTTGCTGGTGAAACGGTGGATTGCACAGCACGACGTCAAGCGATTGCGGTTCCTGGCCGGCCAGGCCATCACCGGCGCGCACGATCACTTCCCGTTCACCCAAGGCTGCGCGCCAGTTCTCGGACGCCGATTGCACGGCCATGAACGATTCGTCCACCAGCGTGTAGTGGGCCTCGGGGTTTTGCAGGGCGCTGGCGATGGCCAGGACGCCGTTGCCGCAACCGAGATCGGCGACCCGCGCCGAACCGAGGTTTTTCGGCAGGTGTGGCAAAAACGCCCGCGTGCCGATGTCCAGGCCTTCGCGGCAAAACACATTGGCGTGGTTGAGCAGTTCGATGGCCGGTTCGTCGAGTCTGTATCGCGTTGGGTAAGGCGACACCGCTGGGGTTTTGTCTTCAGCGGTGGCAATCAATAGCCGCGCCTTCTTCACCGCCAACGAGGCTTGCACGGGGCCGATGTAACGCTCCAGCAAGTCGCCCGCCGCCCGGGGCAGATGCTTGATCATGGCTGCGGCAACCACTTGGGCGCCAGGTGCCAGTTGACCTTGCAGGCGGATCAGTTGTTCTTCCAGCAGGGCCAGGGTTTTCGGTACACGGATCAGCACACAGTCGAACGGCCCGGCAGGGGTTTCACTGGCGGGTACGCTCGGCACGACATCAAAGGCCAGGCCGTTGCGCACCAGGTTCTTTTCCAGACCCTGGAAAGCCAGGAACGAATCACCGCTGCTGACCACCCGCACCTTGCCCGCCAGGCTGGCCGCCAACGCGCCGAAACTGTCATTGAGCACCAATACCCGGGTGTCCGACGCCGGTTGCTGTTCGGCCAGATGATTGAGCAGGTATTCATCGGCCGCATCGAAAGCTTGCAGCGGTTCATTCTGCTGTTCGGGCTGGCGGATCAGGTCGAGGCTGGCGAAGGGTGTTTCGAGCAAAGGCATGGGGCGGGGCTCTGGGTAATCAACGGATGTCCCGCTGCCCGAAGGCGTTGGAGCGGGCGGAGCCGTCCGAGTGTAATGCGACGTGAAGGTCTACACGCCATCACTCAGGAGGGACCGTAAATGGTACGGTTTTTTTGCCTGGATTACTCGCAGGTTTTCCCGCAGCCGGGCGCTTTCAGATGGCTCCGGACCGGGCCGCGGCAATGACGGCCGCAATCTTGTTGTTGACGCCGAGCTTCTCGATAGCCCTCTGCACATGAAAGTTGATTGTGCGTTCACTCAAACTGAGGATCCTGGCAATTTCATAGGCCGTCTTGCCATCGGCCGACAGTTTCAATACTTCGAGTTCCCGCCGTGACAAGGGGGGAGCTTGGGGGCGAGCCGGTTTTCTCGGTTGCCTTGCGATCGCCAGCGCGTGCAAATGGCGGCTGATGAACACCGAGAATCCAAGATGCTCGTACAGCTCATAGGCTGAAATCGGGCAGTGGCTTCTGGCCAGGCTGAGAATACTGCGTTGACCGGTTTCCTCATCAAAGATCGCCTGGGACCAGCCATGCTGCAAACCGTGTTGCTGCAGCAACTGCCATAGCCATGGCGTCCTGGAAAAAAGCTCTTCGCTCCAGAGAACCGGCAGCGTTGAATGATTGCAATGCGCCACTATCGGATCTATTTGCGTGGCGTTGTTTTTTTCATATTGAGTGTTCCACTCATGGGGGAAGTTATTCAGGTTCACCGCACTGGTATCGACTCCGACTGAGTTCGAAGTAATTGAAAAGCCACAAAATTTATATCCAAGGTTTCTAGCGAAGTTGAGCGCGATTCGATAGGCGGTTTTGATCTCTTGCGTGTGTGACAATTGCTTGAGTTGTGACTCCTTCCAGATTTCCATACAAGGGTCTCTCCATCACCGTTTCTTCTGGGTGCGATCTTGGATCCAAGATTCGGCACGTCACGAAGTGTAGGATAATTCCTACGGTAATGGTGCGACAATTTTGCTCTTTTAACTGTTGGAAAAGTGTATTTCAGGTTCTTAGGCAATCGATGGGATATAAAATGCCATATGTCATTTTATAATGATGGGTGTGTGCCGCATTTGGTAAGCAGTCACTAGTGCGGATTAATGTCACTACAAACTGTCGGTGGTTACGCTGCTTTCTTTGCGGGACACTGGGGTATCTTTCGATTGGAGCCTTCCATGTCCGTCAGTGAAGAAAAATTTACCCGTCAGACCTTGCTTGAGGTTCATCCGCTGACCCAGAGCCTGTTTACCTTGCGTGCCACCCGGGATGCAGGGTTTCGTTTTCGGGCGGGGCAGTTTGCCCGGTTGGGCGTCACCAAGGCTGACGGCAGCACGGTATGGCGCGCCTATTCCATGGTGTCCTCGCCCTTTGACGAGTTCCTCGAGTTCTTTTCCATTGTCGTACCGGGCGGTGAGTTCACCAGCGAGCTGAGCCGACTGGGTGTTGGCGATGCATTGCTGGTCGACCGCCAGGCCTTCGGTTATCTGACGCTGGACCGGTTTGTCGATGGGCGTGATCTGTGGTTGTTATCCACAGGCACGGGTATCGCGCCGTTCCTGTCGATACTCCAGGATTTCGAAGTCTGGGAGCGATTCGAGCGGATCATTCTGGTCTACAGCGTTCGCGAAGCCCGGGAACTGGCGTATCAGGAGCTGATCGCAGGGCTGGCGAAGCGTGATTATCTGGCGGAGTACGCCCATAAACTGCAATTGATCACCACGGTCACTCGTGAGCAGCATCCCGGCTCATTGAACGGGCGGATCACCACGCTGATTGAAAACGGCGAACTGGAGCGGGTCGCGGGTGTTGCGCTGACGCCTGAGCATTCACGGGTCATGCTGTGCGGCAATCCGCAGATGATCGATGATACGCGCAAGCTGCTTAAACAGCGGGACATGCACTTGAGCCTCAGCCGGCGACCTGGTCAGGTGGCGGTGGAAAATTTCTGGTAAAAAAAAGGCGCCTCGAAGGCGCAATGCCTGTCAGTTAAGCCCCGGACATTGTGGGAGCGAGCTTGCTCGCGATAGCGGACCGTCAGTCACCCCTTGTGTGACTGTCCAACCGTCATCGCGAGCAAGGTTTACGGTGCTTAAACGCTTAACTGACTGGCATTCGCCTCGAAGGCGCTGTTTTTTTGCTAATGCCGTCAAGGCCGGTTGTTCTGGGCCTTGAGCAAGTCGCGGATCTCGCCCAGCAACTCTTCTTCCTTGGTTGGAACCGGCGGCAGGCTAGGGGCCACGGCCTCTTCGCGCTTCAGGCGGTTGATGACCTTGACGCCCATGAAGATCGCGAGAGCGACGATGACGAAGTCGATGATGGTCTGGATGAATTTGCCATAGGCGAGCACCACCGCCGGAATCTCGCCCTCCGCTGCCTTGAGCGTTATGACCAGATCACTGAAGTCCACGCCACCGATCAGCATCCCGATTGGCGGCATGACCAGGTCACCGACAAACGAGGTAACGATCTTGCCGAAGGCCGCACCGATGATGATGCCGACGGCCATGTCGACCACGTTGCCTTTGACCGCGAAGGCCTTGAACTCATTTAGCACGCCCATAGGTTATTTCCTTGTTACAGATGAGGTTGATGAACGCAGTGTAAATCAGCAAATCGCATTCTGCTTGAATCAACTGCCTGCCGTGCTTGCCAGCAATCGACACCGGGTGGTGTAAAAAAATTCACCGATTGATCTCATCTGTGGGCGGCCGGGCCTTGCGCGGTGTTTTGCATGTGATGTTTTTTCAGCGATATGGTTTCGTTTGTGTGAGCAAACCAAGGTTGAGGGAGGCCATCCCTGAAGCGAGACGTTAAAGTTAATCGGGTAGTCAGTGGTCAGGGGCGGTATTGAAATTGATTGCAGTTGTAGCGATATTAACTGTTTCGTTAGTTTGGGGAGGCTAACAAGTAGCGTGCTTCCCTGAATTAATCACTGTGCTCTGTGTGAGTGTTTCAGAGTTGTGCATTAAGTGTGCAAATGAATAAAGTTTGTATAAGTTTTAAGGTTGTCCAGGCGGCATGTTCTTAGAGCTTGTTGATTATATTGGACTAAAAACTTATACAAGGTTTTGTTTGGCGGGTGTTTATCAATATACCTGATTTTTATGTGGGTATTTGTAATCATAAAAAGGGTAGCGAAGTATCCGGCCGTACTCGCGCGCTTGAGCTGAGCTATCATCGCGTTTTTTTCCGGGAGTTCCGATGGCCAAGGCCAAGCGCATGTACGGCTGCACCGAGTGCGGCTCAACCTTCCCCAAATGGGCCGGCCAGTGCGGTGAGTGCGGAGCCTGGAACACGCTCACCGAAACCATGGTGGAAAGCGGCGGGGCAGCCGCCCCCAGCGGTCGTACCGGCTGGGCAGGCCAGCAGGCGCAAATCAAGACCCTGGCCGAAGTCAGTGTCGAAGAAATTCCGCGCTTCTCCACCGCTTCCAGCGAGCTCGACCGGGTTCTGGGGGGTGGTCTGGTGGATGGCTCGGTGGTGCTGATCGGTGGCGACCCCGGCATCGGCAAGTCGACCATTCTGTTGCAAACCTTGTGCAACCTCGCCAAGAGCATGCCGGCGCTGTACGTCACCGGTGAAGAATCCCAGCAGCAAGTGGCCATGCGTGCGCGACGCCTGGGTTTGCCTCAGGATCAACTGCGGGTCATGACCGAAACCTGCATCGAAGCCATCATTGCCACGGCCCGTCAGGAAAAGCCCAAGGTGATGGTGATCGACTCGATCCAGACGATCTTTACCGAGCAACTGCAATCGGCACCGGGCGGTGTGTCCCAGGTGCGTGAGAGCGCAGCCTTGCTGGTGCGTTATGCCAAACAGAGCGGTACGGCGATTTTCCTGGTGGGCCACGTCACCAAGGAAGGCGCGCTGGCTGGCCCTCGGGTGCTGGAACACATGGTCGACACCGTGCTGTATTTCGAAGGCGAGTCCGACGGGCGCCTGCGTCTGCTGCGGGCGGTGAAGAACCGTTTCGGTGCAGTCAATGAGCTGGGTGTGTTCGGCATGACCGACAAGGGCCTGAAGGAAGTCTCCAACCCCTCGGCGATTTTTCTGACCCGTGCCCAGGAGGAAGTCCCGGGTAGCGTGGTGATGGCAACCTGGGAAGGCACGCGGCCGATGCTGGTGGAGGTACAGGCGCTGGTGGACGACAGTCACCTGGCCAATCCGCGTCGGGTCACGCTGGGGCTGGACCAGAACCGGCTGGCGATGTTGCTGGCGGTGCTGCATCGTCACGGTGGCATTCCGACCCACGATCAGGACGTGTTTCTCAACGTGGTCGGCGGGGTCAAGGTGCTGGAAACGGCGTCCGACCTGGCGTTGATGGCGGCGGTGATGTCCAGTTTGCGTAACCGACCGTTGCCCCACGATCTGCTGGTGTTCGGTGAGGTCGGGCTTTCCGGTGAGGTGCGTCCGGTGCCGAGCGGTCAGGAGCGATTGAAGGAAGCCGCCAAGCACGGGTTCAAGCGGGCCATCGTGCCCAAGGGCAATGCGCCGAAAGAGGCGCCGGCCGGGTTGCAGATCATTGCCGTCACGCGTCTGGAGCAGGCGTTGGATGCGTTGTTCGAGTAATCTGCAGGGGAAACACAAACCCTGTGGGAGCGGGCTTGCTCGCGAAAGCGGTGTGTCAGTCAACAGAGATGCTGAATGTAACGGCCTCTTCGCGAGCAAGCCCGCTCCCACACTGGATGGATGCCGGGCGGTCAGACTTCGATCAGGGCACCCAGTTCGCGCTCAAGCTCCTGCGGATCAGCGAGGTTGAGCTCGATCAATCGCCGAAGGCGCTCGATGGACTCCAGACTGATGTGCAGGCAGACAAAGCCGAGTTGGCCATGGTCGTCGTGGGCCAGTTGCACATCCATGGTGATGTCGGCTTCTTCGCTCAGATGAATGTCGACCAGAAAATCCTGCTGCGGATTGCCCTGCCAGTGTTCGGGTCGTTCAATCAGCAAGCCCTTGAGCGACAGGTCAATCAACTTCACCGGCCAAGTGGACTCCCCCTGACTCAGCTCGGTTCGGGCATCGAACGCAATACGTTTGAAGCGGCGACGTTCGGCAGGGTACTCGCTCATGGCGCGATCCTCGGAAATGTACGCTGACTATAGACCCGCATGATCAAAGGCTGCCAGCGCGTGCAGGTGTCCAGACCAATGTCGGGCTATGGTCATTGCCGTCAGGAGAGCTAAACTCGGGATTGCTGTCTTTCTTGTCCACTCTGGCTGGAATAATAAAATGAAAAATAATAATAGCCCGCTACGCCATTTGCCTTGGCTGGTGCTGGCAATCGTAGGTGCGTGCGCCCTGGGTGTCGTGGCATTACGCCGAGGCGAGGCAATCAACGCCTTGTGGATTGTGGTCGCTGCCGTGGCCATCTATCTGGTCGCCTACCGCTACTACAGTCTGTTCATCGCTAACAATGTCATGCAACTCGATGCGCGACGGGCCACTCCCGCTGTGCTCAACAATGACGGTCTGGACTACGTGCCGACCAACAAGCACATTCTTTTTGGTCACCACTTCGCGGCCATTGCCGGCGCGGGGCCTTTGGTCGGCCCGGTGTTGGCGGCGCAGATGGGCTACCTGCCCGGCACGCTGTGGCT
>RCUO01000719.1_pt1 | contig 15187 bp, 9 predicted proteins | sample 2166161 | NCBI WGS metagenome assembly RCUO01 (sample SAMN09932617, study PRJNA488358) | compost metagenome | feature: garden; material: soil; isolation source: compost soil in cyclohexanecarbonitrile-enriched culture | place: Germany: Experimental Botanical Garden Goettingen | collected 2016-01-27 | reverse complement strand
TTTCTATAAAAATCTTACGGTTACGCTCCACCAGCTCCTGAAGCTCCGCTGAGTAAACCTGCTTGAAGCTTGCGCTTCCTTCATGATGCACCAGGCAGTCGCCGCCGATCAGCAGCCGGAAGCCCTTTAGCCTGGCTCGGTAGCAGTAATCATCGTCCTCGTAATGGCCCGGTGAATACCGCTCATCCAGCAGGCCGACACGGTCGAACACGGTTCTTTTGAACAAAAAACACAGACCTACAATCCGCACGGTTTCCTGCCATTTCACCGGATCAGGAACGTTGGCCGCCAGCGCCTCAGCATGAAACCCGGGCATATCGCTGTAAGACGTCCTTACCTGCTGCCGCCCGCTGGCATAATTCGTCACCGGCCCGACAATGCCGACTTCAGGCGCGCTGTACAAGGCCCTCTTCAGATTCGACAGCCAGTCATGCGAGACAATGACGTCATTGTTCAGCAGCAGCAGGTCGTCGCCCGAAGCCAGCTGCAGACCCACGTTGCAGGCAGCCGGAAAACCGCGGTTCTCAGGAAGCGATATGAAGGTCAGCCGGTTTTTGCGGCAATAGGCTGCCGTACCGTCGTCGGAAGCGTTATCGACCACAATGATTTCATAGGGCGAAGCTGTGTGCTGCCTGATCGATTCGACACAGGCCTCCAGCAAATTACGCCCGTTATAGGTTGGGATAATGATGCTGGTCAAGGTCATAACGCGTTCCTCCAGGCTGCCAGCCTGCTGCGCTGCTCCTGCAGGCTTGGGGCAGAATGCGCTTCGTCCTGTCCCGGCACGATATGAACGGCTTCAGCATGGCCTGATCTTTGCATATGATTGATATGCTGGCCGATTATTATATTCAGTGCTTCGGCATGATCTCCGGCTATCAGCTGCTCCATCTTGTTGCCGGCGCCTGTATTGTCCCGGCGCAGCCGGTTCTGCTTGAATACGTTGACTGTGCCTGCTTTTTGTACCTGCAGCTGCTTCAGCAGCGCGAGTGCCTGCGCTTTGGGCGGCACCATCAGCTCGCGGTACCCGATTATTTCCAGCGCCCGCCGGGACAGGGCATGGGGCACGGCAGTCATCGAGCTTGCTCCGAGATCACTCCGGCCAAGCACTATATTGAGGTACAGCTTGCAGCGCGTGACAGAATCACTGAGCTTGAAAGGCGGCAGCAGATGATCCAGATCATTCAGCGCTACATCTACTCCACCGTCTACCGCTGCTGTAAAGCCGGCCAGCTGCGGAGCAGGAATAACCATATCACCATCAAGAAACAACAGGATATCGCTCTTACTGAGCTTGGCTCCGAGCGCACGGCCTACATCATGGCCTGCCGATTCCGGGATATGCACAATGATTGCCTGCCTGCATGTACGGGTACGCTGAAAGCTGTTGTCCGTGCACCCGTTGAGCACTACGATAATCTCATCAGGCGCCAGCCGCTGCACCTGCTTCAGCAGCAGCGGCAAGGTCTGCGCCTCGTTCCTTGCCGAGATAATGACCGACAGCGTGCCGCGCCGTTTGCCGGAAGGCTGCTGTGCCTGCTTCGTGCGGGACGCGCTCGGCTGCCGGCGGGCTGCGGGCTTGCGGCCGGCAGCCCGCTTTTTGCCGGAGGCCGGGCGGCCGCCGGATTTGCGGACGCTGCCGGACACAGGCCGCTTGCCGGAGCCGAGCGCGGAGACAGATACAGCACCGGCAGCAGAGTCAGGCGGCGTCACAGCCGCTAATCGGGTGAAGCCGCTATGCCCGGCAGCGGATGCCGGGCTGGTGGCGGAGTTACGTGCTGCGGCGACTGCCGGGCCGATGCTGGAGTTACTTGCTGCGGCGGCCGGCCGTTTTCTCTGCTGCTGGTACTTTCTGTACTTTATGCCTGCCGCCTTCATCGCACCATCTCCCTTCGCCGTCCTGCGTCATCATAACCTGCCCGTTCTCCCCTGCGTTCAAGCAGCATCGCGACTGCCGCCAGGTGATCGCTGAGAATGATCTCCTGGAGAGGATCTCTGCCGCCGTCCTTTCGGCGGACCGCATTCATCTTGCCGACCTGCACCTTATGCACCGCCCTCACCTTCAGTCCGTCCAGCACTGCGCGGGCATACGCCAGCGGCGGTCTGGAGAGGATTGCGCTTCCCAGCAATGACAGTGCCTTACGGCTGATTGCATGGGGCACCGCAGTAAGGGAATATCCGTGCAGGTCAGGCCGGCCAAGCATAAGGTTGAGCGTATGCTTGGAGAGCACCACCGGATGCGGAATCCGGCTGCGGACCGGGCCGGAGTAATCATTCAGCGCCACGTCTGCCCCACCGCTGACTGCCTCCACAAAAGGGCGCAGCTCCGCTGCCGGGATGACCAGATCCCCGTCAGTAAACAGCAGAATCTCTCCGCCCGCCGCCTCCGCTCCTACGCTCCGCCCCACATCATGCCCAAGCGGCTGCGGAAATGTAATAACCTTTGCGCCCATCCTCTGGGCAATTTCTGCTGTATTGTCGGCGGAACCGTTGACTATCACAATAACCTCACAGCGCGGATGAACGCCTCTGGCTCCGGCAATAACGGCAGCAATCGTCCCCGCCTCATTCATAGCCGGAATGATTACCGACACATAAGGCTCCGGGTGATTCACTACAGGTATTGCTTCCGCAGGCCGCTGCTGCGGCCGGGAGTTCCTCCGCACTGCTTGAGAAGCCCGCCGCCCCGAGCGGCGGGCAGATGTTCGTCTATGCTGTTTCAAGCTCATCCACCTTCCTTCGGAGGGCACACTCCGGGCTGAGGGTTACACCACAGTCTATGTAATCTGCCGTCCTCCGTAACGGCAAATGTCTCTCTTTGTACAGATAATTGGACAAATGCCGCCTGACGGATATTTGTCCATAAGCCTGTCTGCAGCAGCTGGCCTTACTCCGGTTGGGCTGCCGGACACTCCGGCCGAAATCAAAGGCCTATTTGTCCTTGATTTGGCCCTCCCGTATATAAATTAACCTGCACCAAATCCTGCTGCGTTCTGCCAACAGAAACGGCGCAGCCCCAGGGCTGCGCCGTTTCCTAAACCTATTCAAGCCTTGCAGTGACTGGGCAAAGCAATACACCCGCCGGCCAGCCTCTTAATCAAATGCCCGGTGCTCGACCGCCGGTTTCACCAGCGGAGAACCAAGCGCAATCCATGACAACACACCGTAGAAATGCGGGGTTTCCCGCAGGCGGTTGATAACAACCACCGCTTCTCCGCTGCCTCTGCTCTTCAGCGAAGAGTGGAAGTACGGCTGGTTGGTCATGGCAACCAGCACGTAACCGGTATGGCCAAAAGCTTCGTCGAATGTTACAGTGACCTCCACGCTCTCCGCATTGCCGTTGAACATAAATGCCGTCATGCCAAACTGCTGCAGAACCTGCTTGTTTCCGGAGCTTTGTACCGGACTAAAGGACAGATGCTCTGCCGAGACTGCACCTTGGGCCAGATGATCCCCGGTAACAGCGCCGGCTGCAATATGATAGCTCTGCACACTTTCTTCCTCAAGATGCTTGGATTGCACAGCGAAGGCGGCCAATTTAGCAGAATCCACAGCTTCGTCAGCAATTGCGGATGTGTTAACGGCATGCTCAGCCAGCTGCTCCTCCCCGATACTGCCTGCAGCCAGCTTGATTCCGGTAATACTGCCGTCAGGCAGCAGATCGGCTGTGCGGACCTCTTCTGCAAGATGCGCCAGTTTAATCGTTTCCGGAAGCAAATGCCGCTCTTCCAGAATACCATCAGCCAGATGCTCACCGTATATACTTTCCTGCTGCACATGACGGGAATGCACGGCTCCAGCCGCCAGCTTTTCCGCGTCAATACTGCCTTCAGACAGCATATCAGCATTCAATGCTCCTTCAGCCAGATGGTCGGAGGTGATACTGCCGCTGCGGATATGGCGGCTATCGACCGACTCCGCAGCCAGATGGGCGCCATGCACGCTGTCCGGGGCCAGTTGGCTGGAACCGATCGAGCTCTCAGCCAGCTTCACAGCACCAATGCTGCCGTCCGGGAGCAGATCCGAAATCTCCACTTCCTCTGCCAGATGCTTCAACGTAATGCTTCCGCTGCGGATGTGGCGGCTGTCTACCGACTCTGATGCCAGATGCCCTCCGTAAATGCTGCCGGGCGCCAGCTGGAAGGAGCCGATCGAACCCTCGGCCAGCTTCGCAGCACTGATACTGCCGTCAGGCAGCAGATCAGAGGTCAGCGTCCCTTCAGCCAGATGCTTCAGCGTAATGCTGCCGCTGCGGATATGGCGGCCATCCACCGCCTCAGAAGCCAAGTGGCCTCCGTACACACTGCCCGCGGCAAGCTTCCGGGAACCGATGATGCCGTCAGCCAGCTTATCGGCTCCGATACTGCCGTCAGCAAGCAGCTTCGCACCGCGAGCCTCATCGGCCAGATGCGCCAGCGTGATCTCGCCTTCAGCGATGTGGCGGCCCGTTACTGCATCGTTCACCAGATGGGCTCCGTTAATGCTGCCGGTAGACAAGTGCCGCGATTCCACTGCGTTCTCTGATAGCTTTTCTGCACCAATACTTCCGTCAGAAAGCAGCTTCGCACCGCGAACCTCATCGGCCAGATGCGCCAGCGTAATCTCGCCTTCAGCGATGTGGCGGCCTGCCACTGCATGCTCTGCCAGATGGGTACCGTCAATGCTGCCTGAGGATACATGGTGTGACTCCACAGCGTTCTCCGCCAGCTTTCCGCCGCTGATGCTGCCTTCAGGCAGCCACTTCACGCTGCGGACTTCCTCTGCCAGGTGATCCAGCGTAATCTCGCCATCGCCGATATGGCGGCCGGTTACTGCGTCATGGACCAGATGGCTGCCATACACACTGTCCGCTGACAGATGACGGAAGCTTACGGAATCCTCAGCCAGCTTGGAGCCGCTGACACTGCCGTCCGGCAGAAGCTCAGAGGTGAATACCTCATCAGCGAGATGCTTCAGTGTAATGCTGCCGCTCTTGATATGGCGGCTGTCTACCGCCTCCTTGACCAGATGGTCACCATATACACTGCCGGGAGCCAGCTTCAGCGGACCGATCGTGCCGTCTGCCAGTTTACCGGCGCTGATGCTGCCGTCGGGCAGCCACTGGGCGCTGCGGATTTCCTCAGCCAGATGGTCAAGTGTAATCTCACCCTCGCCGATATGGCGGCTCTGTACCGCATCATCTGCCAGATGGCTGCTGTACACACTATCCGCCGACAAGTGCTGTGCCCCGATAGACCCTTCAGCCAGCTTGGAGCCTTCAACACTTCCGTCAGGCAGAAGCTCTGAGGTGAACACTTCTCCGGACAGGTGCCTCAGCAGGATGCTGCCGCTCTTGATATGGCAGCTGTCCACCGCTTCTTGAACCAGGTGCCCTTCATCCACACTGCCGGAAGCCAGATGGGAAGCCTGAATGGCACCCTCAGCCAGCTTACCGCTGCCGATACTGCCATCCGGCAGCCACTGCGCATCAAGCACCTCCTCGGCCAGATGTGCAAGCGTAATTTCGCCTCCGCTGATATGACGGCTCTCTACCGCATGATCCGCCAGATGACTACCCCGTACACTATCCGGCGACAGGTGGCGGGAAACCACCGCCTCATCAGCCAGCTTGGAGCTGTTGATGCTGCCTTCCTGCACTTGTATGGAAGAAATCGAACCGGGGAGAATATGCCCGTTGCCGACTGACATCGGCCGGATATGGGCTCCGCCGATGCTGCCCGGCGCCAGATGTCTGCCCTGTACAGCGGTATCGCTGAGTGAGGCCGGAACGACTGCCCCCGGAGCCAGATGCTCGGCAGTTACAGCAGCAGGTGCCAGCTTGGGTGAAGTCACACTGCTGTCCGCAAGTTTAATGGAGGTAACAGATAAATCGCTGAGCTTATCTGTCGAGATGCTTTCCGGTGATAGTTTTAATGAAGTAACCGCATGATCAGCCAGATGATGCGGCTGTACTGCACCGGCAGCCAGATGTATTTCCTTTACTGTACCGGAAGCCAGCTTATCGCTTGTTACCGCCCCGGCCTGGAGTGCAGAGCTGTTTACACTGTTCTCAGCCAGGTGTCTGCGTTCTACAGCTCCGGTAGCCAGGTGTTCCGTATCTACTGCGGCGCCCTGCAGCACACGGCCGCTGACACTGGCATCCGCCAGATGCTTTTCCTCCACCGCACAAAAGGCTATATGCTCACCGCTCACCGCTTCTCGGGCAAGCGCATTTGCATTCACTGCACTGTGGGCCAGCTTGGCGCCTGTCACAGCACCGTCCGCCAGTTTGGCTGCGGTCACGCTGTGCGGAAGAAGATGCTCTGTACTGACAGAGTCATTCGCCAGCACTTTACCGTTAACGGAGCCGGAGGCCAGATGACTGCCCAGCACGGCACCAGCCTGCAGCTGGTCTGAGCCGACCGACTCTGCCGACAGATGGGACTGGTCCACCGCTTCACGCTGCAGATGGCCGGAGGAGATGGACTGCATGGCAATCTGAGGGCTGCGGACGGCTGACTTCGCCAGATGGCGGGTTGCCACTGCTTCGTCTGCCAGCTTATGTGCCAGAATGCTCTGGTCGGCAATTTTGGAGGAGGTGACCGCCTGCTCCACGATCTGGGCTGTCCCTACCGCTCCCTCTGCCAGCTTCACAAAAGAGATGCTCCGGTCAGCCAGATGATTCCCGCTAATCTCCCCGTCGCCGATATGCGACCCGGTGATGCTCTCCGGACTAAGATGCTGGCTGCGCACCGACTTCTCCGCAAGCTGCCGCGCACCGACTGCCCCGTCGGCCAGATGCCCGCTCTCAATGACAGCAGAACCCAGCTGTTCCTTGCCGATCAGCCGGCTGGCCAGCTGTTCACGCCCGATCGCTCCCGGTGCCAGGTGCTTCGCAGACACCGTTCCTTCCTTCAGATGGCGGCTGTCGATGGCGCCTTCGGCAATTTTGTCGCCGCTGATTTCACCGTCGGCGATTTTATCTCCCGATACCGCATCATCTGCCAGCTTAGAGCGGTCAATGATACCGTTCGCCAGGTGGCGGCTGACAATGCTGCTGCTGAGGATTTTTTCACCGCTTACGGCACCGTCCTCCAGCAGCTCTGAGGTGATCAGCAGCTCGCTCAGATGGCGGCCGGAAATGGACCGGTCTGCAATCTGCTCACCGCCGATGGTCCGGTCAGCCAGCTTTTCGGGACCGATGCTGCCGTTCTTCAGCTTTTCACCGCCGATAGAATGATCCAGCAGCTTGCCGCCGCTGATACTGCCTTCCGCCAAATGCTCGCCTGAAATGGATTCATGGGCGATTTTTGATGAGGTAACGGCTTTTTCCGCAATGTTGATGCTTTGTACCGCGTAATCCTGCAGCCACGGCGTACCGATAATGCCGAACTTCAGCTTGGACCCGTCAATGGTGCGTGGGGCGATTTTGGGGCCGGTAACAGCAGCTTCCGAGATGTCGTCAGTGTATACCTTCTGCAGGCGTTCCTTCTCTGTCAGCAGCGGTGCGGCCGGGAGGCTTACCCGTACTTCCGCTTCATTCCTGGGCGGAGCCTCTGCCGCCGGCTGTTGCTGCACCTGCGGCTCCGGAGCCGGTTCAGCTGTAACAGCCTCTGCCGGAGCCGGGAGCTCCGCCGTGCCTACCCCGCTGACCTGCAAAGACTGATCCGGCGTGTCGGCTATCCTTTCCGTCTCCCCTGTTGCTGTATCCCCCTGTGCCCTTGGACCGCTACGCAGCATGCTCAGTTCCGTTTTATTGGGATTATCCACGTAATAAAGACGCCGTTTGGATTGATTATTCCGGTTCTTTCTGGAGCCCTTCACAAGCAGTCTCCTCCTTCCATCGAATGTTTCTTCTAGGCATCATATGCAGTGGAATAGGCGGGTGACACCCTTTTGCAGCAGCGGGCCATTCTTTAATGAAGCGGGGTCTTTACATCGACGCGGACTCAGGTGCTTTGCGGGACCCCGAAAGCTTATACATCCTTTCTTACTAAAAAAGGGCATCTGCCGCCGCGCATTCGTCCATCCTGGACGCCCCGTACAAACATACAATGCTAGAGAAGCGGAACCGCCGTCACTACAGAAGCTAACAGGAGGAACGAACATGGGGCAAAAGCTCGTGGGAATACTGCTAAATGCCGCTATGCACCGGGGCGTTCCCCGGTTAAAAACGGGACAGGAGTCGCTGGAGCTCTATGAGGAGGCCGCTGCCGCATACGGAATGGTCCCCTGCTTCCTGCAGCTGTCCGATATTAACCTTGAATCCGGCTACAGTGTAGCCTATGTAAAGGGAAGCCAGGGATACCAGCTGATGGCCGTCCCGACACCGTCTGTTATTCATAACCGGGCGATCTATAGCCAGAACAGTACCGGAACCGACCGTCTGCTGGAGCAAGGCCTCCTAGTTTTTAATACATGCAACCGCTATGGCAAGGATCAGATTCACAGGCTGCTTGCGCAGAACGGGGCTTTGCGGGGGTTTTTGCCCGACTCTGCGGCTGGTCTGTCCGGGCTGAAGACCATGATGCGCCGCTATCCCGACCTTATATTGAAGCCGTGCCGCGGCAGTGTCGGGAAGGGGGTCATGCGCCTGTCACGGAGGGGTGAACGGCGCTGGATCTGGAGCTATCTCCCTTCGGGAACGCGCCGCTGGATGCATAGAGCAGTGAATCCGGAGGCTCTGCCCAGGGCGCTGCGGGCACGCCTGTCTGCTATGCCTTATCTGGTGCAGGAGCGCATTCCGCTGGCTGAGCTGAACGACCGCCCCTTTGACCTGCGTGTTACGGTTCAGCGCGGCTGGGGGGGAGACTGGCAGATTACCGGCATGTTCGCCAAGCTGGCGGCGCCAGGCGGCTTCGTCTCCAATATCGCCAGAGGCGGCGAAGCGTACAGCAGCTCTTCGGTGCTGGAGCAGTTATTCGGCGGTGAGACGGCTGCCAGCATCCGCATGTCTGTCGAGGCGCTTAGTGTTATGATTGCACGCCAGCTGGAACGAAGCCTGCCCGGCCTTGCCGATATCGGTCTGGATATCGGGGTTACCCGGGACGGGCGGCTCTATTTTATCGAATGCAACGGCCGCGACCAGCGCTACGGCTTTCAGAAGGCCGGTCTTGGCAACCTCTGGAAAGACAGCTACCGCAAGCCGATGGGCTATGCCCGTTTTCTGCTGGATGATCCCTCCAGGTATATCCGTTATTGATTTGTCTCCTATTCTATGTCAATATAATGCAGAGCAGTAACGGTCCCGCGCCGCGGGACCGTTACTCTGCAAGACGGAAGGAGATAATCATGGTTAAACAATTGCTGCGGCTGATGACCGAGCTGTCCTCGTACCGGTGGCTTTCGCGGTTAATGGGTGCTTTTGCCCATAGCAGACTCAGCCGTCTTTTGATCCCGACATTTATCCGGACCTATCATATTCCTGCCGCTGAAGCGGAGAAGCCGTCCGGAGAATATCGCACACTGAATGAATTTTTCAGCCGCAGGCTGAAGCCGGGCATGCGTCCCGTCGCTGAAGGGGCTAACGCTGTAGCCAGTCCCGTTGACGCCCTGATTACCGCGATGGGCGAGATTCATTCCGGAACACTAATGAATGTTAAAGGGCAGAATTATCTGCTGGAGGAGCTGCTCAACCATTCACCGCACCAGGAGCTGTATAAGAAAGGCTATTATCTCGTCCTTTATCTGAGCCCGACCGATTACCACCGTATTCACTCACCGCTTACCGGACGCAAGGTTGAGAGCGATTATATCCGCGGCCGGGCATATCCAGTCAACGAATTCGGCATGAGACATATGAAAAGCGTGCTGAGCCGCAACGAACGGCTCATTACTTATATTGCCGGAACGAACGGTGAAGCTGCCGTTGTAAAGGTGGGGGCAATGAATGTCAGCAGCATCCGATATGCGGATGAGCAGGCTGAGAATTGGCAGATTGGTGATGACCTGGCTTATTTTGAATTCGGCTCCACCGTAGTGCTGTTGCTTGAGAACGGTACCTTCACCCCGCGACCGGGGCTTCAGGAAGGAACCAAGGTCAGGATGGGCGAGCTGCTGGGCACACAGGGCAGACCGCAATAGAACTGCACACAGATAAGGGTACTCCGCCTGCCTGCCAGGTTTGGGAGTACCCTTTTTGTATACGTATTATTCCGTTACCTTACTTGGATTAGCCACTTCCCGCGCCTTCTCCTGGACCTCCTCGGGAATACCGAGATAAAAACGGCTCACCGGCTTCACATTATCATCCAGCTTGTAGACAAGCGGAACTCCGGTAGGTACATTTAGCTTCAGCAGGGTCGGCTCATCCAGATCCTCCATGAATTTAATTAACGCCCGCAGCGTATTGCCATGGGCTGAGATCAGTACCCGCTCCTTCTTGCGGATCAGGGGGACAATGCGGTTGTTCCAGAAATCACCGACACGGCCCACCGTATCCTGCAGGCTCTCGCCGCGCGGGATATCACCGGCACGGACCTCCTTGTAACGGACGTCGTTTCGGGCATAGCGCGGATCATCCGGTGTAAGCAGCGGCGGGCGGACCGAGAGGCTTCGCCGCCAGATCTGCAGCTGCTCCTCACCGTATTTAACGGCCGTTTCACTTTTGCTCAGCCCCTGCAGCGCCCCGTAATGCCGTTCATTCAGCTTCCATGATTTCTGTACGGGAATCCACAGCAGGTCCATTTCCTCCAGCACATAGTTCAGCGTCTTGATTGAACGCTTCAGCACCGAGGCAAAAGCAAGATCAAAGGAGTAGCCTGCTTCCTTCAGCAGCTTGCCGGCGGCCTTAGCCTCCTGGACCCCTTTTTCCGTCAAATCCGGATCGCTCCAGCCCGTGAACAGATTCTGGCGGTTGTATTCACTCTCTCCGTGCCGGATTAATACGATTTCATACATACTCACACGCTCCTTCACCCGATGGCTCATTTGCTGTTTAGCCTACGCATAATTATCAATCTGCATTCCAATTGCTGATAGCGTGAACTTCTTTTTTATATCAAACAATATTAAAAAACCGGCAGCCTGCCGGCCCCGGTTCCCTGTCTGTCCTGCTCTATACGTGCACGTATGGGCTGATAGCTTTAGAACCACTGGTCAATGCCTGTGCTGTTCGTCTGCTTCAAGCGTTTCCAGCGGCTCCGGCAAAATCCGGCGCTTCCGCACTTGAGGGCATTATTGGATATTCTGCGTCCTCTAAACATACCTGTGTTCTCCCCTTCCAAGCTGCATCTAGATCATCTGTTAAACCAGGTTGCAACGTATTTACCCCCGGATGTAAAAGCTGAAACAAGGCAGCCGGAAGCGGATGGGTTCAGGCGGTCAGCGGATCTCGGACGGGCTTTTGCCGGTGTGCTGCTTAAATTGGCGGCTGAAAAAGAAAATATCACGGTAGCCCAGCGCATCCGCCACCTCCGTCACATTCATTCCGGCATACAGCAGGAGATGCTGCGCCCGCTCTATCCGGGCTCTGATGACATAGGACTGCACCGACGATCCGGTGATCTCCTTGAATTTGATTGAGAAGTAACGGGGGGACAGGCCCGCCCGGGCAGCCAGATCCTCTACCCGGTGTGATGCCCCAGGATGCTGGCTTACGTAATTGGCAACCTCATGGATTATTTCACTGAGCTGATTGCTGACATGGCGTTCCACCGGCATCATCCGGTCCTCGCGCAGCAGATGAATCATCAGCTGTTTGAGAATCAGGCGACCCTCTTCCTCTGCGGCAAAGGTCTTCACCAGGAACAGCCGTACATAACGGGCCAGCAGATGCTCGAACTCCACGGTTTCACCCAGCTCACGGTAAGGCTCGGGAACTTCCGTCACCGGTTCGGTGATATCAAAATGAATATATGTAAGAACCAGCGGCTTTTGCGGATTATGTGTCGCATACGTATGATCGCCCGGCCGGAACAGGAAGCAGCTTCCCTTGCCCACCTGAAAAGGCGTACCGTTGCGCACAACCGTCCCCTCCCCGCTCCAGACATAGAACAAATCATAATTTTGCAGCGGCTTCTCTCTTTTCTGCCATCTCCAGCCCGGTTCGCACACAATCTTCGCCAGGGCCGGCAGGATCACAAAAGAGGACGGCGATGCATGAAGCATAATATTCCCCTCCTAAAGGTTGTTCTTTGTTACTTTCTGAATGCGTAAGGTGGCTATTTGCCGAAATAGGTGGCTTAATACCTGATTCCCACCAAGTTATATTTTCTAATAAAATTACAGAATGCCTGTCCGAAGGAGGGACAATTTCCTGCATGAGGCGGATTCAAGGGCATTTTTGCTCTTCATTAGCCGGGCATCAGCATTAGCCGAGGCCACAAAGGGAGTTTTTCCCAACACTTAGGCGCGCTGCTGGCGCCATTAACGGGATTTTTCCCTTTAATCGAGTACTTCCGGCACGCTGCTGGCGCCATTAACGGGATTTTTCCCTTTAATTTTGGGCATGTCCCGTTCCAGCATGATTATGAGAATCTATTCCGGCTAGCACCGATCCTCTCACCCTTAATAATACCTTGTCACGACAGGTTTTGCACATCATTCCAGGCCTGCAGCAGACGGCTTACTCCCTCCTCCAGCGCTGCTGCATCGAGGTGGGCGAATGAGAAGCAGGCTGCTGCGCTGCCCGGCCTGATCCTGTACAGCACTGCGTCGCGGAAGTCTGTGCCGCGCCGGAGCGCCGCCGCCCGGAAGGCGGCGAACTCCGCATCGCTGCGCAGCCAGCGTGCATACAGATGCAGGCCGGCGTCACCCGGCAGCACCTCAAAAACATCTCCGAGCCGCTCCGTGAGCAGCGTCCGGAGAAGCCGCGCGCGTTCACCGTAGATGCGCGTCATGCGCCGCAGGTGCCGGCCGTAACCGCCGGTACTCATGAACCGCGCCAAAGCCCGCTGCTCCAGCTGGCCTGCGGGCAGCGGCTCATACAGCGCCTTGGCTGCAATCACCGGTGCAGCCAGCGAAGGAGGCAGCACGGCGAAGCCCACGCGCAGCCCGAAGAACATGCTGTTAGAGAACGAGCCGACATATACGACCCGTTCCTCCCGGTCCAGCGCCTTAAGCGGCTCAATAGGCCGGCCGCCCCAACGGAACTCGCTGTCATAATCATCTTCGATAATGACAGCTTCATGACGCCGGGCCCATTCCAGCAGCCTGCGCCGCCGCTCCAGCGGAAGCACAGCCCCGGTAGGAAACTGGCGGCTCGGCGTTACGAACAGCAGCCGGGCCTCCCAGTCCTCGGGGACCAGCCCTTCTGCATCCACCCTGCCCGGCAGCAGCCTGCCGCCGCTGATCTCCACAGCACGGCGGATACCGTGATAGCCCGGGTCTTCAACTACCGCGCTGCTGCCCTGCTCCAGCAGAAGCTGGGTCAGGATCATGATGCCCTGCATTGAGCCGCTGAACAGCACAATCTGTCCTGCCTCGGCACGGATACCCCGGGTAATCCGCAGATGAGCAGCGATTGACCGCCGCAGCCCTTCGTCTCCTTGAGGCGGACAGTAGCTGTCCAGCAGGCCGCCCTGCTTACCTCCGGCATAGTTCAGCGCGCTCCTCCACTCCGCATACGGGAACTGGCCTGCCTGCATTCCGCTGCTGCGGAAGCTGACGGAACCAACCCCGGTCTTCTCATACACAGTGAGCTGACGCTCCATAAGGCGCTCTCCCCAGGCACTAAGCTTAACCGGCCCAGCAGCAGCCGGCCGGTTCCCGTAACCAGATACGCCCTCCGCAGTCCATTCTACGCTGACAAGAGTGGAAGCACTGCCAGCTTCCGTCTCACTCCCGCCACCATTCCACGGTACAGAACTGCCAGCTACTCCAGACAACCCCCAACACGTACTGCCTCCTCCAGGCGCACGAATCCTGTCAGAAGCATCCGCCTCACTCCTGCCGCCGTTCCTCAGCACAGAGCAGCCAGCTTCACCGGACCAACTCCCAAATAAACTATCTCCCTCAGGCGCAGAAATCCCGGCACTTCCGGCACTTCCGGCACTTCCGGCACTCCCGCCACTCTCGGCATTCCCAGCATTCCCAGCAGCCCCAGCCCCGCTTCCCGCGTCATGCCCTTCATCGTCATCGCCCAAAAACCCGCCCTCCGACACAAAGGCCCCCCGCCCCCGCTCCGTTCTAATATAACCGTCCGCCAGCAGCATATCGTACACCTGGGATGCCGAGCCGCGGGACAGCTGGTACAGCCCGGCCAGCTTTCTTGTTGAAGGCAGCCTCGTCCCTCCGGGCAGTGTTCCGTCCAGAATTGCTGCGCGGAGCGCGTGGTACAGCGCCAGATATTTGTAACGGTAGATGTCCAGATACTGTTCATATGGAAGTGTAAAGTTCATCCCTATCCTTCTTCCTCAAGAGTGGACTAATAAAATTAATGTAAACCGGTCCTTTTTTATTGTCAATTCTTGCTCTATGCTTGATGAAATTATGGGAGGGTGATAAGCCATGCGCAGAAAAGAATTCCAGATCGAACAGGAGGAGGAAATCGTATCCTTTCTCCAGGGAATGAGCTTCGGCTTTCTAGGAACGGCGGATGAACAGGGGTTTCCCCGGGTGACACCGCTGAACTTCGTATATTCAGATGGCCATTTCTATTTCCACGGCAGCCATGCCGGAGGCAAAATGGACAGTATCCGCCGCCAGCAGCAGGTCTGCTTCACGGTAGCTGATGAATATGCGCTCATTCCGTCCTATTTCAGTGATCCCGAGCTGGCCTGTCCCGCAACAGCCTATTTCAAAAGCGTAACCGCCTACGGAAAGGCTGAGCCGGTTGAGGACCTCGCCGAAAAAGCAGCCGTCCTGTCACTCTTTATGCAGAAGCTCCAGCCTGAGGGCGGCTATACCCTGATCACTGCTGAGGACCCCGTCTACCGGCCGCGGCTGAAAGCCGTAGCCGTTGTCCGTATTACTCCGGCTCAGCTGACCGCCAAATTCAAATTCGGCCAGAACCTCAAAGAGGATAACCGTGCCGGCGTTATACGCGGCCTCACAGAGCGCGGCGGAGCGCGTGATGCCGAAACGCTGGAGATGATGCAGAAATTTTGTCCTTTTCATCCATAAAGAAATTTTTCGAAAAGTATTCATAAAACGCGGCTTTCTTCAGTGACGGCGGCAAGCCGCGGTGATATAATGTTAGGCAATGTTAACGTATATATCCCAGAAGAATACCGGAAGGATGAAACTGATGAATCCACTGGCTGGACAA
>RCUO01000716.1_pt1 | contig 15228 bp, 16 predicted proteins | sample 2166161 | NCBI WGS metagenome assembly RCUO01 (sample SAMN09932617, study PRJNA488358) | compost metagenome | feature: garden; material: soil; isolation source: compost soil in cyclohexanecarbonitrile-enriched culture | place: Germany: Experimental Botanical Garden Goettingen | collected 2016-01-27 | reverse complement strand
TGGAACTGTAGGAGCGGTAGCGACCGCCTGAAAGCTTTTCGCAGAAAAGCTCGCTGCGGAAGCATAGGCAGTCTGCGGATTTCCACCGCGAGCAGCGGTATAAATAAAGAAATCTGCAGAAGGGCAGCGGCCGGAAGTCCAAATATTCTCTGGAGTCACGGCTAATCCCAAAACAGGATATTTCTTTGTTCAAGTTAAAAGCATTTCATTTTATAAACAAAAGAAAGGAAGTGAAGGTATGCCAGTTACAGCAGAATCAGCGAATAAGCCGGTTGCCAGCCTGATGGGTGTGAGCAAAAAAATCGGCTCCAAAACGCTGGTCAGCGATCTGACGCTCGATATTCCGCCCGGACAGATATTTGGATTCCTCGGTCCTAACGGCGCCGGTAAAACAACAACGATCCGCATGATGGTCGGCCTGATCTCCATCAGCCAAGGGGATATTCTGATCTGCGGACGCAGCATTAAGGATCATTTCGAGGAGGCTGTCGCCAATATCGGTGCGATCGTAGAGAATCCGGAAATGTACAAGTTCCTGAGCGGCTATCAGAATCTCCGCCAGTATGCACGGATGGTCCCCGGCGTTACGAAGCAGCGGATTGATGAGGTTGTGGAGCTGGTCGGACTCGGCCAGCGAATTAATGACAAAGTAAAAACATACTCGCTGGGTATGCGCCAGCGGCTGGGTGTAGCCCAGGCCCTGCTGCACCGCCCGAAGCTGCTGATCCTGGACGAGCCTACGAACGGCCTTGATCCGCAGGGTATCCGTGAGCTGCGTGATTATCTGCGGCGGTTATGCCAGACGGAAGGAACAACCGTCTTTGTCTCCAGTCATCTGCTCTCAGAAATGGAGCTGATGTGCGACAGTGTGGCGATCATCCAGAACGGCCGGCTGATTGATGTTAAGCAGCTCAAGGCTGTTGGGGATGCTGTGCTGCCTGTCACAGAAACGCTGTTTGAAGTTAATGATCCTGAAGGTGCGCTGACTTTGCTTGGACAAGGTGTGATAAAGAACGGGGGGGTTACCGTAGAGGTCGGGCGTGAGGAGATTGCAGAGCTGAATGCGGTACTTGTAGCAGCCGGCTTCAAGGTATACAGCATCAGGGCGCTGTCACGGTCGCTCGAGGATCAATTCCTGGAAATTACCGGAGGTGAAGGCATTGGGTGAATTTGCAGCTCTCATACATAATGAGAACATCAAGATTTACAGCCGGGTCCGCACATGGGTTATGCTGGCTATCTTGGGACTCATGAGTGCGCTGTTCCCGGCGCTGATTTATTTTACGAGCAGTTCTGATCCGGTTGGAGTGTGGGATAATTTTCAGCTGACGGTTACCATTTCCTTCTTTTTAAATACTATCTTTACGGTGGTAATTGCTTCCGATGCGGTGGCCGGGGAATTTTCCTGGGGAACCATCAAGCTGCTGCTGATCCGCCCGTGGAGCCGCTCCAAAATTCTGCTGTCGAAATATATTTCGATGATTCTGTTCAGCCTGCTCAGCACTGCTGTGCTGATTGCTTTTGGTTATGCGTCATCGCTGATTTTCTCCGGACAAGATACCCCGGATGTAACCAATCTGATGTCCTGGAGCCCGGCGGCCTATTCATTTATGGATTTGTTCTGCCGCTACATTGAGCTGTTCCTGACAGCAGCACTTGCTTTTATGGTCTCCAGTGTCTTCCGGGCGAGCGGGCTCGCAATCGGACTGTCGCTGTTTATTATGTTTACCAAAAATATTTTTGTGCAGATTTTTAGTCCTGAACGCTTTGAGTGGGCACAATATCTGATTTTTACCCATATGGATCTGCGTGTATATCTTCTCAGTGATACCGGTCCGGGCGGGGTCAGTCTATATTTCTCAGCTGCGGTACTGGCTGCCTACTACGTGCTGTTTCTGGCCGTATCCTGGCTTGTTTTCAGTAAAAGGGATGTTGCTGCCTAAAAAGAATACCTCATGCAAAAGCAGGCTAAGCGGGTATGCCCGCTCAGCCTGCTTCACGTTTAGCCTGCTGCTTGGCTGCACGCTTGGCCGCTTTGTCCATAGTTCCGGCATTCTCGGCGGTAGTGTGAGCCTCTGAGCGCAGAGGTGCAGACGGCTCGGCGGTCGCTACTGAGCCGTTCAGCACGCTGCCTTCCATAATGCTCAGTGTGCCTGCCAGAATATTGCCGTGAAGCTGCCCGGTTTCGGTCATAGTGAGCCGCTGGTCGGCAGTGACATCCCCGTACACTTTTCCCGCAATAATGATCTCTTTCGCTTTAATGGAAGAACGCACGGTACCCAGTTCACCGACGGTTACTGTTCCCTCGCACTGGATCTCCCCGCTGAAATTCCCCTCAATCCGCAGATTTGTATCACACTGCACCTTGCCCTCCAGATTGCCGCCGTGGCCGATCAGCGAATCCGTTGCTCTGGACAGTGCTCCCTGTTTTCGTCTGGTCCACATGTTTATCCCTCCCGTACATTCTGTTAAGGCTCAACGTAACCCAAAGGATTGACTGCTTTATTCTGCTTCAGAACCTGAAAGTGGAGATGCGGCCCGGTGCTGCGCCCGGTATTGCCGAGTGTGCCGATCTGCTGGCCTTTGCTGATATACTCTCCCTCGGAGACGTCCATGCTGTTCAGGTGCATATACCAGGTTTCCAGACCGTTTGCATGCTTAATGATGATATATTTGCCTCTTGCACCCATCTGATCGGAGGCCGTAACCTCACCGTCCATCGCCGCATAGACCGGGTCCCCGATATTGCCGGCAATATCAATTCCGGAGTGATAGGCGGAGACCCCTTTGAACGGATCGGAGCGGTAGCCGAAGCTTGAGGTGATGATTTTGGACCGGGTAGGCCAGATGACGGCCGGTGCCAGTCTGGCTTTTTCGGCAAGCTCCTCTTTAGCCTGGAGCCTGGCTTCCGCGCTCTGCACCTCCCTCGCCTCAGTAATGGTCGCGGACAGGCTGGTGAGCAGCTCATCAAGCAGACTGCGGATCTCCTCGTAATCATCCCGTGCCTCCTGGACAAGTCCCAGGGGGTCCTCCTGATAGACAGCGATGTATTCTCCGCCTACCTGGGGAGTTACAGTACTCCTGATTGCTGAAGTGACAGCCCCGAGTCGGAAGCTTACAGCAGGCAGGGAGGAGAGAGCGGTGCCGGATTGCGCTCCTCCAGCGGCATTGGCTTTGTAGTTAGCAGCAGGAGCTGCAGAGTAGGCAGTAAGGCGGGTTCCTGAAACTGCATCTCCTGAGATGGAAGCGGAGTCTCTGTCTGCATCCGGGTCTGCCCCGCCGTCCTGCTCTGTTTCAATCAGTGATTGCAGCTGTGCTTCAAGCTCGCTGACGCTTTTCAGCTTGTCTTTGATGGTTGCGGCTTCCTCAGACAGTTCAGTCACCTTGCTGCGGAGCTGCAGCAGCGTCTGGTCCTTGTCAGCAACCTTCACCTCCATACGGAGATTGGCCAGTGACAAAGAAGCGGCTTCGGCCTCCAGCTCCGCAATGGAGCGTGAGGCATGAAAATGCATCGAGGTGACCAGACTGGAAATAGAAAGGGCAGCAGCAGCCGGGAGGACCAGAGCGAGCGGCTTGGACAGGTGGATCTGTCTGACCGGCCGGCCGGCTTCACGGACGACAAGCAGGGTAATCCGGTTATCCTTATGCTGGGTTTTCATAGCTTCTCCTTTCTGCGGCTGGGCGCCGCCTTGTACGGCTCAAATGTTTGCTTTTCAGTAATAATCAGCAGGCTCATCCGATTTGTCCTATTACTCTATGTATTCCGGCTGCTGGATGAACATGACAACGGTTTGCTTGAATAAAGTGGGAGAGTTACGGCAAAACCTGTACTAGATAAGACTTGTCCGGATAAGAAAAGGCAGCTGGCGGGATTGGTCTGCCGGGACTTAGGGGAGGTGACGGATTGATAATCATAGTGATCTTGCTGGGGCTTTTTGTGCTGCAGACTGCGGCGATCCTGCTGCTGGAATACCGCCGCCCGCAAAGGGCGCTGGCCTGGCTGTTCCTGAGCTTCTGCTGCCCTCCGGCCGGCCTTGCACTCTATTATTTTCTCGGGAGGGATTACTGGCAGAGCCGCAGAATAAGCAGGCGCTGCACGCCGGCAAAACGAAGTGAAATCCGTGCCCATGTCAGCGGCAAAATCCGGATGGTCAGAAAGCCGGAGGAGTGCGGTAATCCCGCCTTTGCCGGACGTGAGGAGCTGATCCGCATGCTTTCCGGATTATCCGGCATGAAGATTACAGGCCGGAATCACTGCCGGGTGCTGCCGAATGCCGGTGTTGCCTATGATGCCATGCTGGAGGCGATGGAGGCTGCGCGCGAGCATATCCATCTGGAATTTTATATTTTCCGCGATGATGCGATCGGCGAGCAGTTTCAGGATGTGCTGACCCGCAAAGCGCGTCAGGGGGTGAAGGTCCGCCTTTTGTGCGACGGTCTGGGCAGCCACAGTCTGGGCAAGCGGTTCATCCGCACGCTGAAAAATGCGGGTGTGGAGATGCATTTCTTTTTGCCGCCGCTGATCTCGCTGCTTGACCGCCGGTTCAATTACCGGAATCACCGCAAAATTATAGTAGTCGATGGTCTGGTCGGTTTTACAGGCGGAATGAATGTGGGGGATGATTATTTAGGCAAAGATCCCAAAATGGGCTACTGGCGTGATACGCATCTGCAGCTGGAAGGGGATGCAGTATATGACCTGCAGGATGTTTTTCTGAAGGACTGGAAGCTGGCGGCAGGGGAACTGCTTAGCCATCCGCGTTTTTTTCCGGAGCATCACTGTACAGGTGGGGAAGCGGCGCTGATTGTGGCAAGCGGGCCCGACGGGGCGATTGATGCCTCTCAGGGAATGTTTTTTGGTTCGCTTTGTGCCGCCAGGAGGCGGATCTGGATTACCTCGCCGTATTTTATTCCCGATCCTGCCATCTGCCGGGCGCTTAAGAATGCGGTGCTGGGCGGAGTAGATGTGCGTATTATTATCCCGGGCAAACCGGATAATAGGCTCGTCTATGCGGCGTCTCTGTCCTATCTGGAGAATCTGCAGGATGCCGGAGTGAAATTTTACCGCTATACTGCGGGCTTCATGCATGCCAAGGTGATGATCATTGATGATCTGCTGGCGGCGGCAGGAAGTGCCAATCTGGACATGCGCAGCTTCTATTCCAATTTCGAGCTGACGGCGGTGCTGCTGGCTCCTGAGACGGTTGCCGGGCTGGCGGACGCCTTTGAAAAGGATCTGAAGCACAGCGAGTTTATTGATCCCGAGAAGTTCATGAGGCGCGGAAGGAATGTCAAGTTGATTCAAGGTCTTTGTCAGCTGTTATCTCCGCTATTATGACCAAAAATAGGACTAAACCTTAACTTTTCTAAGGCGCGAATATGTTCCATACCTTATTTGACCGTCTTTTATGATATAATATAAGTACGAGAAGAAACATAAGAAAGTGTATCTTGAACCTTATACTTTCCGTTATTCTTTGGATACTTATTTATAGGGGGAGTTCTATGAATGTAAGCCAGCAAATCTTTACGAGTGAGGATGAGAAAAAACCTCTGAAAGCCGGATCTATGAAGGCGGCCAGGCTGCGGCTAGCCCAACGGATTGTCATGATGGTGCTTGGCGCGGGGATGATGTCCGTTGCGCTGGAAATTTTTCTTGTTCCCAATGAGTTGATTGACGGCGGAATAACAGGTATTTCCATTATGCTATCCCATATTTTTCATATTCCTCTCGGTATCTTGCTGACCCTGCTCAACCTTCCGTTTCTGATTATCGGTTATAAGCAGATCGGCAAAACCTTTGCTTTGTCCACTTTGTTTGCTGTAGTTGTAATGTCTATCGGCACACAATTACTGCATCCTGTAAATCCGATTACAGTTGAACCGCTGCTGGCAGCAGTGTTCGGCGGCGTTATTCTCGGCGTCGGCGTGGGACTCGTTGTCAGATACGGGGGATCGCTGGACGGTACAGAAATTGTGGCTATTCTGGTCGCCAAGAAGCTGCCTTTTTCGGTCGGTGAAGTGGTAATGTTCTTCAACTTCTTCATTCTGTCCGGGGCTGGATTTGTTTTCGGCTGGAACAACGCCATGTTCTCTTTGATTGCTTATTATATTGCTTTCAAAATGATCGACATTACACTTGAAGGTCTGGACCAGTCCAAATCGGTCTGGATTATCAGTGACAAATTCCGCGATATCGGTGAAGCGCTGACAGAACGTCTGGGACGCGGAGTTACTTATCTCGATGGTGAAGGCGGATTTTCCGGGGAAAACAAAAAAGTGATCTTCGTGGTCATTACGCGTCTGGAAGAAGCGAAGCTTAAATCCATTGTTGAAGACTGGGATTCCGACGCCTTTATTGCGATCGGCAATATCCATGATGTAAAAGGCGGCCGCTTTAAAAAGAAATCAATCCACTAGCGTCATCCGGGGGAACGGATACGCGGTCTGAAGGAAGGTATATTTACGAAAGTCAGAGTAACCAATCCGGTGCCTGCAGCAAGCTGTGCCGAATTCTCATATATAATACCTTCCGTCCAAAAGCTGGACGCCTGATAAGCCCGCAGCCTGTTATAGGCAATGCGGGCTTATTGCTGTCTATAGGGGATATGCACGGCCGGAATCAAGGCAGCTTTGCAGCGATTTCGCCTACAGGCTGCGGGGGCACCTTAGCGATAAGGTCACCTGTGCGGGCAAGCCGCTCTTCAATATTCAGCAGGTGAAAATCCAGCGGTGAAACGTTACGGGCAACCTCCTCCCATAGCAGCGGTGTAGATACGGTAGCCCCCGGCCTTGCGCGAGGGGTATAGGGTGCAGCCAGCGTTTTTCCGCCGTAATGCTGAAGGTAATCAAAATAAATCCGATCGCCCCGGTGCTTTTTGAGCCGCTCCAGCGTAAACAGGCCAGGGTGCTTTTCGGTTACATAACGTCCGATAAAATGTCCCGTTTTCCGCAGCTCCTCAAAGGTTACGCCCTGATGCACCGGCACAATGATTTGAACCCCTGTCGCCCCGGAGGTCTTGGGTACGGAGGCCAGCCCCAGCGACTTGAGCACCCCGCCGACCAGGGCGGCTGCCTCCATGATCCGCGGCTCCACCTCAAGGGAGGGATCCAGATCAATCATCCACTCACAGGGCAGTTCACTTCCTGCATAATGCAGGGAGGGATGAAATTCAAGTGCAGCCAGATTGCCCAGCCACAGCAGCTCCGGTAAGCCGTGCAGGACAATATACGTGGTCCCGTCCTGCACGGCGGTATGGACGAACTCCGGCCTAGGCTGCGGCGCATTCTTCTGGTAGAAGGACATTCCCGGCACGCCGTGCGGATAACGGATGACGGTCAGCAGCCGGTTCCTGCAGTAGTGCAGCAGATAGGGGGAGAGAGCTGCCAGCTTTTGCAGATAAATCCGCTTCGTAATACCCATCTCCGGCCAGAGCGGCTTGTCCGGATTCGTGACGGTAATCTCCTGTCCGTCAATGGTAATTGTGCCTTTCAGCGTTGCCGGCATGGAGTACCCTCCTTTCTAAGAATGTTCAACCGCGCTGTTCCAGCCGGCAGGCATCAGGCGGCAGATCAACCTGTGCCTGAATAACCGGCTGGCGCAGCGTGCCGGAGGCGTTCCATTCCAGGAAATGCAGCTTGAATACCAGGCTGGGCCTGATCCATACCGCATCCTTGCTGCGCTGCGGAACACCTGTAAAAGGCATGACAGGCACCTCCAGATTATGGGCCTGTGCTGTCAGATTACGCCAGTCCGTAGCTGTCAGCCGGCCTGCACCCGCATGCCCGATATAGTGCAGCCTGCCTTCAACGTCATAAAGACCGAGCAGCAGGGCATTAACAGTTCCATCCCGGAAGGTAACCCCTCCGGCAACAGCGGTCACGTCGAGAATGTTCTTGCGTTTCTGCCAGCGTGCATCCTTGCCGCCGGGGGCATAAGTGCTGCGTATATCCTTGCAGATGATGCCTTCCAGACCGCCTTTGCAGGCAGCGGCGAACAGCTTCGCCGGATCTGTGTAGCTCGGCACATTCTGCACATGGGGGTGAGGAAGCAGTACATCCTGCAGCATCTGCTGGCGTACGGACAACGGCCGGTCCAGCAGCCATTCACCGTTACAGTACAGAATATCAAATACCATATACAGCACCGGAACCTGCGGCTTGACTGCCCGGACAGCCGCTTCGCTTCTTAAGCCGTCACGCCGCATCACCTCGTGAAAGGACGGCTTCCCCCCGCTTAGGGCAATAACCTCACCGTCAAGAATATAGCTGTCTGCGCGGCAGTAACGTCCCTGTACGGTCAATTCGGGATACTGCAGGGTGCGCCGGTTGCCACGGCGGTTAACAAGCTCTATAGAGCTGCCGTCATAGCAGGAGAGCATGCGGACACCGTCCCATTTAATCTGGGCGATCCACTGGCTGCCGGAAGGCAGCTGTGCGGCAAGCACCGGCTCAAACGGCTTCACCGGCTTTACTTCCATCAAACCGCCTCCTTGGTAGCTGGACAGTACGCGTTAAGATATGGTTTCTTTGCTTTTGGTGCTGCGCCGTTTAGCTTTGGGTGCAATGACCGGAATAGGGCCGGTTGCCTCGCTGAGAACAGGAGATCCGGCTTCAGCTTGGGCGCCGCTGGCTTTAGCGGTTCTTTTTCGTGTACCGGCGGCAGGTTTGGCCTTGGCTCCAGCTGCGGCGGGGGCTGTCCCGGGGTCACTCGGAATATGCTGAACCGCTTCAATGCTGGCCTGCAGCGCGGCCATCAGGTCGATCACATTGCTCTCCTGCCGCGCCGGTGCGATGTGGAATTCCTCGCCGGATATTTTGTGCGAGATCAGGTCCAGCATCCGCTGGCGGTAGTCGTCTGTATACTTTGCCGGCTCGAACGGGGTGGACAGCTGGGAGATCAGCAGCTTGGCCATTTCCAGCTCCTTGTCGCTGACAATACCGGCTTCCGGGAGTCCGGGAACCTGCGTAACCGGCCGCACCTCATCCGGATAAAAAATCGTCTCAATCGCCAGGCAGTTCTCCAGCACACGTATTGCTGCCAGACTGCTCTTGGAACGGATGGAAATTTTGGCGATTCCGATTTTACCGGTCTGGCGCATCGCCTCCATCAGCAGCCTGTAAGCATTACTGCCGGCTTGGTCAGGGGACAGGTAGTAGGTTTTCTGGAAATAAATCGGGTCAATTTCAGTTAAATCCACGAAATCAAGAATGGTAATGCTTTTGCTGCTCTCCTCAGTCAGCTGCTCCAGCTCCTCCTTTTCGAACAGAACGAACTTGCCCTTTTCATATTCATAGCCCTTGCCGATTTCCTCCCAGGCCACTTCCTTCTCACACACGGGGCATTTGCGCACATAGGACAGCGGGCTTCCGCACTCTTTATGGATGTATCTTAGGGAAATATCCTTATCCTCGGTTGCCGAGAACATTTTGACCGGAACATGCACAAGACCGAAGCTGATGGCCCCTTTCCAAACGGTATGCATAGATATCGCCTCCTGGGTATAAGTGCTGCAAGAGCTGACAATGACGATGTAATTACCGTTTAGTATGCTGTGGCGGTGCTGTTTCTACCCTGATGCATTTTTTGCGAGCCTTGGGAAAAAATAAAGCCAAGCACATGACGGAAGGGAGTCGATAAGGTGGACAAGGGACGCAAGGAATGGCTGGATGATCTGTCTGAGCAGGATATTCCCGCCGAGGCTGTAGACTGGGCAAATATTGTGGCTGATCCCGCTGACGATGAACCGGGTGCGGAGGCCGGTTATCTCGATGCTGATGCAACGATCGGTGAGCCTGAGGCGGATGAGGAGCAGGAGTAGGCAGCGTGTATGGAAGCGGTAGCCGTTACAAAAATAAAACATATGTTTTCGAAGGAGACCTGAATCATGGACGTAAAACGGGCGAAGGATATTTATGCCTCCAAGGAGATGATCCCGGTTCATCTGGACGGGGAGTCGGTATGGATTGAACGGGTGGACGAGGAGAACGGTATGGCGACGGTACAGGTAGGCTCACGTCCAGCCAACACCCACACAGTCGGGGTAGAGCGGCTGGAGGAGCAGGCCAAATAACGGCAACGGTTTTAAGCAATTAACAACGGCAGAGCATCAGTATCCGGACTACGGACACTGATGCTCTGTTTTTTTTGGGAAAAGCTTTCCCGAGCTGTCGCGGAGCTTACACAAGGGTTGACGCTGGCTGCCGCCTGACCCTATATTTGGGAGGTGAATTTGATGAAAAGAGATGATGAGCATGCGGCCTATTTTGCTTGGCGTCTGTTCGGCGCTGTTTTTTGCGGTAACCTTTGTGCTTAACCGGCGGATGGAGCTGGCGGGAGGGAGCTGGGCCTGGAGCGCTTCGCTGCGCTATTTGTTTACATTGCCGTTCCTGGTGGCGATTGTTGCCGGAAGGGGGAGGCTGAAGCCGCTGCTTGCTGTGATGAAAGAACGCCCCGGGGCCTGGCTGCTGTGGGGTACTGTCGGCTTCGGACTGTTCTATGCGCCGATCTGCTTTGCGGCAGCTTATGCGCCGGGCTGGCTGACCGCCGGAACCTGGCAGATCACCATTATTTCCGGCTCCCTGCTGGCCCCGTTCTTTGGACAATGGGTTGCCGGGCCTGGAGGGGCACGCATCTTTGAACGCGGGAGGATTCCGCTTCGCGGCCTCGGACTGTCTCTTATTATTCTTGCCGGTGTCGCCTTGCTTCAGGCCGAGCACGCACGGGAGCTTGAGGCTTCGCAGGTTCTTCTGGGAATCATTCCAATACTGATTGCCTCCTTCGCCTACCCGCTGGGGAACCGCAAGACAATGGAGCTGTGCGGTGAGCGGCTTGATGTATTCCAGCGTATCCTCGGCATGACGCTGGCCAGCCTGCCTTTCTGGCTTATTATATCGCTTATCGGCCTGGCCGATACCGGTCTGCCCTCAGGCTCGCAGGCCCTGCAGTCTGTCATTGTGGCCTTGTCCTCTGGTATTATTGCCACCGTGCTGTTCTTCCGGGCAACTGATATGGTGCGCAGCAGCATGAGCGGCCTTGCCGCTATGGAGGCGACCCAGTCGCTGGAGGTACTGTTCGCCCTGATCGGTGAGATGCTGATTCTGTCCGCTCCGCTGCCCTCGCTGCTGTCCTGGACCGGAATTGCAGTCATTATTGCCGGAATGGCGCTGCACAGCCTGTTTTCCCGCCGCACACTGAAAAAAAAGCAGACTGGGACAAGCAGACAGATTGCCTCCTCCCTTACGGCCGGCCGCCGCGACTAGAGGGGGTTGTTGCGGGACTAGTAGCATACCGATATAATTAAATGTAAGGTAAGGATATGCCCGTTCATGTCTATTCAGGATATTGATATAAGGTGGAGTTGCAGCTTGGACAATAATGTTGAAACGGTGTTCCGTTACCGTTCCCACAACCTTCAGGATACGGATTCGCTTGCGGCTGAGGTAGCCGCCGCGGTATCAGCCGGTATGGTGATCGGCCTCGATGGTGATTTGGGTGCCGGAAAGACTGCGTTTTCGCAGGCTTTTGCGCGCCATCTGGGCGTTGTGGGGATTGTGAACAGTCCTACTTTCACAATCATCAAGGAATATACCGGGCGTCTTCCGCTGTACCATATGGATGTGTACCGGATTTCACCGCAGGAAGCGGACGAGCTGGGGCTTGATGAATATTTCTACGGGCAGGGAGTATGCCTCGTGGAATGGAGCAGCATCATTCCAGATCTGATGCCGCAGCAGCATCTGCATATATACTTGGAAACGGCCGGGCTTGAGGAACGCCTGATTACGGTGACGGCAGCGGGAGAGCCTTATGCCGGACTCTGCCGCGCACTGATCGAGAAGTGGGGTAACGAAGAATGATGAACGATATTAACGGGCCGCGCAAGCGGCTTTTAGCGCTGGATACCTCGACGGCTATCCTGGGTGTGGCAATAACAGAAGATGGCAGAGTGCTGCATGAAATCAATGCTTCCGGCGAGCGGAACCATTCGGTGCACCTGCTGCCGATTATTGAGCAGGCAATGCAGGCCAGCGGTACGGATGCCTCTATGCTGAAAGGCATCGCCGCCGGTATCGGACCGGGCTCATATACCGGCACACGGATCGCGGTTTCAACAGCCAAGACACTGGCCTGGGCCTGGAAAGTGCCAGTCACCGGTGTGTCCAGTCTGCATGCGCTTGCCTGGGGCGGATATGCTGCGGCGCAGGAGAAGCAGGCGGACGAACCGGCGGAGCCGTCTGAATTAACCGGCTTTGGCCCCGACTGGGTTATCCCGCTGATTGATGCCCGCCGGGGACAAGCCTATACCGGGCTGTTCGCGGCGGATGGACAAGCTGCGCCGCAGCGGCTGGAGCCGGATGCGATCCGGCTTATGGCTGACTGGGTGCTGTTCCTGAGTGAACGCCTGAAGCGGGCGGAGGCAGAGGGCAGCAAGCCTCATACGGTATGGTTTGTCGGCGAAACTGCGCAGCACGGCAGCAGTGCCAGCCTTGAGCCGCTGCTGGGCAAGACTGAGATTCAGCCTGTACCGTACGAGCTTGAAGGCCGCTGGGCAGGATTTCTAGGCGAAGCAGGCCTGCTGGCGGGCAGTGATGATGTTCACGGGTTAGTCCCGAACTATACCCAGCTTTCTGAAGCGGAAGCCAATCTGCGCCGGAGCAGTGAAGGGAGCAGAGGCCAAGTATGACGGAGCCTATGATAGTGGGAGATCAGGGGAGCAGGCTTGTTTTTCGCCTGATGAAGCTTGAGGATATTCCGGAAATTCTCGTCATTGAGCGGGAAGCCTTCACCATGCCATGGACCGAGGAGGCATTCCGCAATGAACTCACGCATAATCATTTTGCCAAGTACATGGTGATGGAGCTGGAGGGCCGGATTATCGGCTACGCCGGGATGTGGGCAATTGTCGATGAAGCTCATGTAACGAATATCGCTCTGCTTGAAGCTTACCGGGGACGCAAATGGGGCGAGCGGCTGCTTGATGAGCTCATGAAAACGGCGGGCTTCCTGGGGATGAAATCCATAACGCTTGAGGTAAGGGTCTCAAATGAGGTAGCCCAGAATTTATACCGCAAAAAAGGCTTCCGCCCGGCTGGTACCCGCAAGGGCTACTATTCGGACAACCGTGAAGATGCGCTCATTATGTGGGCGGATCTGCCGGCTGGCGGGGAGCAGGGAATGATGGAAGGAAGAGTGGAGCAGAAATGAATACAGAAGCGGGCGCAGCTGCGCCTGTACTAATATTAGCTATTGAGACAAGCTGTGATGAAACCTCGGTAGCGGTTGTCAAGGACGGCTGTGAGGTGCTGGCTAACATCATCTCCAGCCAGATTGAAACCCACCGCGCCTTCGGCGGGGTTGTACCGGAGGTCGCTTCCCGTAAACACGTTGAGGTGATTACCCTGGTAATTGAGGAAGCGATGACTGCGGCCGGCGTACAGCCGGAAGAGCTTACGGCTGTTGCAGTAACACAAGGACCGGGGCTGGTCGGAGCACTGCTGGTTGGGGTCGTGGCTGCAAAGAGCCTGGCGCTGGCCTGGGGCAAGCCGCTGATCGGCACCCATCATATCGCCGGGCATATTTATGCCAACCGGCTGGTTAAGGAGCTGCAGTATCCGTGTATGACGCTGGTTGTATCGGGCGGGCACACGGAGCTTGTAAATATGGAGCGTGAAGGGGAGTTCCGGATTATCGGACGCACCCGGGATGATGCAGTGGGCGAAGCCTATGACAAAGTCGCGCGCGCCCTGGGCTTCCCGTATCCGGGCGGCCCGCATGTTGACCGTCTGGCCCGTGAAGCTGAGGCGGCAGTAGCCCTGCCGCGCGTCTGGCTGGAGCCGGATTCGTATGATTTCAGCTTCAGCGGCCTGAAGTCGGCTGTACTGAATGTAGTCAACCAGAGCAAGATGAAGGGGCTGGCTCCGGATGTGGCAGGCATTGCCCGCGGCTTCCAGGAGTCAGTCGTCGAAGTGCTGGTCGAGAAGGCTGTACGTGCTGTAAGAGCCAACCAGGCCAGGCAGCTGCTGCTCTGCGGCGGGGTTGCCGCCAATAAAGGGCTGCGCGAAGCACTGATATCCCGCTGCGACAAGGAAGGGATTGAGCTGATTATTCCTCCGGCCGTTTATTGTACGGATAATGCGGCGATGATCGGAGCGGCGGCCTACGTGAAATGGCGGCATGACGGCAGTACGCCGCTGGATATGGTTGCCGATCCCGGCCTGTCGCTGGAGAAGTGGTCTGTTTCTGCCTATTGACATTCCTGAAACCGGAAGAGTATAATCAACCCAATTCAATTAACGAAACGCTATGAAGAGAAGCAGTAAGGTAACTCCGGGTTAAGAGATCTGCGGGTAGGTGCGACGCAGCCGAAGGAGTCCTGAACTCGTCTTGGAGCGGAGCGGTGGAAGCGGGATGCTCTTTCTAGAGGAGCGATAAACGGTGCACTAGTGTGCCGGACCTTTCGTACACCGTTACGGGTAACCTCCGTGAGAGGGTGGTCAATCAAGTACAGGGGGATGCTGAAGCTATCCCGATCAACTGGCTGACTGTTGAGTGGATATTCTGCAGGCTGTGTATTACGGCTGAACCGGAATATCAACAAGAGTGGTACCGCGAAGGTGAACAGCCTGTCGTCTCTTGAATGAGACGGCAGGCTTTTTTGTATGCTTTTATATGAATCACACGCAATGAACGGGAGCAGTAGATGATGAAGGTGTGCAGAGAGCTGCGGGCTGGTGCAACGCAGTCACCTGATAGGCATTGAATCTCGCCCGGGAGCGGAGCGGCGGAAACAGGAAGTACGCCGCAACGGAAGTCCCCGTTACCGGACATCTGTATTTGCCGGACTATACCCGTATGGGGATGAGCCGGATACGGGGTGAGCTGGGCGCAGCTTGCGGTTTATCAGGAAGGTAAGCCGGATGCGTCAACAAGAGTGGTACCGCGGTGGGGTGACCCGCCGTCTCTTATATGAGACGGCGGGTTTTTGCGTTGTTTTACGGTTGTAAACTTACACTTCAGGAGGGTATATGATGATTATTCCGGTAAAGAAACGAATTCAGATTTTTGATACGACACTGCGGGACGGAGAGCAGGCACCAGGCGCCAGCTTGACCCCGGAGCAAAAAATTGTGCTGGCCCATAAGCTTGCCGGGCTGGGAGTCGATGTGATTGAGCCTGGGTTTCCGGTCTCGAGTCCGGGGGATTTTGCCGCAGTGGAGACCATTTCC
>RCUO01000712.1_pt1 | contig 15253 bp, 4 predicted proteins | sample 2166161 | NCBI WGS metagenome assembly RCUO01 (sample SAMN09932617, study PRJNA488358) | compost metagenome | feature: garden; material: soil; isolation source: compost soil in cyclohexanecarbonitrile-enriched culture | place: Germany: Experimental Botanical Garden Goettingen | collected 2016-01-27 | reverse complement strand
GCTCTCCCATACTATTAGTGGTCTTGGACTACCACAACTTATACCCTGCTTCTATTAGGATTTTGTACCATTGTTCACGGGTCATTTCCTCACCGCTAGCCGATTGGATGGCCCGTTCTATGCGCTCCTTTTTTCCGGTTCCCAGTACTATAGCGGGGTTGGACGAGTGTCTGAAGATCCATTTGTATACGACTTCGTCGACATTTTCTAGTTTTAGTTCCTGCCGGATGTCCTCCAGAACGTTCTTCATACTTTCCTCTTTCGGATTGTCCGGTTTGAAAATCCTCCCTCCTGCCAGTGGCGACCAAATCATCGGAGAAATGCCTGCTTTAAGGCAATGCGTCATTGTGCCATTGAGGTAATTTTCAATGCCCAAAGGATTGAGCATGAATTGGTTCGTGACAAATTGAATGTCGGTATGCTTCTGCAGAGTATCAAATTCAAGGGGATTATGGTTGGACAAGCCAAAATATTTGACTTTCCCCTCATTTCTAAGCTGCTGGAGCGTTTCATTAAGCTCGGATGGATCGATTAACAGGTCAAACATATGAATCAGTAAAAGATCAACATAATCGCAGCGAAGCTTATCCAATGATTCATTTACCTGTGCCAAAATATATTGTTTATCCGTGTTGAAGAAGCGAGTTTTGATTCCTGGATACTTGGCATTCGGAACACAGATGTCGCACTTGGTAACGATTTGGATCTTCTCCCGCAGGGATGGTTGCATGCGCAGCGCCTCTCCAAACAGCTCCTCGTTTCTATGATCGCCCCCGTAAATATCTGCATGGTCAAAAGTTGTAATCCCTCGTTCCAGGCACCATTCTATGAACTGGACGATTTCCATAGTGCTTAAATTCCAGTCGTTCATCCTCATGCACCCGATGACTATCTTAGAGATTGAAAGCTGTTTGTTTAATTGAACTCTCATTTTGGTCAACCACCTTCTGATCAGAATAGATGCCGTTGTCCATGCTGACTTCCACCCTTGCTAAATCTAAAAAGCCCGATCAAGCGACTCATTATGAATTCTTGTCCTCTGGTATAACATACTTTTTTATAGGCACAACGTTCGCACTACTCCCCGTACAAACGTTGTGTGAATTGATCTCCGTGATTGATTTGAGTCAAGCCATACGGCCGTGTATTCGCTTTCGAGCTTCTAATCTCGTGTTATCTATGATTCTTGCAGTTTGTTGCAAGGTCTCCTCCCCTTAGTTTTCATTAGCACAACACAAATGTAATTTTGAATACTCCTCTAGCGAAAGAAAGTGCTTCCATAGGTCACTGCAACAAATTAGCAAATTTAATTTACAATATCGCAATTGCTTAGTCAAGGACTAATTGTAAATATATAAATAAACATATGCACACTTAAAAATGCTTTTTTCATTATAATAATGTAAAATTCGTTCATTTCTCCACTTAAAACAACGAAATAATAGCCTCGCATCACTAAGTGGCCAGAAAAACCGAATATACACCATCTTATTGCTTTGTGCATTTGTCCATTTATCACAAAACTTAACAGTTATTTTTCACCATTAACTTGCAGTTTAAATCTTCATTTGCAATATTCAGATTGACAATTCTAGTTCTGCAGATTCGCGAACTGCAAGCTATTAATAAAGCCATACTGCTTCAGACGCAGTTAGCATGTTCCATTTCAAGGACGATCGTTTATTAAAAGGAGCTAATTATTTCAGCAAGTATATCTTGGGATATGAAACAACGTGGTATCCAATAAAAACCTATAGTGAAATTGCAGATTTTGGGCGTGGCAGATTTTATGATTTCTATATGATGTACTGTTACTATCAAAAATCCGGTGTAAATATGAATGGGGATGATGCTAAATATTTTACAGAGGCGTTTCATAAAGCACCGTCACCAGGAAATGCGGGAGTAGAATTTTGGCTTCATATTCCGGCATCGGCTGCGGGTACGGCTGTTAATAGTGAGTCTACCAATCCGATAGAAGTAGAAAAAAATAGATATACATTATTGAGCGGTACAGCGGCGGAAGAGAGTGCTGATACAACTTCCTATTTGAAGCTTGATGCAGGAGGTGGTGGAACTGAGATCGCTGTCTTAAATATACCGGGTCTATACAATCGTGATAGTTATTGCGTCCTGGCATTTAAAGTAAAAACAAATGGAATCTCAAAATTGAAATTAAGAAGAGACAATGGTAGTGAACCTTTTAAAATCTTGAATTTGCCAAATACAAATGAGGAGTGGACTTATGTTACTGTTAATATGAATATTTCGGAAGTGCCTCTCTCAAAATTTGGTCCTAATATTATACTTCTAAGTCTTGAGGGTGACTCTGGAAATTATCTGGCCATCGATCATATAAAAGTGAGTCCGACAGATAACTATGCTCCCCAATTTGAAAATTCCGCAACAGAAAAGACAGTGGCCACTTATGTCGGCAATGCAACATCCGCTTCCTTTGGAGCTACAGATTTAAATAGCAGCGATACCTTAACTTATACAATGATTAATGGTCCGGGTGAAGCCGCCTTAGACTCAAGTACTGGCGAATTCACGTGGACTCCTGCAAGATCAGGCAGTTATTCTTTCTTTGTACAGGTTAGTGATGGGAAAGCGACTTCTATGCTCGCTGCAACCGTAAATGTGAAATCTAATATAGAAGAAACGGTTACAGAAATGATTGCACCATATGATAGTTCTAAAACTTACACAAGGTTAACATATAATGCATATAAAACTGCCTATGATGCAATACAACAGCTTATAGCGCATAAAGAGACGAATCAGGATACGTTAAATACTGCACTTGATAACCTGCTAGAAGCTGTAAATCATTTGACGTTGGTCACGCCGCTGCTAAGTGATGGTAGTATTAATTATGTAGGGAGTTACTTCTTCGGTGGCTGACGTAGAGGTATCTACGCTGGTGGATGGTGATACGCAAACATGGGTAACAGATTTGTGGCCTCCCAATGCGTTCTTTACCTTCGACTTTGGAGCTGATTATAAAGTCTCTGCCACTTCTTTTCGAATGCAGTCCAGAAAGTACTTTCCGAACCGTATATGGGGTTCCGAAGTTTTGGGGTCTAATGATGGTATTAATTGGACTAAATTAACCAATGCTTCAATCACAAGTGCAGAAGAGATGGTAGAACTTCCGGTAATAGATGAGTACAAAGATATGCAATTCAGGTATTTGAAAATAAATGCATCAGCCCGTCCATTTAGTCCTGCCGAGTTTCGAATTTTGGGATCACTTCACATAGGAGGTGGTTTTGTTTCCCATGTTTCGCGTGCTCAACGGGCTAAAACTCACGAAGTAAAATCCCCTTGCGAAATTTGAAGGATAGATATTGCGGTGGGACAAAGAATCCTTTATCCCACAAACCTCGGCGAATGTGCGGTGCCGTTCCACTTTAATGTCTGTTACATTGCGACAAGGGCAGCGTTCTCGCTGGCGGTGAGAACTCTCGCATAAATACGGATGTCATCTAATTTTGCATTGAGATACGGATCGGTTGAGTGTTGGAAGGTCGGTAATGGTCCAGATTGGGCGTTGGAGTTGCTGGCGGTCTGCTTGGAAACTGTTGTACCGTTGGTGGTGGAATCCCCACTCCCCCGCTCCTTTGCCGCTATTGCGTGCAATCAATTGAACGTCAACCCGCTGGTTACCTGAGGGGAAACGATACCAAACAACCTAAGCTCACTCATGTTGCCATACCACGCACCGTTATTGATCAACCGGATATACCGATATTTGGCAATCAGTTGGCTGCTCGAAATATTTAACTTCTGCCAATCCTGCGTACTGGTTGCATTAGAAGATGTCAAAGTCGTCCAATTCGTCCCATCGTTAGAGCCTTGGACATAAGCTCCGTTGATTCGCGTATACGAACTGCCCTGTCTCGCTCGTATTTCAACCCTCGATAAGTTGACAACATTATTAAGGTTGCCGAAGTCGAAAGCGATATAACTGCCTGCTCCACCGCTGCCAAGACGGAAGTCGGAGCCGGTGCTTATATTCTTGTCAGACAGATAGCCAACTTGTGTAGCGGTATACTCCGGCGTTCGATTTGCAGACGGGTCGATATAATTAGCTTTGGTGTAATCTATCAGGTTCTGATTGCTGGACAAAAAGACTTTGCTGTCATCGGTTGTAAATAGAATCGTTTCAGCCGTTTGATCGCTGTCCGAAATCGTATAATCCAAAGCAAATTGAGGACTCTTACCGATCTGCGTAGAGGTAACCGAAGCCACGTTCCATGTTCCGCTATAATGGATGCCGTCCGATGTAGTCGGTGTTACCGTATTTCCTTCAATCGTCAAACTGATATTGGAAATCGGACTGCTGGCAACAAAGTTCAGGATAACCTGATCGCCTTCCGCTGCGCGATTGTCCATTGTATTTGTGGATATCGACACGCTGGATATCGCGTTGACTGTTTCATATCTCTTTCCTTCAATTCGGAGCTCGCTGATACTGAAGAGTCCTCCATTTGCTTTAGCAATTTTAAAGAAACGGTACCCTGTATTCGTGTAGGGGCTCAAAACGGCTGTCCGATGCAGTTCCTCCAGTATTCCTGCACTCTGCCAAGCATCGGTATAGTGGATGGCGTTGCTATCGGTAATTTGTACCCAGTTGATGTTATCGTTGGATGCATAAACCGTTGCGGCTTCGGTCCTGGTCGGGAAATAACGTCTGTTCTGTACCCAAAAAGCAGAGGCCTTCACCCTGTAATTAGCGCCAAAGTCGATGATAAAATAATTGTCAGGTGCAAACAAATCACCGCTAAAGCTCTCCGGGTCTACATCCAACAGATTGGTCACCTTGTTGGCACTCAAACTGCTTGTCACCAGGCCCGGATAGTTGATGCTAGACAGCGTCGTTCCGTCTTTCAATGTCTCCGTATAAAGTGGAGTCAAGAGCTGCAATCCGGCTATTGCCGACTGTAGATCGTCAAAGGCTGTTGCAATCTGTGATGGAGTGCTGGCACTATTCATAATAGTCGCATGGACCGTACTGTAATGCTGGTTGTAATTATTCAAGGAACTTGTTGTATGAATTTGGGCTGAGTTGTAACCTGCATTAATTTTGCTTTCAGCCACTGAAGCGCTACTTTCCACGTGAAGCGTAACCGGAAGAACGGCTACGGAATCCGTATTTTTGGCTTGAATGTAAAAGGTATACGTCCCAAGTGCAGGAGACGTCCATGTGAGTTTTCCCGTAGAATCAATGGTTGCGCCTGCTGGTGCATTAATCAAGGAGTAAGAGCTTGCATTTGTTGCTGCAAACGATTGTTCCGCGATTCCTCCCACATAGGAATAGAAGGTTTTATTGTCCATGCCAAAGTTTGGCGTGGTATTTCCGGTCCGATTGACGGCCAAGGCGTCCAGAGTGACTGTTGCTCCGCTGCCGGAAACCTTGAAATACAGAAGCGCAATGTCTTCATTGTATTGAGCCGGGGTTACTTTGCTTTCAGTTAAGTCAACATCGGTATATTTCCATTGTCCCTGGGTATCGGGCAACACGACGGAAGTAAAGGCATTGCTATCTAGATCTTTTTTCAACTCCAGTGTAGCTATCCCGCTGGTCTTAAACCGGATGGAAACCACACATGTTCCATTACCCCAACGAGCCGCAAAACTTGTCTCCAGTGCAGCGATGGTTGTACCCGCCGAGTCTGCGGTCATTTCAACAACCTTGTGGCCGTTCGGATCCGTTACAGTCTTTGTTTTAGCAGGTGCAAAGGCCGTAAACATGTTTCCTACTTGAAGTATTGCGCTAGCAGTAACGCCGGGGTTGTAGCTGGCTGTCGAAGTGTAGGTATTGATGTTTGCATCATTGGCGGCGGCTGCCGGCATATAAAGCCAGAACTCGCCTCCGACAGTATTCTCCCAAGAGGCTTTATCCGACGGCTGGTATCTGTTTTTATACATTTGAACCAAGTTGGGAGCTGCCGTGTTAAGGTCAACTGTATTATCGGCAAGATACTTAAAGAAGTTATATACGAATCCTACATTATATAAGTGGCCGCGTCCTTGATTATAAGATGTGTTATACCATTGCTGATAATTAAGCGTTGGATTGCCCGACCCAGATCCTACCTGAATAGGTGTCCAAGGTACGGTATATCCAAGATTGTACTTGGCAAAATGATCCGCTGCAAAGAGCAGCCTGCTTCCCAGGAATTCATAGGCATTTACGGCATTGGCTGCAGTAGATACGGTACCAGCGGTCGGATCTACCTTGGTGCCTTGCTGATAAACCAACTGGCACAATTGAGGAATAACAATAACACCGGCGCTGGCGTGAGGTTGATCGCGTCCCATCTCTGCAAATTGATATTGACCGTTCCCCACTTCGCGTGCTTGCATCTTAATGCTTCCCGTCCCCCAGTTGTTAGTCAACCTTGAATTGACGGTTACCATCTCAACCGCGTTGGCATACCCTTGTGCATCATCCTCGAATAATAAAACAGACATGGCTCCCAGCAATGCATAATCGTGCTGGTTCATCCAAAAATCAGCCTGCAGTACCAACTGCGAAAAGGTATTGGTGGCGCTGTCGTAATACGTACGGTCCATGTAATTATAAAGAAGGCTGGAATGAAGAAACTTTCCGAAGTTGGTATTATCTGACGACGTCCATGCATTGTTCGGAACGGCTGCACTGCTGTACTTCATCAATTCTGCCGCACTAGCAAAGTAATAGGTTGCATAAGAAGACTTAATATGTTCCTTAAGTGACGGACTTTGGGTGACCTGCCCCCACAAGCGGAGGATTCGCATTGCTTCTGTCCTGTAGGACTCATTTCCTGTAATGAGATACATGATGGCCTGTGTAAATGCTGCCTGGGCATCAGGTCCTGCATCATTCATCCATTGATTTGTTGACGTAAGTGAAGTGTATTTCGGCGCCCCGCTGCCATTGTCAAGCTTGGGGGTATAATTCGTATTTGCAAAAGAAGACTTCGACATACCCACGAAATAACTGGCCCACGGATCTTGAACTGTCCGTACCTGATTCTGTAGATTGATAAGGACATCTTTTGTTAATCCTACTCCGGGATGTACCAAACCGCTTCCTGTAGTTGCAGTTGTGATAGTCGGGGCCACATTGCCGGCTATCAAGGTATGAACTGTTTCTGCGATTGAAGTTGGTGCTTGCCCAGCGTGAACGGTTCTCGCTGACAAGAACTGTACTAACAACAGTACAAGCAGAAGCCGTGTAAGATTGGATTTGTAAGACCTCTTCATAAATCACTTCTCCTCTTTTTGATTTTGACTACAATATTGTGGGCAGCCTGCTAACTTGCTTTAGTTGATCACATCTTTCCGTGCAGGCTCTGATAGAATACGATCCAACTCGTTTTTCATTGACTGATCCCCATAACTAAGATTCGTTATCACTCTTAATTAAAAATCTCTCTTGTGCGATTGAAACTCGTAACATTATCAGCACAAGAGAGATTTTAAGGACTACGTTATTCTTTTTTTCCTATAGATCAAATCCTTTGGAACTAATCCGGCTGAACCAGTACCGTTATTTCTGATCCACTCGATTCGTAGATTAAAGTTGGTCGCTTTGGTCTTTCCGAATTTCCGGTATTGTCCGTGGAGCGATATCTCAAATATGATTTCCCGTCACGTTCCGTGGAGTCAGCCTTATGGCTGCTTGACGGTAACGGTGATCGTCTCTCCGGACGTCTCGCCAGCCGCATTGACCAGTACGGCGCGATACTCGTATACGCCAGGAGCTCTGCCGGAAATCGCCGTTACCGCTTGCTGGGCTATCGGCGTAGCTTCGCTCAACGTCTGTGTATCGATCAGTACTCCATTCTCATACAGGCGATATTCCGAAGCGTTCGTTCCCCACCACATGTTCATCGTGACGACGTAATTACCATCTTTGTCCCAGTTGTTATGAGACAATACCGGTTTACCCGGTGCTGCATCGGTGACGTTGACGACAAGCGAGTTGCTTGCAGTCGTACCGAAGACGTTCGTCAGTTCACAGGTGTACGTGTATGTTCCGTTCGGTTTCCCTGCGATATCAATGTTCACGGTCTGCGCCTTCGGCGAGTTGTCCGTCAGTTTCTGTGTGGAGATTAGCTTGCCATTCTCGTAAAGCTTGAACTCGGTGCCGTTGCTCCCCCACCACAGGTTCATCGTAACAGTATAGTTGCCGTCCTTCAGTCCCGTGTCATAGCCATTATTGTCAGACAGGACCGGCTTGCCCGGAGCGCCGCTGGCAAGCGGCGTCACATCGTGCAGCCACTGTGCCCATCGGACAAGCACAGCCACCTGTTCGGCCGTGAACACGTTGCCGCTTTGCTCCTTCACTTCCGCGATATACACTTGCAGCAGCTTACGTGCTTCCGCGCCGTTCCTTTCGTCGGCTTTCACTTTGGCTGCTTCCAGCTGCTGCTTAAGCGATGCTGCAACTTGATCCGCACCCGCAGCGCCGGTTTCGGCCGCAAACGTACCGGTCAGCGCAGACAGGCTATCGAATGTCGCCACCACGCTAAACGAATGTTCTGCCGATCCGCGATTTCCCGCGGCATCTTCCGCTTCCGCCGTTACATTATGAACGCCCGGCTGAAGCGTATATGCTTTGACATCCACCAGTGGCGTATTACACGGAGAGTAGGTCACGCCGGAAACTGAATCCTCTGCACTGCACGTGATGCTGACCGTCTGATCGATCGTATAGGCAGCCTCTCCATTGACGTTCACCTGAGGCGCAGTCATGTCGATCTTCGCCTCCACCAACTTTGGTGTGCTAGAACCATCTTCGGTTACAGGACGATACAGCATTTGGTTTAGCCCTTCCTGACCCAGAACAACAGGTGTGTCATAGACGTTCCATCTGTTCCCCCCGTCCAGGCTGTACTGTACATTTCCATAGGCCGACAACGTTACTGTAACCGGTGTCGTGTACCAACCGTTGCTTCCGTTAGGTGTTTCAGGATTTAATGACACGTCTGACTTGTCAATGGTCAGTGTAACCGTATACGTTTTTTGTGTGCCATTCTCTGACACAATCTGCACGATCACCTTATCGCTACCTTCGTTCAGCGAAACGGAAACTGGGGAACCGCTAGTCGCATCAATGCCATTGATCTTGATCTTTGAAGTCGGGTCGTAAACCGACGCGGTGACGGTAATACTGTTTATCGCATTCTTTACAGTAGCGGTGTATTCCCTCACTTCAGGGCTGAAAGCAGGGCTTAACTGCGCATCACCCAGGTTAAGGGCTGTTAAATCTGCGTTGTCGGATTTCACCTTGACAAAGTGAGCTGTTAAATTCCAGTTCTCCCTGACCTCAGTTACTCTGCCGCCACCAAGATAACCTCCATTGAAGTATCCAAGGGTATACACAGGATTGCCCGATGTTGCATAATCAACTTCCACCCCTTCTACCATCCGCTTGTGCGTCCAACTCTCGAACTTATATCCCTCATTAGGGACAGCCTTGACTGTAACTACCGCGCCGTCTGCAACTCCATCCAGCCGATCACGCTCTTCTTCCGCTGTTGTTCCGTAATCCATGTATACAACGCCGCCTTCTTCAGGCGAAGCCTGAGACTGCACCGTATAGGTAACCTCAGGTCCGGTGGTTAACTGATCGCCGTATTCACCGTAGAAACGCAGCTCGGAGATGTTGCCGTACCACTTGCCGCCATTGATCACCCGAATGTAACGGAAAGTATGAACCTGCTCTGACGCTTTCACTGAGAGTGATTGCCACATTGAAGTGTCACTAGCACCCGACTCGGAGAGAGTCTTCCAGCTTATATTATCGTTGGAACCTTGAACATAGGCCCCCGCAAGTCTGCTTCCAAAGCCAGGTCTGGCCAGCATCTCAATCCGATTCAGCTTGACGGCATAATCCGTCCCCGCTTTACCGAAATCGAAGGTAATAGACGAACCCCAATCACCAAACTCGATATTGCTGATTGCATTATCAAACAGCGATGCAATAGTACCGCTTTTGAGAGGGGACGAAAGAGTGGCGGTTGATTTGCCGAGCACATCGTCAATCAGATTGCCGGTGTTCGACAGCAGTACAGAAGAACCATCTGTTGTCAGAAATTCCTCTTCGCCAGGAGTTACGCCATCCGCGCCCAGATAGTTAATAGAAAAGCTTGCAACTCCGTTTTGTACACCGGCAGGAACTGTAAAAGCAGCTGTATACTTATTGCTACCTTCTGCTTTAACTACGGAAACGTTTTGTCCTTCGATGGCCACTCTCGGATTAACGATAGTCTCCGTAGTAGTGAAGGTCAACGTTACGTTGTCGCCTGGAACCGCACGTGTACTCAACTCATTATTTGATGCAATGGAAATACTGGTGATTTTATTCATATTTTCGTAACGTGTTCCAAAGATCCGCATCTCGCTAATCGACAATGGCTGATCCTCAACCGCAAATTCGTTAGGATTGATGACTCCGCCGTCCAAATCCTTAAACTTGAACATACGGAATTTGGTATCCCGATATTGCGCGAATACAGGGAGGCTCTGCATCTCCGTAGACTTGATGGCCATATCCGTCAAGCGGACCCAGTTTACTCCGTCATCTGAGCCTAAAACAACCATGCCTTCTGATCTCTGGGGGAACATATTTCTCGGCCCACTTTGGAATTCGGAAACCGCTACCTTATAGTTCCGGCCAAAATCAATCGTAAACGACTTGTCGTTGTTGCCCCACATATCGCCCATAGCTGTTAACAAGTCATTATCCAACATATTGTTGACATTGGAGCTTGACAGCGTAGAGGTGACAAGACCCCGATAATCAAGGCTGCCGTCGTACGCAAGAGGTGTCGCAAGCCTTAGTCCCTCTGCCGCAGCTTTCAAGGCCAGCAGTTTGGCGTTCTTTTCTTCCATGGTACCGTTGATTGCACCTACTGCCAGACTGTATGCATCAAGATAGGTTTTCAGAGTGGTGGATTCGTATATCTTGGACGAATCATATGACTTCGCCAATTCTGCGATCGCTTCTTCATAAGAACCTTGTACATTAATTGTCACTTCAAGCAAACTGATAGTGGTTCCGTCGGTTGCGGACACACGGAAGAAATAACTTCCGCTGCCGGGCGGTGTCCATGTAAAATTGCCTGAGGCGTCAATGCTCGCACCCTCGGGAGCACCGATGAGAGAATAGCTGACGGTGTCCGCAGCATTCGAATCGGTAGCCTTAAAGGAAGTCGAGAACTGTCCGCCTACATAAGCGGTTGCAGTCATACTCAAGGCCGAGCCTGTAAATACTGGAGGCGTAACGTCTGCGGCTCCTTCCTTCATATAATCAAGATCGACAATGGCACCATCGTTGCCGCGCAGATTAAAGAAAAGAATTTCATTTCCGAAAGCGTTGACCGGGACATTCCTAAGATCTAGGGTAATAAATCGCCATTGGTTCTCGGTATTAGGCAAAGTAATGGTTTTGAACGGCTGGCGGCCCTGATCCCGGCTAATGTCCAATTGCATCATGTCATTGGTTTTGATCCGAAATGCCAAAAGGCCTCCGCGCCAATTGAACTGATGAAAAATAGCAAATCTAGAACCTGTAGATGATGCCTTCACTTCCAGATAGGATACGCCGTCGGCAGTCTGTGTCGATGAATTGCCGTCAAAAGCCGTATATCTGGGTTCTATCTGATGAGGACCTGGGGTTCCCTGCTTTTCTTCTGTTTGGCTTTGTAACAGCGATACATCTCCCAGCGCCTGATCAGGAATGTATAACCAGTTAAAGTCATACTCGTTAAATGATTGATAGTTGATTGTTCTTCGTTTGAACGCCTCTGCTAGGTATTTGAAATTAGGGTCAGTATCCTGATAACCGCGTACATATTTATAGTAATAGTACATATAGTCAAAATTGGAGAGGCGGCCCCGGCCAGACTCGGAAGGGGGTGATCCTATTCCGTCGTTAAAAGGAACGGTATAGCCCAGGTTGTAGGCACAATAAAGATTGGTTCCCTTGAGTATCCGGTCATTCATAAATTCAAAAATCCCAACAGCGTTCGATTTCGTCGAAGCCGTCCCAGCCACCGGGTCCACCTTGGTTTGCTGCGCCAGAAGCATACGCGTTATCATCGAAACCACATTGACATTATCTCTGGAGTGAGGTTGGTCACGCATCATTTCTTTGATAACGATAACAGGCTCGTCCAATGGAGTGCCGTCATAATTGGTACTGGTTTCAAAAAAAGCATTGACCAATGCACCGTGCCCATACTTTGCCTCTTCCGGAACAGAGCTGTTGACGGTAAACCGTTCAACCAACTTGTTGTATCCTTCCACATCATCCTTCAAGATGTAGGACGACATAGCTCCCGTCACAGCTGTTTGGAATTGGTTAAGCCAGTACGTATTTTTGTCAAAAAACAAACGCAGGGGCGGATCGACAAAGTTGGTTATATATTTGTCTGTGTCTTCCTGTGTCCATATAAGACTGCTATCAGTCGTGCTGGTCGAACGGATCAGATCGACGGCCGAATTCATCATAAACATCGGGAAGGCCAAATGGATGTGTGCATCGACTGTCGGGCCGGCCTCATCCGGATTCACCATGGACCATAGCTTTAAGATCCGGATCGCTTTGGCGCGGTAATCCTTATCGCCTGTCAAATAATACATAAGAGCTTGGTAATAAGCCGCATGTGAATCCTTGGTTAGCTGGTTGTTAAAAAATCCTGTGTTGTAATTGAGGTACCCGAAATTTGGCGCTAGCGTATCGGTACCCGGATATTTATCATTTTGTATCTGGTATGATTTGGAGGCCAAAGGGTTATTATTTTTGAAATTTTGATAATAGGTATACCAGGGTTCTTCCTTCTTCATCACATGTTCTCTGATGCGATCAAGGTCGGCTGCATTAAGCGCGATACCGGGATTTGCGAGATTCAGTCCCAGATCGACAATCTCAGGCAGTTTTTCCGCCAGCCCTTCAATTGCAGCTTTCAAAGCTTCGGTCAATGTATCCAGATCCGCTTGGATAAGATTGCCCGCAGTTCCGCCCTCCACTTTAGCAAGGGCTTCTTTCCCGTTAGCATAGGCGGTCTCAAGCGCTTGCCAGGTCGCATCAGAATAATGGTGTATGCCTGGAAGGAGTTGCCCCTGATCGACGATAACCTTGGCGGCTGCGACTTGATCCTGCAAATCATACGTGAAGAGAACTCCTGCCTGCCGGAGTCTTCCGTAGAACTTGATCTCCGACATGTTTAAATACCATTTTGCAGCGCTGTTAATTCTCAGATATCTGTAAGATGTCTTATCTGTGATAGACAATGTTTGCCAATCTATGCTTTGGATTGCACTGCTGCTGATTGTTTTCCAAGTCGCCCCGTCGTTTGAACCTTGCAAATAGGTGCCTAAGATACGGGCTGGCAGATCACTCCTGGCTATTAAATGTACCCGATCCAGAGCGATTGCATTGCCTTCGCCCATATCCACGTTCAAATATACGTATCCATTATATTTATTATAGTCCGGGTAAGTACTGGTGTTTTTGTCCATCATCAGAGTGGCAAAAGCTTTACCATTCTGAGAGTTGGTCGTACTATAATCAACATTGCCGCTTCCGTCTGGTGAAGGAATCCCAAACGCCTTAGCTTTAGATAATACATCAATAAAATCGGCGGGTTCCTTAATAATTAATGCGCTTTCAAGCAAAGCTGCGGTTGCCGGTTTCCCGCAATTGCCTTCCGCATCCGTGTAATAAATAGAAAAGGAAGCTGTTCCAGGGAATTCATACGGACCGATGACATAGCTTGTTGACCATTCTTTATTGTTTGAGCCTTCTTTCTGTACAGCAGGATATACTTTCCCGTTAGCAAGGATGTTAACATTGGAAATGGGAGAAGCAGACGCAAAATCAAGGGTAACAGTATCTCCCGCAACTGCTTTAGTAGGATCTGCATTGCTGGACGACATGGAGACAGAGTTAATCAGATTTACCAGCGGCTCTCTTGTTCCATCGATTCTTAACTCGCCGATGTTGAATATGCCCCAGGATCCATCCGCCTGAATTCTCAGATAGCGGAAAGGAACAGATTGAAACTCTGTTTTAACAGGCAAGGTCTGCATGGCCGTGATGTTCGAAGACGCTCTTGAAGCTGTTATTTCCGTCCAGCCAATACCGTCCGCAGAAGCCAGCACCCGTCCGCCGGAAATTCGGCCGGAATATGAAGTCCGGGCTTGCATTTCGAATGCTTTCGCTATTACACCATAACCATCACCAAAATCAAGTGTTAAATAAGGTGTCGGCAAACTAAAGTCACCAATGTAGGTGTTGGTATTATCATCACTTAATTGTGCCAATTGAGCAGCAGTTAGCGTTGTGCCTGAACCGGAAGTACCGGTTGCCAATACGGGATAATTCAACATCCCGTCAGGGAGAGCGGTTTCAGCTTCGGCCGTCATGGGCAAATAGGACAGCAGCATGGCTGTAGCCAGCACAATGGACATCCACCTGCGAACCAAACGCCCCTTCTCAGTAATAAGTTTTCGTTCCATTCGTTTTTTAGCTCCTTCACTTAAGATATACATAAGGAGAATCGTACATCAAGATTCACACTACCTGAATGAGATCCTTCTGTTGTCACTCTATCAGATAGCCAATGTGCTGCTCACTAAAAATCCCCCTCCTCCCTTGTACTCTTAGAGTTGCTTTTCTTAGTAAAAACTGGTAGATGAAACGGATCACCCTCGCTTTAATTGAAGGCATGAAGTAAGCGCTTACTATAACCGTTATTAATATAGCAATCGAGTGATATGGTGTATATATTACTTTCCCACGATTCCTTGTAATTATTTTATTCAAATTTATTAGGGTTTGTATGCTTTTTCCCACCGGCGGAATCGAGTATACACCGAGGACCAAGAACCGTAACATTCAGGGGTACCTCGCATGGAATATCTGTACGAGCTACCCACAGCATGACATTAAGTATCATGCGATTGTCTTACGGAGGTCTACCTAGGATTTGTGAAAGCGTGGCGCCAAGTTTTCAGCGGAGGAGGAATCTTGTGGACATAGCGAATATTGCGGTTTTCTTGGCATAGCTCGATATCAACTGGCTACGGCCAATGTATGGAGGCTAGCGGAGGTTCACACTTGTAAATTGACATATGATAAAGAACGCTCTCTTACCATCTCTCAGGTATTCCTGCCTGCGATATAATCTGCAGTCCGGATGGCTAGCGCAATTGTCGAAAGCGCTGGATTGGCTCCGCCTGTATCAGAAAG
>RCUO01000710.1_pt1 | contig 15276 bp, 17 predicted proteins | sample 2166161 | NCBI WGS metagenome assembly RCUO01 (sample SAMN09932617, study PRJNA488358) | compost metagenome | feature: garden; material: soil; isolation source: compost soil in cyclohexanecarbonitrile-enriched culture | place: Germany: Experimental Botanical Garden Goettingen | collected 2016-01-27 | reverse complement strand
AGCACGGCATCATGCTGATTGCCGATGAAGTGCAGAGCGGCGCGGGACGGACCGGCACCTTCTTCGCCATGGAGCAGATGGGCGTGGCGGCGGATATCACCACCTTCGCCAAATCCATCGCTGGCGGCTTCCCGCTGGCGGGCGTGACCGGACGCGCCGAGGTGATGGACGCTATCGCCCCCGGTGGACTGGGCGGCACCTACGCGGGCAGCCCGATTGCCTGCGCCGCCGCGCTGGCGGTGATCAAGGTGTTCGAGCAGGACGATCTGCTGCAAAAAGCCAATGCAGTGGGTGATGCCCTGCGCGAAGGTTTACTGGCGATAGCCGAAAAACACCGGGAAATTGGCGACGTTCGCGGGCTGGGGGCGATGATCGCCATCGAGCTGTTTGAGGGTGGCGACCCCCATAAACCGCACGCCGCGCTGACGGCGGAGATTGTCGCCCGGGCGCGGGATAAGGGTCTGATCCTGCTCTCCTGCGGCCCGTACTATAACGTGCTGCGCATTCTTGTGCCGCTCACCGTGGAAAAGGCGCAGATCGAGCAGGGGCTGGCGATTATCGCCGAATGTTTTGACGAGGCGACGCAGGGTTAATTTTTACGCCCGGTGCATGCCGGGCCGTTAACGTGTTGATGACAAGGCTTATGTAATCGCTGATTGAATCAGAACGATTGTTCTGGAAAAACGCTAAAGCCGTGGTCAGTTTTTGTTGACCACCACAGCCGTACCTTGACTTTTCACTCACTAAATAGTTTACTTTTTTTATTATAGTTACACCCTGAGTGAATCTATGACATCAAAAATAAACTGGCTGTTGCAAAACACCTCTCCGGGAAGCCTGGTTTTACAATCGTGGCTGACCCGGAACAACATATCGCCTTCTCTGGCTTTTAAATACGCGCAAAATGGCTGGTTAATAAAACTGCGGGCTGGCGTTTATGCGCGCGCAGGACGAGAACCAGACTGGAGTGATGCGCTATGGTGTCTGCAAAACCAGCTTGAAGCACCGGTGTATCTGGCCGGACTGAGCAGTCTCTCCTGGCAGGGCCGTTCCCATTACCTGCAGCTTAAACAGAGCCAATGCTGGCTTAACAATGAAAACAAAGCGATTTTACCCAAATGGTTTAAAGAATTTCCCGGCGTTGAGTGGTTGGTGGTATCGGCTCTGAAGCTCCCTGAATTGGATGAAAAATTCCGAACTGAGCTTGAGGTGAAAGGGAAAAGCATAACCGCCAGCGTACCAGAACTGGCAGCCTACGAGCTATTAAGCGCAGTACCTCAGACAATCTCATTTGAGCACGCTGCCGAGCTTTTTCAGGGACTAGTCAATCTCAACCCACGTAAAGTGGAGAAGTTGCTTACACTCAGCCAGTCCGTACAAACCAAACGCCTGTATCTGTTTTTCGCCAGTTTCTATGAACACGCATGGTTCAAACGCGTGGATACCAGCAAAATCGACCTGGGATCGGGCAACCGACAAATCGTTATTAATGGCAAGCTGAACACGCAATACCGGATTACTGTGCCCGAAAATTTTACTAAGAGGGGAATAAGCCATGGATAAAACCTCCCCCTACTACCGCCAGGTCGCCCTGCTGGTGCAAGCATTACCCTATGTCGCTAACGAGCCCTGTTTTGACGAGGCGACACAGGCTTAACGCATTCAATATCGCCCGCATTTCGGTGCGGGCTGGAGTCGAAAATTATGAGTCGCTACACCCAGGCACCGGAACTCGTTGTTGATCATTGGTTTAACACCCCGGCACCGATCACCCTGCAGTCGCTGCGCGGTAAAGTGGTGGTGATGGAATCTTTTCAGATGCTGTGCCCCGGCTGCGTCTCCCACGGCCTGCCGCAGGCGTCGCGGATCTTCGCCACCTTCCCGCAGGATAAGGTGGCGGTTATCGGGCTGCACACGGTATTTGAGCACCATGACGTGATGACCCCGCGGGCGCTGGAGGTTTTTCTGGCCGAATTCCGCATCCCCTTCCCCGTCAGCGTGGACAGACCGTCTTCGGACAACGACATTCCGCAAACCATGCTGGCCTATGGCATGCGCGGCACGCCGACGTTGACGATCATCGATCAACAGGGGAATGTACGGCAGCAGCATTTCGGCGAGGTGAATGATTTGGCGCTGGGGGCGGAGATTGGCGCGCTGCTGAGTGAGGTGGTGGTGCGTGAGGGGGAGGAGGATGTGGGAGCGGGGTGTGGGGATGGGGGGTGCGCGGTTTGAAGATGGGGGTTATCTGCGGAGTGGATATAGCTCATTTGCCAGAAGACGGTAGCAGAACACGGAGTAATGCCCAGAACAGGAAAGTGAAAAGGGCTATTTTTACGAAGCGTCGTAGCGTGGACGACGCCCACTCTTTTAGTATCTCAGGAAAACGTATTTTGCGGATTATTGTGTTGTAAGCGGCAGCATCGTGATGAATGAAATGTGGGGTTGCGATGATCAACTTGCTAAGTAAATCGGCCAGGATCACGGAAAGTTGTATCTAATCCTGGGGGCAGGTCAAAATGGTGAGCAACGCTCCATTTGACCTGCAAATTATTCAGAATCCATCAAAGATAAAATCGAGAGCATTTTTGATGGTTTGCCTGTGGGAACGAACGTCCATCACTTCATCACCAATCTGCGAAAGCCTGATACTCGCCATTTCGTGAGTCATAACCAGATAGTCATTACCTTCCACATGCAGAGTGGGCGTCAGGCGCTTAACTGGATTATTTACCAGCCTGTTCACAGGAAACAATGGGATAACCAGGCGCGTATGCAGCTCATCAATAATATCGCTCTGCACATCAAGTAAATAAGGATAAGCCTTGCTGTTTCCTTTATTGCGATAAACCACGTATTGCATGGTTAAAACGTCCTGTAATCGTCCGACAAAAGGCCGTGCTCATCAGTAATACGATTGAGCTCCTGCAAACCTGCTCTGTTTTCAGCTTTCCAGCGTTCAACGCTTGTGGCACTGATTTCTTCTTTCAACGCAGCGGTAAGCAATGCAGACAGATTGATTCCTGCTTCACGGGCTTGCTCAAGCAGTACAGGTTCTAGCGTGACGCTGACTGTCTTTTTATGTCGTACACTCACAACCGGCATAGGACCTCCTGAAATTACACGTGTAGTAAGCACATGTATCAAGTATGGGGAAGATTTAAGCAAATGGCAATGAGAGGTGACTATCGGGAGGAGCAACATCTTTGAGACTGTAATTTAAATTTTGTATCTAACTGTTTTTTATATGTTCATACCAACAACGCAGACAGGCAAATGATGGACGATGGCAACTAAAAGCGCTGGGTGCTGAACTGGCTACATAATAGCCAGAAATACGTCTGCTGGAAGGACGCCCAGGAGCAGCATCGTGATAGATGAAAACCGCCGCGAACTGCTGAACGACAACTATGTTCGTCTTCTGTACACCCTTCCCAGCTTATAAGCACTGAATAATTCATTCTTCATTACTTACGATGAAAGCTGAGTGAATACGTTTGTCGCAACTCTGGAAAGCGGCTCGAATTTCTAAATATTACCTCTGCACAAACGCCGGAAAATTAAAAAGCTACGTTTTACGTAGTATCCGCTAAGTACAATAACGACGACTATTTAAGTGATGAACGAACACTCTACTCACCATCAAATCTTTAGTCGGCACCATAAAGAAGTGCTTATTGTAAAAGGAGAAGGACATGAAAACGGACTGGCATAAAGCAGACATCATCGCATCGATAAAAAAGAAAGGGACTTCCCTTGCCGCGCTCTCCAGGGAGGCCGGGCTGCGTTCTTCAACGTTAGCCAACGCGTTAGAGAGGCCATGGCCTAAAGGTGAGCTGATCATTGCCGAGGCCATTGGCATGCCGCCGGAAGAGATCTGGCCAAGCCGGTATTACAAGGATGGTGAGTTGATGGATCGCCGTTTACTGATGAGGAAAAGAGTGGCGTAGCGTTGGTTCACCCCCACTGAGTGACTTCACAAATTCATTAAATCTATAGATTCACGGTTTACATCACCCTTCATTTGTTATGTGATCCTGTTACAGGTTTCGGTAGTTCGCTACCACGCCAACCGTAACAGGATCTCATTGATGAATTTTTACCAGGCTGACCCTACGCTGGAGAACTACTGGCGCGGGGTGATTCTTTTTGGACGGAACGTCGCATCTTACAAATTCGCGCTGGCGCATGCCCTGTATGAGATTGATAAGACTGGCAGCGATCTCATCACCCTCGACGAACTCGCCGTACCGTTCAGCCGCCATCTTTGTGAGCATCTGAAACACGCCCCTAAGCAGATTACCTCTAGCGGCAGCAAGTTTCTGGAAACCTGCGTTCAGTTCAACAACGATGAGATTTCTCACGCCAAACTGATTGAAACCACCGTACGGCTTGGCTTCAGCAACGTGATTGACGCCTTCCATAACGTGAATGCGGGCGAGATCGAAAAACGCTTTTTCATTGATGAGCGTAAGACCCATAAAGGGATCCGTCTGACGGAGAACTTCTTTCATCTGGGGGAGCGCCAGCAGTATCACAACCTCGCTTTTGAGACCAACGCGCGCTGGAACCTTGTCGAACAGGCCTGGGCGATGGGCGTATCCCGCAACCTGGTTGCCGTCGAGTTCGACGAGGATAATCAGCTGCTGTTCAGCCACGTGAACGCGCGTCGGGTCAATATCACCAGCTGTCGCGATAGCCTGAATGGCTACCAGAAAGGACGCTGCTTCTACTGCTTTAAACCCATCAGCCTGATACCGGGCGATCCCGACCTGGCCGACGTTGACCACTTTATCCCGTGGGCGGCGCGCGATGAGGTAGCCAATATCAACGGCGTGTGGAATTTAGTGCTGGCCTGCCAGTGCTGCAATCGCGGTGTAGAGGGCAAGTCCGCCCGTCTGCCGGGCAGCAGACTCCTGCAGCGGTTACATTCCCGCAACGAGTACTTTATTCAGAGCAAACTCCCGCTGCATGAAACCATCGTTAAACAAACAGGAACCCAGACCGCCATACGGCAAAACTTCCTTGAAAATAACTGGAACGCTGCCAAAGCGAGGCTGTTCCATACCTGGGAACCCAAAGCCGAAGGCGAGGCCACATTCTAATGACGCTTAAATATTATCAGGACAATGCGCAGACCTTCTTCGACGGAACGGTGAATGTCGATATGTCGTCGCTCTACGAGACCTTTACCCGACATCTTGCGCCCGGCGCGCGGGTGCTGGATGCGGGTTGCGGTTCCGGGCGTGATGCCAAAGCGTTTCAGGAGATGGGGTATCAGGTTGATGCGTTTGATGCATCGCCTGCGATGGTTGAGCTGGCGCGAGAGCATACCGGGTTGCCAGTTCAGCTGATGGCCTTTGCGGATGTAGACTGGAAAGAAGAGTTTGATGGGATTTGGTGCTGTGCTTCGCTGCTGCATGTTCCGGCAGTGGAGTTGTTGGAGGTGATGCAGAGGCTTGCGGATGCGCTTAAGCCTGGCGGGGTGTGGTATGTGTCGTTTAAATATGGGGATGGGGAGCGGGAGGTTGATGGAAGGCGTTTTACGGATATGGATAAGGTTAGATTAAAGGAGCTGGTTGAAGATATCTCGGAGATTGATGTTGTTGAAATTTGGATGACTCAGGATAGGCGTCCGACGAGGGATGAGGTTTGGGTGAACGGGGTGTTTAGGAAAGGCACTCTATATGGATCATAGTTACGCAGCTAGTAGTGACGATCCAATTCATTCAAGCCCTCATGTTACAAACAAAAATCAATCGGTTTTAAAAACTGAAAGTGATTCCCCTGACTCTGAAAGTATATCTTCAATCACAACTCTCTTTTTAATTATTAACTAGTTGATTGTTATACTCAAACAACTGTTAAACCAACAAAGAAGTAGGACAGTTCTCAGCTTTCAAAATTGCGCAATAGTGCGCACTTGTGTACACTTTTGCGCACAGTCCTATATAACAACTGCCAAAAGCGAAAACACTATGAAAGTCTCTGTTATTTTGCCGGATGATGATGCACTGCGCTTTGAGCACTACTGCAAATCAAAAGGTTTCAAGAAATCCACTTTGATAGTAAGGCTTATCAGAGAACATATTGATAATGAGAATTTTGTAGTCCAGCAGTCACTGCTTTTAAATGAACAAGGTACTGAGAAAAATAGTGAAATACAAAAATCTAGCCGCTAATGAGAGTTCAATGAAAAAAGAAAATTCCCCACTGAAGTTCAACTCTTTCTTTGCTGGCATTGGTGGCTTTGACATTGCATTGGAAGAAGAAGGATTTCAGCCTGCTCTTCAGTGTGAGATAAATCCGTTTTGTCAACAGGTTTTAAAAACGCACTGGCCAGATGTGCGTCTTGCAACGGATATCACGATTCTGAATTCTCAAGATATTCCTAATGCGGATGTTTGGTGTGGAGGGTTTCCTTGCCAGGACGTATCTGTTGCACGCGGTTCAAAAGGCAGAGACGGCCTTAAAGGCAAAAACTCAGGCTTGTTCTATCCATTCGCAAAGCTCATTGCTGAGAAAAAACCAAAAGCCCTTTTGATCGAGAACGTATTAGGCTTGTTGAGCTCACATAATGGTCAAGACTTTAGAGTTGTACTCGAAACGCTGGCCGCTGAAGGCTACTCTATTGCCTGGCGAGTGATGAATAGCAGATATTATGGCGCACCACAGTCGCGCCCAAGAGTTTTCATATGTGCCATTTTAGAAGGTTATGGTAACCCAACCGAAGTACTTTATGAGCAACAAAAAGGAACTAAACCTAAAGCCCAGCGTGCAGGTTTTCTGACAGTACATACATGTGAAGTTACCGGGGCGCGAGTTCCTGAAGTTGCATATTGTCTAGCCGCTACATCCGGTAGACACACAGGTACTGACTGGAGCAGAACTTATGTTTCATATGATGCAGCTGTTCGACGAATGACCCCCACTGAATGCGAGGGAGTGCAAGGTTTCCCGAAAGATTGGACAGTAGTTTCATGCCCACTATCTCTGAAAGAGAACGATTTGGATACCCCAAGGTATCACGCCTTAGGCAATGCTGTAGCAGTCCCAGTAATTCGGTGGCTTGCTAGTCGCCTACGCCAAGCACTTTCTAAAAATGTCTCTAGCACTACGCAATCAATTGAAACAATCAAAGAAAATTCAAACGACTTTCAAGATAAATCTTTAAGGCATATGAAGCTTTCTCAGTTACACCTTGCAACTGATGCAGTAGTGAATTCGCTAAAATGGCAATCGGGGGGCGTTATAATTGGAGATGAATGCTGGGATATCAAAGCACCTGAGGCACCTTCAACACCTATTGAGTCTCGTTTAATCGATGTCATCGAGAGTACATATCCTGCTGATAAATATTTCCTGAGCTCAAACGCTGCAACAGGTATTTTACGTAGGGTATATAGCCAAAATCGTACTTTGTTTGGTCCAATGCAAGAAGCTTTAGAAAATCTAGCAAATCAAAAGCAAATAAAAATGGTTATCTAACTATTTCCCCCTCTTCTTTAGAGGGGTTACTTAAGGATTATTGTAATATGAATTTCATTGTCGTAAGGCTTGGGAAAGATAGCGTAGAAGATATAAAGAAAATAGACTCGCTTTCAACAGGAGGCTTTAAACCGTATACACTGAACTTCACATGTTCGCAGGTAGAGAAAAGTATTGATGTCGGTCATTATGCATTTATCTACCTTGGATCGGATAATAATAAGGGAACTCCTACAGCTTGGAAACAGGGGGTTAGAGCTCTAGGAAGAGTAGACATGAAAAAAGGTGGGGAGGAGTTTAATTCACCTTGCGCTCTATCGATAACTATTTTTTCAATGTTCCGTGAAAGTCTTGATCAAATCAGTTTTCTCGACGAGAGCCCTATTTTATACAAACACTTTGCTAAATACCCAGTAATTGGAGTGAAAACCTCTCGAAATAATGCTGTCCAAAAAGTAAATGAAGGAGAAAGAGAAAAGACATCAGCTTTATTAACATCTATTCAATTAATATGTAATAATTTGGAAAGCGATTTGCAAAATTATGCTCCCGAATTACTTGTTTTGCTTGATTTTAATGCTGATTTTGAACCAACAGTAAAGACGGGAAATGCAAACATTACTATTCGTCTTAATGTTTGTGATAAAGGTACTAACATAATTTATTATGGAGCTCCAGGAACCGGAAAAAGTTATGCTATTGACAATTTGCTAGTTGCTGAAAGATCATTTAAAACAGTGTTCCACACTGAGTCAATGAGTTCAGATTTTATAGGGTGTATAAAACCTGTATTACATAACTCTAGTGGTGTCTCAACCCCGGTTCTTACCTACGAATATGTACCCGGACCACTGATTAAATGTATTATATCTGCATTAAATGATCCAACCAATCATTATTGGTTAGTTATAGATGAAATTAATCGTGCTCCTGCAGCAGCGGTTTTCGGTGAGATTTTTCAGCTATTAGATAGAGATATTACTGGAAAGAGTTCTTATAAAATAAACTTTCCTGATTCCCTGTGCGAAAATTTTGTTAATGCGCACTTAAAAGCACCAATAAAGATGTTATTTATTCCTTCAAATCTTTCTATTATCGCGTCAATGAATAGTAGCGATCAAGGAGTCCTACCACTTGATACAGCTTTCAAGCGGCGATGGTCTTTTAAATATATACCCATTGATTTTAATAAAGGATGTACTGAGGGTAGCTTAAAAGTTATTTTAGAGGATAATGTAGAACATATCGTTTTCTGGAAGGATTTAGCATGTTCAATAAATGCTGTACTCACGAACGCAGGCATTCCTGAAGACCGGCACTTGGGACCTTATTTTCTTTCTGCAGAAGATTTGGCTGACTCAGAAAATGCATTGATCGGAAAATTGTTTATGTACCTTTGGGATGATGTACTACGACACGGACTCAGATATCGCCTATTTTCCAGTAAAATCATGACGTATGGTGATTTAGTCCGCCGTTATTTCTCTAAACAGCAGCTTTTTGATGATGTTTTTATTGAAATCGTAAAGACACAAAACAACCAATATTTATTAAGATAACAGAGCAAAGGCAAAATAATGGATTTTTTGTTATTTGAAGACAGACAATTAGCTAACACGCTTGATAGTACTGCAGTAGAATTATTGCATCGTTTAGATATTATAAACAAGGATAATGTAGAGCGAGTGCATTACTGTGGGGTACTTGTAACAAACGCCAAAACTCTGCTATTTTTGCCTCGAAACTCTTTTTCAAGCATCGACAGCTCTTGTTTTTCACCTCCTGCTTTAGCAAGAAAGCTAGTTTTAGCACTTCATAAATATAGGTCTTCCAGATTTATAGGTTCTTCTGGTGACCTTAATGAAATGCTTGGCCTTGATATATTATCTGATATAATCTGGTTATTAAATGATTATATCAATAATGGCATTTACAATACAAAAAGTAAAAAGAAAAACTTCAACCAAGGAAATGTAAATTGGAATAAAACCATAAGAAAAGAATTTCCTTTTATGGGAGTGGAGGGGATACCAGTTTATTTGAAGCTTCATTCAGAAAAAACAAAATTTAATGAGCAAAATAATGTTTCATTAATTCATGCAGAAGTGATAAAAACCCTAGATGTTATGTTTTCATGGGTTATAACAGGAGACGAGTCGATTAGAGTATCTTCAGATATCGACTATATTCCCCATCTTTATGAGACGCTCGAATATAAATGCATGGTTCTTAAAAAAGAACTAGCATCAACATATAGTGATAGAGAGACAAGGCTTTTAAATTGCTTAATAAGCTATCTTAGTAATAGTAGTGAAGGTCTTAGAGGGGAATACATTATTGGAGTTAAATCATTTCAAGGAGTCTGGGAGGAGATGCTCCGCGTAACTCTTCCAAATGTTAAACCGATCAACCACCTTCTCCCTAAGCCGGCACTATACCTGCGGGGTTCAAACAATTTCACTCAAACTCGAGGAATGCTAACTGATATTGTCTCATTTGTTGGTTCAAGTGTAAGTATTATTGATGCAAAATACTATCGAGCGGAAGGCTTTAATGATTCCCCCGGTTGGTCTGATATAGTTAAACAACTTTATTACGCAAAAGCTATTCAATCATTAGATTCAGAACTTAAGATTTCCAATTGGTTTGCGTTTCCAGGAAAATATGAAAATATTAATGATGGGCCGATCAAAGCTATAGGCATGATCGATCCAAAAAGCCAGCTAGTTCTTAATGATGATTTCCCATCAATCGGCTGCGCTTATTTCTGCCCTATAGACATTCTGAATAAATACACTGATAATTTAACATTTTCAATCTTAGAAATAGAATTTTTACATCAACCGCCGAATATATGACTAAGGTGATCCAGCATAGTAACCAACCGCAAATTGTGCAGTTAAAGATGATACTTTTAAAATAACCCACTACAAATTATAGTTTCAGATATTACGTTTGGTTAGCATTGATAATAGTTACATGAAACGCCATGCAGTTTCACTTTAATTGAAGCCATATCATTTCTATAAGTGTTCAGCGCTATTAAAATTCTTTGCATAAGAGTATAAATTAACTTAGAAATATATCCATTCTCAAAGTAATATTGATACCCATTTCGTATTGATGTTTATCATAAGAAATCATTACGTGAAAATTATTTAAAACCTCCGTTGGCGACGAGGCTAAATTTTAATATCAATTAACAACCCCCATTTTAATTAAATCGGAGTTACACTTCTTTATATTTATATAATTGCATTTATTTAATAGATTAAGCTCCAGCAGAATTAAATATTTTTCCGACTATAAAATTCCAGACACAAAAAAATCCGCCCTTAAGCGACTTAATTTTTGCATCTTTTGGTGCCGAAGGCCGGAATCGAACCGGCACGTATTTCTACGGTTGATTTTGAATCAACTGCGTCTACCGATTTCGCCACTTCGGCACTGAAGGGGATGCGGAAACGTTGTGGATTATACCTGTCGCGCGCCGCCATGCAAGCGGCGACGCGCTAAACCGGTGCCAAGTGCCGAAAAAACAACCGCCTTTACAGGTCCGACACTGAATAGCGAATCAACCCGGCCGCCTGTGGCTCTGGCAGCGCCAGCACGTTGTTCCACAGATCCTGTATCAGGTCGCAGCTCAGCTTCTCGTTGCCCTTCCCTTTGCCCGGGGACTGCAGCAGCTCGATATCATCCCCGTATTTCAGGGTCAGCTTCTGGATAATCGGCACCACGTCGGTCTCGGCGCGGGTCGTTTCCTGCGGGGTCACGGTATGCTTATTCGGCCCCACGGCGGCACGCATCATAGTGGCATCCGCCTGCATCCGTCGCTGCATCAGGTCTTTATCCAGCAGGCGCATCGGGTTTACGCCGCCCTTCACTTCCGGATACACAAAGCGGAAGCAGTTGTCATCGCTCAGCTTCTGCATGGCGGCGATCTGCTCGATATTGAGCTTCATATACTCCACCACATTGGCGTCCGGGGCGGTTTGCAGGCGCGCCATCTGCAGATTCAAAATCTGCGGCTGTATGGTGTCGATAATCTGCTGCTCGGTTTTACCCGCCTTGTTCATCGCCAACACCTGATCCTGGATCTTGCTGCGAAACGCAGGTTCCTGCTCCTTAATCACCTGCCAGCTGGGCATATTGCTAAGCGCGGCGTCGAGCTTTTCAGGCGTGGGCGATTTGTCCCGGAAGAACCAGCTTCCTGCCGCGATACCCACCACTACGGCGATGGCGATACGTACACCCTTTTTCATCGTTCCCTGTCCTTCTGTTAATTAAACCGGCACCCCGCTGTGGAAGCGGAATTCAGCGTCCGGGGATAAGATAAGCGCGGCCTCCACCTCGCCAAACAGCTTCACCCTGGGGGTGATGTCGTCATCACTCACCTGCTGCGCCAGCTGCAGATAGTCCTGATAGTGCCGGGCTTCGGAGCGCAGCAGCGACAGGTAAAACTTCTGCAGGTCGTCATCGAGGAACGGCGCCAGCGCGGCGAAGCGTTCGCAGGAGCGCGCCTCGATATAGGCACCGCAAATCAGTTTATCGATTAGCGTCAGCGGCTCGTGGGTGCGCACGGCTTTCAGCATCCCTTTAGCGTAGCGGCTGGCTGTCATTTTGACGTACGGAATGTTACGCGCCAGCATCGCCTCGCGCACCTGCCAGAAATGGTGCAGCTCTTCTTTAATTAACAGCACCATGCTGTCGATAAGCGCCTGGCCCCACGGGTCGTCGGTCTTCGGCATCACGCTTTTGCTAATCTGCTTATGCAGAGCGATAAAGTCAGGTTCCGGCCCGTCGCGAAAGGTAAAGGCTTCGTAGGGTCTGAGCCATTCGAGCAGCGCGTCGGCACCGCGTTGGTCGGCGACGTATTTACGCACCAGCAGCAGCGCGGTCTGGGCGGCTTTAAGCTCGCACACCATATGGTCGGTGAGCAGCAGCGGCAGGTTCGCCGGGTCGCGGGCTTGTTCAATCCACGCTTGAGGGGTCGGGCACGGGAGGAAGTGTAAAACAGGGGCGAGTATCTGCGGGTAATCCATCATTGAACCTTGCAAAGCGGCAGCCGAAGCTGCCGCAAATCATACTTAGTGACGCACGCCGGTGTCGTCTTCGTCGAGACCTTCTTCGTCATCTTCGTCTTCGTCACCCTCTTCGCCGTTCGGATCTTCGAAGTAGGTGCCCCAGCCGTCGTATTCCACTTCAAACTTCTCGGCCAGGTTCATCAGCTGTTCAACCTGGGCGTCGATCAGGTCCGCTTTCAGCGCGCCTTCGCTCAGGATGTCGCAGCAGATGACGGTATCGCCCTCTTCCACTTCCAGCTCTTCTGGCTCGGTCACTTCATAACCCATTTTAAAGGCTTCGACTGCCAGCTTTTCCAGCGCGTCGAAATCATCCGCAGAGAAATGATGCTCGATGGTGTACAGCGCATCCGGATCGCTGCCGTCTTCCAGCAGTTCTTCAATAATCAGTCGCGTCTCTTCGCGCTGTTCTTCCAGCAGTTCTGGGTTTGCCATGGCTCGTTCCTCTTTAAAGTGCGGCAGATACTTCTATTTTCACACACGGATGTGTTTGCCTCCACCTTTGTAAGAAAGATTTGTGAAACGGGGTTGCAAGTGCATATTGATACATATAAATTGAATTTTAATTCAATAAGTGGCCTTTGCCATGTGAGGATAAAATGTCTGAACTGTATAAAAAGCACTTCCTGAAATTGCTCGATTTTACCCCTGCACAACTGCATTCTCTGCTGTCGCTTGCCGCGCAGCTGAAAGCTGATAAAAAAAATAACAAAGAAGTACAAAAGCTTACTGGCAAAAACATCGCGCTCATCTTCGAAAAAGACTCAACTCGTACACGATGCTCTTTCGAAGTTGCCGCATTTGACCAGGGCGCACGCGTCACTTATCTCGGGCCAAGCGGCAGTCAGATTGGGCATAAAGAGTCAATTAAAGATACCGCACGCGTATTGGGCCGGATGTACGACGGGATTCAGTATCGCGGTCACGGGCAGGAAGTTGTCGAAACGCTGGCGCAATATGCCGGCGTGCCGGTGTGGAACGGGCTGACCAACGAGTTCCACCCAACCCAGCTGCTGGCCGACCTGCTCACCCTGCAGGAGCATCTCCCGGGCAAAGCCTTTAACGAGATGGTGCTGGTGTATACCGGCGATGCACGCAACAACATGGGCAACTCGATGCTCGAAGCGGCGGCGCTCACCGGGCTGGATCTGCGTCTGGTGGCCCCGAAAGCCTGCTGGCCGGAAGAGAGTCTGGTAGCCGAGTGCAGCGCCCTGGCGGAGCAGAATGGCGGCAGAATCACCCTCACCGAGGATGTGGCGGCGGGCGTGAAAGGCGCCGACTTTATCTATACCGACGTGTGGGTATCGATGGGGGAAGCCAAAGAGAAGTGGGCCGAGCGGATCGCCCTGCTGCGCGGCTATCAGGTGAATAGCCAGATGATGGCCCTGACCGGTAACCCGAACGTGAAGTTCCTGCACTGCCTGCCTGCGTTCCATGACGATCAAACCACCCTGGGCCAGCAGATGGCGAAGGAGTTCGACCTGCACGGCGGGATGGAAGTAACGGACGAGGTGTTTGAGTCGGCGGCGAGCGTGGTGTTTGATCAGGCGGAAAACCGGATGCACACCATTAAAGCGGTGATGGTGGCGACGCTGGGGAAATAACGTGTCCCCTCACCCTAACCCTCTCCCCACAGGGGAGAGGGAACAGTCAGGTGCGGGTTTTCTATTTGTTCACCATCATCTTCACAACCACCTTACGCACCTGAGCCGGGTTGCCCACGGCGCACAGCGGTTTGTGGACTTCGCCCGGGTAGAACACCACGAAGTCACCCTCGTTTAAGACCACGGTTTTTTCCTGCTCGCCTTCTGGCAGGAATGCGATGTCTTTGTCAGCCAGCCAGTCGGTGTCCGGCGTGCCGTTCGGCAGGGTGCTGAAGGTCATCCCTTCCTGGCCTTTCAGTACGATCTGGATGTCCAGGTAACGGGCGTGATACTCGGCGCGGCGCTCGGCGAACGGCTGAGTCATGTCTTCAGAAACCAGGAAGAACACATTGTTGCCGTCGATATCGTGTTTGCCCGTTGCGGTAGCATCGGTAACGTTCGCTTTAATGTGTTCGATAGCCTGACGCAGCTCTTCCGGCAGCCAGGACTGTAAGTTGTGAATGTTGCCAACGATCATGGTGAAACCCTCAATATAAAACATCGTTTCATTTTTAGCTTTTATACGAGAATTTGTGCTGCCATACCACCACTTTTTGACCGGGATTTGCACTCGCGCATAACCATGCACAGCAAACCGTTTACGTTGCTTAAAGTGTGCATTATTCGCTTGATCCGCCGTTCAGGCCGCGTATAATGCGCCACAATTTGCCAGGAGGAAGCATGCTCAAACATGTTCGACAGAGTGCCCTGATGCGTCTCAAAACAGACGCTGGCCTGCCGTTTTTCTTCCCATTGCATACCCTATTCCCAGAGCCCCTCATTTGAGGGGCTTTTTTTTGCCCGGCGTCAGGAGATAAACATGAATCCGCTTTATCAAAAACATATCATTTCCATAAATGACCTCAGCCGTGAAGAGCTGGAACTGGTTCTGGAGACCGCGGCAAAACTGAAAGCCAATCCGCAGCCGGAGCTGCTCAAGCACAAAGTGATTGCCAGCTGCTTCTTTGAAGCCTCCACCCGTACCCGCCTGTCGTTCGAGACCTCCATGCACCGCCTGGGCGCCAGCGTGGTGGGTTTCTCCGACAGCAGCAATACGTCGCTGG
>RCUO01000709.1_pt1 | contig 15306 bp, 20 predicted proteins | sample 2166161 | NCBI WGS metagenome assembly RCUO01 (sample SAMN09932617, study PRJNA488358) | compost metagenome | feature: garden; material: soil; isolation source: compost soil in cyclohexanecarbonitrile-enriched culture | place: Germany: Experimental Botanical Garden Goettingen | collected 2016-01-27 | reverse complement strand
TTCGGGGATTGGAGACAATTCAGCCTACAAGCACTATATTGCGGACGGGCCGTCGATGGAGCCGACGATTTCAGCGGGAGAGCGTCTCACTGTAGACACCCAATACTACTCGAACCATGACTTTGAGCGGGGCGACCTTATTGTATTTAATGAGCCTTCCGAGGATGTCACATTTATTAAGCGGATTATAGGCTTGCCTGGAGAAAGAATCAAGCTGGCCGGAAATGTCCTGTACATCAACGGCGCTCCGCTTAAGGAAACGTATCTGCAAGGCCCGGTCGACACGGACAGCCCCAATGGCGATATGGAGGAAATGAAAATTCCGGAGAACAGCGTATTTGTATTGGGCGACAACCGCGGCGACAGCGTGGACAGCCGGATGCTGGGAGCCATCCCTGAGGATCAAATTATCGGGAAGGTTGTTCAAAACTGGCATCCATAGAGAATAGGCACCATAAGGAGGAGTATCTATGAATCCGATTCTGCATCAAATCGGCGCGGTCTTTATCCCGGTCCGAGACATTGAGAAGGCGCGTGACTGGTACAGCGATCTGCTGGGTCTGCCGGAGCGTGGCGAGATTTTTTTGGGCCATCTCTATGTAATTCCACTGAAGGGGATGAATCTGGTGCTGGACAGCCGGATTTATTCGGAAGGGAATCTCCTTCAGGTCCCGGCTTTTCATTTTAATACAGAGGATATTGAGCAAGCTTACGAGTATATGAAGAGCAGGAACGTAGAGCTCACGACGGAAATTGAGAACAACCACTGGTTTAACTTTAGAGACCCTGACGGCAATCATCTGATGATGTGCAAATGCTGACCCTTGACCCCTTCTATACCAACCTGTCCCTGGAGGACAGAGCGTTGTTCGCGGAAATTGCCGAATGCGCGATGCAGCTCGGATATATGCCGAAAAAGTCGAAGACTGAAGCAATCCATTATGTCTTCACCAGCAGCAGAATTCGGAAAAAACTCCTAAAATTCTCCATTGAGCAGGGCAAGCCTGTCCTGAACTGGAGCGGCAGCATACTTTTTACGCAGAAAGGAAATGAACCATGATTCAATCCATCGTCCACATCGCGCTTGTCGTCAAAGATTACGATGAGGCCATCGAATTCTATACACAGAAGCTGAATTTCGTATTGGTCGAGGATATTGACCAGCCCGAGCAGGACAAACGCTGGGTTGTTATCTCGCCTCCCGGTTCCGTGGGAACGACGATTCTGCTTGCAAGAGCCTCCAAACCGGAGCAGGAGCCTTTTATCGGGAATCAGACGGGCGGGAGAGTGTTTTTGTTTCTGAACAGTGATGATTTCTGGCGGGATTATAACGATATGGTTGCCAAAGGCATTGAATTTGTCCGCGAGCCAAAAGAACAGCCTTATGGAATGGTTGCGGTATTCAAGGACTTGTACGGCAATCAGTGGGATTTGCTCCAGCTTAATGAGGATCATCCCATCATGAAGCGGATGAAGTAGCAGGCAGGAGGATACGCTGCCATGATTGAATTTGGAAACCTGCTGATTCCCGCCGCCGTGCTGCTGCCCAACTTGCTATATGCCTTTTGGCCGGCTACGAACGTTCCAAAACTTACGGATTCTCCAAGGAGCCTCTTGTATAAAATTGTTGAAGGCGCGGGGAGGGCAGGGGTGATGATAACTCCCATTTTCTCCGCTGCTCCGCAGTTCAATCTGTATGAAACCTTCTTCTTATCCGGTATGATCGTCTTCCTGCTGTTATATTATGCCGGTTGGGCCAGATATTTGGCAGGCGGGAGGGAATGGAGTCTGCTCTTTCTCCCGATGGGCGGGCTGCCCGTTCCTATGGCTGTTGCGCCTGTTCTTTTTTTCATAAGCGCCTCGCTCTTTCTGCATTCCCCATTGCTGCTGATCAGCAGCCTGATACTGGGAGCCGGACATATCCCGGCCAGCCTCCATATGTACCGGCAAATAGGAGGTGACAGAAAAAAATGATAGTTTGCAGGAGGGGAGATTCGTGAACTGTTCCGCTGTTGTGCTTGATTTGGACGGCACTCTACTAAACTCGGAGAAAACCGTATCTGCCCGCAGCTTTGAGGCAGTCCGTGACTGCTATATGCGCGGCATGAAAATCATCTTTGCAACTGCGCGTCCTCCGAGAGCGGTAAAGGCACTGCTTCCGGAAGAATTTATCGAGTGGGGCTCCTTCATTTACTATAACGGGGCTTATACCCAATGCAGGCATACCGGCATCGATCATCATGATCCGATTGAAGCTTCGCTTACTGCCGAGGTGCTGCGTTATTGCCTGGACTGTGAGCCGGATCTGGATATCAGTCTGGAAATTATGGATGTCTGGCTGAGCCATAAGATTTACCCGGAGGAGACGCTGCTAAAGGTCATAGACAGGCCGCAAGTCATGCCGGTTGAGGAACTGATGAAACGGGAGGCTACCAAAATTCTCTATTCTGGCAAAGTGAATCCGAAGCCGTTGATTGAGAAATTCGGGACACGGCTGAATATCCTGGTTACGGACAACGGCAGTCTGGTGCAAATATCGTCCACAGCGGCTTCGAAAGAGAATGCGCTGACCAGGCTATGCGAGAGACTGGATATTCCGCTTGAACATGTCGCAGCCTTTGGTGATGATTATAACGATATCGGGCTGTTCCAAATTTGCGGCTGGCCGGTTGCCATGGGCAATGCGGTTCATGAATTGAAGAGTATGAGCAAAGAGATCACGGACAGCAATGACCGGGACGGAGTCGCCCTAGTATTGGAGCGATTACTGTTGGAAGGGTGAACCTGACAGCAAGACGATACACGAGGGGGGATTTTATGAATCACCGTTTAATTCTGATCGAAGGACTTCCCGGCTCGGGAAAATCGACAGTCGCACAGCTTACGGCACAGGTGCTTACGGAACAGGGCATCGGGGCGCAGCTGTATCTGGAAGGGAATCTTGATCATCCGGCGGATTATGACGGAGTTGCCTGTTATATGAATGGGGAGTTCGAGGCGCTGAAGGCGAGGGTTCCCGGGATCGCTGGAATGCTGGAAGGGCTCCGGCCGGGCGCGTGAGTATACAGGGATTGAGGGCACAATTCAGGTGCTTCTGGAGCGCAAGGAACGGGAGCTTGAAATTCTCGGTCTTCTGGACATCGAGACATGTATGCTGGATAACTCAAGCTACAGCCGGGATGCCTGTGCAAGCGCGCTGCGAACGATCCTATGTGAACCATCCTATTAGGAAAAATGGGGTGACAGGAAGTTCCTTTATTCGAGGAATCGAGACAATTCGCCAATTTTTGCTTCTGCTGCCGGCAGGCTTGATCTTAACAGCCTTCCGGCAGTATTTTGTTCTGCATGAAGAACCGGACTTTCAGCTGCGGCTGCATCACATCTTCGTTCTCAGCCATGCGTGGCACGAGCCTCATTCGTCAGTTTCGAGAGACCCTTCTCATTTTGTAAAATCCACTTCGCGCCCTCTCCTATTGATCCCCGTGTACAGAGCAACAGCTATCCGCTGACAGAGCTGCGGAAGTTCCCGCCTCGGTCAATCCGCATTTCCCCCGAACAGCCAAGCCATTGCCATTCGACATTTCCCTCCATGAAATCTTCTCAATTTCTAAAATACCAAACACGGAGCATTCGGATAAAAGTTTGAAGCACGCCGTGCATGATCGAGGAAGGGCCCCAGTAACCGATGCAGCCCCGCTTCAAGGCGGTTCCCTTAGCACAGATGCCTCTTTTCAATAGATGCCTGTCTCAGGCGGACAATCATACAGGAAGACCGGGAGAGGTGAGCGTACAGTATAGCAGGCTTGTGAGAAAGGAGAGGGACGTAATGGCAGGAAGACAGCTGGCAAGCAAATGGCGGAAGACGGAGGCGCTGCTGAGCGACAGACGGATATGCGGCTATGTACCCAGAACGGTTACTTACAGCGGCACCGCCTTGCATTCCATGCTGAACCGGTACGGGGTCGTTGTGATCAAGCCGATTGTGGGCGGAGGCGGATACGGTGTCATCAAAGTGTTCCATGACGCCAGAGGCTATGGCTTCACCTATATGTCGGTGACCCGGGTGTTCGGGAGCTTCGCGGGAATGGAGAAGGCGCTGTCCCGGGCCAAGGTGAAACGGCGTTATCTGATCCAGCAGGGCATCGCGCTGGCGAGCATTGGGAGCCGTCCGATTGACTATCGGGTGAAGGTGGTGAAGAACGGCGATCATTGGGAGTTTCGTTCCATGGTTGGCCGTCTGGCCAGACCCGGTCTGTTCGTGACCAACCTGTGTAAGGGAGGAGCCATGATGACCTGTTATGAAGGGCTGCGGCGCTCGCTCCCGAAGCTGAAAGCCACTGCCAAGAAGAGAGAAATGCGAAATTTGACTCGGGTCTGCATCGAGGTGATGGAGCGCCATTTTCCGGGAATCGGAGAGCTCGGATTTGACTACGCTGTGGATCGTTCAGGGCGAATTTGGATACTGGAAGTAAATACTAGACCCCAATAGATAAAGAAAACGCTTTATTGTTCCGATAAAAAATATATAGACCAAAAAACTCGAATATTCGAAAATTTGTAATGGAAAAAAGGAAATTTTTTTATTATACTACCAAAGGTTGAAAAATCCTGTGTATAACTTTTATCCCCAACTTCCACTGCAGTTTAATCGAGGAAATGAACACTATACACATTCTATGCACAGGATTTCCACATGCTCCTGTGGATATTAGGAACACTTGTTCGAAAATAGATAGTTTGCTATGATTAGAGAGAACCAAATAAAGGAAAGGTAGGTGAACGTTGTGGTGGAATTATCGGATGAGATGTTGCTTGACTCTTATCACAAAGCCATAGAACTTCAACTGGAGCATGATTTTATCGCACTGCTGCTTGTTGAAATTCTTAAACGGAACTTACACTCTCCAGAAGATGCGGTGCTCCAATAGTGGTTTAGACCCGGTAACGACGAACTACATATCATTAAACCGCTGCTGTTATGAAATAGGGTATCCTGATGAGCTTCGAGAAATCGTTTGCCCCTCGGGATACCCTTTTTGTTGTATTTAGCACCGATTCCTAACGATGGACGGCGATTACAGCTTCAGATTGCTGCTGTGTCCCGGGGACAGCTTGGCTTCGGGGTCGATATACACCTTGGCGTTATTGACGGCTGTCGGAGCTTCTCCGAAGCCGACGGCGATGAGCTTCAGCTTGCCAGGGTATGTCGTGATGTCCCCTGCGGCGAAGATGCCGGGAATACTGGTCTCCATCCGTGAATCCACGACGATGGAGTTGTTCTCGATCTCAATTCCCCAGTCGGTGATGGGACCGAGCGAAGAGACAAACCCGAAGTTAACGATAACGCTGTCAACTTCAATGTCCTGCTTCTCCTTAGTCTTCACATCCGTGAGCGTAACCTTCTCGATAAATCCATCCCCATGAAGTTCGGTAATCTCGGTAGGCGTAATGACCTTGACCTTGGAATTCATCAGGTTCTCCACGCTGTGCTCATGTGCACGGAACTTGTCGCGGCGGTGAATCAGCGTAACCTCAGCGGCTACCGGTTCCAGCATAAGCGCCCAGTCAACCGCGGAGTCTCCGCCGCCGCTGATAAGCACTTTCTTGTCCTTGAACGAATTCAGATCGCTTACGAAGTAATGAAGATTCGCTTTCTCGAACCGTTCCGCACCCGGAGTCTCCAGACGCCGTGGTTCAAAAGCGCCGACGCCTGCCGTAATGATAATGGCTTTCGTGTGGTATTCCGCTTTGTCGGTTGTAACGATGAAATGCCGCTCGTCTTGTTTAGCGACGGATACGACCTTTTCCTCCAGGCGGATATTGCTTTGGAATAAATTCATTTGACTGGAAAGATTGTTTACCAGTTCTTGAGCAGTTATTTTTGGAAATCCTGCCACATCATAAATATGCTTCTCCGGGTAGAGAGCGGCAAGCTGTCCGCCCAGTTGGGGCATACTTTCTATTAAGGTAACGGTAGTCTGGCGCATACCGCCGTAGAACGCGGCGAACATGCCGGCCGGACCTCCGCCGATGATTAGCAGGTCACTCATGGGAATGTCGGGTTGCTGGGAAGTCACAGGATTTTTACACCTCCGAGTTGATATAATCAATTTGCCATACTAACTCATTATAACCACAGCCGACCCATCCTGCAAAGAGACAGTCAGGCATGAAAACGGGGATTTCAGGATTGTCTGATAACAATTGCTATTTGCTAAATAGCACGATATTATTTAAAATATATATGATATTTTTTTGAATCCTTTAAGTTTTATTGGAATTTATTCTAATTCCATGTGTATAATTTCACAAAAATAAAGCAGAGAAAATCTGTATGGCTGTTGGAAGGAGCCGGAACATGAACAGCATTCCCAAAATCGTTATTCTAGGTGCGGGCTACGGAGGCATTTTGACCGCACAGCGTCTGCAGAAGGCATTGAACTACAATGAGGCGGATGTCACGCTCGTTAACCGTCACGAGTATCATTATTTTACAACCCATCTTCATATGCCCGCAGCAGGTACCGACAGCATTGAGCACTCGCGAGTTGCGATCTCCAAGCTGATTGACGAGTTCAAAATCGACCTGGTGAAGTCTTCCGTCCAGGAGATTCGGACCCAGCAGAAGAAAGTAATTCTGGAGGACGGCACCCTGTCTTACGATTACCTGGTTATCGCGCTTGGCGGAGAACCGGAGACCTTCGGTATCCCGGGACTGGATAAGTACGCCCTGACGATCCGCAGCATTAACTCCGTTCGCCTCATTCGCGAGCATATTGAATACCAGTTCGCCAAATACAAGAATGAAGGCAACCCTCAGGAGCATATCAATTTCGTTGTCGGCGGCGCGGGTTTCAGCGGAATCGAATTCGTTGCCGAGCTGGCCGACCGCATTCCGGATCTGTGCAAGGAATACGACATTGATCCGAGCATGGTCAACATCTATAACGTGGAAGCCGCTCCGACCGCGCTCCCGGGCTTCGCTCCGGAGCTCGTTGAGCATGCGATGAACGTGCTGAGCAAGAAGGGCGTGACGTTCAAGATCGGTGTGGCGATCAAGGAATGTATGCCGGGTTCCGTTCTGCTGGCCACAGGGGAAGAAATCAAGGCATCGACCATCGTCTGGACAGGCGGTATCCGCGGCAACCGTCTGATCGAAGCCGCAGGCTTCGAGGCGATGCGCGGACGCGTCAAGGTGGACGAGTTCCTGCGTGTGCCGGGACATGACAACATCTTCATCATCGGCGACGGTTCGCTCGTTATGGGTCCTGAAGGACGTCCATATCCGCCGACAGCACAGATTGCGATGCAGCAGGGCGAGTGCTGCGCACATAATCTGGTAGCCGCGATTCGCGGACAGCAGTCGAAGAAATTCGTGTTCAGCAACAAGGGTACGGTTGCTTCCCTGGGCAAAGGCCAAGGCATTGCCGTTGTCGGGGACAAGAAGTACAAGGGCTGGTTCGCCGCGCAGTTGAAGAAAGTTGTCGATATGCGCTACCTGTTCATTATCGGCGGTATTCCGCTGGTGCTGAAGAAAGGCAGATTCCTGTAAAATGCGCCACTGCAGCGTGCAGGTAAGGGGGCTTCTGACCCGGGAGGAGCTTGACCGGTATAACGGTCTGATGGAGGTCGGCTCTTACCTTGAGGACCAGAGCCGGTATGAACTGGCCTATATCGTCCAGAAAGAAGTGGACATCCTGATCCTTCCCGCAATCGAGCGGCTGAAGGAGAAGAGCCGTGCCCGCGACCGGGCCACTGCCGATTATTTGAAGGCTCTGCAGGATGGGGAAGAGGTATCCGAGTCTTAATAGCTCGGAATAAAGAAGGGTGCGTCCAGAGCGTTTATCACGCCAGGGACGCACCCTTTGTTGTGTTTCAATCGAAGTAGGGATCGGTTCTGCCTATACTTTAAGCATTTCGTCGAGCGTCTCCAAATCAAGCAGGTTGCCGACATAGAACGAACCGAATTCGCCGTACCGGGCGCTGACTTCGTCAAAACGCATTTCATAGACGAGCTTCTTGAAATGCAGGGCGTCGTCGGAGAACAGGGTGACTCCCCATTCCCAGTCGTCGAAGCCTACCGAGCCGGTGATGATCTGCTTGACCTTGCCGGCGTAGCCGCGTCCGATCAGGCCGTGCGAGTACATCAGCTCCTTGCGCTTCGCCATGTCGAGCATATACCAGTTGTCATCCAGCTCGCGCTTCTTGTTCATCGGATAGAAGCAGATATGCTTCGCCTTCGGCAGCACCGGCTTCAGGCGGGCTGCGACATGCGGATTCTGCATCGGGTCGCCGCCGTTGTCTCCGCTTGCGTTATAGTTGCTCAGCTCCACAATGCTGACATACGAATAAGCCTTGGATGTGAAGCGGGCGAATGCGGTCTTATTAAAAGCGGTCTCCAGCTTGTTCAGCTCTTCCAAGCTCTCGCGCAGATGCATCATCACGAAGTCGGCCTTCTGCCCGACGATCGAATACCAGGCGGAGCTGCCGAGCTTGGCCTCCTCCACACCGGACCATTCCTGTACAAAAGCGTTCAGTTCATCCAGAGCCACAGCGCGTTCCTCGTCATCGGCCGCCGTCCAGGCGGTCCAATTCAGAGAGCGGAAGTCATGGAGCGCATACCATCCTTCCAGCGTCAAAGCGGCTTCATTCATGTGATCACTCCTCAATTGATTGTCCTCTATGCATTGTAGCGCAAGCGGGACGGCTGAATCAAACGGACTGAATCCGTTTCCTTCAAATTTCATTGCTCACGCTGTCCTTATCAAGTACACTATCCTGAAATAACCTGGTTTTGACTCCCCCGGCGTTAATCCTCTGACGGACTTGATTGTGCCGACAAGCGGAATTAAAGATGACTATGGAGCGAGCTTGTGAACGTTGTTTTGAGAGCGCTTTATAATAGGAAGAAAGAGGTGGAGAATGGATGGGATTCATCCCCGTAATTGGGCTGGCCGTTCTGTTTGGTGCCATGATGTTCGCTATCGGATTTATCCTCAACATGCTGATGCAGACCACCTGGCTGCCGGTCTATCTCTATGTGCTCTTGATCCTGCCGGTGATCGTATACTCGATGTGGGACCGTTCCTCGGCGTCCCTGTGGGAGCATCTATCGTTCTTTCGCCCTGCGGACTATACGACCGGGATTGCCGGGTTGGCCGGAGCGGCGCTCAGCGGCAGGGTGATCCGGCGTCTGCGTCTTGGCGGGTATAAAATGTTGTAGGGCTAAGGCAAGGCGGACAAGTCCTTTCCTGGGTTAAGCCGGAGGAACGGTCTTCACTTGTTCCGGGTTACAGCTTCGAATAAAGTCCAGAAATCCGCGGGCCGCAGGAGGCAGATAACGGTCTCTTCTCCATTTAAGGCCGATTTCCCACATCCAGCCCTTCTCTTCAATCGGGAGCCAGGAGATGCCTTCCAGCAGAAGCCCCGTCATTCTGGGAAGCACGGACAACCCGAGTCCAGCGGAGATGAAACCAGCGACAGTGATTAAATCTTCGGCGTCGTACAGGGCGTTTAGCTCAAAATCGGTGTTCTCGAACCGGGCCGCCAGTGTTCGTTTAAGCCCGCAGTTCTTGTTCATTCCGATAAAAGGCTCACCGGTAATCTCGCGAAGGCTGATTGATCCGCGAGACGCAAAGGGATGGCTGTCAGGCACGGCGAGGTACAGCGGAACCGTGTCGATCGATGTCCACTCGTACTGGTCGTCAGCCGCCTCTTTGGACGTGATCATCAAATCCGAGTACCCTCTTTCAAGATGGGCGTTGATCACGTCATAGTTACCCTGCGTCAACTCGAATCTAATGCCCGGCTTCTCCAGCTGATAGCGTTTGATGAGCCGCGGAACCTGCTCGGCGCCCAAAATATTGAGATAAGAGAGGTTCACGATTCCGGTATCAGGGTTTGTATAGGCCTCGATTTCATGAATGCCCGATTTCAGTTCCATGAGTCCCTGCTCCACCCGCTTGGCGAACATGAGGCCGTAGGCATTAACCCGGATATTGCGCCCCGTCCGGTCGAATAACGGGATACCCACTTCGCTCTCAAGCTTGGAAATAGCATGACTTAGGGCAGACTGGGTTACCCGCAGTTCCTCAGCCGCCTTGGTCAAATGCTGGTGACGGACAACCGTCAGGAAATATTCGAGTTGAGTCAGTTCCATTAGGGACTGTCCTTTCATGATTATTATTCAATGATTTGATGAAAATAATAAAATAGATTAATCAAAAAGTCCATTGTATGATGTAGCTGTCCGATCGGAGCACATGATACAAGGAGATGAGATTATGGCTTTTTATAATGCGGGAGAGAATGAATTTGCCGGAAAACGCGTGCTGGTAACTGGCGGTACCAAGGGGATGGGAGCTGCGATTGCGAAAAGACTGGCGGATTCCGGCGCGACCGTTATCATTACGGCCCGTTCGGCGCCTGAACCGGGGAGCTTCCCGGGAATATTCGTTGACGCGGATATCAGTACGCCGGAAGGAACGGAAAAGGTAGTACAGGAGGCTGTGAAATGTCTGGGCGGAGTGGACATCCTGGTAAATAATGTCGGCGGTTCGTCCGCTCCTTCAGGAGGAGCGCTCGCCTTAAGCGATCAAGATTGGCAGGAGACATTGAACGCCAATCTGCTTGCATCGGTCAGGCTGGACCGCGGTCTGCTGCCAGGCATGGTTGAGCGTAAAAGCGGAGTCATCATTCATATTTCCTCCATTCAGCGCCGGCTCCCCTTGTATGAGGCGACACTCGCTTATGCAGCGGCCAAAGCGGCGCTAACCACCTACAGCAAGGGATTGTCCAAGCAATTCGCCCCTTTGGGTGTACGAATCAATACGGTAGCGCCTGGCTTCATCCAGACCAAGGCTGCCGATGCGTTAATAGAGAGGCTGAGTGCCGACACGGGGAGCCGGGAAACGGCACTGAATGCGCTGATGGATTCGCTTGGCGGCATCCCGCTTGGCCGTCCAGGATATCCGGAGGAAGTAGCGGAGCTGGTTGCGTTTCTGGCATCCGACAGGGCGGCCTCCATCACCGGCAGCGAGTATGTGATCGATGGCGGGTCGCTTCCCGCCGTGTAACAGGAAAGAGCGGAATTAAGATATCCTGGATTTAGCACATTGGTTAGGAGAAAGGAGCTCACTGAATGCTTACGAATAATCTGCTAATTAAGCTGAAGAACAACAGCCCTGAATTAAGAAGTCGTGTCCGGGAAAGATTGCTCGGCATGAAAGGACAGATTGAGAATCTTGCGGGAATCGAAGTTAGGGAGGAAGTCCGAGCCGGACAATCAGCCTTTGACCTGATGCTGATTACCCATTTCCGGTCCATAGAGGATTACGAGGCTTATTTGATACATCCCATACATGTCGAGGTGTCGGCATTTATGCAGGGCGTTATAGAATCCGGCGCTTCGCTGCTATATCAGGACTGAGTTATATGAGCATGGAGCCCGGCATAATCATAGAGTAGGCGCTTGAAGACGGCCGCATTCCGGAGGATTATCCGGGATGCGGCCGTTTCACCTTTTTTTCATAACAGAGCCCCAAAAATCCAGCAAGATACAGGATGCCGGGGGCCGGATGCGAAACGTCCCTAGAAAGCGCCTGATTTGGGCTTTTTTCCACATTTCCAGACTGTCGATTTATGATAGAATAGAACTCTACTTGTCATAGACAAGATTATGAATTCGTGAATTTTTGGGGGGTTCCGAAAGATGCATATCCAGCATCTGCATCATTTCACCGAGCATCATCGGTACTGCGTTTCCCGCGAATTCGGCCTCAGTCCCGTCGACGAGCGTATGCTGAATTCGATTTATCAGCCTATGGTCGGCGCTTTTGCAATAGGCTTGTACCGTCTGCTCTTCAGCCATGTTCCCGCAGAAAGCATCGGGTACTCCGCCGCGGAACCGCAGCGCCGCCTGTTTCTGACGCTGGGCGTTGAGCCGAACGAGAAGGGCCGCAGAATGATGATCGAGCAGGCATCCCGTCTGGAAGCCGTCGGTCTGCTTCAGACCAGCCGGATATTTGTTCCGGAGTCGGAAGATTATATGTACGAATACGAGCTGCTGCAGCCGCTGTCTCCGAACGACTTCTTCTCCACCCAGCATCTGACGCTGCTGCTCCGCGACAAGGTCGGCAAATTCGCCGTTCTGTCCCTCAGAGAGCAGTTCTGGAGCCGGGAGCCGGAGGAATGGAGCCGGGGAGCCGTCGGCAAGGAGAATATCTCGCGGCCGTTCTATGATATTTTTGAGTTGAACACGCATGTTATCGATTATGAGCTGGAGCAGGCGCTGACTGAAGTGGCTTCTGTCCGTCAGCCCCAGAAGAGCACGGAGGGCAAGCCGGCGATCGGATACAGCGATCTCATTCTGCGCTTCCCGCGTGAGTCGGTCAATCGCGCCCATGTCGAGAAGCTGCGTTTCGATTTCGAGCAGATGGGCGTCATCAACTATGTTGCTCACAAGTACAAGCTGGGCGCGCAGGATCTGTGCCGGCTGCTGGATGAGGACGGCGCCTTCTCGGAGGAGGGCGAGCTTATGCTGGATGTGATCCAGCACCGGGCGAGCCAGCAATTCCGGCAGGGCATGAAGCGCAAGGAACAGCGCGAAGTAGCGGCCGCCAAGGTGGTGGCGCTGCGGGCTTCCGGGCAGGAAGACGAGGAGGCTTTTCCGCAGGAGCATCATGTGGAGATGGAGTATTACGTGGAGGTGCCTCCGCAATTCCTCTCAAAGTGCGACATTCACCAATATAATATGATGCTTCGCAACGAGCCCTATACGCGTATGCTCGAGAACTTCTTCCCCGGCGCGGTGCCGGGCGGACTGATGGATATCTTCCAGAGCATCGACAGCAATTACAAGCTTCCGGAGGAAGTGATCAACATTCTGATCCACTATCTGATGACGATGGTGGCGTCGGAGGGCGAGCAGCGGATCAACCGCAACTTCGTGGAAGCGATCGCCTCCAACATGCTGGTGAAGCAGGTTAACACATACGAGAAGGCGGTACGCTACATACGCGATCAATCCAAGGTCAAGGGCAAGGGCAGCGCGGGATCTTCGGCGCGCCAGCGGACTTATGCCAAATCGGGAGCCCGTCCGGCCAAGCCAGAAATCCAGATGGCGGTGGACGACGGACAGGCGGGAGCTGTGTCCGAGGAGGAATTCGCGGAGATGATGAAGATGGCCGCCAGCATCAAGGCCAGCAAGAAAAAAGGAGCGGCGGATACGCCGTAAGCGAAAGAGAGGTGTGTGGGGATGGAATCGATGGGCGAAGTGCTTCGTTCGATGAGTAATCCCGCTGTACGCCTGCGATCAAGGGATCTGGAGCGTGAGCTTCTGAACCATGAACTGGTGCTCCGGCTGAGAGCCGAGCATCCTGAACTGGACGAATCCAGGTTGAGGCTGCATCTGCCCCGCCTGTATCAATATGTGGAGGAGGCCCGGAATTGTGCGAGCTGCCCCGGGCTTGATAAGTGTCCTAATGACTTCCAGGGCCATTACAGCAAGCTGACCGTGGAGACAGCCGGGGGATTCCCGGATCTGTATGAACGGAAGACCGCCTGCCAGCTTCAGATCGCCAGGGACAGCCAGGAGCGGATTCGCCGCCGAATCACCAGCTTCTATGTCGACGAGCGGGTGCTGAACGAAGGGTATGACGAGATTGAGATTATGGGCAAGGACCCTAGGCGCGCTCCGGCGGTAGGGAGACTGTATCAGTATATCGAGAACGTCAAGGAGAGCGGCTTGTCCGCGCGCGGCCTGTATCTGTACGGCTCTTTCGGGACGGGGAAGACGTTCCTGATGTGCTATCTGCTTCATGAACTGGCCGTTGCGGGATACAGCGGCGTAATCGTCTACATGCCGGACTTCATCGAAGAGCTGAAGTCGATGATGACGGACGGCGCCAAGCTGAAGGAGACAGTCGACACACTGAAGAACTGCGATCTGCTGATCTTCGACGACATCGGCGCAGAGAACCTTAACCCCTGGGCGCGTGATCATGTCCTGGGACCAATCCTCAATTACCGGATGGAACGCAAACCGACATTTTACACGTCCAATTATCCGCTGGAGGGCCTGGAGAAGCATCTCAGCTTCACGAGCAAGGATGGCGAGGAGATCCATAAGGGCCAGCGGCTGATGAACCGCATCTCGCCGTATGTCGAGGTGGTACAGCTGGTCGGGGAGAATCAGCGGGGACTGTCGCGCTCCTGAGACAACAAATCCAAGTCATACGCAAAGGCAGATCCGAAAGATGGGCTACTTTTGTTCATTCCGATATGCTGAGCCCTCTAGATACCGTACTGGAAGGGGAAACCATATCTTTTTAAAAAGATGTGACATTTCACATATTGGTTCAAATTATGTTATACTGAATACGTGTCGGTAAATGGCAATCTGGTTATCATACTTACATGCTGTAGTTCACAATACCGGCTTTTTGAATACCGGATTACCGCAAGTCTTTGCGGCTCCGCAACTGCATAGAACGGGCAGTTCATCCGCTCCGGCGCAGAACACCGACATATACAGAGCAGTTCGCCGTCTTTTGCGATTCCTGAAGACCGCCATTCTTGCCGGTATATGAAGGGGTTATGAAACCGGCCTTGGACTGTCACTACCATTTAAGGAGGAACTTATCATGGCAATCGTGAACGTGTCTGACCAAACCTTTAATAACGAAGTCCAAACAGGCGAAGGTACTGTAGTCGTGGACTTTTGGGCCCCTTGGTGCGGTCCTTGCAAAATGCTGGCTCCTATCCTGGACGAACTGTCCAGCGAACTGGGCGACAGCCTTAAAATCGCCAAATTGAATGTAGATGAGAACCCGGAAACGGCTTCCAAATTTGGCGTGATGAGCATTCCTACCCTGATCTTCTTTAAAGACGGCCAGCCTGTCGATAAAGTAGTCGGACTGAATTCCAAGGAATCCCTCAAGAACATCGTCGCCAAGCATCAATAATTGATTCATACCGCCGCATGTCCGGGCCCCGCGCCCATCCAGCGCCTTCGGTTCATACCGGAGGCGCTTTGTGCGCTATGAAAAGTAGAGCGAATCCCGAAGGGAGAGCGGGTGCCAGCACGAATGCTGAACAAAGTGCCGCTCACCGCACTGAAGTAGAGCGAATCCCAAAGGGAGAGCGGGCGCCAGCACGAATGCTGAAGAAAGCACCGTCCACCGCGCCGAGGTAGAGCGAATCCCGAAGGGAGAGCGGGTTCCAGCACGAATGCTGAAGAAAGCACCGTCCAGCGCGCCGAAGTAGAGCGAATCCCGAAGGGAGAGCGGGTGCCAGCACGAATGCTGA
>RCUO01000708.1_pt1 | contig 15429 bp, 13 predicted proteins | sample 2166161 | NCBI WGS metagenome assembly RCUO01 (sample SAMN09932617, study PRJNA488358) | compost metagenome | feature: garden; material: soil; isolation source: compost soil in cyclohexanecarbonitrile-enriched culture | place: Germany: Experimental Botanical Garden Goettingen | collected 2016-01-27 | reverse complement strand
GATTTGGAGTATAGTATATTCCCATGTTGGGAGGGAGAGATTACTATGAAAAATAGGATCGAATCATTTAGAGGCTCCGATCATTTTCGGCTTAATTATATCGCTGATAGTGTAATTGCAGCAATTGCGGTTCCAGGTACCGGTTCTTTGGGGAATGCAGCAATCATTGATCTAGGCGATACAACTCTTGTCGTGGATACATTCTCGACAATACAGGCTGCAGAGGATTTGAAAGCTGCCGCAGAGTACCTCACGGGAAACCCTGTATCCTATGTAATCAACACGCATTGGCACAGTGATCATACCTCTGGAAATCAAGTGTTTTTACCTGCGGCTCATATTATTTCAACATCAACTACTCGTGAGATTATGAATACTTTTGCCAGAGACAGATTAGCCCAATATCGGGAAAACACGGAGCAGTTGTATCAGGCTATCGAAGAATTTAAAGAGCAAATACAACAAGAGACGGATGAAAAGTTAAAAAGGGAAATGGAATGGGAAAATGCTAGTGACCGTGAGTTTATGAAGATGCTCCCCAATCTCGTACATTCGCTGCCGACAATAACTTTTGATCAGCAGATGACCATACATGGCAGTAATCGTAGCATTCAACTCATTACATTTGGCGGGGGGCACACGCAAAGTGATGCAATTGTGTACATCCCGGAAGACAAAATTGTCGTAATAGGGGATCTGGTGCTCTCCAAACATCACCCGGTTTTGACATATGCAAATCCTCAGGAATGGCTGAATATTTTGGAGCAGATCGAGCTGCTGGATGTAGAAACGATCGTACCGGGACATGGCGAAGTATGCTCTTTGCAAGAACTTCACGAAGTGAAGGGATATATAACCAATATTATGGCAATCGTGACGGAAGCCGTTCAAAGTAAGAAAAGCATTGATGAGATTGAAGTACCGGAATTGTATCATAACTGGTACTTTACTACATACTTTAAGACGAATTTGAGTAAGGTGTATGACATGATCACTAAATTAGAGGATTAACGAAAAAGGAAGTTGAAGTTGATCGGCGTTCCATGCATCGGATGATTGTTTCTAGACTCGGTATGATTTAATAGTGAACGAGTTGGGTCCATTTCGTCGAGTCCTATGAGAATTAACGGTACCTTTTTCTGAGAGGATGTTTTCGAGTGCCGGATACTCTTCAAAAACATCTATAAAATTTTCTGGATTTTCAAGCAGTTTACTATCTTTGAACCATGAAACTTTGTGTGTTATTTATATAATCAATTAGTTTTACCTCAGTGGAGGAGCTGATTTTCATAGAATTTTTAAGTTTCTTTATTTGGAGTCTTTTATTAATAGGAACAAGCGACCCAAGGTTTCTTGAACCTTTATAGGGGTCGAAAAGTTATCCAAGTAACTTTCCTGTGGCTCGAAATTTTCAATTTTATCTACAACTTGAATAACCTTCCGTAGATAATCCTCAAAAGAACCCTTCTACAGAGCCTATTAATTCTTGAAGTATTTAAAGCAAGTGTAATCCTGTTGCTATCTTGGTCTTTTATTCTGACTGAAATTAAGATGCACTTGCTAGCGTATATAGGCGAGAATGAATTTTTTAGGTCCATAGCTTCAATATTTCTTCTTCTCACCGCATTATCACTAACATCCATATTTGACACTTCGAGAGAAGCTTCTCCACACCGCTTACGTTTTTCTTGCTAACGATTAGCATTTTTGAATATTGTATCAGTAGCACATAAGAATATTTTTGTTCTTCTTCAGGACCTTCTGAATCGACAATCCAAAGAGAAACCCCTCTCGCCATGTTGTCAGAAGAAGGGGCCATGCTTAAAATGCTTCTCAGTCTCCTCAATGTAACTCGACGCTGCCGACACGCTTCCTGTCGTCTACCGTGATCCTCTTCACTATCAAGCGTAGCAGGGTCTTGCGTGACGGGTTCGGCCTGGTCGTCCGTATTTCTAACGATAGCTTCGATCGACGAGTGTACTCGGGTTCGAGATGTCTAATGAGGTCATTCAGACATCCGGCGAACAGGTCCCGGTCGATCACGTCTATCTGGTATAGTCTGAGATACTTGCGCCTCTTTCCTATGCATTCATATAACGGATCAAGTCAGCTCATCTGAGCTTCTGCTGAGCAAGTAGCAGGCCAGCTCAAGCCGCAGCATATGTTCAGGCTCTTTGAGGGAGAGATGCAATGTGTCCTCGATTTTCTTCAATCGTTGATACAGTGTGTTCACATGAATATGAAGATGCTCGGCTGTCTGTTGAATGGAGCGGTTCGTTCTTACGTAAGCCATTAAGGTCTCCTCCAGTCGACTTCCGTCCGATCCTGAATCCCGAAGCGGTCCGATTACCTGGTAGACGAACGCCTCCAGATCCTCTGATGATTGCTGCAAAAAGAGCTGATTAACTCCGATCTCGGGATAGTACATATAGCCTGATCGTTTTTTGGATATAAGATAGGTAAGTGCCTTATTTGCCTCCGCATAGCTTCCCGCGAGTGATTTTAAACCGGTGAAGCTGCCGCCTACGCCAGCACGCAAAGTGCCATCCCCATACTGCGACCACTCCTTGAATAGCGCTGTTAGATGCTCCTTAAGATTATGCTCAGACTCGTCATCTGTAATCTGGACGATGGCAGTCAATCTGTTATCCAATGCGAATACAACAGCTGCTTTTTGTTGGAAGGTCTTTTTTACTAGAACGATCAGCCGATATATTTGTACATTCATTAACTGCACACCAGGGAGCGGGAGCAGATTGAATATAATCGCACATGATTTCTGTTCATCTATTAAGCCCATCTCCTCGCCTTTGCGGCGAAGAGCAGATATATCCTGCAAAGAGAGTAATTCATTGAACCGGTCATTGGCCTTCTTATGATAATAGTCGGCTTGAGATTGCTTGCGAACCATCTCTAGTGAAAGAATGGAGCTGCCTTGCTCGAGAATAAGCCGATCCAGCACACTAAGCTCCCTCGGCAGCTCGATAATGACGAAGCCGAGTGTGGCATCTGCTGCGAAGATCGGGACCACATGTCGTCGGATAATCCTCGTTGCTGTCTCCTCTTCATAAGTAGCAGGCTCTCTCCGCGAGCTAAATTTGCGCTCAATAGCAGCAATGGACACCGATGCCCTCGCTTTCTTATTAGAAGCTGTAACGGCGTATTCGATTAGATCAATGAATATGAGCTGTATGCCGATCATTTTCTCAAGCTCACGCAAGATAACAGCAGTGCCTTTATTCCTTAGTGAGAGCTTCATTAATTTAGCGTGGATTTCATCGCGCTTGACGAGCATCTGGTTCTGGCGCTGAACTTCGCTGAATAGCCTAGCATTCTGGATGGCGATGGCAACCTGATCAGCGAAATTCTGCAGCAGCACAAAATCGTAATCGGTGAAAAGCGGATAGCTGCCGAATTGATACAGAATGAGAACACACTCGGGCTTGCCATTAACTTTAACAGGAACACAGAGAACCCCCTGGTGATCCACGAAATTATGAGAATGAGAGGCTTGAAAATAGTTCAAATTGTTTTCAGACATATTGGAAGCTGCTCTGCTGATTGCCTCGAAACTATGATAGGCACGCGGGATGCCCTCTAGAAAAGCTTTGCCGATCATGCCTTCTCCAGGCTTCATGCGCATGAGACCCATCGTTTCATTCACAAGCTGCTCGGAGACGGTGCGTACCTTCAGAACGTCCTCTTCTTCGTCGTACATCCACAGTACACCCATTGTAGCAGCTGGAATAACAGCCATCGTATTGTTCAAAATTTCGGACAGCAGCTTGTCCAGATCGAGCAAAGAGGTGACACTCTGGATACTATTATTCATTTTATGCAGCGTATCGCTCTGACGGGAAATGACATACTCAATGTAATAGGGAGGAAGGGAGGCTGATAGGCGTTCTAGCAGCTTATCTGCATCGGGAATGGTGAAGTCAAAGCAGCGGACCGTAATTCGAAGACCAGTCGGATAGCGGAGATGAAGGTCTGTGCAGCCAAGCTCTTCATGAGCTTCCAAGAAGGAAGCTTCAGAGGCAGCTGATGTCGTCTCAGGCGGAGCCGCCTTTTGCTGACCTTTGGAAGCTAACAACTGGAAAGGCTGTCCTTTTTCACCTGCCCAGAGTTGAAAATCGGCGTTCTTTAATTCCCGTGTTATATATTCTTCCATAATATTGAGCCCCCGAATCGATTGAAATGAAGAAATATGTGTATTCATCCACAATAACACCTATTATTTATAGATTATCATACATTGTTCTGAGTAACTAGCGTAGCTATTATAAGTGTATGTTCAGTTATATAACATCTGGTTAAGGGGTTGAGGGATCATGACAACAACAAGATTTGCATTCAAATGGAAGTACCTGATTTTAGTATTGTTGTTCTTAGGGTGGTCAGTTGGCAACCTTGACAGGTTCGCAATTAGTTATGCCGTGCTTGGCATTACAGAGGACTTGGGACTTAATGCTTCATCGACAGGCATCATCTTGAGCAGCTTCTTCGCTGGTTATGCGCTTATGCAGCTACCAGGTGGATGGCTTGCTGACAAGTTCGGCTATCGCAAGGTTATTATAACCTCTATCATTCTATGGTCTATCTTTACAATCCTTACCGGTATTGCTTGGTCGTTAACTTCATTGATTCTCGTACGGTTCCTGTTCGGACTTAGCGAAGGCAGCTTCTTCCCATCAGCTTCCAAGGCGATTACCAACTGGTTCCCTACTAATGAGAGAAGTCGGGCCATGTCGATTATGCTGACCTCCGGCTCCGTCATGGGTGTTGTAACGCCTATCGCAGCTACTCAAGTTATGGCTAATAATGGCTGGCGTTCTTTATTCTACATTGTAGGAGCAATTGGTCTTGGCTTCGCTGTATTGTTCATGTTCTTCCTGAAGGAGAAAATTAAACAGGAGACGAAGCCTGTAGTGAAACAGGGAGCTGTCAAAACACCCGTTAAAGGGGCTCCGCTAAGAAGTATTCTGAAATCCGCATTCGTATGGAAGCTGTTCATCGGCTATTTCAGTATTTATGTTGTGAGCTGGGGTCTTAATTCTTGGATGCCAACTTATATGATGAATGTTCGTGACCTTGATCTTGCATCTATTGGTTACCTGTCGGCTATACCTGCTTTTGTCGGAATATTTGCAATGGTTATTAGTGGTGTTGTGCTTGATAAGCTTCCGCGAGGAAGAGAGCTGCAGGTTGCTGCAATCTCAGCTGTCCTCATTGCCGTTCTTCTCTATTTAATGGAAACAGCTAGTTCAACGGGGATGTTCATTGCTTATCAATGCCTCGTTATCGTATTCCAATCCTTTGTTATTATTCTGATTGCGTCTGCTGCTCTGAAGCATTTGCCTGAAGAAAGCGCAGCTACCGCTAATGGCTTTATCAATACCGGAGCGCAGCTTGCTGGCTTCTTGGCACCTACAATGATTGGCTTCATGGTACAAGCTTCCGGCGGTTCTTATTCTTCCGCTTTTTTTCTGATGATGGCATTCGCCTGTGTCTCTGCAGTATCTTTGATGCTTATTTTTAGAAGCAATAAGACATCCAATGTTGCTATGAAAGAAGGAATCGTGAATGAATAAACAATTGGCAGCTCAAATATCTGAGCTTATAAATACAAAGAGCGAGAAAATTGTAGAGGTTAGCGATGCGATTTGGGATTTCGCAGAGATCCGGTTCGAAGAGTTCAAATCCTCTGCGTTATTGGCTGATACGCTGGAAGCAGAAGGGTTCAAGGTCGAACGCGGTATTGCAGGACTGGAGACTGGCTTAATTGCCAGCTTCGGCAACGGCGGTCCGGTAGTGGGCATTCTCGGGGAATTCGATGCATTAGCGGGACTTAGCCAGCATGCAGGGGTCTATGAGAATGATCCTATTGAAAAAGGCGGAAGCGGTCATGGCTGCGGCCATAACATGCTAGGAGCGGGTGCGCTTGCGGCTGCGATTGCTGTTAAGGACTATTTGCTGGAATCTGGAATTGCCGGAACAGTTCGTTATTACGGCTGCCCTGCAGAAGAGAGTGGCTATGGTAAAACGTACATGGTTCGCGAAGGTTATTTCAGTGATGTCGATATCGCTGTATCCTGGCATCCGGCTACTATGAACATGGTTCTGTCGGCATCCAGCCTGGCTGTTATCCATGCCACCTTTAGATTCAAAGGGAAAAGCACGCATGCAGCGGCATCACCGCATCTCGGAAGAAGTGCTCTGGATGCAGTAGAGCTAATGAATGTGGGTGTCAACTATATGCGGGAGCATATGATAGATCAAGCGCGCATTCATTACGCGGTTACGAACTCAGGAGGCACCTCGCCGAATGTGGTACAACCGGAGGCGGAAGTTACTTATCTGATTCGGGCTCCGAAATCGGATCAAGTCAAAGTGCTGTATGACCGCGTTGTCAAAACAGCTCAGGGTGCGTCACTTATGACGGAGACCTCGATGGAACATGTTATTGAGGGAGCTTGTGTGAACTTGATTCCGAATAATGCGTTGGAAAGCGTTATGCATAGCTATATGAATGCGTTGGAGCTTCCTGAGCATACAGAGGAAGAACTGGCGGAGGCGAGGGCGGCCTATGCTTCCCTTCCTGAGGTGGATAAGACGAGCGCACTCGGAATGCTGCCGAAGCCGTTACGCGAAGGGGTTGCTGAGCATCCATTGCTAAGTGAGGTACTGCCTTACAATCCTTCGAACTCTCAAATGCTGGGCGGCTCGACGGATGTTGCCGATGTAAGCTGGGTTGTTCCTACTGCCCAATGCATGACCGCGACATATGCTTACGGCACGCCATTCCATGCTTGGCAGACGGTAACGCAGGGCAAGTCAACTTATGCCCACAAAGCGTTGCTTCTCGCTGGTAAGACGATGGCTTGTACAGCTGTAGAAACGCTGCTGAATCCAGAGCTAATCAAGCAGGCGAAGGCTGAGCTTGTTGAACGGCTGGATGGCGAGAGCTATGAATGTCTTGTTCCGAAGGAAATCACTCCACCGCGGATGTCTGAACTAACGGATAAACAGGCAGTTACCGTCTAGTACTTGGAGGTACCAGTCCAATGCGATTTAAAGATGTATTTTCTATTATAGGTCCGGCTATGGTCGGACCTTCAAGTTCACATACAGCCGGGGCCGCCCGTATCGGACGCTTCGCCCGGCAGCTCCTTGGGCCACAGCCAGATCGTGCTGAGGTATTGTTCTACGGCTCATTTGCAGCTACGTATCAAGGTCATGGAACGGATGTCGCTATTATCGGAGGGCTGCTCGACTGGCAAACTGATGATCCCCGTATTCCTAACGCTCTGCAAGAGGCAGAAGCGCGCGGAATAGTTGTCACTTTTGATGAGGGGAAGGGGTTGTTCTCCCATCCGAACACGGCTAAGCTGATCCTCAGTTTAGGAGAAGGAGAAGCAAGAGCAGAGCTCGTTATGATTGGCACCTCCATCGGTGGAGGCAACATTGAAATTACTGAAATTGATGGCTTCAGAGTCAGACTGTCCGGCGTATATCCGACTGTGATTGTTCGTCACCAGGATTGGACAGGAGTTGTGGCGAGCATTACTGATGTGATGAGACGAAGCGGACGCAATATCGCGCATATGTCGGTCGACCGGAAAGGCAGAAGCGGTGATGCATTGACCGTTCTAGAGCTTGATAGTCTGCTTACGGCCGATATGATAAATGAAATTGCACGGCTAGACAATGTGGATACAGTACGTACAGTTGATCTAGCGGCTGTAGGGCTGTCATAAAGGGAAATACGCTTCTATTGATAATTGGCTAAAGAAGGGAGGATACTGTCATGAATTTTCGCAACCTAGAGCAATTAGCGTCCCTAAGTACAGAAAAGGGCTTAACGATAGGCCGTCTTATGCTAGAGGAACAGAGTCTTGAATCGGGGCGGACGCCCGAAGAGGAATTCGCTACAATGGCGGAGTATTACCGCATTATGAAAGAGGCAGTTGAAAGAGGCTTGACAGAGGATACGACATCCCGCAGTGGTCTGACTGGTCGAGATGCACAGCGGGTAATGGCATTCGGAGAAGGACAGGAATTGAATCTTGGGCAAGCGGCAGGCGAGGCTATGGCTTACGCGCTAGCAGTATCCGAGATAAATGCATCAATGGGCAGAATCATTGCTACTCCGACGGCAGGCTCGGCTGGCATTATTCCAGGCGTGTTCGTCAGCATCCAGAAGCGCTTCGGATTCGATGATGATCATATGGTATTCGGCCTATTCGCTGCAGGTGCAATCGGTTATGTCATCGCTAACAATTCCTTCGTATCTGGAGCAGAGGGCGGCTGTCAGGCTGAGGTAGGCTCAGCTATTGGCATGGCGGCAGGCGCTCTAACAGAGCTGCGCGGAGGCACGCCCGCCCAAGCGGTGCATGCGGTCGGTCTCGGGCTGAAAAATACGCTTGGCCTGATCTGTGATCCTGTAGGCGGATTAGTCGAAATTCCTTGTATCGTGCGCAATGGGTTCGGAGCAGTGACTGCACTCGCGGCTGCCGATATGGCACTTGCCGGCGTGCGCAGTGTCATTCCGTCTGATGAGGTTATTCAGGTTATGCTTGAGGTAGGCTCCAGCATGCCTGAGAAGCATCGTGAGACAGCTGGCGGTGGGCTTGCCCAAACACCTACTGGCAAAGCGATTATGAGCAGCCTTAGGAAGAAATAGAACCTTAGTGCCAAACTCACCTATACATTCGTAACCAGGTCCTTCCATTTGTACACACTGTCGCTAGCAGTAAGGGCATAGTGAGGTGAAATTCTAATGTGAATGAGAAATGAAGACAAGAAAATACGATTCGTGGCACGCTCTATTTGAAGCCCTCAAATATTACTGATTGGAAGAACTGCCTCGGAAGGCTATTCTGGAAATAGAGGAAAAGACAGTATATCATATATATAAAGAATAAATGATATACAGCTGATTACAGATCGTACAAGGAGTTTTGATGGATAATTCAATAAATATTCTAGTGGCCGAGGACGACAGTGATATTAGCCGGCTGCTGTGCAGCATTATACGGAAAAGCGGTTACGTGCCGCAGCCTGCCTTCTCCGGAACGGAGGCGCTGCTCTATCTGGAACAACGGGAATGGAGTATGGTACTGCTAGATTTGATGCTGCCGGGCATGACAGGCGAGAAGCTGCTCAAATGGATCCGCTTGCGGGGAGGTGCTCCAGTTATTATCATTTCGGCCAAAGGTGAGCTGCAGACCAAGGTGTCAGCGCTGCGCGGAGGTGCGGACGACTACATTACGAAGCCTTTCGATATTGAGGAAGTCTCGGCGCGAATCGATTCCCATTTACGCCGGTATGCGCAGATTGCTCCGCCGGTTGTGCCCAACGTACTGCAGCATAAGGGACTCGTGCTCGACCACGTCTCCAAAACGGTGACAGCAGAAGGTGCGGAGGTTGCACTGACCGCTCGTGAGTATGAGATTCTCACGTTGCTTCTATCGGCACCGAAAAAGGTATTTACGAAAGCAAATCTATACGAAAGCGTATGGGAAGAGCCATACTACGGAGACGATAATACGGTCAACGTCCACATGAGCAATTTGCGAAGCAAGCTTGCGAAGGCTGCGCCCGGCAGCGAATTTATCGAGACGGTATGGGGTATGGGCTATCGGCTAAAGCCTTAAGACATTCTTAAGGATTGGCTTTAGCTCCTCTTAAGTTTTCGTTTCTATACTTGGTCTATCAGATAGGGGAGGCCAAGACTACAATGAGTGAATATGTATTGCAAACGAATCAATTGTCCAAGAAGTTCAAAGGCAGCGTAGCGCTGGATAAAGTGAATTTGTCTATCCGCAAAGGCTCCATATATGGTTTTATTGGGCAGAATGGAGCCGGAAAATCGACGCTGATGCGCATCGTTACCGGACTTGCTTTTCCGTCCGACGGAACGATCGAGCTGTTCGGCGCCAGTGAAGAGCGGGCGTTGATCCAGGCTCGCAAACGGATGGGGTTGATTATCGAGAGCCCCTCGCTGTTCCCCCACATGACCGCCGGGGAGAATCTGGAGGTAAACCGGCTCCTCCGAGGTATCCCCGGCAAAGATTGCGTCGCAAGGATGCTAGAATTGGTTGGACTGCAGGGAACAGGCAGGAAGAAAGTGAAAAATTTCTCGCTTGGCATGAAGCAGCGGCTTGGTCTTGCAATCGCTTTGCTGGGCGATCCGGAATTTCTAATTCTGGACGAGCCGACCAACGGACTCGATCCGATGAGCGTCATCGAAATGCGCGAGCTGCTTAAGCAGCTCAACCACGAACGAGGGATAACGATACTGATCTCCAGCCACATTCTGAGCGAACTGCATTTGTTGGCAAGCCATTATGGCATCATTCATCGCGGCAAGTTGCTGGAGCAGCTCACTGCTCAGGAATTGAACGATAAATGTCAGCAATACGTGTTTATTAAGGCGGATAATCCAAGCAAAGCGGCGATGGTTATTCAGAGCGAGTTGGGCACCAATGATTTTGAAGTGATGCCGGATGGCGCCATCAAGCTGTATGGCCGCATCGAACAGCCAGGCAAAGTATCTTCGGCGCTATTCTCCGCAGGCCTGGAAATTGAGCAGTTTATGCCGATGGGCGAAGACCTGGAGAGCTATTTCATGAAGCGGATCGGAGGTGTCGGACATGTATAATCTGATCAGATCCGAGCTGTTCAAGCTGCGTAAGGACAGGGCGTTCCGGGTGCTGCTGCTTGTAACCGCTGCTCTTTCACTGGTGTATCCACTGCTCTACTATTTTGATAATAGGTCCAGTGGAGATCCACAGTTCACTGGAGCCGAATTTCTGTTTAAATTTATTGCGGGCAATGCCTATCTGATCAAATTCGGCGTAGCAGCGCTGGCCGGATTCTTCATCGCCAACGAATATTCGACAGGTGTCATGAAGACAATCGCATCGTCGGGCAACGATAGAGGCCGGCTGTTCATCGCCAAGCTGATCGGATTCTCGGTCGGAGCCATGGCGATCTCTCTAGTGTTTCCGGTCGTAAGCACGACCGAAGTTTCGCTGCTTGCAGGCTTCGGTCATCTGCCGGAGGGGGTTGACACGTTTTTCATACCGCGGACCCTCGGACTAACACTGCTGTACACTTCGGGCTACGCGGCGGTTGGAGCGCTGTTCACTGCCATATTCACCGAAAGCGGCAAGACAATCGGTTTTTCGATGATTTTCTTCCTAATGATCGATCCCATTTTGGGGGGCTTGGGTGAGTACATGCCATTCTTTACTACGATGCAGGATTATTCTATCTTCAAGCTGCTGGGTGATATCGGCAAGGCCAGTATCAACAGAGGCGATCTGCCAGCGCTCCTGATCGTGCCATTGCTGACGATTGTCGTAGCCGGACTGCTCGGAGTTCAAGTGTATCGCAAAAAAGAAATTAAATAATAATGAGAGGGGCGGAGGAGTCTTGCTTATCATAACGCTCATATCGGTTACGGTGGCGGCTCTTCTGCTTGCCTATCTGCTGCTGCTGAGGCGGGAGCTGGGGCGGATGACGGAGCAACTGCGTCGTTATAATAAACGGACAACCGGTAAAAAAATAGACATGACTCTACTCGACCGGAGGCTCGAAGCGCTTGCGAGTCAAATTAATCGCCAGTCCGATCTCGTTGTCGACGCAGAGGCTCGCAGAAGAAGAACTGAGAATGAGCTGCGGCAAGCGATAGCGAACATTTCCCATGATATCCGTACTCCGCTAACCTCTATATTTGGCTATATACAACTGCTGGAGGCAGAGCCTATAACACCTGAGGAGAAGCTCGAATACCTCACAATTGTTAAAAATCGCACAAGACGACTTCAAGCGCTATTGAACGATTTCTTTGAGCTGTCCTTAATTGAATCTTCGGATTATCAGCTTAAGACCGAGCGGATCGGAATGACAGTCCTCTTGTCAGACATTCTGGTCGGTTTCTACGATCGGTTCAACGAACGGAACATCACGCCGGACATCCGACTGCCTCAGGACGCTGTGGCTGTATATGCCGACGAATCGGCCGTGCGGAGGGTCGTTGAAAATTTGCTTATTAATACTGTCAAGCATGCGACCGGTCATGTGGAAATCTGCTTTGAACAACGGGGGAAGACAGCCGAATTGAGGATCGTGAATGAAGCGAAAGAATTATCCGATATCGACATGAGGTTGCTATTCGACCGTTTCTATACGGTAGACCGTACCCGATCCGCCCAAGGATCGGGACTTGGTCTTTCCATCGCTAAAAGTCTAATGGAGAAGATGAACGGCACTCTGACAGCGGAACTGCACGGAGGCAACTTAACGATGACCTGCTATTGGAAGCTGTGACCAAGAGGCACCGAATTAGCGGAATAACGGAACCTTCGATTGAAACTTGTCACTTCAGACTATCTCATAGGCAACCGCGTATCTAAACTGTTTGATATGAATGCGACTCAAGGACAAGTTCTGGAAATAATTATTTAAAGGTGGATGAAATCATGAATCTTATCTGTGAATCGCAAGTCGTTAACGATTACTTGACCATGACAGCAGAGGTCGATTATGATCACCCCCTGATTGCTGAATTGACTTCCAAATTGGCAGCATCATCACAAAATCAAGTGGATTTTATTAAACAGTCGTATGAATATGTCAGAGATCAGATTGACCATTCTTGGGATATCCAGAGTTCTAGAATTACTTGCTCCGCATCGGAAACATTGATTCATAATGAAGGCATTTGTTATGCAAAAGCGAACCTTTTGTGTGCAATGTTGCGAAGAGCAGGCATACCATCTGGCTTCTGTTATCAACGACTTACGATCGGGGACACTCCAGATACGGGATATTGTATTCACGCATTAAACGCTGTTTATATACAGGAGTTGAGAACGTGGTTCCGTTTGGATGCACGAGGCAATAAGCCTGGAATCCACGCAGAGTTTTCATTAAATGAAGAAAGACTTGCCTTTCCGATCCGAAAAGATTATGACGAGGCTGACTATTTGACCATATATAAGTCTCCGAATGTTAAGACCATCGAAGCGTTAAAAACCAACTCTGACTGCATAAATATGTATCTTCATGGCCTACCCGATCAGTTGTGATAACCCAAGTGAAGCACGGCTTTGCCTGAGAATTTCCGCTCCAGCAGATTGCGGGAGACGGTGTCGATTTCGGTCCAAGGCGCCTCCACTTCGATCCGTGGCGTTAACCGCCCGTCTGCGACCAATCGGGCCAGCAAGCTCAGATCGTCCGCAGCGGATTGACGAGTGAGTTCCTCACCGAGAAAGAAGCTATACAAGGTTCTTCCTCCGCTGGTCACCAGATTCATCATATCGATCGTTGTTGTATTTGAAGAGGAAAATCCTACCGCAACGCAAATGCCTTGAGGCGCAAGCAGCGGCAGCAACGCCGCCAGTGTATCGCCGCCTACCGAATCGATGATCAGATCGTACGGACCGAACTGGCGGGCTGATGAAATTGCCGAATATCCAATGATAACTTCATCAGCTCCGGCCTCTCGTACAAGCTCGGCCTTCTCTTCCGTGCTGGCCGTACCTACAACATATGCGCCGGACTGGGCCGCAAGCTGATGGGCGAACAGCCCAACCCCGCCAGTAGATCCTGTAATGAAAATGCGCTTTCCGAGCAGCATTCCACCTTTTCTAAGTGCATACAGCGCCGTCAGGCCGGCAACGGGTAAGGTCGCCGCTTCCGTAAAAGTGAGCTTGTCCGGGATTTGGGCCAACATCGACACGGGAGCAGCGACCTGCTCGCTCCAAGCTCCCATCGGAAGCAAACCTACAACCCGGGCCCCTTTCAGCGGACCTGCACCGTTCTTGGCCGGCTCGATGACAATTCCGGCGAAATCCCAGCCGGGTCGGCTTGATGCTTCCTGCTCCTGAGCGTCCTTCACTTCTCCGCGATTAAGAGAGACGGCCTTCACTTGCACGAGTGCTTCCCAAGGCTGGGCCTGTGGTGCGTCAACTTCCTTGAACGCCAAATGTGACGGAGCAAGCGGATCAATTACTATGGCATGAATCATACTGTATCTCCTCCATTGGATATGTGTCATGAGATGACTTCCGTTTTCACTGAGGAGTATAATTTAAATCAATGATCATCCCAAGTGCAAAACTACACTTCTTACAGAAGGGTGGAGAAGATGAATATACCTACAGAGAATTCTAGACTTAAAAACGTATTGGGAGAGATTGAAGCGTTGCGGATGAAGCGCCAGCACGAGCTTGCCGACCGACCTCACCCGTTCTTAAAACGATTTACCCAACAAGAGCTGAATGACGAGGCATTTCCTTCGTATAAAAATTTGCTGGTTGGGCGTTCCCGCCGCCTACCGGATCGTCAGACGATTCTCAATATTGCAGAATATCTGGATTGTACTGCAGGCGAGCGTAACGATCTGCTAATGGCAGCCGGTTACCTTCCGATACAGACGGAATTGGAGGGACGGGCGCTGGAGCGTGCATTGGAGTGGGCGCATCACACGATGAGAGGCATTCTTTTTCCCGCCATGATCGTAACACACACGCAGGATATCAAGGGGATTAACGAGCCGTTTAGCCATTTGTTCGATATCCCGCTCGATCGCTCGTACGATGGCTTAATGAACAGGGTTGATTTACATTTTAATTCCGATTTGCCTATCCGGTCCCGCTCAACATTCGATAAAGCGTCGTTCGAGCAGTGGGAGGCACACGCCATAAACGGGATATATGCGATTAAGCAAGAGCACATCCTTTCCCGTTACGATGCGTGGTATCAGAAATTGTTCCATAAACTCCAGCAATATAACGTGGATGAATATCTGAATGTGCTGGATGCAGGAGAAGCAATGGATCATACGCAGACCATATTAGCCAGAACCGAAAGCTCCGGCGAGCTTGTTCCCATTCGCTACAGACAGGTTTCTATTTCCGCAGGCACCCGTATGTATCCGCAAATTGCGGTTTTCCTGCCGGTCGATGCTGCCGCGCGTAAAGCTTTCGAGAACCTGGGATGTCCTACCGATCGTGAATTCGTCTACTGATGGAAGGAATATTGATTCACCATTTCAAGTAGATAATTTCGAAATTCTTCAACATATGATTTGGGCTCTACGAGTTTTAGATTTGTACCGAAACTTGCCAAGAATTGAAATCCAATACTGTTCTGAGGAACATAGATTGTTGCCAACAAAAGTTCAGAGCTATAGGATTCAATACTCTTTCGACCGTACCTTTCAATGAATTGATCTTTGATGCCAGGTGAAATCAACGCCTTGACTGCGACTAGGAACCTTGACCGCAAAGAATTTTATCTTTAAGCTCTCTGTATAGAGGAAAAAAGGGAGGGCTTACCAATGAACAAAAAATACGCGGTTTAACTGGAACCAGAAGAACGCAAACGGATTCAGCAACTTGTACATACAAAGGAGAC
>RCUO01000704.1_pt1 | contig 15479 bp, 13 predicted proteins | sample 2166161 | NCBI WGS metagenome assembly RCUO01 (sample SAMN09932617, study PRJNA488358) | compost metagenome | feature: garden; material: soil; isolation source: compost soil in cyclohexanecarbonitrile-enriched culture | place: Germany: Experimental Botanical Garden Goettingen | collected 2016-01-27 | reverse complement strand
CAAGAATACTGGAGACCAGCAAGCTCAAGCAGGATCTATTGATCATGGATGAATTGCTGTATTCGGAAAAGAAACAGTTCGACAGTATGCGGAGTGAAATTGAGATCATTAATATGAAATCTCACGACCTCCGCCAGCAATTGTCGAATATCAGCTATAAGCTAACCCTTCAGGAGCTGGAATCTTTAAAGGAAGCCATTGAGGTATACGATACAACCGTCAAGACAGGCAGCGATATTCTGGATGTGATTCTTTATAAAAAGCAACTTTTCTGTGAAAAAAACGGAATACGCATGAGCTGCATGGCGGATGGCCAATGTTTGTCTTTTATCTCACCTACTCATCTGTATTCTCTCTTGAACAATGCCATAGAAAATGCCCTGGAAGCAGTGCAGCTCGTCCAAAACGACAAGAAACGGATGATCTCTATTTCCATTGGCAAAGAACACGGAGTAATCGGTATTCACGTAACCAACTATTTTAATGGAGACTTTATCGTTAAAGATCATTTGCCGCAAACCGGCAAAAAGGATAAAAACCGCCATGGCTTTGGCATTAAAAGCATGCGGCATATTGCTGAGCAATACGACGGGACCGTTTCTTTTCATACAGAGGACGATATTTTTTATCTGCATATTTATTTTCCGGGTAACTGAATGAAATAAAAAACCTTGAAAGGCCCGGGGCCTATCAAGGTTATTGTAATTTATTCCGTTACATTTTCCAGCAGATTCATGATCAGGACAACTGCCTCTGCCCGTGTTGCGGTCTGGTTAGGGGCAAACCGGTTTTGGCCGGTACCGCTGACCAGAGATTTTTCTGCAGCAGCAGCAATATAAGGGACTGCCCAATTAGGGACCTCACTGCTGTCTGCAAAGGAGAGCTTGGCCCGTGGATCTACCGTAATGCCAAGGGCTCTCACGATCATTACTGTTAATTCTGCACGGGTCAGCTGCTGTTCCGGACGGAAGGTCCCGTCTTCATAGCCGCCGATAATACCCGCTGCTGCAGCCTGTGCTGCATACGCGCTGGCCCAAGCAGGGATAGCCGAAGCATCCTTAAAGGTTCCTGCGCCGCTCTCCGGAAGCTTCAGTGCGCGGGCAAGCATAGTGACAAATTCAGCACGGTTCACCTGCTTATTCGGACGGAAGGTATTATCCGCATACCCGTTCACGAATCCGGCCTGCACTGCTTTTTGGATCGCTGAAGCAGCCCAGTGACTGCTTACATCGTTCAGAGCAGGTCCAGCCGAAGGCGCCGCTCCGTTACCGGCTGGTGCCGGGGTTGATGTGGCAGCAGCTGTTGGTACAGCTGATGGTGCAGCTGTCGGAGATGCTGCCGGTGCCGTTGTTGAATCCACCGGGCTTCCAGGTAACGCTGGTGCCGGAGTTGGTGTTGGTGCAGGTGTCGGAGATGGCGTTGGTGTCGGCACTTGCGGTGTCGGCGTCGCTCCTCCGTCCTTCTCCTTCTTGATCATACCAAACTGCTCAATAATGTAAGGCTCTGCGTTGTTCTTATTCTGGTCAATTTCATAGGATACTGCCGTCAGCTTGCTGCCGTCGACCGTAATACCCACAAAGTTTTGGATCTGTCCGCGCTTCGGACGTGAGCTGTCACTCGGGTCCGGTCCGTACGGTGCGGCATGGTTCTCGTCAGCAACCTCGAACAGATTGTAGTAGCTATCTCCAAGTGCCTCTTTCTTATTCTTGTAATAGACCTTTGCTCCGGCAGTGGCCGGGATCAGATAAATCGTTCCATCCGGATTAACCGTGTACTCCACCGTTGTTCCGTTCAGGGATTCCGTAATTTTTTCTGTAGCTGCTGCTGTTCCGTCTGCCTGAATCGGCTTGGTACGGGCATAAATATGATCATGACCCTGCAGGACAAAGTCAATGCCAAGCTCAGCCATCAGCGGTGCAATTTTGGATCTCACCCCATTTGCGCCGATAATATCCTTGTCGGTTGCGTGATTTGAAGTAGTGTAAGGGCCTTTGTGAATATTAACAATAATCCACTCTGCCCCGGCCTTCTTGGCTGCCTCTACATCTGCTTTAAGCCACTCTACCTGATCCGTACTGAAATTAGCGTACTCTGCCGAGTCCTCATTGCTGTTCAGTACAACGAAATGGGCATTGCTGTAATCATAGGAATAATAGGCTCCGGTCTCTGTTGCAGACCCCGGGGCTTCCTGAATATTAAAATGCTCATAGAAGGCATTAGCCTTATCCTCGTGGTTTCCTGCCGATGGAACAATCGTTGTATTCAGCAGGCTGTTCTGAGAATGTCCAAGCAGCCAGTCCCATTGCACTTCCTTCGTTCCAGTGTCCACGATATCTCCGTTATGGACTACAAATTGTGCATTAGGTACTGTTGCCAGCGCCTTAGCCAGCGTTTCAGAGGACAGAATGGCTTCATCTTCGGATTTTGCCTGTGTATCTGCAAGATCAACAAAAGTGAATGCACCTGACTCAGGAGCTGTACTGAAGGTTCCGGCGGTACTCCAGATGCCGAGTGCCTGATCGCCTACCCGGTATGAATAAGCGGTGCCGGCTTTCAATCCTGCAGCTTCTGCTTTGTGTACCAGCTCTTCTTTTGAATTCGTAGAAACCGCAGAACGGCCGCTGAACGTAATGGCATTGGTGAAGTCAGGTGCACCGGCAGCTGCCTCTACAACCTGCAGATCACTGTTTTTTGAACCAAGCGGTGTGTACCAGGCGAAGCCTTTTGAGCTGACCGGATCACCGTTAAAGGTTACGGTCACTTTGCTCACTGCCGGCTGGCTGGCAATGACGCCCGCGGATTGGTTCCGGCCGCTAACGGCTTTAATAACAAACTGGTAATCACGTGCGGAATCTGTATTATCCAATGTATAGCTGTAAGCTGTTTTTCCGGTTTCAGCTGAAACCTCTGTAGTCCAGTTGGCTCCAAGAAGATCATTACTTTCATAGATACGGTAACCGGATACCGGCAGCTCCGTAGCTGGTGCTTCCCAGTTCAATGTCAGCTTACCGTCTGTGCCGGTAATCATTTGGGCGTTCTGCACGGATGGAACCGTTACATCTGACTTGTGGATGCTGTAACCGTCATAGAGGTCTGTTGTGCCTCCAGTTAGGGTTGTATAAGCCTTGTAACTCAGATCGTTTTCTGTAACAGTGAAGCCTGTGAACATTTCCTTGCCCGGCTGCTCGTATTTGGCAGCAAACGGGAAGGTGCCGGAAGCAACATTGTATTTCTTGTTGCCTGCCGCATTGGTAATCAGATAGAGCGTACCCTCAGGATCTGTCACTGTGCCGGAGGAATCCGGAACAATATCAGTCAAAGGCACATTGTTCAGCATCTGATAGCTGCGGGTATACGTATGATCGTGTCCGCCGATCACCATATCAATGCCCAGCTCATCGAACACTTTCGTCAGCTCTGCACGGTAGAACAGAACATCCGTATCATTAGTATGACTCGCTACGGAGTAAGGCGATTTATGCAGCAGCACAATATTCCACTGCTTATCTGACTTGGCTACTTCACTGCGCAGCCATTCCACTTGTTTATAGTAGATTTCATTGTTTGCCGCATTGGAGCTTTTGCCGTAATATTCGGTGTTAAGCACCATAAAGTGGGCCGGGCCATAATCCAGTGAATAGACTGAGCCATCCGGCTTCGCACCTGTATTCGAAACATTCGGAAGATTAAAATGCCCTGTGTAATTGCTGTAATTCTTGCTCTCGTGATTACCCACCAGAGGGACCAGCGGGATATTCTGCAGAATCGCCTTCGGCTTGTCAAAGAACCAGCCCCACTGCTCCTCAATATCCCCGTTATCCACCAGATCACCTGAATTCAGAATGAATTCAACATCCGGGAATTTACCGAGTCCCTCCTGCAGGGTATGATTCCAGATATCAAAATCCTCTTCAGTTGTACCCTGGGAATCCGTAGTATACAGGAACTGATAAGAAGCATTCGCTGCCGCTTCTGTTGTGAAGGTTCCTATGTCACTCCAGTTGCCTTCTTGTCCGTCACCGGCTCTGTACGCATATTTAGTACCCGGTTGAAGGTTGTCCGCAAGCACTTTATGGCTTGATATGGCTGACGTTTTCCCTGCAGATTTATCTGCTTTGGAGTTGTAGACACTCGCGACAACCGTAGTTCCTTCAAAGGTCAGAATACCCTCGGCCGGGAAGATGCTGCCCGTTACTTTAGCTGCTTCCACTACCTCCAGCTTAGTGCCTGTTACTGTCTCAGGAGCATACCAGGCAAACCCCATACTGGTCTGCGGATTTCCGTTAAAGGTAAGTGCAACAGATTCAGGCTTGCCTTGACCAGGCACTTCCGGCTCAGCTGCCGGATGGGCGGTCAGCTTCATGTCCCAATACAGATCAGAGCTGCTTGCATTTGCCTGATGGACTTCGGCAGCAAGCTCATTGTTGCCGTCCTTCAGATTTGCCTTTACAGCATCAGTCAGATCCACCTTGGAGATGTTAGGATCGCTTTTGGAGTAAGTGCTCTGTGTTAGATAATCAATCGCTCCGGCAGGCATACCTTCACGATAGATCTCCGTTCCGTTTAAATACAGAACAACGCCGTCATCAAAGCCGAGCGTCCCTTCAATTTTACCAAGAGCTTTAACTTGCTCCAGGTCTGCATTGACATTCGTACGGAAATACGAGGTCATATACTTTTTAGATTTGCTGCTGCCATAGCTTATATTTGTATTCAGTCCGCCAAAAATGGTTGTGCTGACCCCGCTGCCGTTATCCTTGTAGCCCAAGGGAGCCAGTCCCGACTTCCAGCCGGAATCATCATAAACAGCCTGCCAAACCGTACCCTGATCGGTACCGTTGTCAATATACTTCCATGCCGAATTTCCCTCCAGCAATACCAGCGGCTGGTCTGCCTGATTTTGAAGGGCTTCATTCCCGCTGCTGCTCTCTGCTAATACAGTCAATCCATTGGTCGCAAATCCAAAGGCCATAATTAATACCAGCGCCATTGAAATTGACTTGTTGATAAGCTTCTTCAAATCACTGCCTCCCTGTCCGTAAACATTATAATTTGCACACCAGATCAGTTTAAGGGACAAATATTATGGTAATGTTCACCTAAGGGATGATTAATGTAAAACCTGACATTCAGTGTTCGGACCAGCCCGAAGCTGATTACCTTTTCCAGCGAAAAGAATGATATTATTATGTCCAGTTGCAGTTTCCACTCTACCAAATCCAGAGATAAAGGTGATTATGATGAACCGCGAAGCCGTTATTGAGCTGTTAAAGCAGCAGAATGTAAGCCATGAAGTGATTGACCATCCCGCAGCCTATACTATCGCCGATATGGAGAGCTTTGAGCTCCCGGGAATCGAGCAGATCGCCAAAAATCTGTTCATCCGGGATGACAAAAAAAGAAACTATTATCTGCTGACGATCCAAAAGGATAAATCCGTTAACCTGAAGCAGCTGCGCACACTGCTGGAATCCCGGCCCCTGACGTTTGCTTCTGAAGAGGATCTGCTGCAGCTGCTGGGGCTTACCAAAGGCGCCGTCTCCCCGTTTGGCATACTGAATGACAAGGAGTGTATGGTGAAATTCGTACTGGATGCCGATCTGCAAAAGGGCGAAGCCGTCGGCGTCCATCCCAACGATAACACCGCTACAGTCTGGCTGGCACCCGAAGATCTGCTTAGCATTGTAACGGCCCATGGTAACGAGATCAGCGTAATAACCCTGTAGGCTTAAATGAAAAGAACCCAGGGGCTTATCCTTTTGGACAAGCGCTTGGGTTAAATTGTATAAGAAGGCTATTCCTCAATAATTTTAATATCACCTGACCCCAGCTCGATCTTGACGGCTTCAGGAACATCATACGCCTTCGCCGGCCCCGTTACCGTCCCGTTATTGGTCAGCAATTGATACCTCCGCTCAAAAGCCTCCGGCACATACAGCTTCACATCTCCGCGGTTCGACTGGATAACAAGTCCGTTCAGCGTATTCAGATCCGCCAGATAAATGTCCACTATTAAGCTTGCATCATTAAACTTCGCCATACTGAAGCCGAAATCGGAGACAACCGACAGGCTCAAACCCTGAGAATCCGGGCGAATCTGCTCTATTTTCTGTGCAAAGGACTCCGGCAGGCTTCCCGTTATTACCACCCGATTGTCAGAGCTGCTGCTCGGCCTGATATGAACATCCAGGTTTTGGCTTAGACCTTTGACCGCAATTTCAGAAGCCTCAGCCTCATTTAATACCCAGCTCTTATTCACAGCAATAGTCTGCTCATGTGTGTACCCCATAAGTACAATACCAACCGCCGCCAGCATGATCAGAATCACCAGTATCTTTGTCCGTTTGCGCATAGCCATGCCCCCTATTTCAATTCCTCACCCGAGAATCTGACCCAGCTCCAGCCTACCGCTACGATCCAGATCACGAATCCGCCGATAACCATCCCGCTCCAGTCCTGACGGCTAAACTCCCCGATGCTTACCACTCTGGACAAGTTCTGGAACAGCAAGTAGGGCGAAAGACGCCCTGCGTCCATGTTCATCTGGTTCATAAGCACACTCAGCAGATTCTCACCCAAGAGAACGATTAGCAGGTACACAGTAGTAGGCAAAGCCGTTGTGCGCACCAGCGTGTAGATCATGAACCCAAGTGACAGCACGATGTAATACAGGATGATTTGCAGGCCAAGTGCCAGCATGATTGTCCCAAGGTTAAAAGAACCCAGCGACACATATGCAGACAGGATTGCCGAAAGGCTGTACGCTGCAACCAATACAGTTCCGGTCAGGTACGTTAAAAGAAGTTTGCTGCCAAAATAGCCTTTACGCGAAATCCCGGAGATCAGCACGTTATTAACCGCACGGCTCGTAAAATCGGTATGCCAGGTGAACAGATAAACCGGTATGAACATGACTGGCAAAAGAAGCGTTCCACTGCGCAGCACCCTCGTAATCACCATAAGCGCATCCTGCTCCCCTGCTGTCCTGACCATTAAACAGCCTATAAACATGACTGCAAGCGTGAGGAGCAGCAGCCTTTTCTTTCTCCACATCCGGTAAACATCAGCTCTCAGCAAAAGCTTCATAGTGCCACCTTCTGTCTGCTTACGACCTTCAGGAAGTGGTCTTCCAGCCCTGCCTGCAGCTCTCCGCCCGCGAATTCCTGAATTAACTCCCCCTCATGCAGGATGCCATATCTCGTAGCCACCAGCTCAAGCTCGGTTAAAATATGACTGGAAATCAGCAGTGTTGTGCCCAGCTCCTGATTAATTTGTTGAATCATCTGTCTGATTTCGATAATCCCCAGTGGGTCTAAACCGTTGATAGGCTCATCCAAGATCAGCAAATCCGGCTCATTCAGGATAGCCATGCCGATCCCCAGCCGCTGCTTCATTCCCAGAGAAAAGTCTTTGACCTGCTTGTTTCTTGCATGCTCCAGGCCAATAAAAGCCAGAGTGCCGGCTATCTTCTCTTTGCTGTAGCACTTTTTCTGAATGCTGCTGTATTTCAGATTCTCCTCAGCTGTCATATCCATGTAGAGTGACGGGCTTTCAATTACGGCAGCCACCTTAACATCAGGACTCAGAAAGCTGTACTCCCCGGAGCTTGGTGTTATCAGCTTGGTCAGCATACGGATCAGGGTGGTTTTGCCGGCACCGTTATTACCGATCAGCCCGTAGATATCCCCCTTATATAAAGTCATATCAACATTGCGTACCACATTAGCTTCCTTATAATGCTTCGAGAGCTTTTTCGTCTGTAGCATAACCTCGTTCATCTCAGCTTCACTCCATTTGTCTTGTTCTTGAAGTGATCATAAGGTAAATGGTGAATACGCAGCGCGCTTTTTCCTGAATGGACCGTTTCATTTCCTGTTTGACAAAGTAGAAACAGACTCCGTCCTAAACAGGACGGTGTCCGTTTCTGCGAGAAATATAAGGAGAATTTATAGCGTAAAGCATTTAAATCCTTATATTCAAAAACTCCCCATTTCCGGTTAAGAAAATGAGGAGCATTCCATATGGATATTCAGTTCTTTTTTGCCGCTTCTGGACAGCATGCACGTCTGCCCGTTCGCCATCAGCACGGAGGAATCTTTAGTATTCACCGTTACAATATGACGCTTGTTAATCAGAAAGGAGCGGTGACAGCGGATGAACCGTCCGCCAATTCTTTGTTCGATATTTTTGAGATTATCAAAAAACTCCACGTTAGCATGGGCTGTAACCAGGACAACCTTATGCTTGGCGGCAGACGTCTCAAAGTACAGGATATCCTGGATTTTGACGTATCTGATCTCATCCATCTGGCGTATGGTGAAAAATTCAGTCTCATCGCGGTCGTCCGCATGCATCCGTTCATTAATACTGGTGAGACACTGCTGAATTCTTGAACCGACCTGCTCAGGCTCGTCCTTCAGGATATAATCCATCGCTTCGATCTGGTACTTGAAGGTTTCAAAGGCCAGCTCGCCATGCGTCGTTATAAAGACAACAAAGCCCCTGGCATCCATCCTCCGTATCTCTTTAGCCAGATCAAAGCCGCTCATGTCACTGGACAAATCGATGTCGAGAAAATAAATCCCCCTCGTCCGCTTGCCGGCGACCCATTCCAGAACCTCGTGCGGATTACCGGTAGCCAGCTGCAGCCGCATATCCAGATTTTCGATAAGGATAAACTTCTCAATCACATCCGTAACACGTGTTCTCGCCGCATCATCATCTTCACATACATAAATAGGCAGCAATGTTAACGCACACTCTTCTCTTTAAAGGATTTTAAAACCTGTACAAAGCACCCGTCTTCCAAGCTGCTCTCTGTTACAACATTAGCATATCTGTTTACCATCGCCTTGTAGCTATACAGCCCGATACCTCTATTCTCTCCCTTGGTAGAGTAGCCGTTGTTCCATATCTCACTCACAGAAGGAGCATCTGCATAACTGTTGCGGACAATCAGCACAAACTTTCCCTGGTCATGAATCAGTGCAGCTTTTACAAACCCGTCCTCGCTGCCGGCAGCCGCTTCAATCGCATTATCCAGCAGAATGCCCAGGCAACGGATGAAATCGATCCGCTCCATATACACCTCCGTAACATCCTTAACGGCTTCCAGAGTGAAGCTCACCTGCATGCTTTTGGACTTGGAGAGCTTGGCCAGCAGCAGCCCTTTGACTTCTTCGATCCTGACACGGCTCAGGTGGGTCGTTTCCTGAATGCTCTGATCCAGGTTCTGCTCCAGATTCAGGATGTGCCGGGAGATAAAGCCCAGCGTTTCATTAACCTTGTCATCACTCCTAGAAGCGTACAGGCTGGCCATAATGTTCTTGTAATCATGCTGAAAGACCCGGATCTCATTCTGCAGCTGCTCTAAATTTCCGATGTAGGCCTGCTGCTGCTGCAGCATGAACTCCTGACTCTGAAGCCGCTCGTTCTTCATTTCATTCCGGTAATAGACCGTCAGGACCAGCAGCAGGACAATTACACTTCCAATGATCGTAACAAACGACAGTAAGTACAGCTGATCGAAATCCTCTGTGCCTGCCAGAAACTGTACGGACAGGTACTGCATCATTTTAACCCAGATCAGAATGAACAGGGCTACGAATATGGTGGTAACGATGCTTCCTTTTCTTATGCGGTACAGCCGCTCAAACCACACCGAAAGCCTCTTTTTCCGCACAAAGAACAAGACGCCCAGCAGAAACGCATCACTGATGAGTGAAACGGCCAAGGTCTGCAAATTCAAAGTTTCCAGCGATAATAACGCATTGAACGTAGTCGAGCTTCCCGTAAAAAAAAAGGTCCTGATCACTATGTATACCATAATAAAAGCAATTCCCGAGGCGCCTATACACTGCAATACGGATTTACGGCAGAGCATAAAGGAAAGTATCGGCATAACCAGAGCCTGAAGCAGGTACGCGGTCAGCACCGGGTGCTCCCAAGACAATACTAGGGGTACACTGAACACCGTGAAGGCGATTAACCAGCAGTACGCATACTGCACCAGGCTCATCCTTAGATGAAGCAGCCTGTTCACTAAATAGAGATGTCCGAAAACGGAAATCCCGTAACACATAATAATGGTAAGAATATTGCTTAGAAAATGCATGAATGATTCTTCTCCCGGTGTTTTTTCATGGTATAGATCCGTATTGATTATAACCTTATTTCTATCCTGATTAGAACCTCTGCAAATGAACAAATACCCGGAGCAGCAATTGACACCATAAATCTCCGATGATATATTGTGTATGCACGACATACACAATATTAATGAGGAGGGAACTCTCATGCTTGTATTGGATATCAAAAATGTAAATAAGCAATATGAACATTTTTCATTAAAAAATGTGTCCTTCCAGCTGGAGCAGGGTTATATTATGGGCTTTATCGGAATAAATGGCGCAGGAAAAACAACAACGATCAAATCCATTCTGAATTTAATCAGCATGGACGGAGGAGAGATACATGCTCTGGGGAAAGACATAACACAGCACGAACTTGAGCTGAAACAGGAAATCGGCTATGCCTTTGGAGACGTCAACTTTTACAACCGCAACAAAATCAAAACGTTAACGAATGTAATCAAAACCTTTTACCACAATTGGGATGACGAAACCTATCGCAGGTATCTGAAAAAATTCAATCTAAATGAAAATAAAAAAATCGCCGAATTATCAACCGGAATGAAGGTCAAATACAGCCTGGCCCTCGCTTTGTCGCATGGTGCGAAGCTCCTTATATTGGATGAGCCGACAAGCGGACTCGATCCTAGCGCCAGAGATAATCTTCTGAGTATTTTTCAGGAGCTGGTACAGGACGGCGAAATCAGCATTCTCTTCTCAACCCATATCACCTCCGACCTGGAAAAATGCGCTGACTATATCACCTACATCCATGACGGCGAAATCGTTAACAGTGCCGAGAAGGAAGCATTCGTCGATGCATTTCGCCTGCTGAACGGAACAAAAGAGCAGCTGGAGCTGGTCAAGAACCACCTGATTTCCTACAAAACAAATTCCTTCGGCTTTACCGGCCTGATCTATACGAAAGATTTCGATCCGTCCCGGGGCATTATATCCGCAGTTCCGAATCTCGAGGAAATTATGATTTACTACTCTAGAAAAGAGGAAGCCTATGTATAATTTGCTGCTCAAAGAATTTAAGTTAGGCGTAAACCCATTCTTTTATGCGCTCCCTCTTTTGACAGGCGCATTGATGTTAATTCCGGGCTGGCTGTATTTCCTTGTTATCCTATACTTTTGTTTCTTAACGGTACCGAATATGTTCGCCGGGTATAAAAGTCAAAATGATCTCATGTTCACCGGCATGCTGCCTGTAACCAAAAAGGATGTCGTCAAAGCGAAGGTAACTTTCATTGTCATTCTGGAGCTGCTGCATATTGTATTCGCCATAATCTACGGTCTGATCAGTGTGCGCTTATATCCGAATATGACTTACTATTTCTTCTCACCGACTATTGGCTTCTGGGGGTTATGTCTGGTGATGCTGGCAATCTTTAATCTTATCTTTTTTGCTATGTATTACAAAACAGCCTATAAATACGGCGCAGCCTCCACTGTATCTATCACCGCCGCTACCCTTTTCGCCGGAGTTGCGGAATGGCTGGGCATCCAAAGCCCGTTAGTGCATGATCTGTTCAAGGGAAGCGGTGCTGACAGCATGACTACCCAGCTCTCTATCTTGCTTGCCTGCACTGCGATTTTTGCAATATTCACATTTTTAGCTTATCATATTGGCTACAAACGATTCTTGAAAGTGGAAATCTAATGAACATAGCTATTTCTAACACTTCTGATAAACCAATCTATCAACAGCTATTTGATCAGATCAGTTCACAGATTCTTAAGGGAGAGCTGGACAGCGGCTATATTCTGCCGCCCATCCGCCAAGCAGCCGTTGAGCTGTCCGTCAGTATCATCACCGTCAAAAAGGCCTGGGAGGAGCTTGAGCGAAGCGGCCTGATCTATACCGTGACAGGTAAAGGCTGTTTTGTCACCGGGCTTTCAGCTGACGCAAAGCTTCAGAAGCGCAATGAAATGATTCTTAAGCAAATGGTAACAGATACGGACTATTACAAATCTTTTGGCCTCACATTAGAAGAAGTGGTTGCGCTGTTGAAGGAAATATATTAATGAAAAATTAATACCCAACCGGTTCCGGAATTCTGCTGCTTCTGGAACCAGTTGGGTTATTTATGTTACTCAGGCATAAACCGCGGGAAGCTTAACAAGCACCTTATATTGCCCGCCGGCTTCCAGCCCCTTAAGAATACCGTCACGGACAAGCTTACCGTCCAGATAAACCTCTGTAGCCGTAACTCCGGCTTCACGCTTCATATCGATTTGCAGCTGCGCGCCTCTGAAGCTTCGTTTGACCACAGCCTCATCCCAATGCGAAGGTAGCTGCGGCCGTACCAGCATTCCTTCACGGTTACCCTGCAGTCCGAACAGCCCGTCAATCAGACAGCGGTATACCCACGGCACCGTTCCTGTATTAAAAAGATGGCTGGAGCGTCCGGCAGTCTTCGGAAATTGTCTGTAGGCTCCGCGGTAATAGTTCGGAATAAAGACCGGCAGCTGGCCCCGTCGGATAATGTCCCCGATATCGGGTCCCGGAAGCATTTTACGCAGCAGCCGGTAGGCATCCTCCTGCTCGCCAACCGCATACAGGCCATAGATATAAAAGGCTGCGGCATGATTGTAGACCGCCCCGTTCTCGGCTGTCCCCGGATGCTTCTGCGTTACCCGGCCCACATCTTCCCGCATAGCGGTATAGGAGGGTGCCAGCTTTTCTACACCATATGGGGTCTCCAGCTGTTCCCGGACTGATCTCATCAGCTTCTCCCGCTGCTCCGCATCGGCCGCACCGCTGAGCAGCGCCCAGCCCTGCGGATTAATGAAGATCCGGCCTTCCTTATCCTCGCTGATGCCAAACACTACATTATCATCGGTGATTCCCCGCGCGTACCACTCTCCATCCCACAAATACCGGTTGACTACAGCATTCGTCTCATCCGCAGCCTGGCGGAAGGCCTTACCGTTCTCCGGCCGGCCGCTGTGTTCGCAGATATCCGCCCAGACCATACAAGCATACGCCGTAGCTATTGTCAGCCATCCGCTAACGCCCTGGCCCTTATAACCGACCATATTCATCGGGTCACACCAGTCGCCCTGATTAATATAATTCAATCCTCTTTCGTCCCGTTCATGGATCAGCCAGTGCATGGCCCGGTCGATGTGCTCGAAGACAGTGCCGGCTTCCTCCCCGCCCGAGTAAGGAACGATCTCCTCCAGAATGCTGTAGTCATCCGTCTCATCCAGATAGGTAATGAGGCAGACCGGCAGCCAGACGCAGTGGTCGGTATGCGGAACCTGATTGATATATTTAAGCTCAGCCGCTTCATGCAAAATAATCCCGTCCGGCATGGCTCCGCTTACATTTTGCTGGCTTAAGGCGGTCAGGAACGCCCTTCTCGCCGTCTGCGGCTTAATATAGCTCATCCCCATGTTATCCTGCAGATAATTCCGGGTCTGGGGGTCTGTCGTCAGGCGGTTCGTCTGCCCGTGATAATACATCTGCCGGGGCAGCCAGTGGTTAACCAGATTATCAAGATCGGCATCCGGAGTGGTGATTTCGATGACGCCTCTGCCTTCCTTAATGTACTCCTCGTACTCCCGCTCAGCGAGCGCGAAGCCATCCTTACCGGCTGCATCGGTAGTCAGGAAGAGACGCTGGCGGATAGCTGCAATCTCCTGCTCATTATGAGCGGGCCCGAATGCAAAGCGGTAATCCCGCTCTTCGCCCGGAGCAAGGCCAATGCTGTATTGCAGTACGGCTACGGGCGTTTCATAGCGCGCTTCCCCGTTAGCCAGCAGTCCGCTTTTTAGTGCTGACGGCGAGCCGATTCCCCCCTCACCCTCAAAGGCTTCCTGGTTTACCTCCCAGGCTGCCGGAGCCTGATCAGCGAGCAGGAATGTCCGGTCCTTCAGACCTTTGATCTTGTCATAGTCCTGGTATTTCTGGTAAGGCGTAACGGCTGTAGCCACAATTCCCTGCAATGCTTCCTTATATTCACCGGACTGGTTCATCCAGGACATATAGCCAATAGTGAAATAAGGGTACATGCTGATTTTCCGGGCAGCGGAAGAGAGATTGGTCACCTTCACCCGCCACAGCTCCATCGGCTCATTTTTGGGCAGGCTCAGCGTCATTTCAATGGCAATGCCGTTTTTCTCTATTTTCCAGACAATATTATGTTTGCCTACAGCAAAGGTATAGTGGTCAGGAGGCATACGGACAGGCTCGTACGGAGCAGAGAATACCTCGCCGCTCTCCTCATCCTTTATATAGACAAACCGTCCGGGATGATGGGCATAATAAGGCTGCTCCGGCTGCATGAAGGTTTTGGCTTCCAGATTCGGTGCATACGAATATTTCGCAGGCTCAGGCTGCATAAACTGGGCTACCGCATACCCCCGGCAGTTCACATGGATCATCATCTGCTCATTCCACAGGAAGCCCGAGGCCTTGGGCAGAATCGTCGGACTCGACAGCTCATAATATTGATTATCTTCAGATGCTCTTATCATTTCGCTTGCCTCACTTTCCAGAATTCTTATACGTATCTAAATGAATAGTTTATCTGTAAATCATTTCAGAGTCTATCTTCAAGCTCATATATCAATGGTATTTTTTAGCATATAATCTCTACAATACCCAAAGGAGGTGAATTTGTATGAAAAAGGAAGAGCAAGAGCTGCTTGCCGCCATTCTGGAAGTCACCGAAGAATTTGATAGCGTTACTACACGCGAGAACAACATTAATAACATCCACTAGCAGCCTTTCGCGCCCCTGCCTCCTCATTGGAGCTTCTTAATGAGGAGGTATTCTCTTATTATGGAGGTCTTAGAATGGTAAAAACGGCGCTTATATACCCTCCTGTCAGCGATCCTACATCGGGTTATCACAGCCTTTGCTGTTTGGCGGGCTATGCGCGGCAATACGGCTTTGAAGACATTGATATTATTGACAGTAACATTGATTCGTGGCTATATACAGTAGCCCCTGAGCAAATCGGGATGACGATGCAATCTGTCAAAGAACGGAGTGTGCAGCTTCAAACCAGGGAACAGCTTACACCCATTGAACAAATGGAGCTGCATTACGCACTCAAAGTGCAAGGTATGAATTTCGCAGAGGCTCTGCCGGCTGCGCTGCATACGTTTCGGGACGAAGCTGCATTTTTTGACTACAGGCTGTATACCAGCGCTGTTGAGACCGTGATGCTCTGGATGGATGCCTTATCTTTAAAAGGCTTCCCGGGGCAGTTCCGGGGGTTCAGCCTGGCAACCAGCGGATTTTACAATATCTTCAGCTCACTGGATATGCGTGATCCTGAAATTACCGGGATGATCTCCCGGCCGTTCGCTGATTATTACAGCAAGGAATT